>Ga0308161_1002852_pt1 | contig 17702 bp, 18 predicted proteins | sample PhyFR2_FD_201034 | JGI IMG/M metagenome (GOLD analysis project Ga0308161, IMG submission 201034) | Phyllosphere microbial communities from UC Gill Tract Community Farm, Albany, California, United States - DLSLF.R2 | ecosystem: Host-associated > Plants > Phyllosphere > Unclassified | place: USA...
TCTCCACAGCCAATGGATACAATGCACAGCTGAATGTGACATACGATCCGCTGGATCGGATGACGAGCCAAAAAAATAGCTTGAATGGCAATAGCCTGTTCACCAACTATGGCTACGATAAATCCCGTCTAACCCAGATTCAGACCAACGGCGGTCAGACCCGTACAACGGCCAAGACAGCGAATGTCCAATATGACTACACGCCACTTGGTCAAGTACGCAGTATTACTTTTCCTACCCTGTCGGATGGCACGACCCTGCGTGAGAGCATGAGTTACGATCCGCTGAATCGACTGTCCCGACTAACCAATACAAAAGGTGACCAAGTGTTGTCGGTGTATAACTATCAGTACGATGCCAACGGCAACATTACAGGGATCAAGGAACAAGTGCAGAGTGGTGCAGCACAGACTTCAACGTATGCGTATGACAAGTTGAATCGTCTCACAGTGGTGAAAAGAGCCGACGGCAGCGAGACCCAGTATACGTATGACTTGCGTGGTAACCGCAGGACGATGAGTGATACCCAGGAACTACCGGAGACAGAGCCAGCAAGCTATACGTATGATCTGCAGAATACACTGACATCTGCAACCACAGCCAAAGGCAAAACTAGCTTCGACTATCTACCAGACGGATTACGAGCCAAAAAGACTAGCGGAACCAAAGTCACTCAGTACGGATACAATGGAGCTGGCAAGGTGGTCTCTGACAAAACTGCCGATGGTACAGCTTCTAGCTACATTCGCGGTGACCGGGTGCTTGTCAAAAAAGACCAGACGAATAAGAAGGATTACTATTATCTGTATAACGGACATGGTGACGTAGTCCAGATGATTGGAACGGATGGCAGTCTGGTGAACAGCTATCGTTATGATGAGTGGGGGAATATTACCCAGCAAAAAGAGATGGTAACGAATGAGTTTAAATATGCTGGGGAGACGTATGATGCAGAGACGGGATTGTACTATCTGAAGGCGCGGTATTATGATCCGAATGTAGGACGATTTTTGAATGAGGATACGGTGGAAGGGCAGTATGAAAATCCTCTCAGCCAAAATCTCTATACGTATGTACAGAATAATCCGTTGTTTTATAAAGATCCTAGTGGACATGATGCTATCGTTATAACAAATCCTGATTTGGCATTTAAAGAAGGTCATACTTCAATGGTCATTCAAAACGATAAAGGTAACTGGTTTTACTTTTACTGGGGTGATGAAAACGTACAATTAGTCCAAGTGGATTCAAGTAATCTAGATAACCTTGATAATTTTAACCAGTGGGGAAGAAACACTAAAGTTACAAATTCTGATGGGAAAAATATGTCTGTAGCAGGGTTTGGACAATCAGGATATACCTCTTCCACTTACATTCAGGGCGATTTCAGTGCAACTTATAATGCTGCGAAAAAGTTAGATGAGAAATACGCTTTTGTAGGAAAAAATAATGATTATGTATTATTAGGTAACAATTGCTTGAATAAAACTGTTGATCTACTTTCGTCAGGAGAATTATATAATGGTGTTAGCGCTGATAGATTTTTAAAAGATTTTAGCTCTATCGATCAAGTACCAAATAATGCGGCTAAGAAGTTTAAAGGAATGTTTTACAATAATGCATTCACAAAAAGCGATTACAAAGCGCAACTGACTCATCAACGTAATATTTATGCATCAATGAATGAATTCCAAAAATATGCATATCATGCTAAAAGGAATATTTTTAGAATAAATATATTAATGGGGGTGGATCCTAACTAACCTACACATTTAGTGAGTCTTATCAATATGATATAAGGAGAATAGAATGTCTTCAAAAATAATACGAAAGAAAATGATGATAGGGATAATTGGTCTGCTTTTATTTTCCGGTATATGTATTTATATAAAAATAAATGTAGGGGAATCAGGTAAAAAAGTATTTGAACATCAGGTGAATATGTATATAAATGAAAAATATCCTGATTTAATAATAACCAAGCAGGACATCCGGTATAGTTTGATTGATATGAAGTATCATTCAACAATTCACACACAAAATGGTAAGGAAATAGAGGTGAATATTGGATACAATAATGAATTGGAGGATAATTACCATGAATAATATCTCGGATTTGACAAAGTAATGCTCTAAATTACAATTCCGTAAAAAATATCTGAAAAAATGGAAGTGTAAAAAATATTTATGAATAGAATCTCTTAGATTTCTCTAAAGAGGGCATCCAAAACTGGAAGAAGCGCTTAGTTTAGAGATCTTGCAAGCTTTTAAACAATGTAAATTAAGAAAGAGGCCTTGAATCAATAGGATAGATCGATTCAAGGCCTGTCTACTAAGTTAATAATCAAAGGAGATTTGTAAAGGGGCTTGTTTTTCTCCGTATGTTAATTGAATATGGGCTCGAAAGAGTTTTGAAAGCCGGAAAATCAACTGCCCGTAAAAGGGTTTAATTGTTATATCATCGAATCGGCTGAAGGCATGGAAAATGGGATTCAAAATCGTTTTGAAGATAATGACATCTATTCGCTTTCCTTATAATGAAGATTTGTTGAGTATGATTTAGTACAGTATTAGTCGCAAGATGATAACTCTGATAAGTGTAGCCAGACCTAACCATTCAAACGACCGATAAGGATCATTGAATGCGAATGAATAGAGGAGCAATCCTATGAATATCGAGAAATACTTCAGAAGACATTATAGTTTCTTTTACCCTATATGTACGAGAGAATTATATACTCTTTAGTCACCAATCAAAGCCTATGTAGTTAATGGAAAGACAATTATCGTTGACGGACACCATCGTGCGGCGGTTGCGAAGCAAGCAGGTCTTAAAAACGTTCCTGTGGAGTGCATCACTGAAGCAGAGTTGAAGAATACATGGAAAGTAACGCCTGATGAATTGCTAAAACAGACTTATGAAGCAGGAGGCAGATAAAATGGGGTTAGAATCATATAATTTCTTACTTTACCCCAAAAAGAACCAAGCGAGTCTTACTGATGACGGTTGGGAGACATTTGGTGAGGGGTTAGTACCGTTCACTGAAGTTAATACTGCGCTAGGGTCATTACTTAATGTTCATCAATACACTCCAAAAGATATATGGGCGACTGACGATGTAGAATGCTATTACTCATATAGTGATGAATCTAGCATTATTGAAGTTCAGATTGGTTCAGGAGTAAAAACGGAAGAAGTTGATGAAATCTCAGTAAGATTTGCTGTATGTAATTCAGAAGGCACATTTGAAAAAACTTTAGAATTTTGTAGGTTATTAGCAATTAAACTTGATATGAATGTTTTGGATATGAAATTACATGAGGTTTTAGATTTCGGAAATGAACTTCAAATAATGAGAAGTAAAAAGAAGTTTGAAGAGAAGAGAGAGAAGTTTTTTTCGACCTTTGATCTACCAATCGGTATAATATCTAAGCCGTTATATTGCTCTGATGTTTTCGATGTGCTTAAAGGTAACAAATAAATTCTTAAGGCTCTGAGAGGTAACCCCTCAGGGTCTTTCTTTTACCCCCATCCAGTGCCGAATGAGGCAAGCGGTACGATCCAAAAAATAACTCTCATTATTTAGAGACCAGACCCGCATAACGGCCAAGACAGCGAATGTACAATATGACTACACACCGCTTGGTCAAGTACCTAGTATCACATTCCCCGCCCTGTTGGATGGCACGACCCTGCGTGAGAGCATGAGCTACGATCCGCTGAATCGATTGTCTCGACTGACCAATACAAAAGGCGACCAAGTGTTGTCGGTATATAACTATCAGTACGATGCCAACGGTAATACTACAGGGATCAAAGAACAGGTGCAGAGTGGTGCAGCTCAGACTTCCACATACTTGTATGACAAGTTAAATCGTCTCACAGTTGTGAAAAGAGTCGACGGCAGCGAAACTCAATATACGTATGATTTGCGTGGTAACCGCAGGACGATGAGTGATACGCAGGAACTGCCAGAGACAGAGCCGGCAAGCTATACGTATGATCTGGATGACCGTCTAACTTCAGTGACAGGAAGTAAAGGCAAAACTGTCATTCAATATCTATCAGACGGTTTACGTTATCAAAAAGTACACGGTACTGTAACTACTCATTATTGATATGATGTTAATGATCAATTAGTAGCGGAAAAAACTGGAGATAGTGCATTTGCCTATGTTTATGGTGACCGTACACTTGTCAAAAAAGATCAGACGAATAAGAAAGATTATTACTATCTGTATAATGGTCATGGCGATGTTGTGCAGATGATTGGAGCTGATGACAATCTTGTAAATAGCTATCAGTATGATGAATGGGGAAATATTCTCAAACAAAAGGAGTCCGTATCCAATAGTTTCAAGTATGCAGGTGAAAGTTACGATGGAGAGACTGGATTATATTATCTAAAAGCAAGATATTATGATCCAACTACAGGAAGATTCCTGAACGAAGATATGTATGAAGGCCAAATTACGAATCCACTGAGTATGAATGGCTATACGTATACTCATAATAATCCACTTCGGTATGTCGATCCCAGCGGACATCATGCCATTGAAGCATCTGAAGAAACTATGGATGGATGGCCTACGTCTCCTTCCGCTTCTAAATCTAATGCAGGAGGAGCTGCTGGAGGAAAAGGCAGATCTACAACACCTTCCAAGGAAAGCGGTCAAAAGAAGTCTAATCAACCTAAACCAGCTCCTAAGCCAGACAGTGCAACAAATGCAGATGCGCTTGCAGCAGAACAACGAGATCAAGTCAAGCAGGCTGCTCAGAATAATAAAAGTTGTAACTGTTTTATAGCGGGTACTAAAGTACAAACGGGGAGAAACCTATCGAAGACATTCAGGTCGGAGATAAGGTTCTCGCCAAGTCTGATGAAACCGGAGAAGTGGCGTATAAGGAAGTCGTGGGGCTGTTCCAAAAACAAGCTGACGAAATCTATTATGTTCATATTGGGGATGAAATCATCGAGGTTACGGGTGAGCATCCGTTTTGGTTGGATGGTAAGGGATGGACGTTTGTTAAAGACCTGAAAGTTGACGACTTGCTTGTTTCGAGTGACGGTACTAAACTGGCGATAGATAAAATTGAGAAAGAGCCACGTGAGGCAACGGTTTATAATTTTGAGATAAAGGATTTTAACTCTTACTTCGTTTCGAATCTTGGTGTTTGGGTGCATAATTGCAGTACCTTGAGATATGCCCTAAAATCACAAGATTTAGATTGGCGAGGTGCGGGAAAGTCCTGGAGAGACGCGGTTGACTTAGCGTTTAGTAAAACAGGTGTTGATAAAAGTGAATTTACAGCAACAAAATGGGCAAAAGATGCGAATGGAAAATCATTCCCGGTGGAATGGCGTTCAAAAAACGGGGCAGAAGTTAGTATTGATTATTCCCATTATGGAGTAGACAGAAACGGAAACTGGGCTTCCGGTCCTGACGCTCCACATGTTGGTTGGCAAACCCCGGGTAAAAGGAACACAGTAGGACATGTAATACTTGATTCTGTACCATTTGGAAGACCCGCAAATAAATAATCTAATGGGAGGACATATGTGGGATATTAAAGAACAAATAATGACCGCATCAAGCAAATTGGGCATTGCATTGAATATATTACCTAAAGAAGAAGCAGAAAACATCAAGCAGAGCATTTTGAATAAATACTTGGAAGAAGGTTCGTCACGTAATTTTCCACTTTTTGAAAGATTACATGATTATGTGGGGATTGACGTTCCAGATTCTTGGATGTGGATAGCCAATTTCGTGAAAAAAACTCCAATCATATTATTTTTTAATCCAGAGGATGAAAAAGAATATTACAAATTAAACATTGGGGAGGATGTAGTTTCAATTATAGACGAGATATTCAATGTCGAGTTTTATGTAACTAACATTGATACTGAATATTTATTAGGGTATAGCCACTCACAATGCTTGGTCGCTTCTGGAACAGCATCGTCCTGGCTAGAGAACCTTGAGGGATATAAAGCAAGATATAACAAGTAAGTCACAAAGAAGACCTTGGTGGGGAAGAGCCCCTCAAGGTCTTCTTTTACCTCCACCCAGTGCCGAATGAATCGGATGATTTTACTCTCACGAATCTTGCTATAGTTCACTGGTATTTTGTTCTAGAAAATTAATAAGATCAAAAAGCTATACTTTTGATAAAACAGGATAATCAAGGAGGATGATTAAAGATGAGTGCTAATTTCAATGTTATTACATTCACTGACAGTCTTATTGATTTAAATTGGCTAATACGAGTTACAAAAGAAAAAGGAATGAACACTAGCATCACCAAAGTAGAGTCTGTGAAAAATTGGGGTTTTGAGGAATTAGCAACCCATGATGTTAAAATTAGCTTCAATGAGATGATTAGGCTTCTTGATAATGAAAGAATAATAATAGTAGGAGGTAAGTGCGGCACATATAAGTGTGCAATGATAATTTGTAAAGTTAATAATGTGTATGAAACAAGTTTCTCAATAGATACGGCGTATAAACAGATCTTGGACAGCGATACAATAAACGAGGAAATAAAACCCTTCTATGATGAAATCTCTAATATAATACAGTCGCCAGGTAATGTATTTGAAGGATTGCTTTATGCAGCGATGGGTGTAGAAGTTGTATTGAATTATTCTGCGAATTCCGAGGAATTTTTTCATAATAATCATAATGTGCTTAGATGGTTATTTGGAAAGCAAAAGCTAGCAGAAAGTAGTTACCTCAAGGATTATCAACAAGTGTCATCCGGTATTTGGGACAAAACGTAATAATGTATTTTATAGATCATGAATACAAAGCGATTTTAATGATTATTTAAATATATATGGAGAAGGAGCTTATGTAGCGATGAGTTTGAATGTTCATAAGAATAAAATAATCATTACAGCTCTAATCGTAATTATTGCATTATGAACTTTTTATGCACTGGATTCTCAACAAAATATAGAAAAAATTACTTTAGTAAAATAGGTATATAAGGATTTGAGTATAAATATGTAGTCCAAAGTATGAGCAGTTCATTATCTGAAAAGAAAGAAATTGATTTGAAAACAGGAGCAGAATCGGGGGAAGTTTTCTTATTATAAAGGGTATACTCTTTATTTTGGATTACGATCTAATGCTGATTCCAATCCTTATTATTTTTTGGATAATATTTCAATAACAGATCCTGACTACAAAATTGGAAAGCAAGAAATTGGGATAGGATCAACCCAACAAGAAGTTGAAAAAGTATACGAGAATGTAAAAAGAGTAAAAGACACAGAGGATGCTTTCATTAATGGAGATACCTGGATAGAATTTGACAATAACGATAATCAGAAGGTTAAAGCAATGCAGATTTATTATGGGCCTTAAATGCAGATTACATATCAAACTAATTTTGATAATCAGGCAAATAATCCATGATGTAAAAGGCATGTTCTGAACCTGTTGAAGAACTTTTGTTAGTATCAATAAGTCACGTTTGAGAAGAAAGGAATGAGAATGGGTGAAAAAAGTATGGAAAATGATATTCATATTATTATTTGTTATAGTGAGCTGCATCGTTGTGATCTCAGTAACTGGAAGCCCTGTTGAAAAGTACGAATTTGAGCAAGGTTCTATTTTTGCAAATCGAGAGACGGAGACAGGCACTACGTTTGTAATAGTAGACAAAGAAAATACATATAAATCTACTTCAATTATTAATAAATCAACACCTGAAGTAATAAAGGATTTGATAGGTAAATGGAAGGTAGATCGTCTTTATTCCTATGGAGTTGGTAGCTCAAAAAATGATGAACAGACAATTAAAAAATTAATTGGAACAGAAATTATATTCAGTTCAAATTCTATCAAGTTTGGTAAAGAAAAGACTAAAAAACCTATATTTTATAAAGTTAGTAAAAGTTCCGATGAAAGTTTCTTCTCTGATATGAATTGGCTAAAAGAAAGTACTGTAGCAACAGATTTAAATCTCCAAAGTTTAAAAGAGATAAGTGTATATGAGGACGCTAAGTATGAAAAAATATATTATGGTGATGCAAATATTATGTATTACACCACTAATAAAGAACTCATTCTCAATAAAGATGGTGATTTGTTTTTATTAGTTAAAAGTGACTTTGCGAAATGACGAGATCTTCCAGTGGCTATATTCCGATTTCCCAACCAAGGCTCTGGCTGAAAGGAAATAACACATGAGTAGCATAGATCAGATTTATTTATTATTTGAAAAAACAGGTTTTGAGAAAATGACCATCAACGAAAAGGTACTTTTTCACAAAGATAATAGATATCATCAGGTTACTTTTGTAAAAGAACTTAATGCTTACATTATTGAATCGGCCGAAGGGATGAAGGAAGTGAATAACAATCGCTTTGAGGATAGCGACATCTATCCGCTTTCCTTAAATGAAGATTTGTTGAATACGATTTATGCTGACCTAGTACGATACTATTCGTAAAAGGATAGATTCAAAGTATGAGCCATATGAAACAATGTGGATAAAAAGTTTAAATGGAAAACGGAATTCTAAATACCCGCCATTGGTTCTTGCTAGGAGCTGCCACGTACAAATAGGAGGACAATATGAAAGTTAGACATGTACTGTTAGAGGTGTTTTGCGAGGGTGATCATTCTGAATCGTCTTTGTGCTGCAAGGCAGGATTGGAACATCCGGGATATCATTGTTTAGCAGAGAATTGTCCTAATGTCAGCTTCACCTGCGCGCCTCATGAACTTGCTTACTCTGACGAATTTGGAGTAGTACCTGATACAAAGGCATGGATTGGTTTTGGAGGCGATATGCTCCCTGAAGAAGCATTAGATATGGAGCCAATGCTCAAAGAATTATGGGGAAATATATGCAAGAAGAAAATTCAGGAAGCGTATGACGAATACATGGCGGAAATGAAGAAAATTACAGAAGATTCGCAATTTGATAAAAGTGAAAAATCATAAACAATCAATTAAGCGAAGAATAAAAGAGGTAACCGATATGACAAACGCTCCCAAATATGTAACCGGAGCAGCGCAATCTTTTCTGATAAACCAGCTGAATTTGTCTGACAAATGGGATCAGGACTGGGAATATATTGTAGCGGATGAATCCCGGATAGAGGAATTTCTTGAGTTTTACACTCATCATTCTCTTAGCATAGAGCAGAGATTTGCTCTTATGATCATAATTATAGGATCATTTGATGATTATATTACAGCTCATGGATTCAGTTCTGCGATCTGGTCAAGAATCAAACTTCTGCTTGAGCAGCACAAGCAGATCCATTTGAATACGATCATATACTGGTCCTCCGAACAAGATGATATAGAAGATGGTTTTGCTGTAACGCGTTATATGAGAGAGATCGAAGTGTAAGTTAAATAGCTAGCGTATAGAGTCGGTAGCTAGACTTCTTCCATTTCATGCAAGTAATGTTCTTGCACAGAATGGAAGAAAGCAAATAAGAGCAAGGAAGATCTTGAACGCTGAGTACTTCAAACATAGGTTAATAAAACAGCGATTTTATGGAGCCGGATGTTTACTGATTTAAGTTTAGAGGTCATCTTTTACCTATTTCCTGTGCAGGCTCTAGGCTTAACCAGCGTAGGTGCTCTTATTCCTTTTTGAAGTACATGAACTGTGACTTTTAGATACATTTTCCATCCCTGTAAGATGCAGATAACAACCTCTCAACTCCTCACGAAAAATTCACATGCCAATCTACGAATTTTGTGCTATCATACAATAGTTTTCCCCTTCTGACGAATGTTCGTCCGCCTCTGAACAAACTTTCAAAAACTGTTTTACATTTGTTCATACCAGTGCTATGATGTTAATGCAAACAAGGATTACAACAGATTTGCCATATACACAGCATGTAATTTGTTATCCAGGGTAATAACAAGCGTATGAAATTATGAATAGTTTAAAGGAGCGATACACATATGAATTTGGCCAAACTTATTGACCATACATTGTTGAAAGCGGACGCAACAAAGGCGGAAATCACCAAACTGACAGGTGAAGCTAGAAAATACCAGTTTGCTTCTGTCTGTGTAAACCCTACTTGGGTAGCCTACTGCGCAGAGCAGCTCAAAGGCAGCGGAGTCGATGTATGTACGGTAATCGGATTCCCTCTGGGAGCGAACACTCCGGAAGTAAAAGCTTTTGAAGCAGCTAACGCAATCGAGAACGGTGCAACCGAAGTCGACATGGTTATCAACATCGGCGCACTCAAAGACGGCGACAACGATCTGGTACTGCGTGATATCCAAGCGGTTGTGAATGCTGCCAAAGGTAAAGCACTGGTGAAAGTAATCATCGAGACTTGCCTGCTGACCGATGAAGAGAAAGTTCGCGCTTCCGAACTGTCTGTTCAAGCTGGAGCAGACTTCGTGAAGACATCAACTGGTTTCTCCACAGGTGGAGCAACTGCGGAAGATATCGCCCTGATGCGCAAAACGGTAGGACCTGACGTAGGTGTCAAAGCTTCTGGCGGCGTACGCAGCCTGGAAGACCTGAACCAGATGGTTGCAGCCGGCGCAACACGTATCGGCGCAAGCTCCGGTGTGAAAATCATGGAAGGTGGCCAAGCCACTTCGGATTACTAATTCACAGTACCTTTCCAGGGCGGTTGTTCCTTTGTCAAATAGGGAACACTGACACGGAATCAGGAATTACACAGGACAGAGAGACTGTCGGAGGTTGCAGTACACCTTGATCATTCATCCCAGTGGCAACCTTCCGGCAGTCTGGCTTTCCGGCTTCATTATCGTCAATTTTTATGCCCAAGGAGGCTAGTACGATGAAAGAACAACTGATTCAGGCAGCTATTGAAGCACGCCAGAATGCCTACGTACCTTATTCCAACTTCCAGGTTGGTGCAGCGCTGCTTGCAGACGGCAAAGTGTACGGTGGAGCCAATATTGAGAATGCTTCCTACGGACTGACCAACTGTGCAGAACGTACAGCGATCTTCAAAGCCGCTTCCGAAGGCATTCGCAAGATTGATGCGATTGCAATCGTAGCCGACACAGATGGCCCGGTATCTCCATGTGGAGCCTGCCGCCAGGTTATTGCGGAATTCAGCGACGAGAATACCCGCGTCTATCTGACGAACCTCAAAGGCGATGTTACCGAGTGGAGCGTATCCGAGATTCTGCCGGGATATTTCCAAGCCAAAGATATGGATAAAAAGTAAGACTTGCTTTTGATCCGTACAAGCCAGATGATTCATCTGGCCCTATCATTTTTAAAAGAATAATCCAGATAGGACTCATTCTTTTGGCAAACCATGTAAGCGCTTTATGATTATGAAGAAAGCGTTTCGCAAATTTTTCACAGCAAGTTACAATATCGACCGTGATGAACGGGTTCCTGCACCATACCGGATGCAGACTTAGAATAGGAGCTAATCGTTTATGAAATATCTTATCGCTATTATTGGTATTCTCGTAGTATTCGGATTGACTTATATTGCCAGCAATAACAAGAAAAATATCCGCTATCGTCCGCTCATCATCATGATCGTGCTCCAGGCGATATTGGCCTTTGTCCTGCTCAATACAACAGCAGGTGCATGGTTGATCGGCGGTTTCTCGACCATATTTAATCATCTGCTCGGATATGCGCATCAGGGTACGGACTTTGTATTTGGCGGTTTTGCCTACAAAGAAGGCTCCACACCGTTCTTTATCAGCGTTCTGATGCCAATCGTATTCATCTCTGCACTGATCGGTATTCTGCAGTATTTCAAAATTCTGCCGTTCATTATTCGTTACATTGGTCTGGTACTGAGCAAGATCAACGGTATGGGAAAGCTGGAATCCTATAACGCGGTAGCATCCGCGATTCTGGGACAATCCGAAGTATTCATCTCTGTGAAAAAACAAATCGGCATGTTGCCGAAGCACCGCCTGTATACGCTCTGTGCTTCTGCGATGTCGACTGTATCGATGTCCATCGTAGGTTCATACATGGTCATGCTGCAGCCGCGTTATGTAGTAACAGCACTTGTACTCAACCTGTTCGGCGGTTTCATCATTGCGTCACTTATTAATCCGTATCGTGTAACGCCGGAAGAGGATATACTGGAAGTGCAGGAAGAAGAGAGACAGAGCTTCTTCGAAATGCTGGGCGAGTACATTATGGATGGATTCAAAGTTGCCATTACGGTAGCTGCGATGCTGATCGGTTTCGTTGCATTGATCGCGATGATCAACGGACTGTTCGATCTGATCTTCCATATTACGTTCCAGGAACTGTTGGGTTATGTGTTTGCACCGGTTGCATTCATCATGGGTATACCTTGGAGCGAAGCGGTTACTTCAGGTAGTCTGATGGCGACCAAGCTGGTATCCAACGAATTCGTAGCGATGCTGGATCTGGGTAAACATACCGAGCTGAGCGCACGTACGATCGGTATCGTATCCGTATTCCTGGTATCCTTCGCGAACTTCTCTTCCATCGGTATTATCTCCGGTGCGGTTAAAGGCCTGAACGAGAAAAAAGGTAATGAAGTAGCCAAGTTTGGTCTGAAGCTGCTGTACGGCGCGACCATGGTCAGCGTATTGTCTGCGATCATCGCCGGTCTGTTCCTGTAAGAAAGAGTATTTCCAATCGTAACTTATCTGTTGTAAAATAGTCCTTTGCACAATTTTACAGCTCATCAGCTTGTTGAATCGTACCTCTCAGACAGCCCCTGCTGTTTGAGCATGACTACAGGGTGTTATATCCTGTATGGATATGGCGTATGATTCAGCAAGCTGTCTATTTTGAAAGGAGTAATAAACGATGACACCATTCAAACGCGTACACTTGGTAGTAATGGATTCTGTAGGTATTGGTGAAGCACCGGATGCTGCAGAATTCGGCGACGTTGATGTCGATACATTCGGACATATCGCCCGTGAGAACGGCGGACTGAATATGCCGAACATGGCGAAATTGGGATTGTCCAATATTAGCGAAATTGAAGGCGTTCCGGTAGCAGAGCAGCCGCTCGCTTACTACACCAAAATGCAGGAAGCTTCCCGCGGCAAAGATACCATGACAGGTCACTGGGAGATCATGGGACTGTATATTGATACACCGTTCCGCGTATTCCCGGATGGATTCCCGGATGAGCTGATTCAGCGTATCGAAGAGAAAACAGGCCGCAAAGTTATCGGCAACAAGCCAGCCAGCGGTACCGAGATTATCGACGAGCTGGGCGAAGAGCATGTGAAGACCGGCGCGCTGATTATCTACACTTCTGCGGATTCCGTACTGCAGATTGCAGCGCACGAAGAAGTCGTTCCTCTCAAAGAACTGTACGAGATCTGCGAATTCTGCCGCGAGATCACATTGGATGATCCGTACATGCTGGGCCGTATTATTGCACGTCCATTTGTCGGTGAAGTAGGGAAGTTCACCCGTACATCCAACCGTCATGACTACGCCCTGAAGCCATTCGGACCGACGACGATGAATGCTATGCAGGACGCAGGACTGGACGTCATTGCGATTGGTAAGATCTCCGATATCTACGACGGTGAAGGCGTAACTGAATCGATCCGCACCAAGTCCAATATGGATGGTATGGATCAACTGGTAAACGTATTGTCCAAGCCTTTCCACGGCATGAGCTTCCTGAATCTGGTCGACTTTGACGCCCTGTTCGGTCATCGCCGCGATCCAAAAGGCTATGCAGATGCCCTCGAAGAATACGATGCACGTCTGCCGGAAGTATTCGAGAAAATGGAAGAAGACGACCTGCTGATCATCACAGCCGACCACGGTAACGATCCAACCTACACCGGAACCGATCATACCCGTGAATACGTACCACTGCTCGTCTATTCCAAACGTTTTGCAAATGGTGGTCAAGAACTTCCACTGCGCAAAACTTTCGCTGATATCGCTGCAACTGTAGCCGAGAACTTTGGCGTGAAAATGCCTGAATACGGCGAAAGCTTCCTGTCCGATCTTAAGTAAAAGATCGAGATATAAACAAAAAGTAATTAGCATTGGCTATATCGCTTGAAAGATAACTTCATTTTCTTTTCGGTTCAACGAATTGTGATTAATGACTTTTGTAAAAGTAGTCAGAGTGCTCCTAGCGCAGTAAATGGAATCGGACGGAGAGTCTCCTTTAAGAATGAATATCGACTGCTAAAGGCAGTCATTCAAGATATTCATTTTTAACAGAGACACGACGCCGATCCATTTACGGAGCGCTGTAGCATAACCATGACACTAATTTTACTTTGGAGGTATATACAAATGAGTGTTCATATTGCTGCAAAACCAGGCGACATCGCCGAAACAATCCTGCTGCCAGGAGATCCACTGCGCGCCAAGTACATCGCCGACACGTATCTGGAAGATGTAACTTGTTATAACGAAGTACGCGGTATGCTCGGCTTCACCGGTACGTACAAAGGACAACGCATTTCTGTACAAGGTACAGGTATGGGTCTGCCATCGATCAGCATTTATGCCAATGAGCTGATCAGCGAGTACGGCGTGAAGAACCTGATCCGTGTAGGTACATGTGGCGGTATGCAGGAGAATGTCAAAGTACGTGATGTTATTATTGCTCAAGCGGCAAGCACCGATTCCAGCATGAATAACCACATTTTCGGTGGATACAACTTTGCACCGGTTGCCAGCTTCCCACTGCTCAAAGCAGCTTATGATCGTGGTGTGGAAAAAGGTCTGAATCTGCATGTAGGTAACATCTTCAGCTCAGACTCCTTCTACCGTGATGACAAAACGATCACAGGTCGTCTGATGGAATATGGCGTGCTTGGTGTAGAGATGGAGACCAGCGCGCTGTATACACTCGCTGCCAAGTTCGGTGTGAACGCTCTGACGATCCTGACAGTAAGTGACCACCTGCTGACAGGCGAAGAGACTACATCCGAAGAAAGACAAACCACGTTCAACGAGATGATGGAAGTCGCTCTGGATGCAGCGATCTCTTTTTAAAAGTAAGAGATCAAGCATTAAGTAAGAAATACAAATAGACGAGAAGTGGTGGCTGCGTGAGGACGAGAAGATTGCAGCACGATCAATCTCGAAAATCATAGCCAGCATTTTCCCGAATTCTATACAGCACAGCAGCATCTGATCCTAGCCCGATTAGCGGTTGGATGCTCTGCCGCTGCTTCCCATGATGTTAGGTTGATGTCAAATATTTCATTACAAGTGAGGAGATTTTACAATGAGAATGGTAGACTTGATTGAGAAAAAACGCGATGGTAAAGAACTGACTACAGAAGAAATTAACTTTATTGTTGAAGGATATACCAACGGAGACGTGCCGGATTACCAGATGAGTGCGTTTAACATGGCTGTATTCTTCCAGGATATGACCGAGCGTGAACGTGCGGATCTGACGATGGCTATGGTGAACTCCGGTGAGACGATCGATCTGTCCGCTATCGAAGGTGTCAAAGTCGACAAGCACTCTACTGGCGGTGTAGGCGATACTACAACTCTCGTACTGGCTCCACTCGTAGCAGCTCTGGATATTCCGGTAGCCAAAATGTCCGGACGCGGTCTGGGACATACAGGCGGTACGATCGATAAGCTGGAAGCCGTAGAAGGATTCCACGTTGAGATCACCAAAGACGAATTCATCAAGCTGGTGAATGAAAGCAAAATCGCCGTTATCGGACAAAGTGGCAACCTGACGCCTGCCGACAAAAAGCTGTATGCGCTGCGTGACGTAACAGCTACAGTTAACTCGATTCCGCTGATTGCAAGCTCCATCATGAGTAAGAAAATCGCTGCTGGTGCAGATGCAATTGTCCTGGATGTTAAAACAGGTGCAGGCGCATTTATGAAAACACCGGAAGATGCGCGAGAACTGGCACATGCCATGGTAAGCATCGGTAACAATGTAGGCCGTAAAACAATGGCAGTTATCTCCGATATGAGCCAGCCGCTGGGTCTGGCAATCGGTAACTCCCTGGAGATCCAGGAAGCAATCGATACCCTCAAAGGACAAGGACCAAAAGATCTGGAAGAACTGTGCTTCGCACTGGGTAGCCAAATGGTCTTCCTGGCAAACAAAGCAAGCTCTCTGGAAGAAGCAGAGCAAAAACTGAGAGAAGTAATTGCCAACGGTAAAGCGCTGGAGAAATTCAAACTGTTCCTGGCTAATCAGGGCGGCGATGCATCTGTCGTGGATCATCCGGAACGTCTGCCACAAGCGAAATTCCATATCGAAGTACCTGCCAAGCAAGATGGTGTTGTCGCTGAGCTGGTAGCCGATGAGATCGGTACAGCAGCTATGCTGCTTGGTGCAGGACGCGCTACCAAAGAATCCGAAATCGATCTGGCTGTAGGTCTGATGCTGAACAAAAAAGTAGGCGATTCCGTCAAAGCTGGCGAATCCCTCGTAACGATTCACTCCAACCGTGAGAATGTGGACGATGTAATGGCTATGCTGTATGAAAATATCCGCATCGCGGATCATGCAGATGCACCAACACTCGTATACGGCACAGTTACCGAGTAATAGAATAGCACATGGATATGCTGTAATTGCAGCAGTGTATCCTGAGCTTATTCAGGGTCAAGCAGACGAATAATCATTTTTAAAATGAAGCAATCAACGTACCTTTATAATCTTTTGCTTTCTGCTGACTGTCATTCAGACAGCAACTTTTCTCAACAGTATGATATTGAGAAAGGTTGTTGTCTATTTTTTTACATAAATATGGAATTATACATAAAAATAATACAAATTTTGAGAGCCTGTCCGCCGATATAAATAATAGTCGTCTTTACCGCAAGATTGCTGGCAGCTGGTCGTTAAGCGCAGCTCTACCAAGAGTAGGATGTACCCTTATGAAGCTCAAGGTAAATTCAAACCAATAATAGGATGAATATAAAAGAATACTATAGAATCAGAGGAAGGGATGACAGGTGGACATGATCGGATGCTTAAAAAGGATTGAACAGGAGCGTGAAGAACTTCATTATCTGGTAGAACAATACGGATTCTCGGATCACCGTGTACTGGTCAAGTCTCAGCAGCTGGATCAGACACTGAATGAATTTAATCGAAATGCCTGCATTTATGATAGCAGCAAATTAAAAATGTAAATCTCGAAACCTCGAAGTTCCTTTGGCACTCCGAGGTTTCTTTATATGATGTTGCCTTAAAATCAGAATCCTTATCGAAGGCAACATGTATTACACTATATGGTAATAATGGAATGTATACTTATGATTTTTAAAAAATAAAGCACATAGAGAAAGCTAAAAAACAACAAATGAATAAATGATCGAATAATCAGATTGCAGGTAATACAGCTATAAATAGATGATTCCTAAAGTTTTAATAATATAAAATAAGTGCGTTGGAATATACAGTTGTGGTAGTATATTTACCAGGTGAAGTAAGGAGAGACGGAATATGCAGAACACGCTTAATATTCGTTCCATTGTGGAGCAGGAACTCCAGCAAAAAGGATATAATCTAAGCCGCTTTAGCCAGGTATCCGGGATGAACCGGGGAACACTCAGCCTGATTCTTAATGGAAACCCTTCCAAGCTGCCTTCTATTCCCCAGATGGATAAGATCGCCGAAGCGCTGGGCTATGAGCAAGGATGGCTGTACGAACTATACCTAGAAGAGTGCTTTGACCGGGAAGTCCCTCACTGGCGGCGACTCAAGAATTTCCTGTACCGCTGTATTCAGTTGGA
>Ga0308161_1002853_pt1 | contig 17700 bp, 15 predicted proteins | sample PhyFR2_FD_201034 | JGI IMG/M metagenome (GOLD analysis project Ga0308161, IMG submission 201034) | Phyllosphere microbial communities from UC Gill Tract Community Farm, Albany, California, United States - DLSLF.R2 | ecosystem: Host-associated > Plants > Phyllosphere > Unclassified | place: USA...
GATTCCTTCTACAATGTCATCAATATAGGTGAAATCACGCTCCATTTTCCCATGATTAAACACTTTAATTGGATTACCCTCAATGATATCTTTTGTAAAGGAGAAGTAGGCCATATCTGGACGTCCCCATGGACCATACACAGTAAAGAATCGAAGTCCTGTCGTCGGAATATTGTAGAGGTGACTGTATGTATGTGCCATCAATTCATTCGATTTTTTAGTCGCAGCATAAAGGCTGACTGGATGATCCACATTGTGATTGGTCGAGAACGGTGCAACCTTATTTCCACCGTATACAGAACTAGACGATGCATACAGTAAATGATCGACTGGATAGTTCCGACAAGCCTCTAGGATATTAAGGAACCCTGCTAAGTTTGAATTTAAATATGCATATGGATTTTCTATTGAATACCGAACACCAGCTTGAGCAGCAAGGTTAATAACAATATCTGGTTGGAATTTTTCAAAGCATGTAAATACACTTTCTTTATTTTCTAAAGAAATATTTTGAAATTCAAAATTGGATTTATTACACAGCATATTTTTCCGATTTTTTTTTAGTTCTATATCATAGTAACTATTATGATTATCAATTCCCTGTACTATAAATCCTAGTTGCAATAGTTTTTTACAAAGATGATATCCTATAAATCCTGATGAACCAGTAACTAATACTTTCTTTGACTTAAAGATGAGAATCATCTCCTTATAATATTGTAAATTAGATTAAATAGAATACTAGCAAACTTTTTTTGGATTTCTTTGAAAAATATTATATTATTAATAATTAAAACTATGATAGACAATACTACTGAGATGAAAGCTTGAAAACTCCATTCAATAAAGTTGTTTGGATTAAATTCAAATAGTAAATTATTTATTAAAACAATAATTGCCAAGCATATACCATATATAAAAAATTGTTTTAAAGATGCTTTAAAGTTAGTTTTTAATATATTTTTTTTAGAATAAACTATGTACTGTATAGTTCTTATTGTTACTGCAATAAAATATCCAATAGCTATTCCAATTAATCCATATAAGAATACTAAAATTGAAGAAATTACAACATTTACGATCGCTTCAACAATTGCACCATTTCTAGTTTCTCTATAATGACCAGCAGCAAATGTTAGAGAGCTGTATGGTATTCTTATACAAAAAATCGCTTCTGAAATAATTAAAATATATGCAAATATTGGTCTTATATATATCTCACTATCAGATGAATCAATGTATAATTTTACAAACGGCATAATTAAAACTAATGCTGTAGAAAACGCTATAGCAACAATGTTATAAATAAAAAACTCAAATAAATTAAATTTTTCATTCATATTTTTCATTTCATTTTTTGCAATCATATTCCCAAAAGTACTTTCTACTCCTATTGAAAATGTTGTTATCATTTTTTTTATACCGTTTACAACTAGTAAGTATACAGAATAAACTGAAACTTCAGTTAAGTTTGTGAATATCACCAAAATTACAACTGGTGAACTACTTTGTAAGGTATATGCTAAATGATGACCTATTCCATCCCATTTATTTTTCAAGTCCATTTCACTATTTTGATTCTTTTTTGAAATGTCATAGTTTTTTTGTACATATATTTTTAGTATTATAGGCCTGACAAAAAAAATTAAAGAACTAAACAAGATAACTATCTCAATATTAATTTGAAATCTTGATAAAAAATATATAGTCAGTGTATTTATTACTATAGATATTATTAATACAAAATTAGTAATATATTGTTTTTGATCCGCTTGTAACAAAATTTGATTTGAAATCCCGAAAAAATATTGCGCTAAAGTAGATAAACCTATAGTAATGATTAATATTATTATAGAAGATGATTCAACATTTGATTTAATAAAGAAAGGTAAAAAAATACACAAGAAAACTATGTATATGAGTAGAATATATCCCAGTTTATAAAAAAAGCTGTTTGAAGCTTTTAAAATCCTACTTACCTTGTCATTATCTCCAGTTGCTAACGGCATAAATAAGCCTGCTCTAATTACTCCACCTACTCCTCCTTCAAGCAAAGAAATATATGATAAGAACTGTGTTATGGTTATAATCAAGCCATTTATATTAGAACCATAATTATTTATATAAGCGATAGGAACTACAAATCCAGATATAATCGACACTATTTGCAAAATAAATCCTAAAGCAACATTAGAAAACAGTTTTTTTATTCTCATTTTTTCATTTTACTTTTTATATTTTTTTTAACAATAGTAATCATATTTATTAAGCATAAAAAAAACCTTAATACTGATATACTGTATAAAACATTTGTTTTTAATATAATAAACGTAAGTTTATTTTTCATTTTAATATTTTTTATGGAACAATTTCTTAACATTTTTACAAAAAATTCGTTATCTATAATTTTTTTCATATACATTTTTTTTTCAATATTACTTATATTTGAACCTTCTAACACTATCAAAAACTCTAAAACACTATTCAAGTAGAAATTTTGAAACTTCTTCAAAAGCTCTATAGTATCCATGTTATTATTTTTTATATACTCATACAAATTCTTTCTTACAATTGTAATATCCTCAAAAAAATTAAAATTTAATTTGGATGTAATACTATCATCATTTACTCTATAGTTATAAAGTGCTTTATCTAGATATATTATCTTTTTAGCAGCAAAAACTATGGGGATACTTTGAAGTAAATCTTCACCATTTTTTAATGTTTTATATTCATAATAATCGTTTTCAAAGTCTATTAATTCCTTTTTAAAAACTTTACAGACTAAATTATTCAAAACAGAAGATGATGCCATCTTTTCTATTAATTCTTTTTTGTTAAATTGATCAAATAGTTTTTCATCCTTAAAAACATTAAATGCTTCTTCATTTTTCTCCTCACTAAATCTTTTATACTTAAAAATCAATAAATCGGCGTTAAAGGATTCAATTTTTTCATTTAAATAACTTAAAGTATTTTTTTCTAAATAATCATCTGAGTCTAAAAATAATAAATAATCTCCTTTTGCATACTTTAATAGTGATCTTCTAGTCAGAATCAAACCTTGATTCTCTTGTTGATAATAACGAATTCTTTTATTGTATTTAGACACTTGTTTTATAATATTTATACTTTTATCAGTTGAACCGTCATCAATTATTATTATTTCATACTCAGAATAATTTTGTTGTATAGCAGACTCCAAACATTCTAATAAATATTTCTCTACATTATAAACTGGAATTAAAATACTGAAGAACACACTATTTTTTTTCATATAATTACCTTTCTTCCTTATCTTTCAGCTTCAGATTAACAATTTTTTTTAAAGTTTCAAGATGAGTTTCACATTCGATATAATTTAAAATTTTTAAATAAGCTGTTTCCGAGTACCACTTATCAATTAATTTTCCTTTGAATAAAAACCTATCGATTCTAGCAAACCATTTTCCCAGTCCGGTTAATGAAAATAAATAATAATCAGATACTAATTTCGAACTCACTAATTCTGAAAATTTTTCTTCCACAAAAGACTCATTTTTTATCTCATCAGATCTTTTGTTAAACTCGCTAATAATATTAATTGAAGACTCTTTTTCAGCTAATCTGACTAAATTCCCTCTCTTTTCTATGGGTATAAACCTTAAATTATGTTGATACTTACTAAGAAACTCTATCTCTATCAGTAAACCAGTTAACCATACAGAACTATTAGTATAGTCGAAAATAAAGTTTCCTTGTCCGTATACAATAGAAGAATTTTGATATCTTTCATAACATCCAATCGCGTGACTATGCTGGCAAATTACAACATCAGCACCGCTTTCTACTAGCTTTCTAGATACTTTCATCTGAAACGGTGTTGGATAGCGATAATGCTCTTTTCCACCATGATATAAAACAATTACATGATCGCAATCTTTCTTTAAATCTTTAATATGATCAAATGTATTAAAAAGATCTAATGGGTTTGCTCCAGGTTGAGTTTTTGTTGCTACGGTAAATTCATTTTCTGTAAAAGAATATATTCCAATTCTCAAATTGTTTTTTTCTAAGATTTTAAATTTTTTTATATCGTTTAGATTTTCACCTATTCCAATAAAATTAATTTTATTTTTTTCAAGACAATTTAAAGTGGAATGATAACCTTCCGTACCTTGATCCATAATATGATTATTAGCAAGAGATAACAAAGTAGGATTTAGTAACTTTATTCCATTTATAGTTTCCTTTTGTGCTAATAAATTTGGCCCTAATTTTTTTATAGGAGTTTCCAAATTTGTCAATGGAGTTTCCAAATTAAGTATCCGAAAATCAGAATCATTAAAAACAGAAATTATACCATCACCAAATATTTTTTTTATATCTCCGTCAACAAATAATTTTTTATTACTTTCGGTAGGAACAGTATCTCCAGCAATTAAAATTTTCAATTAGTTATTCCTCTTTTTATTCTGTAATTAATGATTTTATCATCAAGTATTTTCCCGGATTCTAAAATTGTAGCATTTTTTAGAACTTTGTTACTAGATTCATTTCCTTCTATTAGTACATCTATGTACTTATTTACCTGTTCACTAAAATATTTTGAAGCTGTCTTATAGTAGATTGAAGGCGTATGATCTACTACATAATGTAATATACCATTCACTTCATAAACTGGATTTTTAATCGTTGTAGACTTACTGCTCTCTATTGCACCAGCTTCATCACAGCTAATATCTATAATAAAGCTATTTTTCTTCATTTCTTTTAGGTTTTCTCTGAATAAAATATGATCGGTTCTATCAGTATCCCATAGTAGTGCATTTACAATAACATCATATTTATAAAAATTTTCTTTAAAAAATTTTTCTGTTTTTCTGTCAAAAACTTTGACGTCACTTCCTAGAGACGTAAGAATTTTGTATGCTCCTCGCGAAACATTACCTTTCCCAAGAAGAGCAACCTTACAATCTTTTGGTAGTAGACCATAATAATTAAATGCATGTAAAATGGCAGCTTCACCCGCTAGTTCATTATTTCTCCAAAAAACATGATCATTTTCTTCATACATATCTTCCCATGCAATTACAGTAGCTTTTTTTTCAATCAGTTTATTGGTGATTTTTTGATTTTGAACTCCGTGTATGTAACCAAAAATAGTTTTTCCATCTTTAATTTCATCTAAATCTTTTGAATCACCTATTTTAGGATCACAAATAATATCTTTTTCAAGTATTTCTTTATGGTTTACTATTTTAACTCCATATTTTTCATATTCTGAATCTTTAATTCCTAAATATTCTCCATAATTTTTTTCTATATATACATGATCAATATTTTTTACATATCTTAAATCTTCGGGTAAAATAGCTCTTCTTTTTTCATTTTCTTTAGTTCCGATAGCGAATCCTATTGTTCTCATAATTTTTCTCCTTTTTTAATTGATATCCAATCATTCATTAATTCAACCATCATTAGTTCTTGTACCCAATAATTTCCTTTTTCGAAAATAAATTCTCCTTTTGAGTACACATATCTTCCAGGAACTTTATTAACAATAAGTTGCTCACTAGTTTCTACTGATATAAAAATAGAAGTTTCTATAACATAGAACTTTCCGTCTCTTGAGTCTTCTAAATAATCTACAGCAAGCATATATGATTTTGGAAGTTTTTCTTTAATTTGCTTTGACAATTTTAGTACTTCTAATGGAATATCTTTTTTCTCGACAATTCCAGATCCCGAAGCTTTAAAGTCTCCTTTTTTAGGATATCTATAATATCCAAAATAAGAATTCCCTATTATTATCACCCTTAAGTCATATCCTTCATTAGGAACTTTCTCTTGAAAAATAACGTAATTTTTTTGTTTAATATAAGGTTCATATAATTTCAAACCATTATTAAAAATTTCATTTACTAATTTTTTAGCATCACTTTTATTTTTCAGCTCCCTTACTCCATAAGCACTAGAACTAGTTTTATCTTTAGATATGATAGGAAATTCAACCCTTTTTATATATTCATTTATTTCTTCGAAATTATACGAAATAAATGTTTTTATGCTAGGTATATTATGATAATCAAATAGCCAACTTTGTCTAACTTTATCTTCATAAAACCAGAGCGATTCTTTATTTGGCATTATCAGTTTATTCATATGATTTTGAATAAACTCGACTTTATCTTTAGCTTCCCATTGGTCACTATAGGGTGACGGTGTTCTCCATACGATAACATCTAAGCTCTCCACTTTTGATATAAAATCAGAATCTTTAATATCTATATAATTGTATTCAATATTGTTATTACGCAGAAATTTTTCAAATTTTGGCCAATATGAATTTACTATTATTTCTGATTTAACTAATCCCACTCTTGGCTTGATGATATCGGGCGGCCACTCCATTACAACTGGAATAGAGTTATTTAAAAGTTGATTAGTATCTAATTTAGTATTTTGAATTTTCTTTATTCTTGCTTTTTCAATTAACTTTAAAGCATCATATCTTTCTAACTTACGAATTAATCTGTTTTTTATCTTCATCATTATTTTTCTCCTGTTTTTTTGATAAATCATAAAGCATACTTCCCATGAGCAACAGAATGCTTATATGTTTTTCGTAGTAATAAACCATACCAGTAGATAATATTAAATAAGAAAAAATTATTCCAATAAATAGGCTTTCATAGCTATTAACATTACCTTTCTTTTTCCGGATATTATTATATAAAGAAAACAACACTATAATATGTGAACTATAAAACAAAATCGTTCCTATACTTCCTAATCCAACCATCAATTCAATATAGTTATTATGCGAATATGTTGGAAAAGTACCAAGTTGTCGAGAATACAAAAATCTATAATTGTCTATACCATAACCTATTATTGGATTTTCTAAAAACCAATTAAATCCATACTTAATCATATCTGATCTAACATTTATGGATCCTTCACTAGTTCCATTTCCATTTAGAAATTCAATAAGATTTTCGAGTCTCACTCCTATAATTTTATATAAAGTTTCATTTATATAAATTAAATTATATATAAAATAAACAGTAATAATCAAAAGAAAAGTAGTTTTAATTTTTTTAAAAATATCATATTTTGAATTAATGAAAATCATTAAAAATGTACATACAGTAATAAAAATTATTGCTTTTCTTGATCCTGTCATTAATATAACCGTTAAGTTTAGCAAAATAAGTAAAATATTTATATGTACATTTTTATTTTCAAACAATAAATTATAAATTAAAATCAATGTAGATATCCCAATAATTATACCTACTGAATTTACATTCCCTAACTCTTCTCCATACCTTTTTATATTACTTAAGTCTGAAGAAAATAAAATATATATACTAGAAATAACCCCAGCAAAAGAAAAATAATCTAGCATTTTCTTTATATTATTTTTTTTATAGATGTAATTTGCCAAAGAAAAAATTAAAATAAATATCAAAAAAAGTGTAATAGCTTTTTGTAGTGCCGTTGAGGAATCGATAGCGTATATTGAAGACACCATTGCAAAGACAGTGAAAATAAAATATATAATTAAAAAATTATTAATATATATTTTTCTACCTACAATTAAAATTTCTAAGTTAATTAATAAAATAAGTATTCCAGCCAAAAAATTGCTTATTAAATTTAAATCTTCTTTAAAAGAAAATATATATAAGCTTATAATATAAAGAAATATTATTTTATCGATCAAGATGTCTAATATACTGTTTTTTTGTTTTCTCATAAGCCACTACCTTCAATATAAAGATTAATTTTCACTAATTAATTACTTTCATCCAATTCTCGTAAGAAGCTTGATTTGAGAATTTTTCTGCTCTTTCAAAACTTTTATATTCATAATGATTTAGTCTTTTAGGATCATTAATTAATTTCTCCATTGCATCACTTAGCATAAAATGGTTTTCTTCAATTGTTTTTGTGAAATCTAATTTACCGTCAAAAGTTGGTACTAGAACCCCATAATCTTCATACTCGATATTTCTAATTTTATAGTTTGGATAATATTTCTCTATCAAAATTTCTTGAGGACCACTTTTACAATCTGTACTTATAACAGGCTTAGAACAACACATCGCTTCAATCAAAGCGTTAGGAAAACCTTCAAATAATGATGATAATACATATATTTTAGATTCTTTTATTATAGGGAAAGGATTGCTGACATACCCAGTGAAAATTACATTATTTTGAATTTTTAATTCTAAAACTAGTTTTTTCAAATCTTTTTCTAGCTCACCTTCTCCTACGATTAAAAGTTTATATTCATTATGTTTCTTGAGAAAAATACTAAATGCTTTTATAAGATTCCAATGTCCTTTTTGATATGTTAATCTACCAACAGTTGTTATAACTTTACCCTCTTTAAATAAATCAATATAGTCAACTGGTATTTCTCCATTTGCTTGATTAGTTATTTCATTTGTATCATAAGAATTATAAATTACTTTTATTTTTTCATTTTTGATTTTGTAGTTCTTCACCAAATCTTGTTTTATCAATTTAGAAACCGCTACTATTTCATCAGCTCTTTTATATAAATATTTGATTAAAATATTTTGTGCTTTTTCATAGAAGCTATTTCTTTCCAAACTTTTATAATTCCTTACTGATACTATTACTTTTTCTTTTTTTCTAGAAAAAATATTTACAAAATTAGCTCCCTCTAAAAAGCTAATCGCAACATCAAATTGATATTGATCTTTTATTTTTTTTAACTTATAGGTTCTTTTAAAAATATTTATCATCTTCATCAACTTATTATTACTAGAAGGTACTGAGATATTTATAACTTCTCCACATACTTTATATGAGTTCTCTACTTCGTTAAAAATAACTACAAATATCTCATGTTCATCTATATTTAATACGTTTGATAATCTACTAAGTGCTCTCTCAGCACCACCTGGTCCTAAATTAGGAATGATTAGAGCTATTTTTCTCAAACAATCACCTTTTTCTTTCATCTACTTATTATTGATTCGTACTTATTAAAGATACTTTTTATAACATTATTCAGTTCGTATTTCTGTTGTAATTTCAAATAATTTTTACGTACTAGTTCTTCTCTCAAGTTACAGTTATCTAATACATCTATCAAATTTAATATTTTTTCAATATCTCCAACATCTACAAGACTATTTTTATCGTTATCTAAAATGTCTGGTATAGCTCCAACTTTTGTTGCTATAATTGGTAATTTCTTCGACATAGCTTCTAATATAACATTAGGAAACCCTTCATTATGTGAAGGGAAAAGAAACAAATCACTGTTTCCCATTAAATGCAAGACCTCATTTTTAGATTTTTCACCCACTAAAATTACATTTGAGAGTTTTTTAGCTTCATCTACCATGTGATTATCTGAAAATGCACCAACTATTGTAAAAATAATTTCAGGTTTCATTTTAGCAACTTCTAAAATTTCTAATATGCCCTTCGTCTTAATTACATGACCAGCAAAAATAATATTATCAATTTTATTATTCAAATTGATTATTTTTATATTATTATCTTTTTCTAATTGAATGAAGTTAGGAAACAATGTTGTATTAGTATCACAAATTCCTTTAATATGTTTTAAAGAATTATTGTTTAGACAAAATAATTCATTAGATTTTTTGCAAATTTGAGAAAATAAAACTTCTTTAATTTTCTTATTTATCATATATTTTGTATCACAATGAAAGTGAGTAACTATTTTAATTTTTTTTTGTTTCGATAAATAAATCATATATAAATCTCTTAACATCCCCATTAAAGAACAAGAAGTGTTAAGATGTATTAAATTATAGTTTTCATTATTTAGTTCTTTTTTCATTTTTTTTATTATATTAATGTTTCTTTTAAACTCTTCTGAGATGTTAATTTTTTGAACATTTTTTTGTCTTTTTCCTCTGACTGAAGTATCAATAACTTTTACTTTATGCTTTTTAGCTATATCTGATGTAACATAAGCTTCAGTCCAAGTAGCTATTCCACCCATCGGTAAAGGTAAAGGAGATACTAAACATATTTTCATTTTATCTTATTTCCTCCAAACAAAAGTATTTACGTAGTCTATATAAGAAACTATGATCTTCAATACTTTTTCTGAAACATTTTCAATGTTATAATCAGAAACTAAGTTTTTATTTTTAAAATTTTCTTCTTCTAAAATTTTTAATCCTCTAATAACATTTTCCCTCATAACACCAACCATCATTACTGTAGCTTCTTCCATCGCCTCTGGCCTTTCGTGAGCTTCACGTATATTTAAAGACTTCAACCCCAATATTGAAGTCTCCTCACTTATAGTTCCACTATCACTTAGCACCGTTTTAGCATTTATTTGAAGATTGTTATAGTCAATAAAACCTAGCGGCTTAAGAATTTTTATATTTTTATGAAAGATAATATTGTTTTCATCTATCATTTTTTTAGTACGTGGATGAGTACTTAAAATAACCGGTATTTCATATATCTCTGCAATCGCATTCAATGTATCTATTAATTTTAAGAAATTTTTCTTTGATCCTACATTTTCTTCGCGGTGTGCAGATACTAAAAAATAGTTATTTGATTGTAAACCTAATCTCAAAAGAACTTCTGACTGTTCTATTTCTTTTCTTTTTGTATTTAAAACTTCTAACATTGGACTTCCGGTTTTTATAATTCGATCTGCCGGTAACCCTTCTCTTAATAAATATTCCCTAGCAATATCACTATATGTTAAGTTAATATCTGCAATATGATCTACAATTTTACGGTTTGTTTCTTCAGGTACGCGCTGATCAAAACAGCGGTTTCCTGCTTCCATATGAAAGATCGGGATTTTACGTTTCTTAGCTGCAATAGCACATAAACAACTGTTTGTATCTCCTAAGATTAAAACTGCTTCTGGTTGTACTTCTTCAAGTACAGGATCAACAGCAATTAGAATATTTCCAATTGTTTCGACCGCTGTTCCGTTTGCAGCATTTAAGAAATAATCAGGTTTTTTTAAATTAAAGTCTTCAAAAAATACTTCGTTTAGTTCATAGTCATAGTTTTGACCTGTATGTACTAAAATGTGTTCAATTGCTTCTGATTCTTCCAATTTATTAATTACAGCTGATAGACGGATAATCTCCGGACGCGTTCCAACGATTGTCATTACTTTTAATTTTTTCATTTGATGACCTCATTCATATAAGTATCTGGTTTTTGTGTATCAAACTGCTCGTTCACCCAAAACAAAGTAATCATTTCATCTGTTCCAATATTTTCAATCGAATGTGTATAACCCGGAGGAATATCAACTACCCGCGCTTCATTACCTTCAATTTTATATTCGATTACTTCAGATTTTTCAATATGTCTGAATCGAATCATTGCCTCACCACTGATGACGATAAACTTTTCTACCTTCGTATGATGATAATGATTTCCTCGTGTAATACCTGGTTTTGTTTTAGAGACAAACATTTGTCCCATATAATCTGATTTGATCAGTTCACTTAACCAGCCTCGATTGTCTTCGTGTTTTGTTAAGCTATATGAGAACGCATCTTCATCTAAGTAAGATAAATATGTTGTATATAGCTTTTTAACGAATAAATCTTGATAGTTAGGCAACAATAAGGATTCACGCATCTTTTTGAAACTTTGAATCAACGTCACTATCTCTTCGAGCGTTTTTTTATACGTAACTGGTACTGTAGCATACGTATTATCTCCATCTTTATTATCAGATAATAAGTTAGCAACTATGCTATCAACGACATCATCAATATAAGCTAAATTCAGCTCAATGGAAGAATCAGTAACAGTGATTTCTAAATCATTCGCAACATTGTAACAAAATGTTGCAATTGCTGAGTTGTAATTAGGACGGCTCCATTTACCGAATAGGTTAGGTAAACGATAAATTGTAATACGTGATCCCGTCTGATAATGATATTTAAGTACTTCTTGCTCCGCTCCTAATTTACTTTCTCCATATGGATTGTTCAGCTCAGCTTGAGTAGAAGAAGACAGTAAAATATGTGGATGCTTATTCGACTGACTAGCAAAATCTACAAGTTTAGCCGTTAAATCTTGATTCCCACTCTTAAATTCAATTTCTGTTTTTGGACGGTTTATTCCAGCCAAATGAACGATCTTATCTGCTTGCTTTACTAGTGTCTCTAATTCTTCTTCTGAATTACTTCGTGAGTATTCTAACACTTCGAATCTTGAATCTTCTCTTAAATGTGCAATTAAATTTCTTCCGACAAAACCTTTTGAACCTGTTACTAAAACTTTCATCGTACTTCCCCCTTACATCAACTCAATGATGCTATCTGATTCGACTTTTTCGCCTTTCCATTGAGCCAACTCATATTGAATATAAGGAAGATCTAAAAGCATTTCTTTTACTTGCTCTACGTTTACCCGATTTGTGTTATCAGAGTTATATTCTAAATGATCACGTACTAATTCGTTACCTTCTGTAAAGAACTTATCATAATTCAAATCGCGTGTATCAGCCGGTATTCGGTAGTATTCACCATGATCTTCTGCTTTAACAAATTCTTCTTTAGTAAGCAAAGTTTCATACGATTTCTCCCCATGACGTGGTCCGATGATTTTAAAATGACTTTTCGAATTAAATAGTTCTTTTAATGCAGTTGCTAATTCAAAGATTGTACAAGCAGGAGCTTTTTGTACAAAAATGTCACCCTGTTTAGCGTTATTGAATGCATACAAGACTAAATCAACTGACTCTTCAAGTGACATCATATAACGTGTCATACTTGGATCTGTAATTGTTAAGTCCTTTCCTTCTTTCATTAAATTAACGAATAAAGGAATGACTGATCCACGAGAAGCCATGACATTGCCGTAGCGAGTCGAACAAAATACTGTCTCATCTTCAGAAACATTACGGGAAGCTGCAATCATACACTTCTCAGCCATTGCTTTGGAAATACCCATTGCGTTAACTGGATAGACTGCTTTATCTGTACTCAATAAAACAACACGTTCAACATTGTGAAACTTCGCAGCGCGAAACACATTATCTGACCCTTGTACATTCGTTTTGATTGCTTCCATCGGATAAAATTCACATGAAGGAACTTGTTTCAATGCAGCTGCATGAAAAACATAGTTTACATCTTTCATAGCGTCAGCAATGCTGTTATAGTCTCTTACATCACCAATATAATATTTAACTTTATCGTTTTGAATCAAATTACGCATGTCATCTTGCTTCTTTTCATCTCGGCTGAAAATACGAATTTCTTTAATATCAGTGTCAATAAATCGTTTTAGTACTTGATGACCAAACGATCCCGTACCACCAGTAATTAATAATACTTTATTTTTAAACATTTATTTGACTCCTCATTTGTTAATCTTAAATATCAGTTGATTAATAATATCTACTGATCTTTGAACTTCGTAGTTCTTTTTCATATATAATTCACCATTAATACCCATTTCTATTCGATCTTCTTTTGAATCAATCATTTTGTTTAAGACCTGTTCAAAATCAGAAGTATTATTTGAAACCACACAATGGCCCGCTTTAGATTCTTCAATCATATTTACAAAGTCATTATTAGAATCAACTGCTGCAATCACTGGAATCTTATACTCAAAATAAGATAGTACTCTAGATGGAAAGTTTGGTATAGAAAATCTATAATCCAAAAAAATCAAACCTAAATCTGACGCTTTTAACATTCTTTCGTAATCTTCTCTTGGTAAATGATCTAATATTAAAATATTTTGCATATTGCTTTTTAAAACAACAGACTCAAGTTTTGGTTTTTCAGTACCTCTTCCAACTAATAAAAAGAATATTTTTTCATTATTTTTAAATTTCTTCAAAACTTTGATTACAAAATCTATTCCTTGAGGTTTACCCATATTACCACCATACATTGCAACAATAGAGTTCAATGGAATTTTATATTTTTTCTTTATTTCTATTATTTCTTTTTCGGTAGATGGCTGATGAACATTCATTTTTTTTGTATTTGGAAAGTATAGTAATTTATTTTCTGTAGACGGATTATGGATTTTAACATACTCTATATTTTTGGGAGACATACAGCCTATAAAATCTGCAGATTTATATAATTTTTTTTCTTCCTCTACATAATATTTATGAATTAATGAATTTTTTTTTATAATTCCTAAGTCAACCGCATTTTGAGGAAATATATCTTTTAGCATAAGTAACGAAGGGGCATTGTAGAACTTTTTTGCCCAAGTTATTACAGCATGCATCGATACTGGTGGTGATTCAAATAAAATTAAATCAAATTTTTGTTTAGGAAGGTATTTTTTCATTCCATTGATTAATTTATTTTTTATACGTAATGTAGTTATTCCTTTTTTTATTAAAGAAACGTTGTATAAATCACCAATTCTGATTCGAATAACTTTCATAAACCTCTCATTAGTAACTGTTGTTTTGGGCAATTTAGACTTTTCACCTGAAGCAACAACAGTAAGTTCATATCCATTCTCTTGAAGTGCTTCCGCTAAGTCTGTATAAATAGTCGAATCCTTAGGGTTTACAGGAAAAGTATTTGTTATATACAGAATCTTCACTTTTGTGTTTCCTCGACAATTTTATATACAGCTTGAACCACCTGTTCTACATCATCGTTACTCATTTTCGAATATAATGGTAAAGATAGGATTTTATTAAACCATTCTTCCGTCTTAGGGAGATCTCCATTTTCATACCCAAATCGCTTTTTATATGCAGTCATTAAATGAACAGGAATAAAGTGGACACTTGTTCCAATACTTAGTTCAGATAGCTTTTCAATAAATGTATCTCGCGTGATACCTAAAATATCTTCATCAATCAAAAGCATATACAAATGCCAAGCGTGTGTAGTAGTGTAGTCCTCGACCTTAGGCAAGCCTATACCTTGTAAATTTGCAAATGCATCGTTATAAATATTTGCAATATACGAACGTCTACTTTGCATTTCTTCTAAACGATCTAATTGAATTAAGCCAAGAGACGCCTGTAAATCAAACATGTTGTATTTAAATCCAGGTTCTTCAATATCGTACATCCAACTACCGCTCTTAGCGTATCTATTCCAAGCATTTTTACTCATACCATGAGTTACTAATATCCTTGCTTTATCAGCAATTTCTTTATTATCAGTTACTAGCATTCCGCCTTCTCCAGTTGCTAAGTTTTTCGTTGAATAAAAACTATATGAAACTGTTCCTTTCGGCTTGTAACCAATCAAGTTTCCTTTATATCTTGTATAAACAGCATGTGCTGCATCTTCCGATACAAAAAGGTTATATTTATCAGCTAACTCATAAATTGCATCTAAATCTACTGATTGTCCTGCGTAATGAACAGGAACTATAGCTTTTGTTTTAGATGTAATTTTTTTTTCAATTTCTTTAGTATCAATATTTCCTGTCAAAGGATTTATATCTGCAAATATAGGCGTTGCACCAACATGCAAAATTGTATTTACTGTGGCAGCAAATGTCATAGAAGTAGTAATAACCTCATCACCATGTTGGATTCCGGCAGCCAGCAGAGAAATATGTAAAGACGCAGTAGCAGAATTCATTGCGACAGCATATTTAGCTCCTACATATTCAGCAAATTTGTTTTCAAGTTCAATAGTTTTAGGTCCCTTTGCTAGCCATCCAGACTTCAAAGTATCAACCACTTCATCAATTTCAGCTTGAGATATATCCGGTAAAGCATAGGGAATAAATTTATCTTTAAATACTTTTAAATCACTCATTATAATTCTCCTTTAAGAGCTTTTATTGTTCCAAATATGATAAGTTCTTGATTCTCGGGACATCTTATAATTGTTCTTAATATAAAAGTTCATTGCAGTTATATTATTTATTTGTGTTCCTACTCTAAATAAATATTTTTCGTACTTTTTAGAAGAGAAAGACGACTCAAACTTATTCATTAATGTTTTTCCAATACCTTTGGCAACAACGTTATTGTCTACTGCAATTAATTCAATTGTTATTTCTTCATGAAAATCATTAATATTTAGTAGTAAAAACCCTAAAACTTCTTCATCAGATTTATACAAAATAAACCTCTTAGTATCATTATCAAAAGAATTCTTTACCCATTTCTCGAAAATTTTGTCAGCAGTTTCTTTCTCAATATTACCGTCATTATAAAATCTTGAATATTCAAAGGCTTTACTTGCAATTTCAATAACTTTTAACTTTTCTTTGCTACTTAAAGTCTTCTCACGATCAACGTTCTCAGTGGATTCTTGACTGTTGATAGAAACATTTTTTGAAAATTGAACATTTAAATCTACAATATAACCATTTAACTTATTAGAAATGATCTCGCTATTACCAAAATTTTTCGTAAGATCTTTGATTACTACTAAATCAAACTTAGTAACTTCTTTTTGTAAACTATTGATTTCTCCACTTGTTAAAATGGTTTCTAAATTAAGAGCCCCAACTTTTTTATTAAAAATATCACTATCCCATTTCGATTCTTTGATAAGTACTTTCGGATTATACATCCTTATAGATTCCTTTCTTATTTAAAACATTTATTAGCGTAAAGATAAGTATTTTAAAGTCAAAAGAAAGAGATACGTTCTCACTGTAATAAACATCATTTTTTAACCTTTCTTTCCACTCAATACTATTTCGATAAAACGCTTGATTATATCCTGTTATACCAGGTTTAACTTCCAATTTTTTTATCTCATTATCTTCATAATAGGTTATATGTTCTGGTAAGTCGGGTCTTGGGCCAACAAAGCTCATATGTCCTAGTAATACATTTATTATTTGAGGTAATTCATCTAAGCTTGTTTTCCTCAAAAAACTACCTGTTTTTGTCAATCTAGGATCGTCTTTTGAATTAAATGTCGAGCCGTCATCATTTCTTAAATCAGGTGCATTCACTTTCATAGATCTAAATTTGTACATCTTAAAGATTGTACCTTTTTCTCCTAATCGCTTACCTTTGTAAAATACTGGTCCATTATCTTCAGCAATAATCAGAAACATAATAACAAGCGAAGCGAATGCTATAAACGGAACCAATAAAATTGCTAAGATTAAATCTAAAACTCTTTTAGTTTTATTTTTATACACTTGAACTAGCCTCGACTTTTCTTTTTATATTTGGTTCTTTAAGAATATTAAATTTTTCATTTGCTATTTTTAATACGTAAGTTTTTAATAATACAGAAGAGTCTTTGTTGTTCTCAATTTCATCGAATATATTCTTTATATTATATCCATTCATTTTTTTACCTTTGAAAATTTTAGGATATATTGATGTTGAATCAATTTCTTCTACTCTTAATAATTCCTCATACATTTTCTCTCCAGGGCGGATTCCTGAGAACACAATTGGCATTTCGTCTTCTGTAAACCCACTAAGTTCAATCATATTTTTTGCAAGATCAACGATTTTAACCGGTTCTCCCATATCAAGAACAAACACTTCTCCACCATCTGCTAAGATACCGGCTTGAATGACTAAGCGGCTTGCTTCCGGGATTGTCATGAAGAAGCGTGTCATCTCTGGATGAGTAACCGTCACAGGTCCACCTGCTAAAATTTGTGACTTGAACAGTGGAATCACAGAACCACGACTGCCTAGTACATTTCCGAAACGAACGACAGCGAATTTTGTTTTGCTGCGACGTCCTAATTCCTGAACAACCATTTCTGCAA
>Ga0308161_1002854_pt1 | contig 17700 bp, 25 predicted proteins | sample PhyFR2_FD_201034 | JGI IMG/M metagenome (GOLD analysis project Ga0308161, IMG submission 201034) | Phyllosphere microbial communities from UC Gill Tract Community Farm, Albany, California, United States - DLSLF.R2 | ecosystem: Host-associated > Plants > Phyllosphere > Unclassified | place: USA...
TGAACCTGAGGAGGTCGAACAGAAGGAAGAGGGCGGGAATGCCGGTGAGGAGGATGTACTGACAGTTATGGATACGCTGTGGCCGAAAAAGGAGGGTTGTTCGCTCGTTAAATGGTGCGAAGATACCTCATTCTCCCTAACATTTACGATCTTCCAACTGACGGGATTGTCGAGTGAATAGTCGGGATCATATTTCGATGTTCACTGTACACGGCGAGCCTCTGTTCTTTCAACATTTCGACGGTCCTTTTTACCCAACTCTCAAAATCCTTCACAAATGTACGTTCTCCCTCCCTCCCCACCTCTCGAACCTGCTCCACAGCTGATACAGAGACGACATGCAGACCCTGGTATGCTTCCCCGAGTCGGTGTAGATCGAGGAGCGATCAAGTTCGTTCTCGGAGGTGCGAATATCATGTGGTCCGTCTAATTTTCCCTCTCTGCGTTCCTTGCTCGCTCTTCGCTGAAGTACTCTATCCCTCTCTAGCCCTGGTATGACTTCTACAACAGGCTACCTCCCTCCAACCTCGGAAAACACTCCGAAAGGTACACCTGTCGCCGTTCACGCTTACGGGAAAGAGAATGCATTGGCAATTGGCTTGACCGCGATGAGTACGGATGAGATCAGGAGTTTGAACAAGAACATTGGAGTTGAGATGATTCATTTCTTGGGGGATGATCTTTGGAAAGTGGATCGAATCTAGAGGGGGGATAAGTTATAGATTGATGATAGGTGTGGATTATATACCCTCTTGACCTCTCTGGAACGTCTCGCTTAACGTCGGTCGCGGGATCACTTGCGAGTCGGAAGGGCCCTGTGCTGCTGTCTCTCGAGATTTGACGAGAGAATGCGAGAAATCTGAAGAATGTCGGGACGAATTTGTTCGCAACGTCTACCTGTCACCGTCTGTATAGCTATCAACCATTCACTACTCTTACCCGCACCAAAGTGAGGTAAAATTTGAGCGAGTCGCGAAAGTTGATGGAAAATAATCAAAGTCAACTTCCTTCCCATCAACCTCGCTCCATCCGCCTAGCGGAAGCGTTCTCCTCTAGCCATAGATGGCGTCCCTTTCTCGCTCCAATTCATCCCGCCAAGTCGACGCACCACCAACTCAATCTCTCTCCCATTCAAACTCGTCTCACAACGTCAACTCTCAACTACAGACTCAACAGAAACCCCAACAGAGTCAATCACAGCCACAAGGGATTCAGCAGCAACAGCAAGAGGATCCAGTGTTTGGTCCGTTGGAGAGAGCGGGAAAAGTGTTGGACGAGAGATTACAGAGAGATGAGAGATGGACTGGGATTGGTGATAGTCTAGGAGGTAGGTCGTAGCTTCTTTCACTCTTCCTGAGCAGCTCCCAGTCTGCAAGAGGAGGGCTTCGAACAGCGAGGAATCTCCCTCTTCGATTTGTTTGGATTCGACTTACCTCGCTCACTAGTCACTATAGAGGCCTGTGATCTACCAGAGGCCAATCACAAACCTGATCAGAGTGCTAGAGCTGACTCAGAAGCCCTCTGGAAACAGGCGCTTCATCTTCGGATTATGTTCTACCTCCAAATCCTGCATGGGCTCCTTTCACCAAGACTCGAACAGTCTTACTACCAGACAGACTCTTCGAGGAACATGACTGTATGTTGCCTCCTCTCCTCCTGTAGTTCGAGCGCGACTGACCCCGAAAACTTGTTGACTTCTAGTAACTCAATCTCGATGCACTATGGGTCTCTTGCCCGACATTGAGCGCTCTTGGGTGACAGTAGATCATAGATTATTACTCTGGGATTGGGCAGATGGGTGAGTGATCGAGTTACCATGATTGAGACCCGGAAACTCATACTTTTCCCTTTCTTCAGTTCCTCTTTCTCGACTTTCGAGGAGCTCACCGATGTCATTGTCGGAGTCGCTCTCGTTCGACCTCGTCCCGGTGTATTCGTCGACTCGATTTCTCACCTCCTCATCCTCTCGACTCCTTCCCAAGTTCATCTCGTCGGTCTCGGTTACGCTCCTCCTTCTCCCGGCGCAAAGAAAGAAGTCACCTTCTACCTCACCGGTCTCTCCGTTCCTACCGACGGTATCTCCTTCACCACGATCCGCGGCACTTCGAACGGTCGAATCTTCCTTTCTTCCTCTCCCGAGCCTTTGACTCCAGGAGGAATCGGAGGGGACGGATGCCTCTACGAACTGGCTTACCAATCGAGTGAAGGATGGTTCGCGAAACGATGTACTCTACACAACCTTACTTCTGGATCAATTGTCAAATCCGTCGTTCCTTCTTTCCTTCGTTCACTCTCTGCCATTCCGACTCAAGAATGGATCATCGCCCTCGAAATCGATATGGAACGAGGTTTACTCTACACTTTACTACGGAACTCGACGATCGAGATGTATTCCCTTCCTTCTTCATCACCTGGGAAAGGATTCGATGGTGCACCAACGAAAGTTGCGAAGAGTGGAGATGTCGTTAGAACGGCAAATATGCTCCTTCCGAATAATCCGATGATCAAGAACTTCAGGATTGTGGAGATGGAAGTTATCAGTGTCAAGGAAGGTGGAAACAGTAAGATTGGCTTAGTCGCGGTGACGAGTACTGGTGAGTTCTCTTCGATTCTTCCGCAATCTTATAATTATCATGCTCACTAGCCTTTCTACAGGTGTTCGACTATACTTCACTCATCAACGACGAGGTTACTACTACGGTTCTTCGACTCCTGCAGCTCTCGAACTCTGTCACGTCCGACCCCCTCCTTCTCCCTCAACGAATCAACCTCCTCCCCAATCGACCATGTACGGTCAAATCGTCCAGCCTCAACAACAGCAACAACAGCAGCAATCGAACGCGAACCAGATTCCTTTCAACTCGATCATTCAAGCGAAATACTCCTCAGGAGGACTCCTCCTCGCGGCAAACAACCTCACTCCCGATCTCGACGTCCTCCTCGTTGCTGCTCCCGACGTCTCCTCTTCAATCCGATCAATCGCAGAAGGAGGAGCTTCAGCAGGAACCTCTCAAGGTACTCGACCATTTACCGAGGTTGCTTCGACTATCGAGATCCCCGGTCGAACGTGGGATATGGCAGAGATTACGGCTCAGCCTATAGTTAGCGCTGTTGGAGGAACCGCATTGAATGAGCTTGCGACTCAGCCGACTCAGCCTAGGAGGGAATGGGTGGTTTTGACGAATATGGGTGCGAATGTCGTTAGTCGTCAGAGACCGATTGACACCTTGTTGGATGTCCTCGAGGCAGCTGGTATGTCAGGAAATGGTCATGGAGAGATTGGAGTATTCTTCGAAAGGTGAGTCTCGCTTCCTCTTCGCTAGTCAGCGGAATTCTTGCTGATCCTTTTGTTGGAACAGCTACGGTCGAGATCAAGCTTGCGCCATGCTCCTCGCTATCGCTGCTGCAAACTCTCAGCTCACTCTCAACGAATCTCCTCCTCCTTCAATTGGAATGAACGGTTTCGCTGTTTCGAACTCTCGAAATACGAATACCTCTATTGCGGATCAAGCCAAGGGTCTCTTCTTCGAAGGTGGAGGACGACCAGTCTCGATCGATCGAGGAGGATACGGTAGTGAGTTCCCCCTTCTCTATCTGGATCAAGAATGGGAGATTGACTAAAGACTGTGTTAAGCGGCTTCTCAAGGTCAAGCTTCCGACAGCAAGATCATCTTCAGTGGACGTCACGAAGGACTCGCTTTCTACTTTGCTCGCATTATTCGACCAATTTGGAAGATGAAGATTACTCGTCCTGCTCCTTCCCCAACTGATCCTGGTCGTCAAACTTCTTTCCTTCCCGATTCCGTTCTTTCCGCCGTGCAACACGACTTGATGTCTCTCCGGACTTTCATCGAGCAGTGAGTCACGCTTGCTTCATCTCTTGAGCTGTAGAGAACGCTAAACACCAACGTTTCGTAGGGAGCACAACATCTTCACGAGTCTACCCGATTCTTCTCGCACATCTCCCGATTCCTCTCCTTATCAAGCCGAACAGCGGTCTCTCAACGCCCTTCGACTCCTCCTCATTCAATCAGTCGAAGCAATCTCGTTCATCCTCCTTCTCATCGATTACCAGTTACCCGAAATCGTCTCTGCCTGTGCACCTGAACAACAAAAGCAACTGTCGGAGTTGACTTACTCGGAGCTGTTGACGACGAAGACTGGACGGGATGTTGCGAGAGGTCTTGTCAGCGCTGTCATCAATCAGCAAATCGGTCGACATCTCAGCGTGAGCATCTCTACTTTTCTTTTCTCTCTCTGTCTCAGTCAGTTGACAGTGCGCTTCATCATATAGGTCGATGCGATCAGTGAAACTCTTCAACAACGATGTGGCTCGTTCTGCAGCGCCGACGACGTTTTGCTGTACAAGGTTCGTCTCTACAGTCTTGCTCTCCCGAGCTCCCGATACTAACTCGTCACCGATACAGGCGATCGAAGCGATGCGTCGAGCGAAAGATACACCAGACAGCAACGAGAGAACTGAATCTCTACGAGAGTCTCTTCGGTAAGTCGACGCATTTCCCCTTCTCCGATGTTCCAAGCAAAATCTGACTTGTTCGTTGATATTCTCGACAGCCTCTTCACCAAAGCTGCTCGACACCTCTCGATGGAGCGACTCAAGGAAATTTGTTCAGAATACACCTCGATGCGCTACCCTCTCGGCGTGATCGATCTTTCCCTCGCTTGCGCTCACGAATGGGACTCTTCCGATCGTGGTCTCTCTTTCTGGGAAGACGGATGTCCAGCAAACGACTCTCGATCAACTGCCTACGAACAACGACGGAAATGCAACCAACTCAGTTTCGATGCGCTCGCTGCGATGGACGACTTGCTCAACGAGGCTTCGAAACCAAATCGACCAGCTGGTGCAGTCTCGTACGACGAGGCGGATAGTCTGAGAACGAACGCTTACAACAAAGCGCTTTCGGTCAAGGACGATCTTTTCCACTTTGAGCTCTACGAGTGGTACCTCTCGCGAGGCATGACAAACCAACTCCTCGAGGTAAGCTCAACCGTTGTGACGAACTATCGCTTGTGAAGCTGACTTTCCTCATCCTTCGCAGACTCGAACACCATATCTCGAAGGTTACCTCTCACGAGAACCGACGACACTCGAGAAGAACGATCTACTTTGGCAATACTACGTCCGAACTTCACGCTACGCCGCCGCCGCTTCCGTTCTCGCGAACCTCGCCGAAACAACCGCTTTCCCTCTCGCCCTTCAAAAACGAATCGAATACCTTTCTCTCGCCGTTGGAAACGCCAAATCTCAACTTCCTTCCGGTGCTCGAGGCGATTCTGTTCAGTTCTTGACGGATGTCGAGGAGAAGCTGGAGGTCGCTCAAGTACAGATTGAGATCTTCCGAGCTATCGAAGAGTCGAACTTGGATGAGGATGAGAAGAAAGCTTGGATCGAAAAGGTGGAAGATAGGCTATACACTGTTACGGAGGTGAGTCTATATCATTCTTTGTTCTTGTGACCCGGTGGCTTACTGTTTAATTCTTGCCACAGCTCTACTCTGAATTCGCCGAACCTCTTGAACTGCTCGAGATAATTCTCCTTATCGTGAGCTTTTACTCATCTTCACTCACCTTCACTGCTGATTGTCTTGCTGACGAGGCTCTGTGCAGTTCCACGTCTCTGATCATCGAGATCCTTTCCTCGTTACCGCTACTTGGGCAGCGATTCTCGCACGAGGTGAGCCATATTACTCTCCTTCCTCTCGTACTACCTAACTCACGTCGTGTTCACTATAGCGCAAGACGAGCATAATCAACAACCGATCGATGCCGTCGCCGCGAAAGTCACGCAACTCGGTCACCGTTTCCATTCTTCCGATATCGCTTTCCCTCTTCGTGCGTTTACTCACTATCACCTTTGCTGTGACTCGACACTGACCTTGCTGCGCTCGAACAGCCGAACTCATCTCGCTGCTCGAAAGATTCAGCTACGAACGAAAAGCTGAGGCTCGATCAGGATGGGTAGCTCTCGCTCTTCGGGAAGCAGGTACACCGTTCGATCCCATCTTCGCCTGCTACGATGAACTTCTCACCTCGAAAGTGAGCCCCTCTCTCATATCGCTACTCACTGGAACCCCTTCTGATGATCTCGCTTTTGAACAGATTCCTCCTTGGCACACCTCCGCCGGTCTCGCTTTCCTCGCCTCTTCTGTCGCCGAACTTATCTCTTCATGGCTCGATGAAGCTCGCTCCTCCCCAGCATCCCTCTCCCGCTCTTTCCCCGCGACTGAAGTAGAATCAGCTCTCTCTCGATACCAAATGTCTCTCCAATCCATTCCCTCTGCAGCATCGACCGCTCAACGATTAGCAGAACTACAACGAAGTATTCGTAGAAGTTATTAGAAGATCGAACGTAATGATATTGTTAAAAGTATTCAATCGTTCTCGAGCGAGGTTCTACCAAACTCCAGGAACTTCCTACAGCTCATCGTGCTTAGATCCTTTCTCCGTCTCCCTCTCATCGTAAAGCTTACCTCCCTTCGCAGCTGGCATCCACGCTTTACCTCCGTTCGTCTTCCCCTTGGTCGCAAGCGCAAAGTATTCTTGAACGATGTCAGCCGCTAGCATTCCCGTCAACTCGGCGTTCGTATCGTAAGCTGGTGAGACTTCGACGATGTCGAATCCGACGAGGTTCAAGCCTGAGAGTCCACGAAGGATCGCTTTGACTTCTCGGCTTGACCAACCTCCCGATTCAGGTGTTCCCGCTGCGAGAGAGCGAGATCGTCAGCCTGTGAGCGAGCACCCACTCGAGATGGAGATGGCTTACTAGCAGGGGCCATAGAAGGATCGATCACGTCAATGTCAAGACTGAGGTAAGTAGGAGTGTTTCCAACTCGCTCCTTGATCGCTTTGATAATTCCTTGAGTTCCCATCTCTTCGATATCGTCGGTGGTGAGGGGCATGAAGCCGACCTCAACGTCGTTCGTGAGGTCCTCGAACTCCTGTTGAGGGGTTGGGCGATCGTCAATTTTGCTCGACAATGAGAAACGATTTCGCAACTTACTGAAAGTCGAGTTCGGATTCCGGCGTGTACCGAGGAGCCCTTCGCGATCAAGCCCTCATGAAACGCCTTCCAGAAGAAGGTACCGTGAGTCTAAGTGGAGAGGATTCAGTTTAGATACGAAAGATGCGAAAAATGGAAAGTCAAAACTCACGATTTGAGACTGAGGAGTCTTCGCCCCGTTATACCCGGTCCCAATCCAGGTATCCAGGTGTGCATCGAAGTGCTGCGGTCGTCGCAGTTTAGCTGGTTTGGCGAAAGATTCGACACATTCGAGAAGAAGTCAGTAACTCACGATAACCGAGATTGGACCGTACACTTTGTGGAGGGAGCGCAGAATGGGGAGGACGATCGTATCTGTAGAAGAGACATTGTCAGTGACGCTCTCGCAGAAATGGACGGAGGCGAGTTGCTCGAAACGACGAAACTTGCGGAAAGCAGAATCTCGAATCGACGCAATGAGGGGAATCGTCGAAGAGGGGAGTCGTGGTGAGGGAAGACGTTGGGCGAGAGACTTACGATCGCCTCCCAAACTGATAATCTTGGGAATCTCTTGCCCACTGAGTGAAAGCTCCTTCATTCCTCCATTATCTTCCGTCCAAGTCGTCGTTACCGGTCGATTGAGGAGGGTCGTGTAAGCTGTCTCAATCTGAGCGAGGGCAAGCTCATTGTCGTATGGTGAAATTGGGATATCTCCACAATCGGTGAAAGCTGGACCGGAAAGGAGAGGGTTGAAATTCCATGGAATCGAATACGCTCGATTCTTCGCATGTCGTCTCGAACCTTGTCGAATGGCGTTGGGTCCAAATCTAGCTCCTGACCGATAGGAGACTGCTGTATCGAAAGGCATTCCCAAAACGATGATATCTCCTGAACCTTGAGTTCCTTCGAGGTCGAGGCATCTTTGATGAGGTAGATGTGCGAAAGTGACGATGCCGCTGAAGCTGAGGTCTTGGCTCGATGCAGAGTACTTCTCCTCTGTTGTCGGCTTGGACAGGTCAGTATAGGCTCGAGAATGTGGGAGGAAAGGAGGAAAGTGAACATACGCCAGAGGTTCTTCGATTCGCCGTGTGCGAGAGCTGTAGATGCTATAGCGGCTATAGAGAGTAGTCGAAGCATGATTGAAGCTGCGGTTAGGGTCCCGTGAAGTAGCGTTCGAAGGGAGAACGGAAACAAGCAATCTTTGAGGGGATTATCCGCACAGCTAGACGGCGGTTAAAAGGGAGAAGGAACCCCTGATTGGCAGCTGCTTTACCCGGTGCCTGGAGAAATACGTCGAAAAGTATCAACAAGCTTGCAAGGAGAGCGAAAGAGAGAAAGTCGTTCGAGAGATCGGGGATAGAGGGGTCCGCGGACTCGCAAAATGAAAGACCGGTAACAGACGAACGCAGAACTGCCTTCGACAATTCAACGAAAGGTAACGCTCTCAAGTCAAGGACGTGTGCAGAGTCTCGTCGATGCGAGAGACGTTCGCTTCATCGGGAGCCTCGAGCGAGCTCTCAGAGGGCGTTCTAATCTTTCGGATCCTGATTTTGACCTCGAGCTACAATCTCGCACTCGATAATTCGCAAGATGAACCGGTACAATACAGATAACGAAAGATATCTACAACAAAGACCAGAATAAGCCCATTAAGCAGTAATCTCCTCGACAAGATGAATCGCAGACGCTGGACCTTTGTAATTCCGTCTAACCTCTGCGTACCATGCGATGGTTCCGATGAGAACAAACACTGCTGCGATTGCTGAGGTGTAGTTCATGTTTGTGCTTGTCACTGGCATATAGTTGGGAATGCAGAATAGTACGCAGATGAAGGGAATCTGCGGAGTGAGCGTTCAAGCGTGAGTCAAACGACTCTGAAGTAACAAGATTGAAAGAGAAGGAACACTCACGTAGAGCAACGCAATGGTGTTGCAAACCTTTGCGAGAGCGTTCGGCATCCGCCAGTAGGCGGGAGGAAGAAGGTCTCTTCGAAGGAAGACGAGTAGAATCGGAATGAAATAGGAGATCAAGTATCCGATCGTCGTGAGTTGGAAGAAGGCGAAGAAGATGGTCGCTGAGCCTAGGTAGATCAAGCCGAGAATTGCGGGAATAGTGATCTGAAGAATGAGAGCGTTGAGCGGGACCTGGAATCGGTGGTTGACTCGCTTGAAGCTGAGCAGCGAGATACCAGGATCAATCTCGGCAAATCGAGTACAGTGGGAGATTCAGAAGGGGACTCACACGAAGCTCAAAGGGAATCCACCGTCTCGAGACATCGACCAAACAGCTCGCGATGTAGCGCAGACAATACCTGATAGAAGCACGCGATAATGTCAGCTCACGCTGCTGAAGAAGATGCGCGTAGATGGCTCACCGATACACGCGAAGGCGAGAATAAGCAAGTTGAAACAGTATGCTGCTGTTGCTCCTCGTAAACCGAACGAATCCATGAAGATCTGGATTGTCGGCACGTAGGTAGGCGTGTTGAGGACAGAGTCGACGTCCCCAATGCAGAAGAGAAGAGCGATGATGTAGGCGAAACCGACGAGTCCAACGATCGCTACTCCTCCAAAGATGGCGATAGGAGCGAGACGACCGGGATCCAAAGCTTCTTCGCACAAATGAGTCGAGGCATCGTATCCAATGATCGTGAAACTGAGGCAGTAGATTGAGTCAGTAACCGCGAGGGAGGACAAGATTGAGCGAGAGCTCACCTCGATTGGAGGAGACCGAGGAGGAAAACGAAACCCTTGCTAGACCATCCGGTCTCGTTCAGGAAGCCGGTGAAGACGAACTTGGGTGTGGACTTGACGGGCGCACAGACAGCGAGGGCGATAATCGTCGCCACGACCGAGGAAATGTTGACGATTGCGAAAGTGACGGTCAATCGATCGAGGATACTGATGAGGAAGAGCTATATCCAGAACAAACAACGAAGTCAGTCGGGAGGTTGTTAAAGAGCGAGCTCGATTGGCTTACGTTGAAGAAGAAGAAGACGAGTAGCATCGCGAGGTCTGCAAATCCGCAAGTCGAAGTTAGTTACGTTCGGTCTCATGAGACGTCGAGAACGAAACGCACACATCAGGACGAGATGCCAGGCTTCTTGCACATAGTCTGGGTTGTAAGCAACAACAAGTCCGAGCACTCCACTGGAGAAGATGTCTGTTTCGTTTCGAAGAGTCAGCTTCTTTCGTGTCGAGAGAGTGATGAGCACTTACAGGCTCCGGCAGCGATGAGAGCCCAGCCTCCACAGATGTTGCTCCAGACCGTCCAGTACGAGAGGCACGTCTTCCAGCGTTCGGGGGCGAATTGATACGACCAGAAAGCTTGTCCTGATTTGCCCGGAAGCGTCAGTCGAAGAAATCATCCAAGAGAGAGGCAATATGATGTTCACCTGCAGCATGAGGATATGCCGAACACATCTCGCCGAGAGATGCAGCGACAGCTAACGAAATAACCGCAACGACAAACTAAACTCACGAAGATTCCGGGTCAGTTCCGCCACGACGAGTATAGAGGAGAAAATAGGAGACGTACCCATCCCCACAGTACAGCAATAGGACCGCCCGAGTTCAGAGCAGTCGAGATAGAACCGTTGATCGCAGTCGTAGGCGCCATATTCGCGTAGGAGAGACCTGTTGACGAGCCACATTGAAGAGGAGAGGGTGGAAGCTCTTCATCAGCACAATGGACTGAGACTGATCCGAAGATCTGCGGTACGAGCGAGAAACAAAGAAGAACGAAACGAACCCAGTAGCGCCTGCAAAACGAAGAATCTGTCAGTCTCACTTCAAATTGGTTGTCGACAGCAGTGAGAGAAGCTTACCCAAACACCCATGGTGACCCTCAACTCTCGCTTGTGGCCCGTGAGCTCCTCGAGAGTAATCCCTTCTCCTCCATTGATTGCTACAACTTCGACTCGGTTATTGTCTTTGAAGCTAGATCGTGATTTGGTGGTTTCCAGCGAGCTGGTCATCTTGAGAGTGGAAGACGATGAGAAGCGGAGATAGAGAGGGAGCAAGACGAGCGTGAGGGCATCCAAAGAAGCAGTCGAAAGGCCAAAGAAGGATCGAAGATAACGAGTTTAACCGCTGATGGAGTTCGTAGCGCTGGAGCTCTAGAATGTGGGGAGATTAGCAGAGGAATTTGATTCAACGATTTAGGCCGCGAGACAGCTCACTTTCTCGAACTCCTCACATTCCACACTCAGAGCCCTATCGATCGTCTAGCCGCCGTATCAGTCGTCCTTGACAAAGCGCTGTTGAGGTCGAGAGATTCGGATTTCGCAGGCGAGAATGAAAAATGTGAATCCTGGGGAAACGAAGCGATAAGCATTCTCTTATTTGTACCCTGTCAATTGTAGAGACGAACGACATGAAGCACCTTGAGCGGGAGAACAAAGTCGGCGAAACGAAAGTAGTTTTGGAAATCGGGAAAATCTGAGGTGAACTTCGTTGTAACTTCGCTACCTCCCTCAACAAGGCGATCAGTTCTGTCCGGTGAAGATGCATCAAGCGTGTCACTGAAGACGAGTTCGTCGACGAGACACGACCGTCTTCCATATCCTTCGTTCCCTCCGCAAAGTTCACAGTGCAATCTCGATTATCGTGAGTTAATGACTTCTTCCCGAATATGTCGAATCTTTCGCCGAACCAGCTAAACTGCGACGACGGCAGCACTTTGATGCTCAGACACCGCTTCTCATGGGGTCACTCCCGTCCCTGAGCCCGGGGTGAGAAGAAAGGAAAAGCAAAGCGCACTCGGAAAACACCTTTACAACACCTCTGAATCCGCGAGAGCTCCTGCGACGATCCTGTACGGAAGACAGGTACTTGCAGTTTGACAGCTGAATCGAGTAAAGATGACTACGCGAAGCTATGTACAGAAGCACGATCAGTCAGTTTGTTTTCGTGACCGAATTGGATGATCTCGCTCTGAGCTTACTTGAGATCCCATTTCCACTCTTCAAGAATTGTATCAGGATCAACAAAGAGTCTCCCTTCGTTCGACTATACGCAAAGGCTGTCAGCTACCTATCGACCCGTTTTCAGAAGGGTCCGTTTACTCACTCTTGTCCAAGCCTCGTCAATAAGCGCTCTTGATCTCTTTGTATTGAGGAAGGTGAATGCTTGCATGTGATGATCGAAGACTTTCGTCGAGCGTTGTCGATCATTGAGTTGAGAATGAGGCGAAATGAGAGGCGTCGAGTTGAGATGCATCTGCACGAGAGAGAGTGAGCTTGAGCACAACGAGACATAGAGCATCGAGAGAAACTGACAACGTAGAGAGCAAAGTGACATGAGCAGAGACCAGGTAGTTTCTCGTTGACGATGACTTCGAACCTGCGCAAACGAACGACAAGACCGGATCAGCTCGTGCGATACTCGATGATCACAGAAAGCACGACTAACAGACTGAGCATCTTCCGGACAAGGAGAAGGACGGGGTAGGCACGAGGCGGCACCTCGCTGACCATGTGGAGGTAAAGGAGAGCGGCGAGTCGGAACACCTCGTGAAAGTATCGATGGGGCTCGAGATCAGGTCGTTCTGTGGAAAGGTACCCCTCATCAGTATCGACAGCTCAGGCAAATGACGAGGAAAAGTCGAGCTCACCGACGACGAACGAATCGACCCGAGCTTTCTCCAGCTCCAGTCTCGCTCGAACTTCGTCGATCTTGCGCAAGAAGTCTGCCAGTTCTTCTTCAGGAATCATTCCTCCGTTTCGCTTCGTTGCGTCGTGCTTCTCCCTCGCGAGCGAAGTGATCTTCCCAATGAGCAAGAAAACGGCTGCAAAATAGCGGATTGTCAGCTGAAGACTCTGACGGAATCAGAGAGGGAGGGACTCACGTTCGGCTACTCCCATCAAAGTGTCGAGAACCTCCTCGTCCTCGTCATCCTCGAACTCTTCCTCAGTCTCCTTCAAACCTGTCGTACTATTCTTCGAACTCGCTGGAGTAGCACCTTCGGGGCCGTTCGGTCTCAGTGAGCTATAGTCGAGTAATAAGCCGTGCTTTGATGAAGAGGAAGAGAGGACGTCGTGGTAGAGCAGGTTGCGAACGAGTTGACGAGCGAGAGGAGAACGACATTGAGAGAGACCTCCAACGAGATTGACGACTTGCGCTGCCTATAAAGAACCTTGATCGGTCACTCACCTTGCATGGAGCAGGATTGAGATGAGGACTCACTTGTCGTAACCTTTCCCTCCACTTTTCGACATCACCTCGGCAAATCGCGGCCTGACAAAGCATCAAAACCCCAGCCAACACCGGTTCGAATTCGACTTTCGACTCGTCCACCTTCGTCTTTCCGTTCGCAGCTGATTGATCCGTTCGACTCGCTGACCTTCCTCTGTCCTCTTCGTTCCGTCCTTCACGCCTCAACTTCGGAATAACCTCCTCCAACAGTCCTTCCGCAAGAGTTCCTAACTCATCGCTCAGAGATCCCATCGCGCTCTGAGATCCAGGTCCTTCACTCGGTTGACTCGCTTCGCCGTTCGAAGTTCCCGGTCGAGAGTTTCCCTTTGAGCTTGACGCGGCAGCGAGGTTCGCACTAGACCAGCTGAGAATCGAGTGCATGAGGAATGGGTTTCGATGAGCGTGAGGGATCAGTGAGAGGAAGAGGTTCGCGGATGCCGCTGTCGATCGGGCAGATGGTCGAGAACGGGGAGAAGCTGGAGATGATGGGGTTGAAGAGGAAGAGGCGATCGAGACGTGTTGTGCGAGTGAAGTTGTGTAGTGAGAGAGCAGATAGGCTCGGGTGAACGCAAAATCGGAAGATGCGAGAACAGATGCGGCGCGATTAACGGCACTCTTGAGCAGTTGAGGCGGTGAAGGTGCTGCGAGAGCATGCGAAGGATTCTGTAGAGAGTTGACAGCAGGCAGGGAAGGTGAAGTGACGAGTGCGAGGGAATTCGCAACATCAGCAGTAGCGGGGGAGAAGGACGGATGATCCAGCGTATCTGGAGGAAGACTGAGTATGTCGAAGTCGCCGAAAGATGGGAATAGAGCTGAGAGGTCGGGATCGAACGGTCGAGCCGGAGAAGGCGAGCGGACAAGGGAGGAAAAGCTGAGGGGCAGATCGCCGTGGTTGAGCCAGGAAGTGATGTCGAGCTCCGATAGTTGCGTGTTGCTGTTTTGATCCTGAGTCGTCGTCGGTGGAAGGGATAGTGAGGTTCCTTGATCGATCTGAGGCGTGGGAGGAGCGTTGAGTTGCGGGAAGGAAGTCGTCCAACCGATGTCGCTAGGTCCCGAAGTGAAGGGAGCAGGTGCAAAGGAGCCCAGGAAGCCAGTCCACGCCGGTTGCGTGAGTGTCGATGTTGGATCTGGCAACGACACTGGCATGTCGTGCGGAGAATAGTCGAACAGGACAGGATCGGCTGCGAGAAGGATCATCTTCAGCTACGAAACGAAAAAATTCGAGTAGTCTCCGACTCACGTGCTCCAGAAGGTGGGTAATCTGACATACTCGATATCATACCTGCCGTTGCAAGCGCTTCCAATCCCGCTAGGTTCTCCTCCATCTTTCCAGCGCTCTCCTCTCGCTTCTCGCTCGTTCCCTCATTCCGCTTCTTCAGTTCCCTCTCCTTCTTTCTCCTTTCCCTCTTCTCTTTCCTCTCGATCGCGCTCTTCTCCTTGTCTTCCCATTGACAATCCAAAGCCAATCTCGAACATTGTGCACATTTCGGATGTTGTTCGTCGCATCTCTTCTTTCGGCTCCTGCAGGTGAGACAGCCATTTCTTGTGCGAGTCTTCTTCTGCTTGACGGCGGTCGTGTTCGAAGCTGGAGGGGAGAGAGAGGGAGAGCCTGCCGAAGTGGGAAGAGGGAGAGTCGAAGTTGAAGCTACCGGAGCGTGAGGTTGGCCTGGATAGGACATGAAGGTTGTGATGGTATTCTTGCACTATCTGTAGCTGATCTGAAGTGTCGAGGAGATGGAATTAGCCTTGAGACTTGTAAAGTTGATGAAGCGTCTTCGAGGGCTGAAAGATCGAGGGAGCGCTCGGTTGTGACTCTTGAATGGAGCTTAGATGATATCTGGCGTCCTGTATTGTGCAGAAGTGGGCGGCGAGGTGTGATGAGGAGAAAGATAAGGAAGTTTGGCTCGCTCAACTTTCGCAACCTTCAAGTCGAATCCTCAGTGAAAGTGATCTACGCAGAGAAGCTCTCGACGGATCCACACAGACTCAGAATAGAGGGACAAGCGATTTCATTGATTCACATTCTTCACAAAGTCATTCAGAGTTCGTCCTTCTTCTTCTCTCCAGCGTAGACCCATTCCCTCTTCTTCTCAGCTTCTTGTTCCCATCCATCCTTGCTCTTGATCTTCTCGACCATGTCCCCTGCGATAGCCTTCTTGGTGCCTTCCCTCGCTTCGATACGCTTCATCCATTTGACGATGTTAGGGTAATCCTTCTCGAGTGAGGCGAGACCGAGTGAGTAAGGGTGGGCACGAATCCAAGGGAAGCTGACGATATCAGCCTGAGCAAAGTTCATGCAATGTCAGCTCTGGCGTCGACGAATGGAGAGGATCAAAAGCAAACGAAGACTAACGTAGGAGAATTTTCCCTTTCCTTCCTTTCCAACAAGGTAGTCACGTCCTCCATCTTCAGCCAAACGTTTCTCGTAAACGTCGAGGAGACGAGCAGATTCTTCGAGGTAGCGTTTAGCAGCGTAAGGAATCTTCTCAGGTGCAGCATTCAAGAAGTGACCTGTTTTGAATGACTCAATGAGCGATTGTGTCTGACGAAGAATGAAAGCAGAGATAACTCACCAGCTTGTCCAGCCCTGGAGAACGAAGTCAAGAAAGGATCAGCACGGCGATCAAAACGAGCTGCGAGTGGAGTTCGAACATACATAGGACCGTAGCCTCCGTGCTGGAAGTATACCCAGTTGTACTAGAGAGTATGAGAGTCTTCAGTACGTCGATCATGATCAAAAGGTCAGGCAAGCGTACCATTTCAGTCTCTTCTTCGATATTGTCGAAATGGAGGTTGTAGTTCTTGTCGTAAACCTCGCTGAGATAGCGCAACATACTACCAGTCTCCCACACCTTGAGGTCGCCGTTGTCTCTGTCAATCATGCACGGAATACGGCCATTCGGGTTGATCTTGAGGAACCAAGGTTCTGCGAATGATTCTCGATTCGTTAGAATCCGGCGAGAATCTCGGTGGATTTTACCAGATTTGACGCTCACCTTTCTGTTCATTCTTGCCAAAGTCAATGTTGTGCTCCTTGTACTTGATGGGAGTACCGAGAGCGTTCAGTTCTGCGAAAAGTGAGGGGAATCAAATGAATGGTCAGTTCAGCTTAACCTCGTCGCGTTCAGCCACTCAAAGAGGAGTAAAAGAGTGCTGATGAGTAGTAGGGATAGGGCACACACCTTCGAGAGCGATATTGATCTGTGCGGAATTCAATCATCATCGATTATTCAGCGAAACTCGTCAGCTACCGTCTTGTAAGCTCGCAACGCGATCCCTATAGGCAGCGTTACGACCTGAGAGGGTGCTAGAGAAAAAGGCTTGCCTTTAAGCCATTAGGGGTCTTAACGGAGTAGAAATCCAAACCTTCGGTAGATGCTTGAGGAGCGGTAGACATTCTTGCTGCGTTGACTTGAGTTGCTAGTAGGTAGATTGGTAGTCGAGATCGAGTGATTGAAGAGAAAGTTGAAGAAAGGAGCATGAAAGGAAGAGAGAAGAAGATTCAAAGTGGGGAATTCAATGATGACAAAAAAGAAGAAAAGCTGATCAATCATCCTTGATCTCTGAGAGTGTTCGTACAGTCATCCTTATAAAGCAGAAAGAAAAATAGAAAAATCGCTTATCGAAAAGTTGTCAGTTTCGCCGACCATTTTCGATTTCCACAACTCTCCTCACTCCTCTGCTCGACGACAAACAAAGAATGTGCATTTCGCACATAGAACGACAGTGTATCGACGTAGCAAGCGACAAAGTGTCCCTCCTTAAAGCCTCCTCAATCCTCAATCCTCGTTCCTTCTAATCCTCCAGATGCAATTTCCAGTTTCCGATTCCCTCCAACAAGCTCATCAACTTCTTCCCTCCTTCGACATCTCCGGTGACTCGACAAGTTTCCGCTTGATGCTTGATCCAATCTCCCAACTCGCTGGCTCCCTTCGTGACCGCTGCGAGGGTTTCGTCGTGGGTCGAAGAAGGTTCGAACTCCGTGAAATCGTCCTCATCTTCCGAGTCCTCCTCATCACGATCGAGCCGAGCGGCATTGTCTTCGTCCATAAGATCCCAATTTGTTGTCCAAACTTTCTTGAGCGAGACTTCGTGAGCACCAGGAACCCAGTCGCAACGAAGAGAGACGCCAACTTTGCTGAGGAACGAGCCGAGTGTGTCGACAGCGGCACGCGAGATTCCAACTCGATCTTGTGTATCGAGGAAGACTCTTTGAAGTTTAGGGTACTTCTCTACGAGAAGTTTGCCGACAGGAGCGATGGTCGAAGGGGACGTTTGCGCGAGACATGCGGCCCGAGAGGTTTCAAGGGCAACTTGCTGAAGATTCGGGGCAGAGATGGTGGAGAGGATCATGAGATAGGTGTGAATTCCGTCCGATCGGATTGAGAGTCGTCTCAGATACGGCAGGGAGAAGGGTTCGATATCGAAGTGCTCGAGATCGTCCTGGAAATCAACGTTGATCACGAGTCTTGAGAGGTGGGTCAAGATACGACAGAATTCGAG
>Ga0308161_1002855_pt1 | contig 17698 bp, 14 predicted proteins | sample PhyFR2_FD_201034 | JGI IMG/M metagenome (GOLD analysis project Ga0308161, IMG submission 201034) | Phyllosphere microbial communities from UC Gill Tract Community Farm, Albany, California, United States - DLSLF.R2 | ecosystem: Host-associated > Plants > Phyllosphere > Unclassified | place: USA...
ACCTTGAAAGAGCTGGAGGAGTGGCTGCACAACCTGCCAGGCACCTCGGTGGATATCCTTCGTCTGGCCGGGCTGGTCGGGCCGGGCCGCCATCCGGGGCGCTTCTTCGCTGGTAAAACGGCACCCAACGGCAGCCAGGGCGTTAATCTGGTGCATCTGGAAGACGTTATCGCCGCGATTACGCTGCTATTGCAGTCGCCGAAGGGCGGCCATATCTACAATCTCTGCGCGCCTAAGCACCCTGCGCGATCCGAATTTTACCCGGTGATGGCACGCCAGCTGGGCCTGACACCGCCGCAGTTTACCGACAGCGACGCGGGCAGCAAGGGCAAGCTTGTTGACGGGAGCCGCATCACCAATGAATTAGGGTTCGAGTATCAGTATCCCGATCCGCTGATCATGCCGATGGAGTAGGGCAGCAGCCTGGGGACTGGTCGCACACCCTGTGGGGCGAACATGAAACCATTGCTGGATGTTCTCGTTATCCTTGATGCCCTCGAAAAAGAGGGCAGCTTTGCTGCGGCCTCGGCGAAGCTCTATAAAACCCCCTCTGCGCTGAGCTATACCGTGCATAAGCTGGAGAGCGATCTCAACATCCAGCTTCTTGACCGCAGCGGCCATCGGGCAACCTTTACCCGCACTGGCCAGATGCTGCTGGAGAAGGGGCGAGAGGTGCTGCACTCGGTGCGCGAGCTAGAGAAGCAGGCGATTAAGCTCAACGAGGGCTGGGAGAACCAGCTTACTATCGGCGTGGATGACACCTTTCCCTTCTCGCTGCTGCTGCCGCTTATCGACACCTTTTATCAGCAGCACAACGTGACCCGGCTAAAATTTATCAACGGCGTGCTGTCTGGCTCGTGGGAGGCGCTCATTCAGGGGCGGGCCGACGTGATTGTGGGTGCGCTGCACGACCCACCCTCACTAAGCGGATTTGGCTTTACCAGGCTCGGCAGTCTGGATCAGGTGTTTGCCGTCGCCGCTCACCATCCGCTGGCCCTGGTGGCAGAGCCGCTGCCCCGGCGCGAGATCAAACGCCATCGCGCTATCGTAGTAGGGGAGGCAAGACCGGGCTGCTCACGCTCCCAGTTACTGCTGGAGGATCAGGAGGCGATCGCGGTTTTTGATTTTAAGGCTAAACTGGATCTGCTCATTGGCGGTCTTGGCTGTGGTTATCTGCCGCGCTATCTGGCGCAGCCGTTTTTAAACAGCGGCGCGCTGGTAGAGAAACAGGTGGTGGCGCACATCTCAAGCGAACCGGTATGGATTGGCTGGAATGAGCAGACAGCAGGGCTGGCAAGCGGCTGGTGGTGCACGGAAATTTTAGCAAATAGTGCGATCGCTGGCGTTTACAAACCGGTGAGTGGCCGTGAATCGGGCGTGAGTTAAAAAAGATGGCCTGATGGGTGTATGCCATCTTGTCATCGCGCCTCAGTTTGGGGCAAAATATGTCGCCTGCAAAAAATGACACTAACCGACGTTAAACGCGTCGGTTATTTTTTTGCATCAAAACGTCATTTAAAACCAAGAGGCCGGGCTTCGTACCGGATAGATACACATTTAAAAACCGACAGTCGTTGTCGCTGAGGAAAGAAACAAAATGGGGCAATTTTTTGCTATTGCGACGGCATTCGCCGTAATGGGGGCTGACCATGTCGCATAACGTTACTCCAAAAACCTCTCGCGTGGAACTGCGTAAATCGCTTACGTTGATTCCGGTTGTTATGATGGGTCTTGCCTATATGCAGCCGATGACGCTGTTCGATACGTTCGGCATTGTCTCTGGTCTGACCGATGGTCATGTCGCGACCGCGTATGCGTTTGCGCTGGTGGCTATTCTCTTTACTGCGTTGAGCTACGGTAAACTGGTGCGTCGTTTCCCGTCCGCTGGCTCAGCCTATACCTATGCCCAGAAATCCATTAGCCCGGCCGTGGGCTTTATGGTGGGCTGGTCGTCGCTGCTGGACTACCTGTTCATGCCGATGATCAACATTCTGCTGGCTAAAATTTACTTCGAAGCGCTGGTACCCAGCGTGCCGTCGTGGATCTTTGTGGTGGCGCTGGTGGCCTTTATGACCATCTCGAACCTGCGCAGCATCAAATCCGTTGCTAACTTCAACACCCTGATCGTTATCTTGCAGATGGGTATTGTGGCGGCTATCGTCGGCCTGATTGTGTACGGCGTGGCGCACGGTGAAGGCGCGGGTACGCTGACCAGCACCCGTCCGTTCTGGTCAGAAGGCGCGCACGTGGTACCGATGATCACCGGTGCGACCATTCTGTGCTTCTCGTTCCTGGGCTTCGACGGCATCTCTTCTCTCTCGGAAGAGACCAAAGACGCCGAGCGCGTGATCCCGAAAGCGATCTTCCTGACGGCGCTGATTGGCGGCCTGGTGTTTATCGTGGCTTCCTACTTCCTGCAACTCTATTTCCCGGATATCAGCCGCTTCAAAGATCCTGATGCGTCTCAGCCGGAAATCATGCTCTACGTGGCGGGTAAAACCTTCCAGTTCGGCGTGCTGGTCTTCTCGACCATTACCGTACTGGCCTCCGGCATGGCGGCACACGCGGGCGTTTCCCGCCTGATGTATGTGATGGGCCGCGACGGCGTATTCCCGAGCCGCTTCTTTGGCTACGTGCACCCGAAATGGCGCACCCCGGCATGGAACGTGCTGCTGGTGGGCGCGATTGCCCTGCTGGCGATTAACTTTGACCTGGTTACTGCAACGGCGCTGATTAACTTCGGTGCGCTGGTGGCCTTTACCTTCGTTAACCTGTCGGTGATTTCACAGTTCTGGATCCGTGAGAAGCGTAACAAAACGCTGAAAGATCACTTCCAGTACCTGATCCTGCCGCTGTGCGGTGCGCTGACCGTAGGTGCGCTGTGGCTGAACCTGGAAGAGAGCTCAATGATTCTGGGCCTGATCTGGGGCGGTATCGGTCTGGTTTACCTGGCCTGCGTCACCAAAAGCTTCCGCAACCCGGTTCCGCAGTACGAAGACGTTGCGTAACTGCACGAACTCGTAAAATAAAAAAGCCAGCTGAGAAGCTGGCTTTTTTTATGCGATGCTGTATGTCAAAAGTAGGTCGGATAAGCGCAGCGCCATCCGGCGGTGTCGCTCATGCCGGGCGGCGGCTCTGCCTTGCCCGACCTACAATCATTATTCACACTATCTCTTGCGCGTACTGATACAGAGCTTTAATCAGGGCGATCTTCTCGCTGTTACCCTCGTGCTGTTGGTACAGCGCCTCCAGCTCTTCCGCCCAGGCCTGCAAAAATTCGGGAGTAAAAACGTTACGTCGATGCTGGAGCCAGCGCTGCTGCTCGTTTTCATCCAGCGTGCCGGGGAAATTGCGCGCCCGATAGTTAAACAGCAGCTTCTCAATGCGCTTGTCGGCAAAGGTAATATCCAGCGCTGGCAGGTTTTGCGGATCGGTTGCCAGCACGATTTTCATCGCTGCACGATCGGCGTCGCTAAAGAAGCCGTTATAGAGCTGGGCATCAACGTTATCTGACGGCACAAACGGCTCGGCTTCGGCGAAGATAGCCAGCACTTTTTCCCGCACGTCTGGATTGTCGCGTAGAATTTGCAGGTTCGCCAGGCACGCCTGACGGTTGATGCCCAGCCGATCGGCGTCTTCTGGACGCAGGGTATTCGCCTGCGCCAGCACCGGGCACTTATTGAGGTGCACCAGCTTCACCGGTACGGGGGACTCGTCACCCAGATCCACCTTGGGCGTATAGAGCCGCTCGCGCAGCGCATCGGCGTTCAGTTCCAGCAGAGGAGACATATCCCCGGCAAGATCGACCATGATCACCGCGTTTCGGTTTTCGGGGTGCCAGGCCAGCGGCGCAACCCAGCTGGTATTGCCGCGATCGGCGCCGAACATACCGGAGACGTGCACCAGCGGCTTCATCTGCGGCACGTCGATCAGGGTGGTGAGCTTCTGCTTGTTGCGGTAGGTGTAGAGGTAGTTAAACAGCTTGGGCTGACGGGCTTTAACCAGTTGCGCCATGGCAATGGTAGCGTAGACATCCGCCATCGCGTCATGGGCGTTGCTGTGTTCGATGCCGTTGGCCTGGGTAAGATGCTCAAGGCGGAAGCTTGGCAGGCCGTCATCGTTCTCCGGCCAGTTGATGCCCTCCGGGCGCAGCGCGTAGCAGGCGCGCATCACATCCAGCAGATCCCAGCGGGAGTTACCGTGCTGCCAGCTCCAGGCGTAGGGATCGTAGAAGTTACGGTAGAAAACGTTGCGGGTGACTTCATCATCAAAGCGAACGTTGTTATAGCCCACCACGCAGGTTTCCGGCACGGTGAAGATGTCATGGATCCGCTTCGCAAAGGCGGCTTCGTTGTCGCCTTTTTCCCGGGCGATCTGCGGCGTAATGCCGGTGATCATCACGGCTTCCGGCTGCGGCAGGTAGTCATCCGCAGGCTGGCAGTAGAAGACCTCCGGCTCGCCAATCGGTGTGAAATCCTCGTCGGTGCGGAGGGCGGCAAATTGCGCCGGCCGATCCAGCGACGGGCTGGTGCCGAAGGTCTCGTAGTCGTGGAAGAGGAAGGTAGGTTGTACTTCACCGTCTTTCATTGTCTTATTATATCCCTGCATGTCAATTAACTGTCTGTTTCTCAACGGGAAACACTCTACTACCAGCCTGATTTTATCCATAAGATATTGCCAATTAGAGGCGCACCATACATGGTTTCTGGCGGATATTGATGATTATATCGAGGATATGCAGGAATTCACACTTGCTCCGGAATAAAGGCTTTGTAAAGTTGAGTACTGAGATTAGTATAAATTTAGATCGCTTTTAAAGAGTGGTCAGTTCTTTTTTTCATCAAAAATGTTAGCGATGCACATTATGCTGCCCCAGCTATGCTTATCGGCAGCATCGTTTGCAAAATTTTAGTTAAGCAGTCCTTAGCAGGCTGTTACTAGCTCTAAAATAAAAAAAGGATGATAGCATTGATTTCCAATAGAATAATAAAAATAGAAATACTGCGGGCTTTGGCAATAGTTTCTGTGATCCTGATCCATATGTCTATGGGGCACTTTTACGATCTGAACCTGATGAGCAATGATTTCTTTGCCTGGGTAACGAATAATATATACTATACTCTGACACGATTTTGCGTTCCTGTTTTTTTTATTATCGCTGCATATATTGCATATAATAATAAATCCTCATCAACATGGACAGATAAGTTAATCAGGATAGGATTACCCTATGTTGTATGGTCAGGGGTTTATTACTACTACCAAGGGGGCACAAGCATAATCGAGCTTGTAAATAAAATATTTACCAGCAATCCTTCTTTTCACCTTTGGTTTTTACCGCCATTTTTAGGATTTGTCATACTCCTTCCGGCCATCAAAAAAATATTTACCTTTGATGAGGACAGAAAACAATTTAAACATGTATTCCTGTTATTGTTTCTCTTTTCTATCATAATGCCCTCTATCATCGTTCTTCTTAATTATATATATGGTGGATATGACTTCCTATATGGGCTTGGGAATTTTGGCTTTACAATATCAGGTTTATTAATATTCTCTTTTGCTTTTCCCTTTATGTACAAAAAGATTAGTCCTGGGCTAGGGTTGTGCGCCTACTTGGTCATTACGCTAGTCAATCTTTTATTAAATGTAGCGATATCAAGAACCCTGGCCACGCCGAATGAATATTTTTATGGCTACTCCACGCCGTTAGTATTTATTTCTTCGTTTATACTATTTAATAGTATAATGTCTATTGATTTTTCATTCTTGCCCGACTGGGTGTCCAGGGTGGTATACAAAGTGGGTAGCTGTTCTTTTGGCATTTACCTGGTGCATTGGTTAGTATACGGACTGATGGATAGATATGGTTTAGTGCTCCATGGCAGAGCGATTATGGATCCCCTTATCAATACCGGTATCGTATTTACCGTCTCTTTTTTATGTATTATCGCCGTAAGGCGTTTTAAACCGTTAAGATACATATGCTGAGCGGTGCGCTTCCCCCTCTATCGCGAGGGGGAGTATCGTTAATAGTGAGTTTTAATTACACTTCGTGAATAAGAAAGAAACGACCATATCACCGTCTTTATAAAATATTTTATAAAGCCCGCCGTTAGCGATCTCTTCCATCGTACATATTCCATTTATCAATTCCTGTTGGCGCGCTACAGAAGGTTGAGGACGGCCAATATGAAGCTCAGTCATCTTTACAACACCCCATGCAAGAGGGCCATTAAAGTAATCAGGAATAAGTTGGCGCATAAGCGGAAACTTCATGATCGCTTTGTCCGCTACTGGCGTGTATAACATCTGACCAGCAACAGTAATGGTTTTGATGTTATCGACGCCAACCTTGTAAATTTCTGCGGAAATTTCATTAATTACTTTTTCAGTCAGCCGATCCTGCGATTTGGTAGCATTGGCAAAGGTAGCAATAAAAGAAAATGAAACTATACACAGTATAATGCTTAAAATATTGGTGAGGTATGCTCGATTTGGCAACATAAACGATGATACTGCCAGTATTCCCGTCACAAAAAAACCAAATCCTATAAAGACACGAGGCCCGATAGGCACGTTCTTTAACGCCAGTCCCGGGCCTGGAATGCAAACCAGCAACGTGAATAACGCCAGCACTAATAACAGGATGTTGATACACTTTACGCTTGCGCCATTAGCCTGTTTCAGCATTCTGCCTGTCATTAACAACACGCTCATTAGCGCAAAGGCAACGACCACCAGATATATTTTACCCACAAATCCTGTTAAAAAGGATTTCAGAACTGTTTCAGTGAGATTAATGTTAGCAGTAAGATCGTCCAGTCCACCAATTAACTGATTATATCCGTTTGCATAATCGCTTGTAACAAAAACGGGTACAATCATTTTCGCATAGATAACATAGCCTACCGCCATTCCCACAGCCGCGGCACTAATATCAGAAAACAGCTTCAGAGGCAGAGTGTACTTATTCAGCTCAAAAATAACGTAAAGACAGATGACGGCAATGAAGGCGCTGAGCGCAGCCTGGTAGAAGCAGAGGGCGATGACGACACAAACAAGGGCACATAAAAAGAGTTTTAACCATCCTTGCCCCGCCACTAAAACAGGGACGCAGGCAAAAGCCACTGATAAAGCCATGGTAAATGAGTCAAATTGAAACGCTAAGTTCTGTACAAAGAATGGGCTAAGGAAGATCGGGGTAAAAATTAGCCATCCCATTTTGTGTTCAGGGTTAAGTTTGAGGTGAAGCAAATAACATATTGATGTCAGTATGAGAATGCCCAGTATTTGCGGGAATGGCGCAATATTGGTCGCAGGTCCCCCCATATTAAGCAGCGCAAAAGCCAGGTCAGAAAGTGGTCTTCCATCTATGCCCCAGGAAAAATAGCCGTAAACGGACCTGCCAATATCATCATAATAGGGACTGTTAGTAAGCAGAATGGGTAACAGATAAAGGATACCCAAAATCCATAAAGGGTAGAGCGCCTTATGATCAAATTTGCGTAGCATTGCTTTTATCCTTGAGCAGGTACTTTGGTCTTTGCTTGGTTTCTACGTAAATCCTACCTATGTATTCGCCCAATACTCCTATTCCTATCAGCTGTACGCCACCAAGGAAGAGGATTGACACCAGGAGAGAAGGGTAACCTTGGACAGGATTACCGAACGCCAGCGTGTCTATTATCATCCATGCGCCGTAGAGGAAAGAGATACTTGCCACAGCTAATCCGATATAGGTCCACATGCGAAGCGGGAACGTTGAGAAGCTGGTTATGCCTTCCAGGGCCAGATTCCATAACTTCCAGCCATTGAACTTAGTGCTGCCCGCGACACGCTCGGCGCGAATGTATTCAATAACCTCTGTTTTCCCACCAACCCAAGAAAGCACGCCTTTCATAAACAGATTACGCTCAGGTAACTGTTTGATGTTTTCCACCACTTCGCGGGTCATAAGCCGAAAGTCGCCTACGTTCTCTTCGATTTTGGGATTGCTTATTTTGTTATGTAACTTGTAAAACCATTCGGCCGTTTTACGTTTTAGACGCCCATCGGTAGAGCGATCGGAGCGCTTACCCAAGACAACATCGGCACCCTCCTGCCATTTTTTTATCATTTGTGGTATGGCTTCAATGGGATCCTGAAGATCGACATCAATGGGGATCACCGCATCACCGGTTGCATGGTCTAATCCAGCAAATAAAGCTGGCTCTTTGCCAAAGTTTCTGGTGAATGACAGAGGAATAACCAGCGGATCTGATATAGAGAGGGCATTCACAATGGATTCAGTTGCATCTTTGCTTCCATCATTGATAAATACTATCTCGACATCATACTGCTTAAGCTCTTCGAATTCTCGAACAGTCTTATAAAAGATTGGAATGGCTTCCTCTTCGTTAAAGACAGGCACTACCAGAGATATCTTCATTTCGCATCCCTAAAGACAATGAATTTTGAGTAAATGAATCCACAAACGAGACTAATTGCTGAGAATACAATGAGCGTCATTATCGGTGGTAGCCCACATCGATCCGCTGCCCAGCCAACGGTTGCACTTAATGTGCCCATGAATCCTACATACAGCATGTAGCGCGCGGCTGTGGTACTCGATCCAAAAGTAAATCGAGCGTTGGCAAAGAAGCTGAAGCTGACAGCCACCACAAAACCTGCAAAGTTTGCCATAGCCTGATTGGTATGGAATGCATAAATGCAAAGAGCAAATACTACCCAATGAATGAGCGTATTGATGATGCCGATTGACATGTATTTGGCGAATAACTTTAACATTATAAGAATCAGTGAATTCTGAAAGGGGCAAAGTTTATCATGTGTTGACTCAATGATCGATATGACTAAAGGTACTTAGGCCTCGCAAAGTACAGCATCTCTTCCGAACTTTGCATGTCTTGTCTGAAGTGCATGCCTGTTTCCCCCTCACTGTCACATTTGTTTGCAATTGTTCCAGGATTCGACACAACATTTTCCGTACAAAGGTCAGCTCTTTTGTCACACCTTAAGGATATCCTCTTGAAACGCCGTTTGTTTATTGCCGCTTCCCTCCTTGCTGTTTGCGTGAATTCTGCGCTGGCTGCCGATCCCGCTTTTGCTGTACAGCCTCCGCAGATCCAGGCCGGTGCCTGGGTATTAATGGACTACACCACGGGGCAGATATTGACCGCAGGCAATGAACATCAGCAGCGTAACCCGGCCAGCCTGACCAAGCTGATGACCGGCTACGTGGTTGACCGCGCTATCGATAGCAAGCGCATTACGCCGGACGATATTGTTACCGTTGGTAAAGACGCCTGGGCCAAGGGAAACCCGGTATTTGATGGCTCCTCGCTGATGTTTATCAAGCCGGGAGATCGCATCACGGTGCGCGATCTGAGCCGTGGCCTGATCGTTGACTCCGGCAATGACGCCTGCGTGGCGCTGGCGGACTATGTTGCTGGCGGCCAGCCGCAGTTTGTGAAGATGATGAACAGCTATGCTCAGAAGCTCAACCTGCGCGATACCCACTTTGAAACCGTCCACGGTCTGGATGCGCCGGGCCAGCACAGCTCAGCCTACGATCTGGCCGTACTCTCCCGAGCCATCATTCACGGTGAGCCCGAGTTCTACCACATGTATAGCGAGAAGAGCCTCACCTGGAACGGCATCACCCAGCAGAACCGTAACGGCCTGCTGTGGGATAAGTCGCTCAACGTCGACGGTCTGAAAACTGGCCACACCTCCGGGGCGGGTTTTAACCTTATTGCTTCCAGCGTTAACGGCCAGCGGCGGCTGATTGCGGTGGTGATGGGTGGTGAGAGCCCGAAAGGGCGTGAAGAGCAGGCGCGCAAACTGCTGCACTGGGGCGATGATAACTTTGATACCGTACAGATCCTGCATAAGGGGAAACAGGTGGGAAGCGAGCGCGTCTGGTACGGCGATAAAGAGAAGGTGGCGCTGGGTACGGACCGCGACTTCTGGCTGGCGCTGCCGAAGGCCGATCTGGACCATATTAAAGCCAAGTACGTGCTGAATGGTAAAGAGCTGGAAGCTCCGATGCCCGCGAACCAGCAGGTGGGCGAGGTCGAGCTGTATGATAACGGCAAGCTGGTTGCCCGCTCACCGCTGGTCACCCTGGAAGCGATTGAGAAAGGCGGCGTGTTCTCTCGCATGAGTGACTATCTGCACCACGTGCTGTAAGAAGCGGCGGGCAGGCTGGCAACTCTGCGAGTCTGCTCGCATACTGAACAGGCCAGGGGTGACAAAGCCCCTAAAAAAAGAGAGTGTATATCCATACAGCAATCATCGCGGAGGCAGCATGGACTACAGTATCAAACAGCTCGATAAGCGCACCATTGCCGGGTTTCATCTGGTAGGGCCGTGGGAAAAGACCGTTAAGCAGGGCTTTGAACAGCTCACGCTATGGGTGCAAACCAAACATCTCCAGCCGCAGGAGTGGATCGCCGTCTACTACGATAACCCTGACGAAGTCCCACCGGAGAAGCTACGCGCCGACACGGTCATTTCGGTACCCGAAAACTTCACTGTACCGGAAAATAGCGAAGGGGTGATCCTGAGCGAGCTGCCCGGCGGTCAGTACGCCGTGGCCAGGGCGCGGGTCTATAACGAAGAGTTTGAAAAAACCTGGGATCTCTTTTTTGACAGCCTGCTCCCGGATGCCTACTACCAGATAGCGGCCCGGCCCTGCTTTGAGCGCTACCTGAATGCGGACAGCAGCAGCGGCTACTGGGACGTTGAGATGCACATTCCCGTTGAGCCCAAATCACGTTAAGCGCCCGCTTACCGTTGATCCTGTCGGCCTGTTTACTGATTTTAATCATTTAAAGCAGTTTTTACGGGGCTTTTGGTCACAACGCCGAGGCCCCGGCGCGAAAATTCGCTACAATTGCGCCTTTGTCGTTTTAGCCGGAGAGCGTGGTGCGCACCGACAAATCACTTAGCCCGTTTGAAATACGCCTGTATCGTCACTATCGCCTCGTGCATGGGGCCAGGATAGCGCTGGCATTTATTCTGACCTTTCTGCTGGTGCGTCTGCTGGACGTGCCGGAGGGCACCTGGCCACTGATCACCCTGGTGGTGATCATGGGGCCGATCTCCTTCTGGGGAAACGTTGTACCGCGTGCCTTCGAGCGTATCGGCGGTACTATCTTCGGCTCAGCGCTGGGGCTGATTGCCCTGAAGCTGGAAGTGCTCTCTCTGCCGCTGATGTTGCTCTGGTGCGCCGCCGCGATGTTTCTCTGCGGCTGGCTGGCGTTGGGTAAGAAACCCTATCAGGCGCTGCTGATCGGCATCACGCTCGCGGTAGTGGTGGGCGCGCCGGCGGGGGATATGACCATCGCCCTGTGGCGCGGCGGCGATGTGATCTTAGGCTCGCTGCTGGCGATGCTGTTTACCGGCATCTGGCCGCAGCGGGCGTTTCTGCACTGGCGCATCCAGATGGCGAACTACGTCACGCAATTTAACCGGGTCTATCAGGCGGGCTTCTCACCGAACCTGGTGGAGCGCCCGCGGCTGGAGAAGCATCTGCAAAGCATCCTCAATGACGTGGTGAAGATGCGCGGCCTGATTGTGCCTGCCAGCAAAGAGACGCACATTCAAAAAGCGATTTTCGAAGCCATTCAGACCGTAAGCCGCAACATGGTGTGTATGCTTGAGCTGCAGATCAACGCCCACTGGGCGTCGCGCGCCAGCCACTTCGTGATGCTTAATGCCCGGACGATCCGCGAGACCCAGACCATGACGCAGCAAACGCTGCTCACCATCGCCCATGCACTCTACGAAGGCAATCCGCAGCCGATCCTTGCTAATAGCGAGCGGCTTAACGAGATTGTGGCGGAGCTGCGGGAGCTGATCCAACAGCATAAAGATGAGACGCTGGCGGAAACGCCGATGCACGGCTACGTGTGGTTAAGCATGGAGCTGGCGCGACAGCTGGAGCTGCTTTCGCATCTTATCTGCCGGGCGCTGCGCAAATAAGCCGCATCCGTAAGTGAATCAGCAGCAGGTTGTTTCGATTCAGCCAGATTTAGCGTTATGATATTTAGAGGGATAAAATCATTGTCATCAGCAACGGCTGAAAGTATGTTTACCCTATAGCGGTTGCTTTAACGAATCCGAATCCGATATTAGCAGGGGTGTAAAAATGGAAACTACTAAGCCTTCATTCCAGGACGTTCTGGAGTTCGTACGTCTGTTCCGCCGTAAAAACAAATTACAGCGTGAAATTCAGGACGTTGAGAAAAAAATCCGCGATAACCAGAAACGCGTTCTGCTGCTGGATAACCTGAGCGACTACATCAAGCCGGGAATGAGCGTTGAAGCGATCCAGGGCATCATCGCCAGCATGAAAACCGACTACGAAGATCGCGTAGATGACTACATCATCAAAAACGCTGAGATCTCGAAAGAGCGCCGTGAAATCTCTAAAAAGCTGAAAACGATGGGTGAGCTGAAGCACGCCGCGGTTGAAGCTAAAGACGAGTAATCCTTCTAAGCCGGGTCTGGCAACTCTGTCACCCGGCGTTTTACCTCTTCCGTGCCCCCGAATGACCTCCCAAACCGTTTAACTATTGCTCGGCATGAATGGCATTGAGCAGGATATCCATCAGCCCTGGAAAACGGGCGTCGAGATCGTCCCGGCGCAGCGAGATTAAATTTTCCCGGCCCTGGGGACGCTGCCAGATCACGCCGCTGTCGCGCAGCACACGCCAGTGGTGGGTCATGGTCGATTTGGCCACGTCCTTGCGCAGCGACCCGCAGGCCTGCTCTCCTTCATCCGCCAGGGTTCTGACTATCTCCAGGCGCAGCGGATTTCCCAGCGCGAACAGTACATTTTCGAGACGGATTTTTGCCCGATCGGGATGGCTGGCAATCATAGTGTTCCTGAGTCAATAAGCACAAATAGTGACCAGCGAGCTGGCTAACGCATACTATACCTAAACCCAACGGCGAGTGCCATGCGGCAGCGGCGGCGAGATTATCATCCATAACTATAGCTAAAATAGTTCGAATATACTCGTACAGTTGGACTATGATGAGGACGTTAAACCCGAATGGCCGTACTGGCCGCTAACCGTCAAACTGACTAAGGACGCATCATGCCCCGACCCATCCCCCTCGAACGCTATCGCAACATTGGTATTTCCGCCCATATTGATGCCGGCAAAACCACCACCACTGAACGGATCCTGTTTTACACCGGCATGAGCCATAAATTGGGTGAAGTTCACGATGGCGCAGCGACGACAGACTGGATGGCGCAGGAGCAAGAGCGCGGAATTACCATTACCTCCGCGGCCGTAAGCTGCTTCTGGCCCGGCATGGATCGGGGCTTTGAGCCGCACCGCATTAATATCATCGACACCCCCGGCCACGTTGACTTCACCATTGAGGTGGAGCGCTCCATGCGCGTGCTGGACGGCGCGGTGATGGTCTATGACTCCGTGGGCGGCGTGCAGCCCCAGTCGGAGACCGTCTGGCGACAGGCCAACAAGTATCACGTGCCCCGGCTGGCGTTCGTCAACAAGATGGACCGTCCCGGCGCGGACTTCTTCCGCGTGGTGCAGATGATGATCGACCGCCTGAAGGCGAACCCGGTACCGATTGTGATCCCCATTGGGGCGGAAGAGCACTTCACCGGCGTGATCGATCTTATCAAGATGCGGGAAATCATCTGGGACGATGCTACCCAGGGGATGGCGTTCAGCTACGCGCCGGTGCCCGAGGAGCTGCTGGCAACGGCGAAAGCGTGGCGCGAGAAAATGGTCTCGGCGGCGGCGGAAGCCAACGAAGCGTTGATGGATAAGTATCTGGAAAACGGCGACCTGGAGGAGGCGGAGATTATTAGCGGCCTGCGCGCCCGCACCGTGGCCGGTGAGATCCAGCCCGTTCTCTGCGGCAGCGCCTTTAAAAACAAAGGGGTTCAACGCGTGCTCGACGCGGTGGTCGAACTGATGCCATCCCCGCTTGATATTCCCGCCATCAAGGGTGTGGATGAGAAGGGCGCAACCGCCGAGCGCCATCCGGACGATCGCGAGCCGTTCTCCGCGTTGGCCTTCAAGCTAATGACCGACCCCTACGTGGGCCAGCTCACCTTTATCCGTGTCTACTCCGGCGTGCTGAAAAAAGGTGACGCGGTGTGGAACCCGGTTAAGGGCAAGAAGGAGCGCATCGGGCGCATTGTGCTGATGCATGCCAACGATCGCCACGAGGTGGATGAGCTGCGGGCCGGGGATATCGCCGCCTGCGTCGGGCTAAAGGATGTCACCACCGGCGATACCCTGTGCGCCCCTGACGCAGCGATCACCCTTGAACGCATGGAGTTCCCCGATCCGGTGATCTCCCTGGCGATTGAGCCGAAGACCAAGGCGGATCAGGAGAAGATGGGCATCGCGTTGCAGCGGCTGGCGGCAGAGGATCCCTCGTTCCATCTGCATACCGACGAGGAGTCGGGGCAGACTATCATCTCCGGTATGGGCGAGCTGCATCTGGAGATCATCGTCGACCGCATGCGGCGAGAATTTGGCGTAGAGGCCAACATTGGTCGTCCGCAGGTGACCTACCGGGAGACGATCCGTAAAACGGTGAAGGATATCGAAGGCAAGTTTGTCCGTCAGTCCGGCGGTAAAGGGCAGTACGGCCACGTGGTGCTAACCCTGGAGCCGCTGGAGGGAGGCAAGGGCTTTATCTTCGAGGATGCCACCAAGGGCGGGGTTGTGCCCCGGGAGTTTATCCCCTCGGTGGAGAAAGGCCTGAGGGAGGCGATCAACAGCGGCGTGCTGGCGGGCTATCCGGTGGTCGATATCAAGGCGACGCTGACCTTTGGCTCCTACCATGACGTCGACTCCTCGGAGCTGGCCTTCAAAATGGCGGCGATTTTCGGTTTCAAAGAGGGGGCGAAACGCGCCGATCCGGCGATCCTCGAGCCGATTATGCACGTGGAGGTAGAGACTCCAGAGGAGTATGCCGGGAACGTGATGGGCGATCTCTCGTCCCGTCGCGGCATGGTACAGGGGATGGATGAGCGGCTGGGAAGCCAGATTATCCGCGCCGACGTACCGCTGGCAGAGATGTTCGGTTACTCGACGACGCTGCGCTCCATGTCCCAAGGACGCGCCACCTACAGCATGGAGTTCCACCACTACGCGGAAGCACCGCGTAACGTGGCGGAGAGCATTATCGCCAGCCGGGCTAAAACCGCCTAATCCACTGACCGACCCTCGCTAACCGCGCCCCGGCATGGCCAATCCTGCCGGGGCGCGCTTTTTTTGCGCAGCGGCAAAATCGCTCAACTCAGTGATCTGCGCTGCAAATTTGTACAAGCGGGGTGCGCAGTCTCACTTTCCCACAGCTATGTTTAAGATTCTGGACGGTCCGGACACCGCGTAGCCCAGCCAGCCATGTGATGGCGACCTCTCCCACGCCGCTGGCGGCGGGTTCTGAACCGTGCTGAGGATTAACACATGTCTATCAAAACGCTTACGTTACCGCTTGCTCTGCTGAGCGGCCTGGGTGCTGCGTTTTATGCGCAGGCGGATATCACCATCGGCGTCGCCGGGCCTTTTACCGGCCCCAACGCCACCTACGGGGCGCAGTACTGGAAGGGCGCAACCCAGGCGGCGGCGGATATCAATGCCGCAGGCGGCATCAAGGGCGAGAAGATCGTGCTGGTGCAGGGAGACGACGCCTGCGAACCCAAGCAGGCGGTGGCGGTGGCAAATCGGCTGGTAGATGAAGAGAAGGTCTCCGCCGTGGTAGGCCACTTCTGCTCCTCCTCCACGATGCCCTCGTCGGAAGTCTATGACGAAGCGGGCGTCCTGACCATCACCCCCGGCTCTACCAACCCACAGATTACCGAGCGGGGCATGCAGAATATGTTTCGCATGTGCGGCCGCGACGATCAGCAGGGCGTAGTGGCGGCAAACTACATTCTCGACGTGCTGAAGGCCAAAAAAGTGGCCGTCATCCACGACAAGGACACCTACGGCCAGGGGCTGGCGGACGCGATGCGCGCGGCGCTGGCGAAGCGCGGCACCAAAGAGGTTCTGTATGAGGGGCTGTCCCGAGGCGAAAAAGATTTCAACGCGCTGGTCACTAAAGTGGGGGCGCTGAAGCCTGACGTGGTCTACTTTGGCGGCTGCCATCCGGAGGCCGGACCGCTGATACGCCAGATGCGCGAGCAGGGCGTAGAGGCGAAATTTTTCTCCGGCGACTGCGTAGTCACCGAGGAGCTGGTCACGGCGGCAGGCGGGGCGCAGTTCACCAACGGCGTGCTGATGACCTTCGGTAAGGATCCCCGCACCATCCCGGCAGGAAAAGCGGTCATTGAAAAGTTCCGCGCCGCAGGCTTTGAGCCGGAAGGCTACACCCTCTACTCTTACGCCTCCATTCAGGCTATCGCTGCCGCCTATAACGCCGTCGGCAAAGACAACGAGAAGGCCAGCGCCTGGCTGAAATCCAACAGCGTCGACACGGTGATGGGACCGAAAGCCTGGGACGGGAAGGGCGATCTCAAAGTCTCTGACTACGTTGTCTATCAGTGGGACGACAAAGGCAAATACCACCAGCTGTAATCTCCTTCACCGGGGCGAGGGCGTTCACCATGGATGCATTCTTCTTGCAGCAGCTTATCAACGGCCTGACGCTGGGTGCGGTGTATGGCCTGATCGCCATCGGCTATACGATGGTGTACGGCATCATCGGCATGATCAACTTTGCCCACGGTGAGGTCTATATGATCTCGGCCTATCTCTGCGCCATCGGCCTCGGGCTGCTGTCGTGGTTTGGCCTGCACTCCTTCCCGCTGCTGATCTTTGGCACCCTGATCTTCACCATAGTCGTTACCGGCGTCTACGGCTGGACCATCGAGCGTATAGCCTATCGGCCGCTGCGCAACTCCACGCGCCTCGCGCCGCTGATTTCGGCGATTGGCATGTCGCTGATCCTGCAAAACTACGTCCAGATCGCTCAGGGGCCTAATCAGCAGGGGATCCCAACCCTGCTGACCGGCGTGCTGCGCCTGGACGTCGGGGATGGCATTGTGCAGATCACCTGGACCAAAATATTCATTCTGCTGGCGGCGCTGGCGGGGATGCTGCTGTTGACCTGGATCATTCAGTTTACCCGGCTGGGGCGCATCTGCCGGGCCACCCAGCAGGATCGGCGGATGGCGTCGATCCTCGGCATCAACACCGATCGGGTTATCTCGCTGGTGTTTGTGATGGGGGCGGCGATGGCGGGGCTGGCGGGCGTGCTGGTCACCATGAACTACGGCACCTTTGATTTCTATATTGGCTTTATCATCGGCATCAAAGCCTTTACCGCCGCCGTGCTGGGCGGGATCGGCTCGCTGCCCGGCGCAATGCTGGGCGGCCTGCTGCTGGGGGTCGCCGAAGCGCAGTTCGCCGGGCTGGTTAACTCTGACTATAAGGACGTCTTCTCCTTTGCGTTACTGGTTGCCATTCTGATTTTCCGCCCGCAGGGGCTGCTGGGCCGCCCGGTGGTGGCGAAGGTATGAGGAGCGCGAGCATGACGGATGCAGCGATAAAACCCCGGCTGGATCTGAAGCAGTGCCTGCGGGATACCCTTCTGGCCGGGCTGTGCGCGCTAGTGGTATTCGGGCCGATTGTCGGGGTGGTGCTTAAAGGCTATAGCTTTAATCTGGCCCCGGCACGCGTTGCGCTGC
>Ga0308161_1002856_pt1 | contig 17698 bp, 17 predicted proteins | sample PhyFR2_FD_201034 | JGI IMG/M metagenome (GOLD analysis project Ga0308161, IMG submission 201034) | Phyllosphere microbial communities from UC Gill Tract Community Farm, Albany, California, United States - DLSLF.R2 | ecosystem: Host-associated > Plants > Phyllosphere > Unclassified | place: USA...
AAACCTGAATGCAAGTCAAACGCCTGGTTGCCGCACTGGTAGCCGCTGCCCCGCTCTTCGCCGCCGCCCAGACCAACGTGACGCTGTACGGTGTCGTCGACGCCGCAGTCGAGTCCGCCGATACGGGCGGTCCGGAAGGCCGTCACACGTTCGTCAATTCGGGCGACCAGTCGGCCAGCCGCTTCGGCTTCCGCGGTACGGAAGACCTGGGCAATGGCCTGAAAGCCATCTTCAACCTGGAAGCCGGCATCGCGGCCGATACCGGCGCGCAGGACTCCGCCGGCCTGTTCCAGCGCCGCGCCGTCGTCGGCCTGGAAGGCACGTTCGGCACCATCACGCTGGGCCGCGAATACTCGCCGATCGCCTCCGTGGCCGCCGCCACCGACGAATTCGGCCAGGGCTTCTACGGCAGCAACCTGTCGGGCTTCGGCTCGGGCCGCGTGACCCGCCGCCTGGCCAACTCGGTCAACTACAAGAGCGCGGCCTGGAGCGGCTTCAACCTGCTGGCCACCTACTCGGCCGGCGAGAAGACCACCGGTCCGTCGGGCGACCTGAAGGGTATCGGCGCCGAATTCAAGCAGGGCGGCCTGTACCTGGGCGCGGCCTACCACACGCTCAAGCGCGTCTCGGCCGGCGACGACAAGGAATACGGCTTCGGCGCCGCCTACACGTTCGCCGAATACGGCGGCCTGGAACTGAAGACCAACTTCCTGGGCGCCGATCCGGATGGCGCGAACAACAAGTTCAAGCAGTACAACCTGGGCGTCGGCTACCCGTTCGGCGCGAGCAAGGTCTACGTCAACGTGCAGAAGAACAAGCTGCAGAGCGGCCCGACCGGCAACGCCGTGGCGGTGGCCTACAGCTACTCGCTGTCCAAGCGCACGAACGTGTACGCGTCGTACGCCAACATGAACAACACCGGCGTGGCCGTCTTCGGCCTGAACTCGGCCTCGAACAACGTGACCCCGGCCGCGACCGCGCTGGGCGCCGATCCGTCGGTGTTCACGGTCGGTATCCGCCACTCGTTCTGATCAATCGGGCATCCGCGAGCGGGCCGCCAGGGCCGCTCGACCGACGGGCGAACGGTTCTGCCGTTCGCCCGTTTTTTTGCGTGGATGACGTTACTTGAGCCGGCAGGTCAGCAGCCAGTAATACGTCAGGCGCTCGATGCGGATCTCGCGCACGTCGCCGCCCAGGCGCTTGCGCAGCGCGCTGTCGGCCGGATAATTCTTGGGCAGCTCGAAGCGCTCGCCGTCCGGCGCGGTGACGATTTCATACGTGTTGCCCTGCGCATCCGTGCGCGCCACCGTCGTGCTGCTGCCTTCGACGTAGACGTCGTCCAGCAGGATCAGGGTGACGTTGGGGCCGAGCCGCGCGCGCAGCTGGCCCAGCAGGTCGTCCTGCTCGTCGCGCTTCAGGTGCGACCACCAGAAGCCGATGAACACGCAGGAAAACGTGCCGAGGTCGTCAGGCAGGTCGAGACCGTCGACGCGGCGGAACGCGACCTTGCCCTCGGGCAGGCGGCGGCGCTGCGCGCGCTCGATCATCTCGTCGAGGATGTCGGTGGCGAGCACGCGCTCGGCGGACGCGGCGACGACTTCCGTCCAGTAGCCGGTGCCGCAGGCCAGTTCCAGTACGGTCTGCCCGCGCACCAGGGCGGCGATGCGTTCGCGCACCTGTGCCAGGTCGTGGGCGCGTTCGGCGCGCGACAGGGCGGCGTCGGCCGCCTGGGTACTGCTCGCGTAATAGCGCGCGACCGGATCATTCTTGCGATTCATAAGTTAAAGCTCGTAATTGTCGCTGGTGCCGCGCATGGCCGACTCGACCATCTTGCGGTTGAGCGTCGGCGCCAGCAATTCGATGAAAGTATAAATATAGCTGCGCAGGTAGGCGCCTTGCTTCACGGCCACGCGCGAGACGTTCATGCCGAACAGGTGGCCCACGGGAATGGCGCGCAGGTTGCGGTCGCGCTCCGGATCGAACGCCATGCCGGCGATGATGCCGATGCCCATGCCCAGCTCGACGTACGTCTTGATGACGTCGGCGTCGATGGCTTCCAGCAGCACGTCCGGCTTCAGGTGGCGCAGGTCGAACGCATGGTCGATCTTGCTGCGGCCCGCGAACGCGGCATCGTACGTGATCAAGGGATAACCGGCGATCTCTTCCAGCGAGATCGCCTTCGACCGGGTCAGTGCGTGCTCGTGCGGCACGACGACCACGTGTTCCCACTGGTAGCACGGCAGGGTGATCAGGCCGTCGACGGCGGCGATCGATTCGGTCGCGATGGCGAGGTCGGCCTGGTCGTTCTTGACCATGTCGGCAATCTGGCGCGGGTTGCCTTGCAATAGCGACAAGCGCACCTTCGGGAACCGCCCCATGAACGCCTGCACGACCTTCGGCAGCATGTAGCGCGCCTGGGTATGCGTGGTCGCAATGGTGAAGCTGCCGCTGTCCTGGGCGGCGTATTCCTTGCCGATGCGCTTGAGGCTGTCGATCTCCTGCATGATCAGCTCGACCGAGCTCAACACGAGCCGGCCCGGCTCCGTCAGGCCGCGGATGCGCTTGCCGTGGCGCGTGAAGATGTCGACGCCGAGCTCTTCTTCCAGTTCGATGATGGCTTTCGACACCCCGGGTTGCGACGTGAACAGCGCCTTGGCGGCGTCGGTCAGGTTGAAGTTCTGGCGGACCGCCTCGCGTACGAAGCGTAATTGGTGTAGGTTCATTGCCCTTATCTATTTATGGCGGCATCGTACGGCCGACTTGCACAGTCTCCGATGCCCTCCTGTCAATTCAGATCCCGCATTTTACAAGGATGCTTATACCGCAGGCTCATATAAGCAAATAAATTCTCCGTCGTTTGGAATATAGCTGGATTTTATTAATATTCGGGATAGTTTGGGTCAGGATTGGCCCGCACCCCACAGGATCTTGCCCATGTACCGTTACGACCAATACGACCATCTCATCGTACGTGAACGCATCGCCCAGTACCGCGACCAGGTACGGCGCCGCCTCGCCGACGAGCTGACCGAAGAAGAATTCCTGCCGCTGCGCCTGCAGAACGGCCTGTACATGCAGCGCCATGCCTACATGCTGCGCATCGCCGTGCCGTACGGCCTGCTGTCGACGGCGCAGATGCGCATGTTCGCGCACATCGCGCGCAAGTACGACCGCGGCTACGGCCACTTCACGACGCGCCAGAACATCCAGTTCAACTGGATCGAGCTGGAGCAGACGCCGGATATCCTGGCGGACCTGGCTTCCGTCGAGATGCACGCGATCCAGACGTCGGGCAATTGCATCCGTAACACGACGACGGACCAGTTCGCCGGGGTCGCCGCCGACGAGATCATCGATCCGCGCCCGTACGCCGAGATCATCCGCCAGTGGAGCACGTTCCACCCCGAATTCATCGCCCTGCCCCGCAAGTTCAAGATCGCGATCAACGGCGCCGTGGCGGACCGCGCCGCCATCGCCGTGCACGACATCGGCCTGACCGCCGTGCGCAACGACGCGGGCGAAGTCGGCTTCAAGTTCATGGTCGGTGGCGGCCTGGGCCGGACCCCGATCATCGGCAGCGTCATCAACGACTTCGTGCCCTGGCAGCACCTGCTGACGTACACGGAAGCGATCATGCGCGTGTACAACCAGTTCGGCCGCCGCGACAACAAGTACAAGGCCCGCATCAAGATCCTGGTGAAGGCCGTCGGCGCCGAGGAATTCGCGCGCCTGGTCGAAGCCGAATTCGCCGACCTGAAGGACGGTCCGGAAACGCTGACCCGCGAGGAACTCGAGCGCGTGGCCCAGTGGTTCAATCCGAAGCCCTACCTGACCCTGCCGAACGTCGATCCGCGTGCCGGCCGTGAAGACAACAAGGCGTTCGCCAACTGGCTGGCCCGCAACGTCAAGCCGCACAAGGTGCCGGGCTACGCCTCGGTCGTGCTGTCGCTGAAGAAGACCGGCGTGCCGCCGGGCGACGCCACCGCCGAGCAGATGGACTTCGTGGCCGAGCTGGGCGACAAGTACAGCTTCGGCGAACTGCGCGTGACGCACGAGCAGAACCTGGTGCTGGCCGACGTCGAGCAGTCGAAACTGTACGAAGTGTGGGAACAGGCGAAGGCGCGCGGCCTGGCGACGCCGAACATCGGCCTCTTGACCGATATCATCGCGTGCCCGGGCGGCGACTACTGCTCGCTGGCGAACGCGAAGTCGATCCCGATCGCGGCCAGCATCGCCGAGCGTTTCGACGACCTCGACTTCCAGCACGACATCGGCGACATCGAGCTGAACATCTCCGGCTGCATCAACGCCTGCGGCCACCACCACGTGGGCCACATCGGCGTGCTGGGCGTGGACAAGGACGGTGCCGAGTGGTACCAGGTGTCGATCGGCGGCGCGCAGGGCAACGAAGCCGCGCTCGGCAAGATCATCGGCCCGTCGTTCTCGGCGCCGCAGATGCCGGAAGTCGTGGGCCGCCTGCTGGAGGTCTACGTGAACAACCGCGTCGACGGCGAACGCTTCATCGACGTGGCGCAGCGCCTCGGGGTCGCGCCGTTCAAGGAACATGTGTATGCCACGCCGATCCCGGCCGGCGTCAAGGTTGGGGAAGACGAATATGCCTAATTTCGAATTGCACTCGCATAAGCAGATCATCAAGCACCGCGAAGTCGTCGCCGACGACTGGAGCGTCCTGAAGCTGGCCGAGGACGGCACACCGGAAACGGTCGAGGTCCCGGCCGGCAAGATCATCGTGCCGCTGAAGGTGTGGCAGGCGCAACGCGAGGACCTGCTGGCCCGCGCCGGGCGCCGCGAACTGGGCATCTGGTTCGCGTCCGACGAACTGGCGGGTACGGTCAAGGACGACCTCGACAAGTTCGCCGTCGTCGCCATCGACTTCCCGAAATTCACGGACGGCCGCGGCTACTCGATCGCCTACAACCTGCGCAAGCGCCTCGGTTACGCCGGCGAGCTGCGCGCGATCGGCGACGTGCTGCGCGACCAGCTGTTCCAGATGTACCGCTGCGGCTTCGATGCCTACGCGACGCGCCAGGATCGCAACATCCACGATGCGCTGCAGGGCCTCACGGTGTTTTCGGAAACCTACCAGGCGGCCGTCGACACCCCGCTGCCGCTGTTCCGCCGCCACGCACGCGGCGCGCTGCCGGAGCACAGCGACGTCGGCGCCGGCATCTGATCGAGCAAGGAAACCCCATGAGCGACCTGAACGCGCGGGTGCATGAAACCCGCGGCATCCTGGAGCGCATCGCGCGCGATTTTTCGCCCGCCGTGTTCGCCTCCAGCCTGGCGGCCGAGGACATGGTCCTGACCGACCTGATCCTGAAGGCAGGGCTGCCGATCACCATCTTCTCGCTGGAGACCGGCCGTCTGCACAAGGAAACCGTGGCCATGATCGACAAGGTCAAGGCCCATTACGGCTACGACATCCAGGTGATGCGGCCGCAGCAGGCACTGGTCGACGAGTACGTCGGCAAGAACGGCCTGAACGCGTTCTACGACAGCGTCGAGATGCGCAAGGGCTGCTGCTATGTGCGCAAGGTCGAGCCGCTCGGCCGGGCCCTCGCCGGCCAGAAGGCCTGGATCACGGGCCAGCGCCGGGCGCAGTCGACGACGCGCACCGACCTGCCCGTGCAGGAAGACGATGCCGCGCACGGCCTGGCCAAGTTCAATCCGCTGGCCGCGTGGAGCGAAGACGACGTCTGGGAATACATCCGCGCCAACGGCGTGCCGTACAACGAACTGCACGACCGCGGCTACCCGTCGATCGGCTGCGAACCCTGCACCCGCGCGATCCAGCCGGGCGAGGACGTGCGCGCCGGCCGCTGGTGGTGGGAAAACGCCGACTCGAAGGAATGCGGCCTGCACCTCGTGGACGGCAAGCTCATCCGAATCAAATCCGTGGCCGCGTGATCCGGGCCCAACAAGACATCAGGCACAGACAACATGACGACTTTCAGTGACACCCCGATCGCGCTCAGCGACGTGAACGCGCGCCACCTGGACGCGCTCGAATCCGAAGCCATCCACATCCTGCGCGAGGTCGCGGCGGAATGCGCGAACCCCGCCCTGCTCTTCTCCGGCGGCAAGGACTCCGTCGTGCTGCTGCGCCTGGCCGAGAAGGCGTTCCGTCCGGGTAAATTCCCGTTCCCCCTCGTCCACATCGACACGGGCCACAACTTCGACGAAGTGATCACGTTCCGCGACGCGAGAGTCGCCGAACTGGGCGAGCGCCTGATCGTCGGTTCCGTCGAAGACTCGATCAAGAAGGGCACCGTCCGCCTGCGCAACCCGCAGACGGATTCGCGCAATGCCGCGCAGGCCGTGACCCTGCTGGAAACCATCGCCGAACACGGCTTCGACGCCTGTATCGGCGGTGCGCGCCGCGACGAGGAAAAGGCGCGCGCGAAAGAGCGCATCTTCTCGTTCCGCGACGAATTCGGCCAGTGGGACCCGAAGGCCCAGCGTCCGGAACTGTGGGACCTGTATAACACCCGCGTGCACCCGGGCGAGAACATGCGCGTGTTCCCGATCTCGAACTGGACCGAGCTCGACGTCTGGCAATACATCGCCCGCGAAAAGCTGGCCCTGCCGCCGATCTATTTCGCGCACGAGCGCCAGGTGATCCCGCGCAACGGCCTGCTCGTGCCGCTGACGCCGCTGACCCCGGCCCGCGAGGGCGAGGAAGTCGAGACGCGCGTCGTCCGCTTCCGCACCGTGGGCGACATCTCGTGCACGTGTCCGGTCGCGTCGGACTCGGCGACCGTCGACGCCATCATCGCCGAGACGGCGATCACCCAGGTGACCGAGCGCGGCGCGACCCGCATGGACGACCAGACGTCGGAAGCCTCGATGGAAAAGCGCAAGAAACAAGGATATTTCTGATGAACGCCATGACTGAGAAACTCAACCACAACGACGACCAGAGCGGCCAGGCCGGCCTGCTGCGCTTCATCACCGCCGGCTCCGTCGACGACGGCAAGAGCACGCTGATCGGCCGCCTGCTGTTCGACAGCAAGGGCATCTTCGCCGACCAGCTGGCGGCCGTGTCGCGCTCCAAGCACAAGCGCACCGTGGGCGACACGATCGACCTGTCGCTGCTGACGGACGGCCTCGAAGCCGAACGCGAGCAAGGCATCACGATCGACGTCGCGTACCGCTACTTCGCCACGCCGAAGCGCAAGTTCATCATCGCCGACACGCCGGGCCACGAACAGTACACCCGCAACATGGTGACGGGCGCGTCGACGGCGGACGCCGTCATCATCCTCGTCGACGTCTCGAAAGTGAAACTGGGCGACGACGGCAGCGTTGAACTGCTGGTGCAGACGAAGCGCCATTCGACCATCGCCAAGCTGCTGCAGATCGAGCACGTGATCGTCGCCGTCAACAAGATGGACCTGGTGAACTACGACCGCACCGTGTACGACCGCATCGTCGCGGAATACACCCGGTTCGCGCAGACGCTGGGCCTCACGGACATCACCGCGATCCCGCTGTCGGCGCTGGCCGGCGACAACGTCGTCGAGCGCGGCGACAACATGCCGTGGTACGAAGGCCCGACCCTGATCGAGCTGCTGGAAAGCCTGTCCGTGTACGACGAGACGCATGCCGCGCCGTTCCGCTTCCCGGTGCAGCTGGTGGCGCGCCACAACGGCCACGAAGCGAACGACTTCCGCGGCTACATGGGGCGCATCGAATCGGGCAAGGTCGCCGTCGGCGACAAGCTCGTCGTGCAGCCGTCCGGCCACAGCGCGACCGTCAAGGACATCCTGACGTTCGATGGCCCGCTGCAGCAGGCCGTGGCCGGCCAGTCGGTCACGATCACCCTCAACGAGTATGTGGACATCTCGCGCGGCGACGTGCTGGCGCCTAGCGAACAGCCGGCCACGCTGCTCAAGCAGGTGCAAGCCGACGTGTGCTGGATGGCCGACGAGCCGCTGGACGTGCGCCGCAAGTACTGGATCAAGCACGGCACGCGCCAGACGATGGCCAAGGTCAAGGCGATCGAATCGGTCCTGGACGTCAACACGCAGCAGCGCCGCACGGTGGAGAATCCCGCCGATGGCCTGAAGCTGAACGACATCGCCCGCATCGAACTGACCGTGCAGCAGCCGCTGGCGGCCGACGCCTACGAGGCGATTCGCGCGACGGGTGCCTTCATCCTCATCGATGAAGTTACCCATCAGACCGTTGCAGCCGGTATGATCCGTACCTGAAGGGACATCGATAAACCTACTGCGCGTTGCAGAGCGGCGGGGGCGCCTAGCCCTGCGATGCTCCGCTGTGGCGGACCAGCCGTACCGTAAGTACGGCTGCGCTTCTCGCACTTGGCGTGCCCGCCAATCTGCCGCCGCTCGCTACGGTTTCTCGATGCCCCGACACGCTGCGGAATTTCATTATTGCTTAAGGGGTGGTATGGCTGTGCTGGGGAAAGTTTATTTGGTTGGAGCCGGACCCGGCGCTGCTGATCTGATTACCGTGCGCGGGGCGCGCCTGCTCGGCGAGGCCGAGGTCGTGCTGTACGACGCCCTCGTCACGCCCGAGATGCTGGCCCTGTGTCCGCAGGCGGCGCTGATCCCGGTCGGCAAGCGCTCCGGGCAGCGTTCGACGGCGCAGACCGTCATCAACGAAAAACTGGTCGACTGCGCGCGCCGCTATCGCCACGTGGTGCGTCTGAAAGGCGGCGATCCGATGCTGTTCGGCCGCGCCGACGAGGAATTGCGCGCGCTCGAGGAAGCCGGCGTCGAGGTCGAAGTCGTCCCCGGCATCACGACGGCCGTCGCGGCCGCCGCGGCCACGCTGCAGCCGCTCACCAAACGCGGCGTCTCGCGCAGCGTGGCCTTCTTCACGTCGAGCACGGCGCCGGACCAGCCGGACCATCCAGCGCTTCCCGAAACCGACACCCTCGTCCAGTACATGGGCGGCCGCGAAGCCGCCGCCACCGCCGAGCGCCTGCTCGCGGAAGGCCGCCGGCCGGATCTGCCGGTCGTCATCGTGGAAAACTGCAGCCGCGCGGACCAGCGCGTGCAGCGCCTGACCCTTGCCGACCTGGCGCACGGGCTCGACGTGGCGCACGGGCCGGTGCTCGTCATGATCGGCGAGGCGATGGGGCAAAGGCCGCGGCAGGCGGCCGATCGGGGCGCTGGCGCCTGATACGCCGCCCCCGCGCCGGCGCGGACCCGGGTCCATCACGCCCGCGCTGATCCATCGCGCCTCCGATACGTCGTGCCGCTCCGATACGTCGTGCCGCGCCGATACGTCGTCCCCGCGCAGGCGGGGACCCAAGTGCGTCACGCCCGCTCCGACCCATCACGCCACTCCGATACGTCGTCCCCGCGCAGGCGGGGACCCAAGTCCTTCGCGCGACCACGACGCATGCAAGATTAGGCCCCCGCCTGCGCGGGGGCGACGGTATGTCTACGGCCGCTTTTCTACGGCCGCTTACGCCGGCACCGCGCTCGCCGCGCGCGCGCAATACGCCGCCATGGCCGCCAGCACGTCCGGATCCTCGCCGACCGCGGGCACGGTGGCGAACGTCACGTCCGGATGGCTCTCGCGCAGCTGCTCCAGCAGCGCCGGCAGGTCGCGCAGCAGGTGGCCGCCCTGCCCCAGGAACACGGGCACGATCGTGATCTCGCGCGCGCCCAGCGCCACGAGGGCGCCGACCTCGTCGGGCAGGCTCGGCGTCATCAGTTCGAGGAACGCGAGCGAGACGGCACAGTCGGTGCGCTGCGCGGCGGTCAGGTCGCGCAGGCGCTGGAAGGGCACGGCCCAGGAAGCGGCGCGGGCGCCGTGTGCGAACAATACGAGTGCTTTATCCATCAGTGTCTCTCCACCCAGCGCAGGGCGCCGATCGCCAGCAGCAGGAACAGCAGGCTGGGCGCTGCCGCCGTCACGAAGGCCGGCCAGGTCGACAACATGCCCACGTGCGAAAACAGCGAGTTTATCAAAAGAAAGCTTACGCCGATCATGATGCCGATGAAGATCTTCAGGCTCACGCCGCCGCTGCGGGTGTGCAGGTAGCCGAACGGCAGCGCGAGCGCCATCAGCACGAAGATCGACAGCGGGTCGAACAGCTTTTTCCAGAACGCGATCTTGAAGCGCTCCGTCTCCTGGCGGTTCTCGGCCAGGTGACGCGTGTACACGGCCAGCTCGTTGGCCGACATCTGCTCCGGATCGGAACGCGACACGGCCAGGATCTTCGGCGTGATCTCGGACACGAGGTCGAGGCTCGCCAGCTTGCGCGTGGTGACGGCGGACGTCTCCTGGCTGAACGTGCTCTGGATCGTCTGGCCGGCCGGCACGGGCGTGCCCGGCGCCGGCAGCGCGCGGCTGTTGGTGAACAGCGTCTCGGTGACGTCGTTCAGGCGCCAGGTGCCGTTGCCGCTGAACGTCGCGTTCGCGGCCGTGATCAGCGAGCGCATGCGCATGCTCGTGTCGAACTCGTACAGGCGCACGTCGATCAGCTGGCCGTCCGGGCGGATCTGGCGCGCGTTGAAGAAGCGCGAGCCCGTCACCGGTCCTTTCGCGCCGCCCGTGTGGACCGTGTCCTTGGTCCACATGCCCGAGCGGAATTCCGCCGACAGGGTCGCCCCCTTCGCGGACAGGCGCACCCGCTCCGCCAGCGGCGCCGTGCGCGGCGTGATCAGCTCGCCGAACAGGAACGTCACGACGACGAACAGCACGCCGATCTTCGCCAGCATGAAGCCGGCCTGCTGCGTCGACATCGACGATGCGCGCATGATGGTGAATTCCGAGCTCTGCGCGAACTGCGCCATCGTGTAGATCGTGCCGATCAGCGCGGCGACCGGCATCACTTCGTACACGTGGCCCGGCACCAGCAGCAGCACGTACAGCACGGCGTGCTGCATCATGTAGCCGCCCTTGCCGACCGACGGCAGTTCCTGGGTCAGGTCCATGAAGGCGATGAGGCCGAGGAACGCCACCAGCACGAAGGCGACGGCCTGCATGATGCTGACGAGGAAGTAGCGCTGCAGGATCTTCATTGCGCGCCCTCCTGCATGGCCGGACCGCCGGCGCGCAGCAGGCGGCGGCGCTTGAACGTCGCCAGCAGCGACATTGGATGCCAGCGGTGGTTGACGTTCAGGCGCCAGGCGAACAGCCCGGCCACGACCAGCAGCGCGAACAGGTGCAGCGGCCACCAGGCCACGCCGAAGCTCATCTTGCCCTGCTTGACGCTCGCTTCGAACAGTTTCGACAGGTTGCTGTACGTGAAGAAGATCAGCAGCGCAAGGATCAGGTTGGCGGAGCTGCCGGCACGCGGGTTGACGAAGCCGAGCGGGATCGCCAGCAGCATCAGCACGACGCACGTGATGGGCGCCGACAGGCGGTACAGCAGTTCGGCGTTCGTGAAGCGGTTGTCCGGCAGCGCCAGCAACGCGGTCGTCGTCAGCGCGTCGGCCGGCGTCTCGCTGCCGAGGACGGGCATGCGGCTCGAGACGCGCATGCGGTAGCGCTCGAATTCCATCGACTGGAAGTCGGCGCGGCCCGGGTGGCCCAGGTAGCGCCGGCCGTTCGTCAGCACGAGGTACTGGCCGCCCTTGCCGTCCGGTTCGATCACGCCTTCCTTGGCGACAACGATCGAGCTGCCGCTGTCGTCGACCGAATTGACGAACACGTTCTGCACGACGGTCGACCCGCGCGTGCTGCCTTCGACGAAGAACACGCGGTTGGCGGACGTCGACTCGCGGAACTGGCCGGGCGACACGCGCTTGAGGTCTTCGCGCTTCTCGAAGCGCTGGATGAATTCCGTGCTGCGCGCCTTGGCCCACGGCGTCGCGACGAACGACAGCGCCCCCACGAGCACCACCACCGGCAGTCCGAACACGAGGATCGGCGCGATCCAGCGCAGCAGCGACTGGCCGGACGCGAACCACACGACCATCTCGGAATCGCGGTAGCTGCGCGTGACGGTGACGATGACAGCCATAAAGCTGGTTAGAATGAGGATGGTTGGCAGATAATTCAGCAGCGAAAACCCGATCAGCGCGAGCACGTCGCCGGATGCGACCTTGCCCCCCGCGGCCTTGCCGAGGATGGAGATCAGGGTCCAGGTGACGAAGATCGTAAACAGGACAGTGAAGGTGGCGCCGGCCACGCTGACCAGTTCACGCTGCAGGGCGCGTTGGAAAATCATTCGATCGTTATAATTGCAGGTTTGAAGGAACCTCTGGGAACCGTCACGAGCGGGAGCCATATCGACCGGACCATGCAGGCCCTGCCGGCATGACAGCGCGCACCGGGAGGTGAGGTTCCTTGGGCAGCACGCGCGTCAAAAACTCGAAACGGAGAATCAAATGGACTTTAGCATAAAAGCATTCGACACAAAAAACACGCTGGCCGCAGCCAAATCGGGCTGTGTGGCAGTCGCGGTGTTCGAAAACAAGAAACTGTCGGAGGCGGCGAAAGCCCTCGATCTGAACGGCGACATCAGCGCCGCCGTCAAGTCGGGTGACATCTCCGGCAAGCCGGGTTCCACCCTGCTGCTGCGCGGCGTCGCCGGCGTCACGTCGGCGCGCGTGCTGCTGGTCGGCATGGGCGCGGACGAGACCGTCGCCGAGAAGAGCTTCGCGAGTGCCGTGACCGCTGCCCTGAAAACCTTCGCTTCGCTGGGCGCGCAGGATGCCATTATCGCATTCCCGCTCGAGAATGTGAAAGCGCGCGACCTGAACTGGGCGCTGAACGCCATCGTCGTCGCCGCGAACGAGGCCGAGTTCCGCACCGACGGCCAGAAAAGCAAGAAAGACCCGCTGCCGACGGGCGTGCGCAAGCTGGCCATCGCCGTGCCGGCCGTCACGCCGCAGGTGAAGGCCGCGCTGGCGCAGGCGCAGGCCATTGCCAACGGCATGAGCCTGACGAAGGAACTGGGCAACCTGTCGCCGAACGTCTGCACCCCGACCTACCTGGCCAACACCGCGAAGAAGCTGGCGGCCGACTACGGCTTCGACGTCGAAGTCCTGGAGCGCAAGCAGCTCGAAGCCCTCAAGATGGGCAGCTTCCTGTCCGTCACGCGCGGCAGCGAAGAGCCGCCGAAGTTCATCGTCCTCAAGCACAACGGCGGCAAGAAGAACGACGCGCCGGTCGTCCTGGTCGGCAAGGGCATCACGTTCGACACGGGCGGCATCTCGCTCAAGCCGGGCGCGAACATGGACGAAATGAAGTACGACATGTGCGGCGCCGGCTCCGTGCTGGGCACCTTCCGCGCGATCGGCGAGATGGGCCTGAAGCTGAACGTGGTCGGCATCGTCGCCGCCTGCGAGAACATGCCGTCGGGCCGCGCCACCAAGCCGGGCGACATCGTCACCGCGATGAACGGCACCACCATCGAGATCCTGAATACGGACGCCGAGGGCCGCCTGATCCTGTGCGATGCACTGACCTACGCCGAGCGCTTCAAGCCGGCCGCCGTCGTCGACATCGCCACGCTGACGGGTGCCGTCATCGTCTCGCTGGGCCACCACACGTCGGGCGTGTTCACGCGCCACGACGACGCGCACGACGCCCTGGCCCAGGAACTGCTGGACGCCGGCAAGCAGGCGGGCGATCCGGCCTGGCGCCTGCCGATCGGCGAGCAGTACAACGAGCAGCTGAAGTCGAACTTCGCCGACCTGGCCAACATCGGCACGCCGGGCGGCGCGTCGATCACGGCCGCGTGCTTCCTGGAGAACTTCACGCGCAACTACACGTGGGCGCACGTGGACATCGCCGGCACGGCGTGGAAGTCGGGCGCCGCCAAGGGCGCGACCGGCCGTCCGGTACCGCTGCTCACTACGTTCCTGTTGAACCGCGTCTAAGCGGCCTGCGTACGGCAACGCCGTCGTCCCTGCGCAGGCAGGGATCCAATCGCTCCTGGGTCCCCGCGCAGGCGGGGACGACGGGTGTTACGCCGGCGTCCTTCTTTTCGTCAGAACACGACGTTGCCCGGCTCGGGGGGCGCATCGACGGCCTCCCCGCTCTTCGCCGCCGGCCGCATCAGCACGGTCAGCGTGGCCGGATACGCGACGGCCGCGCCGTCGTACGGCCGCACGTAGTCCTGCGCGCCCGCGCGGACGATGATGTTGCCGATCAGCCGGTCGCTGTCGATCAGCCCCGTCGCATGCGCCTGCACGGCCTCGCGCGCGCTGCCCGTGCCGGCGGCCGCGCAATCGATCGTCAGCGGGCTGCGGCTGCGCTCGATCGTGACGCGGCCGGGCGCCATGACGAACCAGCGCCCCGCCGCATTCGACAGCACGCAGCCCACGCCCGTCACCTCGCGGTGACCCAGGATCGTGTGGACTTCCAGCTGCTGCATGGGCGTCGCGGACGGCGTCGCGACGCAGCCGGCCAACGCGATGCACAGCGCGAACGTGGCGGCGCGGATGGAGAAAAGGCGGAAATAGGGATGAGGCATGTCTTCACCGGTCAAGCGTACCTGTCCGTTTACGGCATCTGGCGCAAAGACATGAGGGATGCGCATCCCGGGATTGCCGGGATGGCGGTTCAGTGCACGCTGCCCGGCGCAGGGTCGGGCGGCGCGGGGTCGAGCGGAACGAAGCGCGGCAAGCGCGTGCCGTCCACGTCGACCGTGCCGAAAAAAGCGTCGCGCGGACGGACCCAGGTCTGTCCGTCCTGCCCGCGGTACACGACCACGGGCGCATGATCCGCTTCGAGGATGGCCTCGCAGACCACCTCGTACACCCCGCCCTTGTAGTGGCGGTAGCGCATCAGGCCTTTTCTTCGACCGCGGCGCGATGCTTCTTCTTGAGGTTCTGGATGACCTTGACGATGCCTTCGACACCGGCGTTGTCGTCCAGTTCGCTGAACGCGTCCAGCACCTCGTTCAGCACGCTGTTGCGCACTGCGGCCTCGTCCGCCGGCAGCTTTTGCGGCTGGTTGTCGGACGGCGCGAATTTCTGCTGCGACTCGGCCGCGGCTTTCTGTCCGTGGGCCAGCGCGGCCTGCCAGATCAGCCAGCGGCGCTGGGTTTCGTACACGAGGTACTCTTCCGGCTTGTCTTCACGACGCCGGACAATGTGGCCATCGCGTTGGGCCCATGCTTCGAATGCTTGGCGCATTGTTGTCCTTTACTAAGCTGTGTGCAAATCCTGCTCTCGGATCCGCGATCGTTACACACCTGCCAAAGGCCGGCCGCTCGACCGACCACGGCAACCATATGTCAACGCAACGAATTGCCATTGAATACTTGGTTCCAGAGCAATATGCCAATAGTACAACCTAAGTTGGCCTACTGCAATTTTTTTCTTTCGAGAAGGAGACAATACGTAAATGCTGCTTCTCTTGCTGTGAATGTTACATCTTGTCACAGTTCAGCAAAACTTTCCAGCGTCGTTACGATTTTTTACCCTGAGGACAATAATTCTACGACATGTTTGTTGCAATAGATACAAAAATATCGCGTCTGCATGAGGTCGTGACGCGTCCAAGTGTGTTGTAAAAATCCATGCGACCCACCGTATGACCCCACGAGTCGGCGGTCAATGCGGTGCCGGGCTCACGCGTCCGCGTCCAGGCCTGATGCATGCCTGTCCGGCGGCGCGAACCCTCCCGGCAGCCCCAGGCAACCCGCTGCGTCCTCTTATTTAGCCAGAAACATTTTTCTTGCGCCGCAACATCCGCATCAAGTAAGCTCGCACCCTGGTGGCACACCCACTGCCGCTGTCGCATGCCCATGCAGTCGCACAGGAGAATATCCGCCAGCCCCGATGGACAGGGTCTGACCGGCAAGTCGTCAGGTAGGTGGCAAAACGCGTCACACACAACAAGAACCAGCCATCTCATAGTACGGAGCGGAACCGATGAAAATAGCTACCTGGAACGTCAACTCGCTGAAAGTGCGCCTGCCGCACCTGCTCCAGTGGCTGGACGCCAATCCCGTCGACGTGCTCTGCCTCCAGGAGACGAAGCTCACGGACGATAAATTTCCCGTCGCCGAGATCAACGCGGCCGGCTACGAGGTCGCGTTCAGCGGCCAGAAGACGTACAACGGCGTGGCGATCCTGTCGCGCCGCCCCCTTGCGGACGTCGTGCGCAACAATCCGCATTATCCGGACGAGCAGCAGCGCCTGATCGCCGCCACGGTCGACGGCGTGCGCATCATCTGCGCCTACGTGCCGAACGGCCAGGCCGTCGGCTCGGACAAGTATGCCTACAAGATGGGCTGGCTGGCCGCGCTGAAACTGTGGGTCGGCGAGGAGATGGCCGTCCACGAACGCTTCGCGATCCTGGGCGACTACAACATCGCCCCCGAGGACCGCGACGTCCACGATCCGGCGCTGTGGGCCGGCCAGATCCACTGCTCCGAGCCGGAGCGCGACGCGCTGCGCGGGCTGTGCGGACTGGGCCTGGCCGATGCGTTCCGCCTGTTCGAGCAGTCCGAGAAGCAGTACAGCTGGTGGGACTACCGCCAGATGGCGTTCCGCCGCAACCGCGGGCTGCGCATCGACCACATCCTGCTGTCGCCGGCCCTGGCGGCGCGCTGCGAGGCGTGCGTCATCGACCGCGAACCGCGCAAGTGGGAGCAGCCGTCCGACCACACCCCGGTCGTCGCCACCCTCGCCTGACGGGGGGACGGCCCGCCGGCGCTCAGGCCGCGCCGCGGCCGCGCGCCAGCAGCGCCGGCACCGCGCCGCTCTCCACCGGCGGCGCGAACAGGTAGCCCTGCGCATAATCGCACCCGTGGCGGCGCAGGATCGCCAGCTGCCCTTCGTTTTCCACGCCTTCCGCGACGACGGCCAGCTGCAGGCTGCCGGCCAGCGCCATGATCGCGGCGACGATGGCCTGGTCCTCGCTGCTGGTCTCGATGTCGCGCACGAACGCGCGGTCGATCTTGATCTTGCGGACCGGGAAGCGCTTCAGGTACGCCAGGCTGGAATAGCCGGTGCCGAAGTCGTCGATCGACAGCCGGATGCCCATGCGGTAGATCTGGCCCAGCGTGTCCAGCGTCTGGCCGCCGTGCTGCATCAGCGCCGTCTCCGTGATCTCGAATTCCAGCAGGCTCGGCTCGATGCCCGTCTCGGCGACGATGTCGCGGATCGACTGAATGAGGCCGCGGTGCATGAACTGGCGCGCCGACAGGTTCACCGCCAGCGGCAGCGCCGGCAGGCCCGCGCGCTGCCACGCGACCGACTGCTCGCACGCGCGCCGGATCACCCATTCGCCGACCGGCACGATCAGGCCGTTCTCTTCCAGGATCGGGATGAAATCGTCGGGCGCGACGAGGCCCTGCTCCGGATGGCGCCAGCGCAGCAACACCTCCAGGGCGTGCACGCGGCCGTCCCGGGTGCCGACGATCGGCTGGTAGAACAGCGCGAACTCTTCGCGCAGCAGCGCGCCGCGCAGGCGCGTCTCCAGCTCGAAATGGCGCGCCGCCGCCGCGTTCATCGGCGCGGCGTAGAACTGGTAGTTGTTACGCCCCGCCGCCTTGGCGTGGTACATCGCGGCGTCGGCCATGCGCATCAGGCTCGCCACGTCCTCGCCGTCGTCCGGATAGACGCAGATACCGATCGACGGCGTGATGTGCAGCGTGTGGCCCTCGAATTCGACCGGCGTCGCCAGCGCGTGGATGATCTTGTCGCCCACCAGGCCGCACTCCTCGGGTACGCGCACGCCCGGCACCAGCACGACGAATTCGTCGCCGCCCAGGCGCGCCACGGTATCGCTG
>Ga0308161_1002857_pt1 | contig 17696 bp, 18 predicted proteins | sample PhyFR2_FD_201034 | JGI IMG/M metagenome (GOLD analysis project Ga0308161, IMG submission 201034) | Phyllosphere microbial communities from UC Gill Tract Community Farm, Albany, California, United States - DLSLF.R2 | ecosystem: Host-associated > Plants > Phyllosphere > Unclassified | place: USA...
GTCGGATCCGCCGCCGCCCAGTGCGGTGTCGGCGGGGATCGGCACCAGCACGAAGAGGTTCTCGTGTCCCTCCGGGGCCACCGAGTCATCGGTCGCGCTGGGGCGGCATACGTAGATGGACGCAGGGGCGGGGATCGTCGGATCGTCGCCGAAGATCGCGTCGAAGTTGGCGTCCCAGTCGTCGGTGAAGAACAGCGAATGATGCGGGAGGTCGGGAAGCGAGCCGCGCACGCCGAGCATGACGAGCACCGCGCCAGGGCCGCTCGTGCGCCGTTGCCACCACGAGTCGGGGTAGGTCCGCAGATGGGCGGGGAGCAGCGCCGTCTCGGTGTGATGCAGGTCGGCGCCCGAGACCACGATGTCCGCCTCGACCGCGTGCGCGACGCCGTCGGCGTCGCGCCATTCGAGGCCCGTGGCCGTGGGGATCCCGGAACGGATGCCGGTCGTGATGGCTGTGACATCGGCATCTCGCACGATCCGGACCCCTGCGGATTCCGCGACGGCGGCGATCCGCTCGACGACCCGCCAGAAGCCGCCCTGCGGATAGCTCACGCCCTCGTCGAGGTCGAGCGCGCTCATCAGGTGGTACATCGCGGGCGCCGTGCGGGGGTCCGTGCCGAGGAACACCGCGGGATAGCCGAGCAGCTGCCGGATCACCGGATCGCGGAACCGACGAGCGGCGAACGACTGCAGGCGGGTGCCCAGCAGCGTGAAGAGACGCGGGAGCGCGCGGAGCACCTCGGGAGTCATCAGTCCGCGCAGCCGCGTGAACGGGTTGTAGAGGAAGTAGCGCTCGGCCATCACCCTGGCCTCGTGCGCGGAGTCGAGGTAGGCATCGAGCGCCTTCGCCGCACCCGGCTCGCGCGACTCGAACAGGCGTGACACCTCGTCGCGCCCCGCGGGAACGGTGACGGACGGAGAGGGGGAGCCCTCTGCCGAAGGCTCGCGGAAGACGCGGTAGCCGGGATCGAGCAGCGTGAGATCCAGCTGCGCCTCGGTGCTGGTGCCCATCATCGCGAAGAAGTGGTCGAACACCTCGGGCATCAGATACCACGAGGGGCCGGAGTCGAAACGGAAGCCGTCGCGCTCGATCGTGCCCGCACGACCGCCCACCCGACCGTTCTTCTCGTAGACGGTCACCTCGTGCCCGTCGCGGGCGAGCAGTCCCGCGACCGCCAGGCCGGCGACTCCCGCGCCGATGACGGCGACGCGGCTCATCGGTCCCGCTCCAGCGACGTCACGAGCACGGCGCGGGCCGTGAGCAGCGCCTTGATCGGATCGGGCACTCGGACCCGCTTCTCGTAGAGGACCGCGGAGGGGGTCTTCGCGATCCTCGTCGTCAGAGCATCGAAGAGTGCGAGCGCGCTGCGGACCGCGGCGCGCGCGTCCTTCGGCAGGAGCGGGATGGAGCGCCGCGCGTCGGTGAGCTGCGTGCGGATGGTGCGCACCCACTCGTCGCGGTCGGCGTCGGTGACCCGTTCGGATCCGCCGAGGTACCCGCGCTGGAGCCTGTCGGTGTCGTCGGCGAGGTCTCGCAGGAAGTTCACGTTCTGGAAGGCGGCGCCGAGCTGGCGTGCCCCGTGGGTCAGGGTCTCGCGCTCACGGGCGGTGCGGCGCTCGCCGCGGAGGAACACCTGCAGGCACATGAGGCCCACGACCTCGGCCGAGCCGTAGACGTATCGGGCATGCGCGGCGGCGTCGTACGGGGTGAAGTCCGCCTCGGCGGCGATGTCGGCGCCCATCGAGTCGAAGAACGGCTGCGTGAGGTCCTCGCCGATCCCGCACTCCCGCGCTGTCCTGGCGAAGGCGTGCAGCACGAGGTCGGTGCTGTAGCCGGCCCGCATCGCACGGTGCGTCTCGGCGACGTACGAGGCCAGCGCCTCGCTCTGCGCCGCGGCATCGAGTCCGGCCTGGGCGGCGACGCCGTCTACGACCTCATCGGCGATGCGCACCATCGCGTAGATGTTGCGCACGTGCTGACGGTGCCGCTCGCCGAGCAGGCGTGTCGCGAGGCCGAACGACGTGGAGTACGTGCGGATCACCTCGGTCGATGCGGTGTCGGCGGCACGGCTGAATCGGCCGAGGCTCTCGTCGGGAGAGCCGTCGCGAGTCGGTGTCATACCTGTCGTCCTTCGAGGCGGGAGGCGGACACGAGGATCGCCCGTGCCGCGTCCGAGGTGATCTGTCCGGCGCGCTCGGCCTCGCTGAGCAGCGCGTACACGCCGTCCAGCTGCTCGCCGATGAGCCCGACCACGAAGCGCTCCGCACCGCAGCCCCGCAGCAGGTCGCGCATGGCGGTGGCCTCATGCAGGGTCAGGTCGACCGCTCCGAATCGCGGTGAGATCTGCGGCCACGCATCGGTCGCCCTCGCGAAGGCGATGATCGCGGTCTCCTTGCCCTCGCGCAGATCCGAGAAGGCGTCCTTGCCGTGGGCCCGATGATCGCCGAACACGCACAGCAGATCGTCCTGCAGCTGGTAGGCGAGGCCCAGGCGGCGTCCGACATCCTCGAGCGTCTGTTCTGCCGCGACGGAGGAGCCTGCGAGCAGCGCGGCCGCCCGCAGAGGCAGCGAGAACGAGTAGGTGGCCGTCTTGTAGACGCTCATGGCCAGGACCGTGTCGACGTCCGAGGGGATGATGCCGTGGCTCAGGGCGACGTCGGTGTGCTCGCCGGCCACGGTCTCGAGGATGGTCTGCTCCACCAGATCCAGGAGGCGGGTGCGGGCATGCGAGGGGACATCGGCCCTGGCGAAGCCCAGGATGGCCGCCGACAGCAGCAGGTCTCCCATCAGGATCGCGCTCGATCGGGCCCAGTGCAGCGAGTCCTCCTCGGTCGCGCCGGGGATTCCCGCAGCGAGCGCCCCGATGAGGTTGGGCCGCTTGCGCCGGGTGAGGTCTCCGTCGATGACATCGTCATGAAGGAGGAAGGCGTAGTGCAGCAGCTCGATGTGCGCCGCGATGTCCACCGCCGCGAGATCCGGCTCGCCGCCCGTGTCGGGGGTGAGTGCGCGGTGGATGTCGAGGAGGAGCCGCGGACGCACGAGCTTGCCGCCCAGGGCGTGATCGGCGGTCGCGCGCCACAGGTCGGCGAATTCACTGCCGTACGCCTTCGCATTGTCGCAGTGGAAGGCGAACCGCTGGCGCAGCACCTCTTCGAGGCGGGTGCTCATGTCTTCTCGTGTCGCCACCGACGGCATGATCAGACGACTCCAAGCTCGCGAAGGCGGGGGAGCTGTTCGGTGAGCCAGGGGCTGAAGGCGAAGGGCGCTCCGCTGACCGACCGGGCGAAATCGGCGGGGTCGACCCACGCCCATTCCGCGACCTCGTCGGGATCGGGGGAGAGGGGGCCGTCGGCGATCGCGACGTGCACGGGGCAGATCTCGTTCTCGACGATGCCGCTCGCGTCCACAGCCCGGTAGCGGTAGTCCGGCAGAGCCAGCGAGATATCGGTGATCCGGAGTCCGAGCTCGTCGAGTGCTCGCCGATGGACGGCATCCGTCATGTCCTCGTCGGGGCGCGGGTGTCCGCAGAAGCTGTTGGTCCAGACGCCGGGCCAGGTTCGCTTCGCCAGTGCTCGGCGGGTGACGAGCAGGCGTCCCTCGCGGTCGAGCACGTAGCACGAGAAGGCCAGATGCAGGGGGGTGTCGGTGGTGTGCACGGCGTCTTTCGCGAGTGCTCCGATCGCGACTCCGTCAGGGGAAAGGAGGGTGACCTCATCCATCGGGGGAACCTCCTCGATTTCGCTAGCTTAGCTAATAATCAACATAACATGAATCCAATCGTGTGTAGCATGATGTCATGCGCAACGGACCCGACGCCAGTCCCCGCGGGGGCGGCGCGTCGGATGCGCTCGTGTCACGCGAAGAGGAGCCCGTCGAGAGGTTGTCGCACGCGGCGCTTTACGACGTGGATTCGAGTGATCCCCGCAGCACCCTCGTCGATCGCTCGGGCGTCGACCCCGAAGATCTGCGTCAGATCGCGCAGGTCATGGGCGCCCTGGGCGAACTCAGAGATGCGGAGCAGAAGCTGTCTCTCGCGTCGCGGCGCTATATGCGTCTCAACGACACGGACATGAGGGCTCTGCACTACCTGATCGTGTCGGAGAACCGGGGTGCGACCGCGACGCCCGGTGCGATCGCGACGCACCTGGGAATCTCGACCGCCTCGACCACGAAGCTGCTGGATCGGCTGGAGAAGGGCGGACACATCCGGCGGGCCCCGCATCCGACCGACCGACGCGCACTGGCGATCTCGATCACGCCGGAGACCCGCCAGGCGGCCATGGAGACCGTGGGGAAGCAGCAGGCCAAGCGGTTCTACTCGGCCGCCAGGCTGACGCCGGAGGAGCGGGACGTGGTCATCCGCTTCCTCTCGGACATGGCGCAGGAGATCGCGATCCGGGATGAGCCGTGGGCCCAGGCCGGAGTCGCGACCTCCGAGTGAGTCAGTGCGCGGCGTTGTACGCCTCGACGACGGGATTGGGGATGCGTCCCCGCTCCGACAGCGTGTAGCCGTTGTCATTCGCCCAGGCCCTGATCGCAGCGACCTCAGGATTGCGTCCCTGACGCTTTCTCGGTGCAGCGGAACGCGTCGCGCTCGAGGACCCTGCCCTGCGCCCTGCCGAGATATAGGGCTCCAGTGCCGCACGCAATTCCTCGGCGTGCGCGGTATTGAGGTCGATCTCGTACGAGGTGCCATTCAGCGAGAAATGCACGGTCTCGCCTTCGCCCACCTCCAGGACCGCCCCATCGATGTCATCGACCAACTGGTGCACAATTCTTCTAGCCATGTGATGACATTACCGCGGTGTCGGCAATCGACGCGCATTATTCGTGACCGGGGTCGATCAATTTCAGGCCGACGATGCATCCGACCAATCCCAGCAGAAGCAGGATGCGGGGCCAGGAGATATCGCTGTCTCCGGTCGCCATCGCCCACACGACCGTGAGGGTGGCGCCGATTCCCACCCACACGGCGTAGGCGGTGCCGGTGGATATCTCGCGCATCGCGAAGGCGAGACCGACCATCGAGAGAAGCAGTCCGCCGACGAAGATGACGCTCGGCCAGAGTTTGGTGAGTCCTTCGGACTTGCCGAGAGCGGTCGCCCACACGGCCTCGAGGACTCCGGAGACGATCAGCACGATCCACGACATGAGTGGTCCTTTCGGACCAGTCTTTGCGCTCACCGGGTACTGGTCTGCCTCGTCCGGGGTCGGTGATCGCCGACCGTCGTCCAGGCTAGCCGTGCGCGCTGGGCAGGGGCTGTGCACCCGGCACCTGCGTCATCGGGAGCCACGGTCAGGGGAGCAGGCCCGCCCGACGCGCCTTCGTGACCGCGGCGTGCCGGGTCGAGGCGTCCAGCTTCGACATCGCCGTGCCGAGGTAGGCCTTCACGGTGCCCTCGCGCAGTCCCAACTGAGAGGCGATCTCGCCGTTGGTCGCGCCGAGGGCCGCGCAGGCGAGGACATCCGTCTCCCGGCGGGAGAGGTGCACGATGGGGATGGGGCCGGTCGTCGCTGTCGCGGCATCACCCGAGAGGGTCACCAGCCGGCGCTCCACCTGGGCGATGCGCGCACGCAGATCCACGTCGTCGACCGACGCGGCGATGCTGCGGAGCTCTGCGAAGCTCTCCCGCAGCTCTTCGCGCTGGCGCGCCGGCACCGAGCCCGATGTCGGGCCCGCGGCTCGCAGGCGTCGCTCCACCTCGTCTCGGATGCGCAGTTCCTCCGCGACCGAATGGGCGACCTGCATCGCGGGGGCCGTGGTCACGCCCCTCACCGGCGTCCGGTCCCACGACCCGGCGTAGAGCACTCCGCGCGGACGACCGTCGACGATGATCGGCAGCGCGAGCAGGGTGCGCAGCCCCTCGCCGAGCACGAAGACGTCGTAGTCGTGCGTGATCTGCTGAGACGAGCCGTAGTCGTTCGTCATGCGCGGACGCAGCTCCATCATCGCGCGCCCGCCCAGGCCGCGCTCGGGCTTGACGCGCAGACCGTCGAGGCTGCGCGTGCGGTTGCCGACGATGCTCGTGACGCTGACGACCCCGTCGTCGATCAGGCCGCCGAACGTCACGGGAAACCGGGTGCGCTGGGCGAGTTCGCGCACTGCACGGGCGACGAGGTCGGTCTCCGACTCGCTCGTGGTCGATGTGCTCACGGCTACCTACTTTCGGGGGTGACGGCGCTGTTCCCCGTTTCGTAGCGTCGACCCTATCATTCGCCCGGCAGGCGAGGGCGAGCCGTAGACCATGTGGCAAGGAGGCCCCATGACCGACCATCCGACGGCGGATTCCGCAGGTGCGATCGATTACATCGCGATCGAAGAATCCCCCCGATTCCGTGAATTGAAGAAGACCCAGCGGTCGTTCATCTTCCCGCTCGCGGCATTCTTCCTGATCTGGTATTTCGTCTATGTCCTGCTCGCCGCATTCGCGATCGACTTCATGTCGCAGCGGGTGTGGGGCGATATCACCGTCGGCCTGCTGATGGGGCTCGGCCAGTTCGTCACCACATTCGCGATCACGATGGGCTATGTGGCATTCGCGAACAGAAAACTCGATCCGATAGCGACGGAGATCCGCGAAGGACTCGAGAAGGCGCAGGGCGACGCATGAACGCGGTGCATGCGGCGACCGCCGCCCCGACCGTCGAGAGCAACCCGATCCTGAACATCTCGATCTTCGCGGCCTTCGTGGCGGTGACGCTGTTCATCGTCATCCGCGCGAGCCGCAACAACAAGACGGCGGCCGACTACTACGCAGCAGGACGCTCGTTCACCGGCCCCCAGAACGGTTTCGCCATCGCCGGCGACTACCTGTCGGCGGCATCGTTCCTCGGCATCTGCGGGGCGATCGCGATCAACGGGTACGACGGATTCCTGTATTCCATCGGCTTCCTGGTCGCCTGGCTCGTCGCGCTGCTGCTGGTGGCCGAGCTGATGCGGAACACCGGCAAGTTCACGATGGCCGACGTGCTGTCGTTCCGGCTCACGCAGAAGCCGGTGCGCATGGCGGCCGCGATCACGACGCTCGCGGTGTGCTTCTTCTATCTGCTGGCGCAGATGGCAGGGGCCGGGGGGCTGGTCTCGCTGCTGCTCGGCATCGACGGTCGGGTGGGGCAGTCGATCGTGATCGCCGTGGTCGGCGTGCTGATGATCGTGTACGTGCTCATCGGCGGAATGAAGGGCACGACCTGGGTGCAGATCGTCAAGGCGTTCCTTCTCATCGGCGGTGCCATCGCCATGACCATCTGGGTGCTGGCCATCAACGGGTTCAACCTCAACACGCTTCTCGAAGCCGCCGTGGCCAACTCCGACAAGGGCGAGGCGATCCTCGGACCGGGGCTCCAGTACGGCGCGAACCCCTGGGACTTCCTGTCTCTGGGTATGGCGCTGGTGCTGGGAACCGCGGGTCTGCCGCACGTGCTGATGCGGTTCTACACGGTGCCCACCGCGAAGGAGGCGCGGCGATCGGTGGTCTGGGCCATCTGGCTGATCGGCGGGTTCTACCTGCTGACGCTGGTACTCGGCTACGGCGCCGGCGCCCTGGTCGGCGCCGATGTGATCGCGGCCGCTCCGGGTGGGCCGAACTCCGCGGCCCCGCTGCTCGCGCTCTACCTCGGCGGCCCTGTGCTCCTCGGGTTCATCTCGGCGGTCGCGTTCGCCACGATCCTCGCGGTGGTCGCCGGGCTCACGATCACGGCCGCCGCGTCCTTCGCGCACGACATCTATGCGAACGTGATCCAGAAGGGCAAGAAGGATGCGGCGGGCGCCCCGGTCGCGGCTGATCCGAATGCCGAGGTGCGGGTGGCCCGTCGGACGGTCGTCGTGATCGGCATCCTCGCCATCGTCGGCGGGATCGGCGCGCAGGGACAGAACATCGCGTTCCTCGTGGCGCTGGCGTTCGCGGTGGCGGCCTCGGCCAACCTTCCCACGATCCTGTACTCGCTCTTCTGGCGTCGTTTCAACACCCGCGGTGCGGTGTGGAGCATGTACGGCGGACTGGCGGCCGCGATCATCCTGATCGTGCTGTCCCCGGTCTTCTCCGGCTCGCCCACGTCGATGATCCCGGGTATCGACATCGTGCTGTGGCCCATGAACAACCCGGGCATCGTGTCGATCCCGCTCGGGTTCTTCCTCGGCTGGCTCGGCACGATCACGAGCCGCACGAAGGAATCGCCGCAGCTCGCCGCCGAGATGGAGGTGCGCTCGCTCACCGGGTTCGGTGCGGAGAAGGCGGTCGATCACTGACCGCTGCGAGCCCGCCGTCGCGCGGGTGAGCGGAACGTGGACCCCGACGGCCTACACGTCGGGGTCCACGTCGTCGTCACCGCGCCGTCTCGAGATCCAGCAGGAAGCGCTTGCGCTCGGGATGGGCGCCGTAGTGCCCCGGCGAGCCGTCGGAGCGGACGACCCTGTGCACGGGGACGATGATCGAGAACGGGGTGTTGCGGCAGGCGGTGCCCACCGCCCGCGCCGCCCCGGGGTGACCCGCGAGCGCCGCCACCTCGCCGTAGCTCATCGTCTCGCCCCACTCGATCGTCGCGATGGTCTGCAGTGCCGCCCGCGCGAAGCCGTCGGCCAGCCGCCAGTCCCAGGTGAGCAGCTCGTCGAAGCGCACGGCGACTCCGTCGAAGTAGTCGTCGAGCAGGGCGGAGAGCTCGTCGGCGGCACCCGGCGCCGGTTCCGGCACGGCGCCCAGGCGATGCGAGACGTTCTCGAGAAGCCAGGGCACGGAGGGGTCTTCGGACTCCGAGAGGTCGAACCGGACGATGCCGTCGTCGGAGAACACCGCGAGCGCATCCCCGAAGGGGGTGGGGGCGAAGTCGTAGCGGAAGGTCATGCGTCCATACTGACGCCCCGGCCGTCGCGCCCGCGGCCGGATCACGGGAGCCGGGGATCCGCTGTCGTGCATGCGGCCCGGTGCAGGAGGAGTGCGGGGCCGCGCCGGTGCGTGACCACGGCGGAAATACGGTGAAACCCGCCAGGGATACAGCCTCACGAGCGTGTCGCGCTTAGGGTGTGAGGTGTGTGGCGACGTGAAGGCAAGGCTGTGGATGACGCAGCGATCGATGCCTCGGTGACCCTGGGCGCGCCCCTCGGCTCGGCATCCGTCTCGGGGATCGCGCACGCGGCGGAAGCCGCACGGACGCGACTGCGTGCCGAGGCCGCCGATCTGGGCGGCTCCTCACCTCTGGTGAACTTCCGCGACACGGTCGAGTCGAGCATCGACATCTCCAAGGCGCACCCGGGCAGCCTGCCGCAGTTCATCACGGGACGATCGACGCTGCTCTCCAATCTGTTCCGCGACGAGGTCGGTCTGCGCACGGCCAGGCTCGCCGCCGAGCGGATCACCGCCAAGAACACCGAGCTGCGCACGGTCCGCGGGATCGAAGCGGTGCACCTCGCGGTCGGAGTCGCGGGCTGGCGCATCGGGGGCGCGGATTTCGCCGCTCCCGTCCTTCTGCGTCCCCTGGCGATCCGCCGCCACCACTCCGACTTCGAGCTCAAGCTGCAGGGGGCGTTCGAGGTCAACCCCGAGCTCGTCCGCGTCGCGCGGGAGCACTTCGGCATCACGATCGATGCCGCCGCCCTCGCGTCGCTCGCCTACGACGGCGGGATCTTCAAACCGCAGCCGGTGATCGACAGCCTCCGAGCCACGACCCGCTCCATCGACACCTTCACCGTGCTGCCCCGACTCGTCGTCTCGACCTTCGCCGATGTCGGCGGCGCGATGTCACGCGACGGGGGCAGCCTCGACCACATCGTGCTCAACGCGCTCGCCGGCCATGTCGGCGACCGAGAGCAGGTCTCGGCTCGCAGGCCGGAGCCGCACCACACGGGACCGGATGACCGCGCGCCGGCATCCGACAACCTGCTGCTCGACGCGGATGCCGAGCAGGAGGCCGTCCTCGCCAGGATCGCCGCCGGTCACTCGCTGACCGTCGCCACGCTTCCCGGCACCGGCGGAACCCAGACCGTGATCAACGCGCTCGGCGAGCTCGTGCGAGGCGGCAAGCGCGTGCTCGTGGTCTCCGCACGGCGATCGACCCTCGACGGAGTGCGTCATCGCCTCGCCGGCATCGGCCTCGACAGTCTCGCGGTGTCGCCGGCGAGCGTCCGCCGAGACCTCGTGCGGGCGATCGGCCGCAACGAGAAGGCCACGGCGCCGAAGGTGAGCGACGTCGACGACGCGCTCGTGCGGTTGCGAACGGTCCTGCGCGACTATCGTCATGCACTGACCGCGCCCGTGGCGGGCACCGGTTCGTCGGTGCTCGACGCCACGCGGCACCTGACCAAGCTCGCCTCTCTTCCGACACCGCCCTCGACGACCGCGCGCCTGAGCACCGAGACGCTGCGCACACTGGCCGACGATCGCTCTGCGGCGGCATCCGCCCTGGCGCAGGCCGCACGTCTCGGAGAGTTCCGCTTCGGCCCCGACGACTCCCCGTGGTACGGCGTGACCTTCTCCAGCACGGAGGCCGCGCGATCGGCTCATCAGCTCGCCGGTCGCCTGCACGCCGACAGCGTGCCGGCGCTGCTGGAGCGCGGATACGCGCTCATCTCGCAGACCCGCATGCGCCCCTTCTCGACGATCGACGAGCTGGGGGAGTACCTGCGACTGCTGCAGGGGATCCGCGACTCCCTCGATCGGTTCAGCCCGACCGTGTTCGAGCGGCCGCTGGGCGAGCTCATCCAGGCCCACGGCTCCCGGCGTGATGCCCCCAACATGTCCGGGGCGAACCGCCGCAGGCTCCGTCGCCTCGCCAAGGAGTACGTGCGTCCAGGGGTGCACGTGACCGAGATGCACGAGTCCCTGCTGCGCATCCAGGCGCAGCGCACCCAGTGGCAGCGCTGCGTCGAGGCGGGCGTCGCTCCGGAGGTCCCGCTCGGACTCGCCGATGTGCACTCCGCATGGCAGCGGGTCACGGCCGAGCTCGCCGAGCTCGACGTGGCTCTCGGACGCCGCGAGCCGCTGGCGACCCTGCCGGTCGCGCGTCTGGTGCGCACCCTCGCAGGTCTCGCTGCGAAGTCCGACGTGTTCGACAACCTCGTCGAGCGGGCGCAGCTGCGCGACCGTCTCGCCGACCTCGGGCTCGAGCCGCTGCTGGCTGAGCTCTCGGTGCGACATGTCGCCGAGGCGCGGGTGGGTGACGAGCTCGAGTTCGCGTGGTGGCAGACCCTGCTCGAGCGGGCGCTGCAGGACGACCGCGCGCTCCTCGGCGCCAACACGGCCGTCGTCGACAGACTCGAGCGCGACTTCCGTCTCGTCGACGAGGCGCACGCCGCCATGGCGGGTCCGCTGCTGGCCTGGCAGCTGGCGAACCAGTGGAAGATCGCCATCGTCGACGAGCCTCAGGAATCGCAGAATCTGCGTCGGGCGCTGAAGCAGCCCGCGACGACGACAGCCGAGATCGTGAGCTCCGCGCCGACCCTGGTCGACGTGCTCGCGCCGGTCTGGATCTCTTCCCCCTACCTGGTTCCGCAGATCCCGGACTCCGTCGATTTCGACGCCGTGCTGCTCGTCGACGCCGCCGCGATCAACCTCGCCGAGGCCGCACCGGCGATCCGCAGGGCTCGCCAGGTGGTCGCGTTCGGCGACCCGGTGACCCAGCTCCCGACTCCGTTCCACGTCGCGGTCGATCCGGGCGACGAGTGGGAGCACGAGGTTCCCTTCGACTCGGTGTCGGCTTTCGAGCGGCTGTCGGAGCTGCTGCCCGTCATGACCCTGACCCGCAGCTATCGCGCGGGTGGGGAAGACCTCGCCGAGCTCATCAACGACGCGTTCTACGGCGGAGAGATCGTCTCGCTGCCCTGGGCCGGGTCGTACCTCGGTCGCGGCAGCCTGACCGTGGACTACGTGGAGGGCGGCACGGGAGCACCCGACCCGATCTCCGGCGCGGTCGAGAGCCCCGAGGCCGAGGTCGCCCGCGTGGTCACCCTGGTCGTCGAGCATGCCGTGCACCGTCCGGATGAATCGCTCATGGTCGTCACGGCCAGCCGCCGGCACGCCGAGCGTGTGCGTGCGGCGGTCACGTCGGCGTTCGCCGGTCGCTCCGACGTCGCGGACTTCGTCGGTCGCGACACCGCCGAGCCGTTCTCCGTGCTCACTCTCGAGGAGTCGGTCGCCGAGAGCCGCGATCGGGTGATCTTCTCGCTCGGCTTCGGGCTCACCAAGCACGGCCGCGTGCTCAGCGACTTCGGCGACCTCTCCACTCCCGACGGCGAACGACTGCTCACCGTGGGTATGACGCGGGCCCGACGCTCCATGGTCATCGTCTCGTCGATCCGCCCGTCGGCATTCGACGACGGCCGACTCGAACACGGCGCCGCCACACTGATGTCGATCCTCGGCGGTCTCGCCGCGCGAGGCAGGGACGCCCGTCTCGAAGATCTCGCAGACCCGCTCACATTGGCGCTCGCGAGGGAGCTGCGCCGCCTGGGCGCCGCGGTCGACGTGGACTATCGCGGCCTGCTGCCGCTCGTGGCCCAGTACGGCGGCAAGGCCGTGGTCATCGAGCCCGATCCGGAGTCCCGCGGCGAGTCGCTGCGCGAGACCCTGCGCCTGCGCCCGCATGTCCTGCGCCGCCTCGGCTGGCACTACGTGCGCGTGCACGCCTTCGACCTCTACAGCGACCCGGTGACCGCCGCCGCACGCATCGGCGAGGTGCTGGGCATCTCGGCATCCGCCGCCAGAGCCGAGAACGACACCCAGCCGATCGATCTCATCGATCCGCAGCATGACTGACGATCACGAACCCGCTGCCGCACGCCAGCAGGTCGTGCGGGTGCCGGGATCCCGCCGCGCGAGGCTCACCCCCGTCGACGGCACCGACACCGATCCTGAGGGTTCCGCGGTCGGGGCGGCTCAGTCCCCGGCATTCGTCGCACGCCGCGTGAGCACCGATGCGCAGCCGGCGGGGCCGAACGACGATCGCCTGATGCAGGACGTCCCTCCGCACTACTGACCGTGCGCGGCCAGCTCTCCCGCCAGGCACTCCGGTCGTGACGCACCTGTCCGGCGGGAGTACGACGAAGCGCACGGCCCTGACGGACCGTGCGCTTCGTCGATGCGGCGAGTCTCAGCCGCGCGGGTTGCGAGCGAGCAGGTCGCGGATCTCGACGAGCAGCTCGGCCTCGGTGGCCGCGGCCGGCTCCTCCTGCGGCTCTTCGGCCGGGGTGCCCTTGCGCGCCTCGACGTGCGCCTTGAACGTGTTCATCGGCAGCACGAAGACGAAGTACACCACGAGGGCGACCGAGAGGAAGCTGATGATCGCCGAGATCAGGTCGCCGAGCGGGAAGGTGACCGTGTCGCCGTAGATGCTCGTCAGCTGCGGGCCGAACTGGCCCGTCGCGTCCGCCTTGAAGAAGAGGGAGACGAGCGGGGTGATGACGCTGTTGACCACGGCGGTGACGATCGCCGTGAATGCGGTGCCGATGACGACGGCGACGGCGAGGTCGATGACGTTGCCGCGCAGGATGAAGTCTTTGAAGCCCTTGAGCATGATGTGCCCCTCAGTGATCGATGTCAGGAAGTGGTGGAGGTCAGGAAGTGGTGGATGTCGTCGCGGGCGCCGGAGCGGAGCTCGACGTCGACTCGGACTTCGATGATGCCGGGGCGGACGACGAAGCACCAGACCCGGCTCGCGAGTCGGTCCGGTAGAAGCCGGATCCGTTGAACGTCACGCCGATCGACCCGTACTGCTTGCGCAGCTCTCCGCCGCACTCGGGGCAGACGGTGAGCGCGTCGTCGGAGAAGCTCTGCACGGCGTCGAAGGCGTGGCCACAGGAGCGGCAGGCATAGGCATAGGTCGGCATGGCGATCCTCGAGGGTCAGTGTCGCGGATGCGACAGGAGAAGGGTCTGCGTGGGGGTGACGACACCGGTGACCGGCTGATCGTGCACCTCTCGGGGCAGGAGATCGAGTACCTCGGAATCATAGATGACCGCGTAGACGGGCGGGCACCTCTCCATGGAGCCGATGGTCTTGTCGAAGTATCCGCGGCCCCACCCCATGCGCATGCCGCCGCGGTCCACGGCGGCTGCGGGGATGATCATCAGGTCGACATCGTTCACGGCGATGGGTCCGAGGACTTCGCCCGTCGGCTCCGGCAGGCCGAAGAGCCCCTCGACCACATCATCGTCCTCGGTGGCGACGGCCCAGTCCAGCAGGCCGTCCGCGCGGGTGATGGGAAGGAGCACGCGGATGCCGCGACGGACGGCGCCGGTGACGAACTCCCTGGTCCCCGGCTCGGTCGTCGAGGACAGGAAGCAGGAGATCGATCGCGCACCGAGCGTCTCGACGAGATCGTCCAGACGCTGCGCGATCGCCGATGCTGCGGTCTCGCGCTGTGCGTCGCTCAACAGCTGACGTCGTTCGCGGAGCTCGGCGCGCAGCGCGCGCTTCTGGTGCTCGACGTCGGTGGACATGCCTCCGAGTCTACGGCGGCATCCCCGCTAGGCTGTCAGGATGGGTACACAGAAGATGAAGGCTGTCATTCCCGCCGCCGGACTGGGGACACGATTCCTTCCCGCGACGAAGGCGATGCCGAAGGAGATGCTGCCGGTCGTCGACAAGCCGGCCATCCAGTACGTCGTCGAAGAGGCCGCGAGCGCCGGCATCGACGACATCCTCGTGATCATCGGACGCAACAAGAACGCCATCTCCAACCACTTCGACTCGGTCCCCGAGCTCGAGGTGAAGCTCATGGAGAAGGGCGACACGGGCCGCCTCGCCAGGGTCGTGCAGTCGAGCGATCTCGCCGACATCCACTTCGTCCGTCAGGGCGAGCCGAAGGGCCTCGGTCACGCAGTGCTGCGTGCGCGCACCCATGTCGGCGACAGCTCGTTCGCCGTGCTCCTCGGTGACGACCTCATCGATGAGCGTGATCCGCTGCTCACCGCGATGATCGCCGAGCACGAGCGCACCGGTGCCGCGGTGATCGCTCTCATGGAGGTCGACCCTGCCAACATCCACATGTACGGCGCCGCCGCCGTCGAGCCTCTCGAAGGATCGGACGCCGTGCGCGTCACCGGTCTCGTCGAGAAGCCGGCACAGGAGGACGCCCCCTCGAACCTCGCGATCATCGGCCGCTACGTGCTGCCGGCGTCGATCTTCGAGGTGCTCGAGCGCACGGAGCCGGGCAAGGGCGGCGAGATCCAGCTGACGGATGCTCTGCAGGAGCTCGCCACGCGCCCCGACGGTCCCGGCGTCGTCGGAGTGACCTTCCGCGGTCGACGCTACGACACGGGCGATCGGGTCGACTACATCAAGGCGATCGTGCAGCTCGCCTCGGACCGTGAGGACCTCGGCCCCGAGCTGCGGCCGTGGCTCAAGGAGTTCGCGGAACGCCTCTAGGCGTCATCGCGGCGTGGGGAGCGCTCGGATGGATCAGGCGACGGGGATGCGGCATGGTCCCATCGAGCTGCGCCTCGTGCGCCCTCGCGATGCCAGGACGCTTCAGCACGAGCTGCTGAGCAACAGATCCTGGCTGCAGCCGTGGGAGGCGACGGTGCCGTACGGTGCCGTCTCGTTCGACATGAGGCTCAGCATCCGCCGGCTCCTGCAGCAGTACCGCGACGGGTCCGGCTATCCGTTCGTCATGGAGTACGACGGCGAGATCGCCGGCCAGCTCAACGTCTGGGGAGTGGCACGGGGATCCCTGTGCTCGGCGACGATCGGCTACTGGGTCAGCGAGCGCTTCGCGGGCAAGGGCATCACGCCCACCGCCGTCGCTCTCGCGACCGATGCCTGCTTCACCGAGTTCGCGCTGCACCGCATGGAGATCTGCATCCGTCCGGAGAACGCCGCGAGTCTGCGCATCGTCCAGAAGCTCGGCTTCCGGTATGAGGGACTGCGCCGCAAGTACATCCACATCGATGGGGACTGGCGGGATCACTACGCCTTCTCGCTGACCCGCGAAGATGTGCCGCAGGGAGTGCTGGCGCGATGGCTGAGCGGGGAGGTCCCTCCGGACGCCGCGACCATCCCTCCCGCCGACCGGCTCGCGATCTGATCGCAGCCCCGCAACTCGTCGCGACACACGCCCCGGATGAGGGGTGTGAGCAACGATGTTCCCGTACCGTTGTCGACATGGACGGGCCGGTGCTGAGCGGGGGAGTGATAGTGCTCGTCGCTGTGCTCCTGTGGATGCTCTACCTGCTGCCCTCCTGGCGTGGACGTTTCCAGTACGACGCGGCGGAGCGCAATGCGGTTCGACTGAACCAGGCGCTCCGGGTGCTCGCGGAGACGAGCGAGACGCCCACCGAAGTCCGCCTCGAGCTCAACGCCCGCACGGCGCTGGCGCAGCAGAAGCTCGCGAAGCGACTGCAGTCCGAGAGAGAGGCCGGCGAACTCGCCCTGCTCCGCGAAGAGCTGGCCGCCACGAAGGCGGATCCCGCTGTGCGACAGGCTCGTGCCCGTCGACGCGTGCGGATGACCGCCACCTCTGCTCTGCTGCTCGGGCTCGCCCTGGCCGGACTCGGTGTCTGGCAGCTGCTGACCGTGCAGGCATCGCTGCTGATCTGGGTCGGTGCGGTATTGGTGACCGTGGCCGGAATCGCCCTGCAGCGCATGTCGTCGGTCGCGGCGCGTGCGGCACGGCGTGCGGTGCGGGTCGAGGAGAAGCCGGTGGAGCGGGTGGCGCCGGCGCTGCACGATCAGGGTCCGGCGACCTGGACACCGCGCCCGCTGCCCGAACCTCTGGTCTCGGTGGCGGGGTCTCGCGCACAGGTGGCACGTGCCGAGATGGATGCGCAGGAGGGGCGTCGCTCTGCGGCCCGCCTCGCCGAACTTCGCGCCCGCGCAGAGGAGATGGCACCGCCCACCCCCGTGCAGATGCCGGCGGCGGCGGCGTCGCCCTTCGCCCGGATGGGGTACGTCGACGACGCGGAGATCGAAGCGCACGTCCGCGACCTCCTCGCCAAGCGCGCAGCCGGATGATGCGCGACGCGATCGGCGCGGCGGGCGTGATAGCGTAGAACACGTAAGGGCCTATGGCGCAGTTGGTAGCGCGCCTCGTTCGCATCGAGGAGGTCAGGGGTTCGAATCCCCTTAGGTCCACCACAGTCATCAGTCGGAACACGGGATGCATCCCGAGGATCCGGATGACGCACCACGAAGAAAGCCACCGGTTCCCCGGTGGCTTTCTTCGTATGCTGCGCGCGACATCGTCCCCCGGTACAGGTGCGCGTCGCACGCATCCCAGGCCGGACTCGATGCCGTCGTCGCGTCAGCAGCGGGCGGGTGCGACCCCCGCTCCGCGGGAATCCGGGCGACACGCCCGGCGGGCGCCCATGATTTGCCGGAACCCCGGATCCCGCGTAACTTATTACTTGTTCGCCCCACAGGGAAGCGGAGAGGCCGAGAGCCTTACCCCCCTCAAGCGGAGAACCACCTCCACTCGATCAGCTCCTCGGAGAAGATCGCAGACATACTTCTGTCTGACCTGGAGCATCCACCTCGGACAAGCGGTCGATTTGACAGCGAGTCCGAAACGGATAAGCTAGTGAAGTTGCCTCGGCGGCCTTGAGCCCCGAGCTGCAGATCTGGTTCTGATCATCACGGCGAGTCGATTTGACAGCCGGAATGACACAGATAAGATAGAGAAGTTGCCCTTCGGGCCTGGTTGTGATGACTGGGTCGTGGGAGCATCCGATCCTTGAGAACTCAACAGCGTGCACTTGTCAAATGCCAAATTA
>Ga0308161_1002858_pt1 | contig 17694 bp, 20 predicted proteins | sample PhyFR2_FD_201034 | JGI IMG/M metagenome (GOLD analysis project Ga0308161, IMG submission 201034) | Phyllosphere microbial communities from UC Gill Tract Community Farm, Albany, California, United States - DLSLF.R2 | ecosystem: Host-associated > Plants > Phyllosphere > Unclassified | place: USA...
GATTTCAACGGAATCAGACCGTTGGTTCTGGGAGCGATCAATGAAAATTCTTATGTTGTGGCTTCCGAATCGGTAGCTCTGGATGCGGTAGGTGCCCAGTATGTCCGTGATATTTTACCGGGAGAAATTATTTACACCAACGAGAACGAGCCGGGAAAACTTCATTCCTACATGATGGATGAAGAAAAAGGAAAGCAAAGGATCTGTTCTTTCGAGTACATCTATTTTGCAAGACCCGACTCTTCTTTAGAGAACATCAACGTGTATGAGATCAGAGAGAAATCGGGAGAGAAGATCTGGGATCAGGCTCCGGTAGATGCGGATGTGGTGATCGGTGTACCCGATTCGGGGGTTCCGGCGGCTATCGGATTCTCCAAGGCATCAGGAATTCCTTTCCGTCCTGTCCTCATCAAGAACCGGTACATCGGAAGAAGCTTCATCGTACCGACTCAGGAAATGAGGGAAAGGGTCGTGAACCTGAAACTGAATCCGATCATTTCGGAAATTAGAGGCAAAAGGGTCGTGATCATCGATGATTCCATCGTTCGCGGAACGACTTCCAAAAGACTGGTGAAGATCCTGAAAGATGCCGGTGTAAAAGAAATCCACTTCAGAAGTGTTTCCCCGCCGATCATTGCCCCTTGTTACTTAGGGATCGATACCCCTTCCAAAGACGATCTTATTTCAGCCAATATGTCTACGGAACAGCTGAGAGATTACCTGGGCGTAGACTCTTTGGAATTCTTAAGCGTAGAAAACCTGAAGGAAATTTTAGGTTCTGCCAACCACTGCTTCGGATGCTTTACGGAGCAATATCCTGTAGAAAAAGGAGAAGAAGTGGAATTATTCAATTAAAAATTTTTAGTTCAAATAAAAGCAACCGGATTTCATTTGAAATCCGGTTGCTTCTATTCTATTCTGTAACCTTAACGTGAATTCGGCCCTATCAATATCATATTCAGATATTTACTCAATCCAAAATAAAGTTAAGTTTTATTCATTCAGGATTATGAATGGAATTCCTCTTGGTAAAATGAATAAACGGTTCACGCTTCTGACAGGATTTTATCCTATCCTGTAGAAAGCCGTCCCTTCGGGACTTTAGAACAATATAAATCAGACCTTAGTTTAAACGCTATTTATTCAGGACTTAATAAGAACTTCCTCTGTAGAATGATAAAAGGTTTCGTTGGATCAAGATCTCCGGAACCTGTTTTTGACAGGAGAGACTTCAGGCATCCGGCTTCCCTCTTACAGCCTGTTAACTCCGGTTCTTCTTCAAGTTCACGTTATACGTTATCTTAGAATTTATAAGCCACGCCAATCTGGAAGGCACCGTTTCTTACGGCATCACCAGGATTGTTTTCTACGATATCCGTAAGTCCCGCAACATATCTGGCCGTGATTCCGAATCTCTGTTCGAAATAATACCCTGCACCAAGACCCAGTCCAAGATCAAAATTTTTGAAAACTTCGTTTACGTCTGCAGAACCGCCGTCGCCTTTCACTTTCTGGCTGATGGCAAAGCTGAACTGAGGTCCGGCCTCCACATACAATGCTGGAAGGATATTGTATTGAACCATTACGGGAACAGAGATATAATCCAGATTAAGCTTTAATGAAGAATACGTCTGATCCTTCGCACCCAGCCCATTATACAATAATTCCGGCTGAACGCCGTAGAATCCCGCTTTCGCCTTGGAGTCGTTATCGTTGAGGTTAGAGACATTAAGCCCGGCTTTAAGCCCGAATCTTACCGGTGAAGCAGAAGAAGCTGGTTTTTCCTGAGCAAAGGATAAAGTACCTGCTGTAATCGCAAGTCCTAGAAAAAACTTTTTCATAGTTATTATTTTAATATTGTTTAAAGTCCTGCAATTTAAGGAAAATATTAAACATCCTGTATGAAAAAATTCAGGATATAGCTTTAATACAAAAGGTCAGATCTCATGATGAAATCTGACCCTTCTTATTGAATTGAAAATTTGTTTTAGAATTTATAATTCAGTCCCAGCTGGAATACCCGGTTGGTATTAACGTTTTTCTGGGCATCGGTTGCTGCACCGGAATTGTCGTAGATATGCGTTAAACTGTTGACATATCTTGCGTTAATGCCTAAATTAGGAGTGAAATAATATCCCAGACCTACGCCAAATCCTAAATTGAATTTTTTGATGTTGTCTTTATCGATGCTTTCTGAAGCGGAAACGGTCTGTGTAGTCGTTGTACCGGCAGTGGTGGTGGAGATGGTTTGTTCCCCTTTATTTTTGCCGTCTACAAAATAGCTGACTTCGGGTCCTGCTTCCACGTAGAAATTTTCTGTCGGCTTCATCTGGAGCATTACCGGAACCGAAATATAGTTCAGGGTTGTGCTGTAATCCTGTCTAGTTCTTACCGTTGTTGTTCCGGCGGTAATTTCATTGTCGGATATCACGCTTTTTGCTCCCATCTGGTTATACAGAACCTCCGGCTGCAATGCAAATTTTTCCGTCAGCGGTACATTCACAAAAACCCCTGCATTAAAACCGATCTTCTGATTTTTGGCGGTAAGTTGCTGTTCGCTGAACTGCGCGGCCGTAGCAGCACCTTTCATTGGAGGAACGGGAGCCGGTGTAGGTTGAACTTCCTGGGCAAATGCCATGGACGTAGCGGCTACTGCCATTCCTAAGAATAACTTCTTCATAATTTTACATTTAAATTTTACTGTTGTTGATCACCTGATATTTCAATCAGGCAGGAATTATTTTGCAAAATGCTTGCCATTAAAGCCGGCACAGAAAATATAATAGAGCAGAATAGGGATTATCCGCAATTACTTGTATGCTAAGCATGGGATTAAAATAAGATTATCTATAAAAGTAAAGGTCAGCTCCGAATGCTGAAGCTGACCTTTTATTGAAATCAAAATTGCTTTCTGACTTTTTGCTTCTTAAAATTTAAAAGCTAAACCAACCTGGAATACATTGTTTCTGATTGCATCAGAACCATTTGGTCTGTTTTTAGCAACATCTGTTAAACCTGCAACGTATCTTGCAGTAATACCGAAGTTATCAGTGAAATAATATCCTGCTCCTAAGCCAAGACCGAAGTTAAAGGTATTTAGGTTGTCCTTATCAATATCATCTGAATAATTTGCTGTATTTGTTGTAGTTCCTGTCGGACCTGTAATTGTTGTAGTTCTGTCTCCTTTATCTTTTGCACTAACCAAGAAACCAAATTCAGGACCAGCTTCTACATAAAAATTAGGTACAAATTTGTACTGGAACATTACCGGTACTGTGATATAATCGAAATGTGTAGAAAAGGACTGTACATTTCTAGTTGTTACACCACCAAATGTAGATTCGTCTATGCTTTCTATTTTAGCACCATATTGAGAATATAAAACCTCCGGCTGTACGCTGAAAGATGAAGCTAACGGAATGTTTGCAAATACACCGGCATTAAATCCAATTTTTGACTTCTGATCTTCAAGACCTGCATCTTTAGATAATGAAGCAACGTTCATTCCTGCTTTGATACCGAATTGTACCGGGCTTGCAGATGAAGACATTCCTGTTGTAGTCTGGGCAAATGCCATAGATCCTGCTGCAACTGCCATTCCTAAGATTAACTTTTTCATAACTTTAATTTTTTAATTCTTACTATTTTTCTAATTCTAAATTTTACTACTGCCGACCCGGCTTCCGGATGGACGCAAGGAATCTTTCAAATTGCTTGCCAAAAAGAAGAATCATGATTAAAGTCATAAAAAATCCGCCTGCCGGAATAAGCGGATTTTATTTTTAAAAAATTGGTTTTCAATATTTTGATCGGCTAATTTCTCAAATTGTTTAGAAATAGTCTAAATTGAAAAATTTGGTAAAAAAGTATTGGCTTTTTACGAAAATATCGTCCATAATTTCTAAGCATGGATGAGATTCCTGTAGAAATCCAGAGCTTTTATAATGTTTTCCTCACTGCACTGATGATCGAAAACACAGCTTCCGATGCCTGAAATCAGGGAAAAATTAATATTGCGGTCCGTATTTTTTTTATCGTTCCGTAAAAGGCCAAAAATATCTTCATCCTTAAAATCACTGATATCCAGGTAAGGATAGTATTTCTGCAGGCTTTCGATAATGAATGTGCGGTCTTCCTCGGTAAGAAGTTCTTCAAGATAAGCCAGATAGGTTTCGGCGATCATACCCATGGCTACGGCTTCGCCGTGAAGTATAGGATTTTCCTGTTGAAGGCAGAGGCTTTCGATGGCATGGCCGATGGTATGCCCGAAATTCAGGGTCTTGCGGATGTTTTTTTCCTGGAAATCCTTATTGACGATTTCCTGCTTGATCCCCATTGATGTTTCTATATGGGGGATGATGGCTTCAGGATCCGGTTTGCCCATCCGGATCAGATTTTCCCAATGGATCTTATCGGCAATCAGTCCGTGTTTCAGCATTTCCGCAAAACCGCTCTTCAGTTCTTTGAAAGGTAGCGTTTCCAGAAATTTAGGATAAACGAAAATACGCTCCGGGAAGGTAAAGGTTCCCACCATATTCTTATAATGCATCAGGTCGATCCCTGTTTTTCCGCCGATTGAGGCGTCGCACATCGAAAGAAGGGTGGTGGGGATATTGATGAACTGTATTCCTCTCTTATAAGTCGCAGCCACAAAACCGCCCATGTCTGTAATAACGCCACCCCCGAGGTTGATTACCAGCGCTTTCCGGTCTGCCTGCATTTCCGTAAGGATTTCCCATAACTGATTCGCCGTCTGAATGTTTTTCATCTCTTCACCGGCTTCAATTTCCAGGATTTCAAAGCCCAGATCCGTTTCCATATTTCCTAAAAGCACCGGAAGGCAGTATTCGTGTGTATTTTCATCCACAAGTATAAATATTTTACTGAAAGACTTCTCGTGGAGAAATTCGTTCAGCTGGGAAAAGGTAGGGTCCAGTATTGTTATCATTTTCGGGATTTTCTGTAAGGTTTTATATGAAACTATATACAAAGTTATGATTCTTAATTTTTAACTCGTTGCTAAATATACTATCTTTGCAAAAATATTTTAGAATGAGCAGAGACAATAATTCAGGAAAACCCAAAAGACCAAGAACTTCAACAAGAAATAATTCTGATGATTCTCGCGCTTCCAGATCCGGAAATTCCGGTGCCAAACCTTTTAAGAAATCTTTTCCCAAGGCAGGAGAAAGAAATTCTGACAGAGCATCCAATACAAGATTCGACAAGAAACCTTCTGAACGAAATCCGGAAGGATTTGATTCCGGTAAGAAAGATACCAGCTATCAGGCCCGGATGGATAAGAAATATTCAAAGACCGACAGAGAGCCTTTTATTACCACCGAAGGGGAAGGTAAAAAGACTTTCGGAAAACCGGCTCCCAAAAGAGGCGGAAAAAGTTTCGATACCCGTGACAAATACGAAAGAGGCAGCCTGAAATACGGAAAAAGACCTTCCGCCGAAGGGGACGACCGACAGGACAAAGCAAAATCTTTTGTACAGAAAAGAAGACTGAACAAGATCGATAAAGACGTTCATAAGGATACCGTACGTCTCAATAAATACATCGCCAACTCAGGAATCTGCAGCAGGAGGGAAGCCGACGAGCTGATTACCCAGGGGCTGGTGGAAGTCAACGGTAAAGTGGTAATCGAAATGGGGTACCAGGTGGAGAAGACCGATAAAGTGGTTTTCGACGGACAGAACATCACGCCTGAAAAACCGGTATACGTTCTTCTGAATAAACCGAAAGGCTATATTTCCACCACGAAAGACGATAAAGCAAGGAAAACCGTAATGGACCTGGTGGCCAACGCCTCACCATACCGTCTGTTCCCGGTGGGAAGACTGGACCGTTCCACAACAGGAGTGATCCTGCTGACGAATGACGGACATATGACGAAGAAGCTGACGCACCCTTCTTTCGATGCGAAGAAAATCTACCATGTTACGCTGGATAAAAAGCTGACCCATGAAGACATGAAGCTGATCGCCGAAGGAATCCGTCTGGATGAAGGGGTAGCGGTTGTCGATCAGATCTCCTTCATCGAGGGCAAGCCTAAAAATGAAATCGGCATCGAGATCCACATCGGATGGAACCGGGTCATCAGAAGAATCTTCCAACGTCTGGGTTATGAAGTGGAAGCTTTAGACCGAGTGATGTTTGCCGGATTAACGAAGAAGAACATCAAAAGAGGACACTGGAGAATCCTCTCGGAACTGGAAGTGAACAATCTTAAAATGCTTTAATTAAAGGATTTTTAAGTACAAAATAAGAACGGCATTGAAAATTTCAATGCCGTTCTTTGCTTTTATAAACTTGTTTTTTAACGATCTTAACGTGAAAAAGCATATTTAATTTATAATCAGTACATATATCAAAGTAGAAATAAAAAGCAGCTTTCTAACTAAGCATTTAAGCGGGTCGGTTTGATAAAGTAACAAATGTTTTGATTTAATAACCAATCCCTTTGATGTACCATTGACCCAGGAAACTGCAGGCTTCCTTCTTCCGGCCTTATAATCTGATTTTTCTTTGAGTTCACGTTATCCCAAAACCGTCACTCCTTTCTGGATCATCTCGTAGATGGCATCTCTTCCGTTGTCCGGCTTTACGTTCACGGCACGCGTTCCGTTGAAGTGGAGGCAGGTGACATACCCGCTGTTTACGGCATCGATACAGGTGAATTTCACACAGTAATCCATCGCCAGGCCTACAATCTCCACCAATTGGATATCATGGAATTTTAAAAAGTCATCAAGGCCGGTTTTCATAAAATGGTTGTTGTCCTGAAAACCGCTGTAGCTGTCGATCTCTACATTTTTCCCTTTCTGCACGATATGGGTTACCTTATCCCGGTTCAGGTCTTTATGGAATTCCGCCCCGGCGGTTCCCTGGATGCAGTGGTCCGGCCACATAAACTGCGGAACACCGTTCAGGATAATGCTCTCGCCTACTTTCCGGCCATTGGTACTGGCAAAGCTTTTATGATTTGCCGGATGCCAGTCCTGCGTAAGGACAATCTGGTCGTATTCGTTTTCTTCCATCAGGGCATTGATGTAAGGGATCACTTCATTGGCTTCCGGAACCGCCAGCGCTCCGCCCTCACAAAAATCATTCTGTACATCTACGATGATTAACGCTTTTTTCATATTTAATTTCTTGAATTTCCGATAAATTTATAAAAACTATCCCTCAAAAAATTATCCAAAGCTTTTTTATCGGACAAATCGGCATTATAATACAATTCATCAAGGCTTTCTTGTTCTTTATGAAAAGGCAATAGCTTATCTTTGCTCAAAATAAGTATTTATGTCATTTGAATCGTTGGGATTATCGCACCTTATTATCCGTTCTGTAAAAAAACTGGGCTACCTGAAACCTTTTCCGATCCAGGAGCAGGCCGTGCCGGTCATTCTGCAGGGTAAAGACCTGATGGGTATTGCACAGACGGGTTCGGGAAAGACAGCCTGTTTTGTAATGCCCGTCCTGGAAAAGCTGCAGAATGCCGAGGCTAAAAAAGACCGTAATGTCCAGGTTTTGGTATTGGTACCTACCAGGGAACTGGCCATTCAGATTGATGAGGTATTCAGGGCTTTTACGGAAAACCTGAAGCGTGAAATCCGGACGATGGCAGTTTATGGCGGGGTTTCCATCAACCCGCAGATGAAGGGATTGTTCGGGGTGGAAGTGCTGATCGCAACACCCGGCCGTCTGCTGGATCTTATTGACCACAATGCCTTAAGTATTTCGGGAATTAAGCACCTGATCATCGATGAGGCGGATAAAATGTTTCAGCTGGGCTTCGGGGAAGAGCTGGACAGGCTTTTTGCCATGATGCCGGTTGCTAAGCAAACCACTTTATTTTCCGCAACATTAAACGATAAGGTAGCCGAAATAAAAGAACGTCTTACGATCAATCCCGTTATTATCGAAATCAAAAAAGAAGAGGTTGAGATCGACCATATCGAACAGCTGGCTTACCACGTTTCGCCGGAGAACAAAGGCCCTTTTCTGCGGTATTTAATTAAAGAAAAGAAAGTGGAGAAAGCACTGGTTTTTGTTTCTTCCACAAGATCTGCCGACAACCTGGTCGAAAAGCTCAAGAAAAATAAAATTAAAGCCGTGGCCGTTCACAGCCAGAAATCGCAGGGTGCCCGCCGGAATAACCTGGAAGAATTCAAAGTAGACGGCGCGCAGATCCTGGTAGCCACCGATCTGATCGGCCGCGGGATTCACATCGAATCTCTGCCCTGCGTCATCAACTATGAACTGCCGCGTTCGCCGCTGGATTATATTCACCGCATCGGGAGAACGGGCCGTGCCAATGAAAGGGGAACTGCCATCAGCATTCTTACGGATGATGAGCTGCAGCACTTCCGGGTGATCCAGAAAAAAATGGGGAAGAAGGTGCCTTTGCAAAGGACCGAAGGTTTGGATCTGCACGGATATTAGGATTTTATAAGCTGGGAGATGAAAGCAGGATGCCGGACGTTTTTTTGGGAAAGGAAAACCAGATTTTTATCCGCGACATTTCCTGCAAAGAACTTAATATTTTTTTAAGCTTTTTTACGTAAGGAAACTCAAAAAATCATCAGTTGTATGTACAGATCATCGACGCATTATGGGATTGTTTTTTCAACGATATCCTAAATGATTATGAAAGAATGTTTGAAAATAACGAAGCATCAAGCCTCTCAGGCATTGAAATTGCTGGCGATAGCATTAAATTCAATGAGGGTGAAATCCTCTTTGCAGATCCGGATCTGAAACGGCATACCTTTATTATTTTATGGTATTCTCAAAAAAGAATCCGCACATAATAAAATGCGTCATGATCTGAAAGACCGGGATGCCGTAATCTACTCAATATATTAAACATCATTAAAAAAAATGAACGACTCAGAACATAAGAAGTATCCGATCGGAAAATTTGAAGAACCCGAAAACATCTGCGACATCAAGCTTGACGAATATATTAAAGTTATCAGGGATTTTCCGGGTAAACTGAAAAACCTGATTGAACATTTCACCGACGATCAGCTGGATACCCAGTACCGGGAAGGCGGCTGGACGGTACGGCAGGTAGTGAATCATCTGGCAGACAGCCACATCAACAGCTTTATGCGCTTAAAGCTGGCCCTTACCGAAGAGAACCCTGTGATAAAACCTTATGATGAAGCGAAGTGGGCAGAGCTTCAGGACAGCCTGAGCATGCCCGTCAAGCCAGCTATGAGGATGCTGAAAGGTACCCACCAGCGATGGACCGTTTTACTGAAAAGTATGACCAACCGGCATTTTGAAAGAACGTTCCATCATCCGGAACACCATAAAAACTACAATCTGCGAAGCTATCTCGCCTTGTACGCCTGGCACTGCAACCATCATTTTGCGCATATAGAAAACCTGAAAAAAGAAAAAGGCTGGTGAAAAAAAGTCTGCATCATCCTGCTGATTTTAAGGAAATCAAAGAAAGGATCCTCCGCCTTACTGAAAATTCCCGTAGAAAGTGGGGAAAAATGGACGCAGGCCAGATGCTGAAACATTGCAGCTTTGTCCTTCAGGTTCCCCAGCAAAAACTTATACTCCCGCCCGTCAACAGGCTGTTCCGCATCATCGGAATTGCCACGAGAAAGGAAATGCAGCTTTTCAACAACGGAATTCCGCGAAATATGCCGACTTTTCAAAAACTTATTGTTAATTTTGAATGTAATTTCGATGAAGAACAACGAAATCTTCTGAAAACGCTTGATGATTATCTGATTCACTTCAAAAACGGCAGACTGCCGGATCAGCATGTGCTTTTCGGGAAGATGGAAGACCGGGACTGGGGCTTTTTGGAGTACAAACATCTCGATCATCACTTAAAACAGTTTAACGTATGAGTTTTTTTGATAAAATATTCGGCGGAAAGGAAGAGGCTCACGGGCAGAAGACTTTCTGGAAAAAAATAGAATCCGAAGAGGATCTGCAAAAAGCAATTGAAAGTTCTTCCGATCATAAGATCGCCATTTTCAAACATTCCACCAGCTGCTTTATCAGTAAAACGGTACTCAGGAATTTTGAAAAGGAAGTAGCGAATCTCGAGCATACGGCAGACCTGTATTATCTCGACCTGCTGGCCCATCGTCCGATTTCCAACAAGATCGCGGCAGATCTGGGCGTAACGCATCAGAGCCCGCAACTGATCGTCATTGAAAACGGAAAGGCCGTAAACAATGCCTCCCATCAGAGTATTTCGGCAGACCAACTTTTGTCATGAAAAATATCAACAATTACCTGGCTAAGGTTCTGAATGTTCCCCTGGAAAGAGTGAACATGTGCAGCCTGCACTATGAAGCCAAAAAAGTACAGAAAAATCAGTTCCTGCTTCAATATGGCGAGATCTGCAGGTATATTTATTTTGTAGAGAAAGGACTCCTGAAAATGTACTCCATTGATAAAAACGGGAAAGAGCATATTATCCAGTTTGCACCCGAAAGCTGGCTGATTTCCGACAGGAGCAGCCTTTACTTCAACGAAAAATCAATGTACTACATCGAAGCGGTGGAAGACTCGGAAATTCTGATGCTGCCCCCGGATTTCATCAACAAACTGATTGAGGGCTTCCCGAACAGTCTTGAGCAAAGCGATATTCTTTTGCAGAAACATATCAAAAGCCTGCAGGACAGGATCAATTCTTTACTGGCAGAAACCGCTGAAGAACGGTATATGAAATTCATCCGGATGTACCCCGATCTTCTGCTGAGGGTTCCGCAATGGATGATTGCTTCCTATCTGGGCATTACACCGGAAAGTCTGAGCCGCGTACGGAAAGAACTGGCCAGAAAAAATTTCGTTCCCGACAGCAAGTGACGGGAATGAATATTTTTCAATTTTATACAGAATTATTATTTCCTGTTTTATCCTTCTATACCTTTAATTATGCCATTCACTTCAGGCACCGAAAGGCTATTATAATGCTTATTTGATTTATCTTAAAGTGATATTGAAAACTTCCGATGTTTAATTGTATTTTTTATAATTAAGCAAATTATTGATTACGATCATAAATACTTAACGGAATATTCATTTATCTTTGATTATCACATCACTTAAAATATAAATATTATGAAATTTGCATTATCATTTGCGGTCTTAGGATTTCTTTTCCTGAACTGCGAAAAAAAAGAAACGTCTCCTCCTGACGGTATGCAGGATCCTATGGAAGTCACAGATCATACTTCAGCTGCACCGGTGTCCTCAGATACGGTTACCGCGGCAGACACTACCCGGTCGGGAAACACCGGATCCGATACGGCCAGAACCGCACGATAAATTTACAATTAAAATTTAAGACCCGCTTACATAAGACCGGGGCACTATTCATGAGCTGTATTATTCTGAATTTGAAAAAAGGGCATCATGAAGAAGTTGCAAAATTAATACGACTAAAATTTTTTGGTAAATTTATCTTAAAAGCTAAATATTAGATGCTAACGTCCGACAATGCTAAACATTTATCCTGTCTGGCGGTATAAAGCAGTGTTTATTATTCGCATTCATCATTCATTTACTTACAATCCAATTTTATTTTTACTAAGAATGCTTGAAATTACGAGAAACACTAAAACAGCAAAATATGATCATCAAGGAAGAACTGCTATATTCGGCAGGAGCAACAATAAAACAGTACAAGCCATCTGAAATTATTTTCAGTGAGGGAGATCCGGCCAATTACTATTATCAGATTATCACCGGTGAGGTAAAGCTCAACAATTATAATGATGAAGGTAAGGAAATTATACAGACCTTATTGGAAGACGGACAGAGCATCGGAGAATCTTTGCTTTTCATGGATAAGCTTTATCCAATTAATGCCATTGCACTAACGAATTGTAAAGTTTTTAAATTACCGAAGAACAATTTTTTCGAATTGTTAAAGCTTTATCCGGATATTTCCTTTGAAATGAACAGGGTACTTTCCCAAAGGCTTTATTTTAAAATCATCATGGCGCAAAACCTCTGCAGCCAAAGTCCTACAGCCAAGCTCAAGGTATTGATGGATTATCTGAAAAGTTCCCAGAAAGAGCAGGCTCCGTATTCCTTCAGGATTCCGCTCACCAGGCAGCAGATGGCCAGTCTTACGGGTTTGTGTGTGGAAACCGCTATACGTACGATAAAGGCGATGGAACGCAATAAAATCGTACAGATAATAGACCGTAAGATCCTGTATTAAACTTTTTCCGGATAGAAATGCGTGGTCTTTTTTTTGCTGCAGATCTGGAAAAAAGCTATGAAAACGGTAAGCTGTATGAACATCGATCCTGATCTTCTGTATTCTTATGACGGGGAAGACAAATCTTATAAGAAGGGAGAAGCTATTTACAGGGAAGGAGATCACGCACTTTATTATTATCAGATCCTCACAGGAAAAATAAAGCAGAATAATTATAATGATGAAGGAAAGGAATTTATTCAGAATATCCTGGGAGAAAAGCAGAGCTTCGGGGATCCGATGCTCTTTCTCGAAAAATTCTATGCAATGAATGCAATAGCACTTACGGATGTTGAGCTGATCCGGGTACCTAAAAAGAATTTCATGGAGCTGCTGGAAAAAAATCCGAAGATTTCCCTCGACATGAATACCTGCCTTTCGCAGCGATTGTATTTCAAAGCCATCATGCTGCAGAATATGTCGTCTCCCAATCCGTTTTCAAGACTGAAGGGATTGCTGGATTATCTTAAAAGTTACCACGACGGTGAATGTGATCACTGCTTTCAGGTAGAGCTTACCAGGCAGCAGATGGCCGACCTCACGGGCATACGGGTGGAAACGGTAATCAGGACCCTGAAAAGAATGGAAAAACAAGGAATCATAAAGATTGAAAACCGCAAAATATTGTATTAATTCACTGGTTACATGACTCCGGTCATAAAAAGTTGAATTATTATTTCGTAAATTTGGGCGTAGTATTCACTCTCTCTCTATAAAATCCTTCATCTTAATCATTCATGTTTCAGGAGTTTATCCGGTAAATTATGATAATTCCAAACTTGGACGGATTTTTGATAAAGAAACTATAAAAGCCTGACAGTGCAACGTCCATACCATCATCGATGAACTAATGGAATATGTACAGAGCGGCCGGATTACTTTAGACGATATTATTACCCATCGTCTGTCATTGGAAGATGTTTCCAAAGGCTATGAAATTTTCGATAAAAAGACAGACAACTGTGTGAAAGTGGTTCTCGATCCCTGGAAATCTTCTACGCTCTAAACATAAAGATACACACTTAAAATATAAGATTATGGAATTTCAAAAAAACCTCCTGGAATACATCAGCCATTCGCTAATGACCGCAGACGAAACGATTTCGGTCGTAGAAAGTGTAACCTCAGGCTGCCTGCAGCTGGCTTTTTCACAGATGCCTAATGCGTCTCTTTTTTATAAGGGCGGAATGACCACTTATACCATGGCAGAGAAAGTAAGATTGTTGGACGTAGACCCGGACGAGGCTGAGGAATGCGACTGCGTTTCGGAAAATATTGCAGAAACCATGGCATTAAATGTAGCCAGGCTTTTCGAATCCGACTGGTCTATCGCTACAACCGGCTACTGTACACCGATAAGGAATTCATCCTATAAGATCTTTGCTTATTTTTCTTTTTCGTATAAAGGAGAGATTGTACTGACAAAAAAACTGGAACTGCATCCTAAAACACAGGCACTGAATGCTCAACTCTATTACACTGAATTTATATTAGGCTGTTTTAAAAGTGAGATCAACCAGCTTCTTATCTTAAAATAAAAACGAATGAACCGGAAAAACCAGTATGTTCTGATTACAGGAGCTACCAGCGGAATCGGCTATGAACTGGCAAAGCTTTTTGGCAAAGACGGCTATGATCTGGTGATGGTTTCGAGAAACCACGATGAGCTTCAGGCAAAAGCCAAGGAATTTAAAAGTTACGGGATCAACGTCATCACCATGGCCAAGAACCTGTTTACACAGGAGGACGCTTTTTCTTTGTATTCCGAACTGAAATTAAACGGTATCAGCCCGGAAATTCTCGTCAATGATGCAGGACAGGGGGTGTACGGTAAATTTCAGGATACCGATATCCATCGTGAGGTGGATATTATCAACCTGAATATTGTTTCCGTTATCATTCTCACCAAACTTTTTCTGAAAGACCGTCTGTCCAAAGGATCCGGAAGGATTTTAAATCTGGCATCAATTGCCAGCAAGGCACCGGGACCATGGCAGTCGGTATATCACGGAACAAAAGCTTTTGTGCTTTCATGGTCGGAAGCCATCCGTGAGGAACTCAAGGATTCAGGGATTACGGTGACTGCCCTTCTGCCGGGACCTACCGATACGGATTTTTTTAATAAAGCCGATATGAACGGAAGTAAAATCCTGGAAGACAGAGATAATCTGATGTCGCCGGAAGAAGTGGCCATGGACGGTTTTAAAGCCTTGATGAATGGTGATGATAAAGTGATATCCGGCCTGAAGAATAAGCTATCGGTAGCGATGACCAATATTGCAACCGATAGCATGGCGGCACACCTGATGGGCGAAATGCAGAAACCGGTCAATGAAAAGTAGTTTACCATGGGGAAATTGAAATTAGAAAATAAATCCGTTCTCATTACAGGAGCGGATAGTGGGATCGGAAAGGCAGTGGCCGTACTCTTTGCCAAAGAAGGTGCTGATGTGGCCATTGTTTATCATGCCAGTGAAGAGGATGCGGAGAAAGTAAAAGCTGAAATCGAAGGACTCGGAAGAAGATCAATAATCCTGCAGGGCGACGTTAGAAATCATGAATTCTGTAAGCAAGCGGCTGAAAAAGCAGTTTCTGAATTTGGAGGAATTGACATTCTCGTAAATAATGCCGGTGTACAATTTCCGGCTGATACGATTGAAGATCTTAAAGAAGAAAATATCAGAAAGACTTTCGATTCCAATATCATAGGGATGATCCTGCTTACAAAAGCCGTTTTTCCTCACCTTAAAGAAGGAAGTGCTATTATCAATACCACCTCTGCAGCAGCCTATCAGGGACATCCGGAACTCCTGGACTATTCAGCAACAAAAGGCGCTATTGTTTCTTTTACCCGTTCGCTGGCCCTCCAGGTGAAAAAGAAAGGAATCCGTGTAAATGCCGTAGCACCGGGACCGGTAGCCACACCGCTTACCGAAGCAACCTTCGGAGAAGAAAAAGAAGATCCGGGCAAACCGCCTTTTGAGCGGAATGCATCTCCGGAAGAAGTAGCCCGCAGTTTCCTGTTTCTGGCCTGCCGGGATTCGGCACAGATGTCAGGGCAGGTATTGCACCCGAACGGTGGACTCATCGTCAGCGGATAAACTGATTAAAATACTGATACCAGATTAAACGAAATTTATGAAAACCAAAGCCATCATGATTCTGGGGATGATTTCCCTGTGGACTTTCACATCATGCCGATGTGATCTGCCTTCGGATGAGCCGGAAGATAAAAACAAAGGCAAAGACACCCAACAGCTCAGGCAATCCCATTCAGAAAATGATACTCTGTCATTAAATAAATGACCTTAGTATTTTATCCAATCACTAATCACAAAAAATTAACGATATGTATAGAGACGGAGCGAGAAAAAGTATCTGGCAGGAAGAAATAAAGAGATTTTCTTCAGAAGGCCTTCATCAGCAGTATGACGCAGCCATCGTAGGAGGAGGGATCACCGGTATTTCCACTGCCTTAAAATTACAGCAGTCGGGGAAGAAATGTATCCTGCTCGAAGCAGCCAATATCGGTTTCGGAACGACCGGCGGAACCACTGCCCATTTAAATGATTTTTTCGATACTACTTTCAAGGAAGCCATCAGCGATTTCGGTAAAGATAATGCCCAGCTGTTTGCAGAAATAGGACAGGAGGCTATTGGAATAATAGAAACCAACATCAGGAAGCATAATATCGACTGCGATTTCGAGCGAAAAACCGCTTATCTTTTTGCTTTGGACGAAAAGCAGGCAAAACAACTCCAGGATATTGTAGACGGCGCTTCGGAAGTAGGGCATGAAATGAGATATGTTAACGAAATTCCTTTCCCGATTCCTTTTAAAAAGGCGGTTTCCATCCCGGACCAGGCGCAGTTTCATCCTGTAAAATACATTAAAGCCTTATGTGTAGCCTTTATCGACGCGGGTGGAGTTATTCTGGAGGACTGTCTGTGTGTAAGTGAGGACGAACAGGAAGATGCGGTTATTTTAAAAACTTCAAAAGGTGAAATTAAAGCAGCAAATGTAGTGTATGCTACTCATATTCCTCCGGGGCTGAGCATTCTGCACACTACCAATGCGCCTTACAGAAGCTATGCGATGGCATTCAGCCTGAAGGACGGAAATTATCCTAAAGACCTGGGTTATGATCTTATCGATCCGTATCATTATTACAGGATTCAGGAAGTAAACGGAGAAACTCTCCTGATCGCCGGTGGCGAAGACCATAAAACCGGCCATGAAGAAGATACCGGCGAATGCTTCTCCAGACTGGAAAATTATGTACGCAAATACTTCGATGTGGAAACGGCTTATTACAGCTGGTCCAGTCAGTATTACGAACCCACGGACGGATTCCCGTATATCGGGAACCTTCCCGGCAGCAAAGGAAGGATATATACGGCTACCGGTTTCAGAGGAAACGGAATGATTTTCGGAACCATTTCCGCACAGATCATTTCCGATTTAATTACAGAAGGCAGCAGCAAATATGAAAAAATATTTAATCCTTCCCGGATAAAGCCGGTTGCCGGATTTACCAGTCTTGTAGAAGAGAATGCAGTAGTAGCGTATGATTTTATTAAAGATAAACTTTTTAAAGAAAAGATTACGTCCCTAAGTGAAGTTACGGAAGGACAAGCAAAAGTGGTGAAATATGAAGGGGATTCATACGCCCTTTACAAAGAAACCACTGGAAAAGTACATCTGGTAAAAAGTACCTGCCCGCATGCAAAATGTGAAGTACGATGGAACAGTGCAGAGCTCAGCTGGGATTGTCCTTGCCATGGTTCGAGATTTAATGTGAATGGAAAAATCCTTACCGGACCGAGTGTTACCGCTTTGCAAAGGGTGAATCCTGAAGATTCCGAATCTTAAATGCCTGTAGCATTAATGAAAAAACACAGCTTTTTATATCGCAACAGCCTGAGTATTGTTTTGATAACAATGATGTTGATTTTCCTTCTGGGTCAGTTTTTTACCGGTTGGAAAACCGAAAATAAAGAGCTGGCTGAAAGCGGAAGCGCCATGCTGAGCCTGGGCGAATATATCCACAGCGGCCACTTTATCCAGGCCACCTTTGAAAACTGGGAAAGTGAATTCCTTCAGATGATGATCTATGTGGTGCTGACTGTTTCTTTGCGGCAGAAAGGTTCCAGTGAATCCAAATCACTTGACAAAAAAGAAGATGTGGACAAAGAACCGGCACCGCATCCTGATGCCCCGTGGCCTGTAAAAAAAGGGGGAACATGGTTAAAGTTATATAAACATTCACTTTCCTTAGCGTTTGGTATTTTGTTTGCATTAAGTTTTTCGCTACACTTTTACGGAAGTCTGAAAGCTTACAATGAAGAACGGATTTCCAAAAAGCAGCAGGTGATTACAGCTTCGGAATATATCACGGAGTCCAGGTTCTGGTTTGAATCCTTCCAGAACTGGCAA
>Ga0308161_1002859_pt1 | contig 17670 bp, 7 predicted proteins | sample PhyFR2_FD_201034 | JGI IMG/M metagenome (GOLD analysis project Ga0308161, IMG submission 201034) | Phyllosphere microbial communities from UC Gill Tract Community Farm, Albany, California, United States - DLSLF.R2 | ecosystem: Host-associated > Plants > Phyllosphere > Unclassified | place: USA...
CGCCGGCGATGCGGGCCAGCGCAAGCCGGCGCTGACAAGCAGCCAGCCGCAGCTTGCTTCCGCAGGCGCCGGCATGCTGGCGCCATTCAATTCCGCCAAGTCCGGGCACCCCGACCTGCCTCCGACCAAAAGCAGGGAAAGCGACAGTGAGGACAGCGGCGATGCGGACAGCGAGCAGGAGCAGGCCGCCCATTCCGGCCTGCAGGCAAGGACCGGCGACACGAAAGAGGGTGGCGAGCCTGATAGCGATGGCGAACAGCTGGTAGGTGAGCCAGACAGCGATACCGACCTTGCGCCAGGCGATGCCAACGGCCTGGTGGGCGAGCCCGACAGTGACACCGAACGCCTGGTAGGCGACCCCGACAGCGATACCGAACGCCTGGTCGGCGACCCCGACAGCGATACCGAACGCCTGGTCGGCGACCCCGACAGCGATACCGAACGCCTGGTCGGCGATCCCGACAGCGATACCGAACGCCTGGTCGGCGATCCCGACAGCGATACCGAACGCCTGGTGGGCGATCCCGACAGCGACAACGACGTCCCGCCGGACAACACCACCCCCCAGCCCGCCATCCTCGCCTCCGCCGTCCTGGCCGGCGCCAACCAGATTCCCGCCAGCCAGATCACCATCGGCAAGTTTCTCGCCAGCGGCGCCTTCGGCCAGGTCTTCCGCGGCATCTGGGACGGCACCGATGTCGCCCTCAAGAAGATCGACTTCGCCCATGCCAGCGAAGGGCTGGGCCTGAACCCCGAGGAAGTCACCGAAGCCCTCGAATGGGAAGTCGCCCGCCTGGCCACCACCCAGCATCCCAACCTGGTCCAGTTTCACGGCATCTGCCACAAGGACGGCGCGCCCTACCTGGTGCTGGAGTTCTGCCACCAGGGCAGCATGCGCGGCGTGCTGGAGCGTAGCGCCGCGGATGGCAAGCCCATCCCTGCATCCCGGCTATGGCAATGGATGCTGGAGATCAGCCAGGCCCTGGCCTATCTGCACGAGCAGGGCATGCTGCACCGCGACCTGAAGGCCGAGAACATCCTGATCGACCGCCACGGCCGGGCACGCCTGGCTGACCTCGGCGTGGCGCAGGTCGATGCGCTGCTGGCCGACAGCGAGGCCAGCGCCGTCGATCAGGGCCTGCAGGACAAGAGCTTCATCGCGCCGGAGAACCTGGGCAAAGGAAAAGACCGCTTGAGCAGCAAGGCCACCGACATCTATGCGCTGGGCCTGGTGTTCTGGCAGATGGTCAGCGGTGGCGAGCAGCCGCTGTCATGGGAACAGATGCATGATCAGGACCCGAACCTGAGCGCCGTCAGGGCGGGCGAACGCATGCCGATTCCCGCCGATTGCCCGCCGCAGTTCAAAAAGCTCATCCTCGCATGCTGGAGCCTCTACGCCGCCCAGCGCGCCAGCATCGCCGACGTGCTGCAGCAGCTGCGCGACATGGCCCCGGCCATGCATGCCGACCATGCGCTCATGGCCCTGGCCATGCAACTTGAGCAGGCGCTGCACCCACGGCGCGCCGAGGCACGCCATTACGTGCCCTGCCAGGTCACGCTGCAGCCTATCGAAGGCCCGATGGAGAGGTACTGGGAACGCTTTGAGAACCATGCCGGCCCGGCCACCGTGCCCAATGCGCCACAGCCGCTGCAACAGGTGTTCGAGGACTTCCTCGCCAGCGCCAACGCCGGCACCCTGCTGCTGCTGGGGGAAGGTGGGCTGGGCAAGAGCCTGAGCATGTGCATGCTGGCCGACCGCATCCAGCAGCAGTGGTGGCAACACTTCGCCGAACCGGCCAGCCATCCCAAGCCGCGCTACCTGCCGGTGTTCCTCCGCAACCATGTAGCCAGCTGGACCCATGCCGCGCTGAAGAACGCCTGCGCCGACGCCCTGCAGCGCCACGGCCTGCAGCCGGGCCAGGCCACGCCGCTGGTGTTCATCGACGGCTACGATGAAGTCGGCATCGACGAAGAGAACCCCGGCAACCTGGCTAGGCATCTTGGCCTGCCGGCTGACGCCCGTCTCATCGTCACCTGCCGCCCCGGCACCGTGCCAGAGGACCAGCAGCAACAACGCTTCGCCCTGGCCGGCAAGCTGCAAGGCTGCCACTACCTTTCGTTCGGCACCAGCCAACTGTTGTCCTACTTGAAGCAGCACCTGGCTTGGGATAATGCCACCTATCAAGGCTATGCAACCAAGCTGCAAGCCTCTGTCGAGCTGCGCGCGGTGCTGCGCAATCCCTTCGTGCTCTACCTCTTGTGGCAGAGCTGGGACACGGTGAGCAAAAAGCCACTGGAGAAGCTGACCCGTTCGGACATTTACGAGGGCTTCATCGAGCACATGGTCAATAGCGGCAAGGGCGTGGTGGAAGATGCCGTGCTGCAGCAGCTGCAGGCCAGCCATGGCACGCTGTCTGCCAGCTTCACGATGTTTGCCCGTGATACCGCCTTGTTGGCTGCCAAGGGCAGCGGCATCGTGCTGCCCTTGGCTAATGCCGGGCAGCCCGGCTCACCTTGGGCCGGGCTGGAAGCGCTGGTTCAGCAACAGGCACAGCAGCGCTACCAGGCGCGCCAGACCAAGGTGAGCGAATTGAGCGAAGCGGAGCGCAAGGAGCAGTCGCGCCGCATGGTGCTAACGGAAGATGACTTCGTGCGGCTGCAGCGGCAGAAGGCCAGCCAATTCGCCACGAGCCTGCCGCTTAGGCCACGCGGCGCGGTGATCGAGTTCATCCACAAGTCAGTGTTTGAGCATTGCCTGGCGCAGCGGCTGCTGGAGCTTTTGCATAAAGACGATATAAGCCTCAACGCAGATGCGGTGCAAAAAATTCTGAGCTGGACAGAAACTTCATCGCCCGAAGCACTCCTGATGGCGCGTGCTCAGCTGGAAGCCAGCGAAGCGCCTCAGCGCACCGGGAAGGCCAGCCCAAAACAGGAGTCTATCGAAACGAGATTGTATGAAGCGATTTCAAAGGCGCTCGATGACCGGCAGCTATATGCGGATGCCTTGGAATACATGTTCAAGGCGCTGGCCATCAAGGAAAGGCTAGTCGGCAAGGAGGATATTAATGCCGCCATTTCGTATAACAACATCGGGACGATGTTGACGACACTAGGCAAGCATACGCAAGCGTTTGAATATCTTCACAAGGCGCTCGCCATCAAGGAAAGCAAGCTCGGCATCAACCACGCCGACACCGCAATCTCTTACGGCAATATTGGGCGGCTTCTCGTGGCGCAAGACAAGCCTGATGAGGCGCTTGCGTATTTTCATAAAGCGCTCTTCATCCAGGAAAACGTCCTTGGCAACAACCATCTCGACACCGCCAGGTCGTATAGCCACATCGGAACGCTGCTCCAGGAGCAGAGAAAGCATGAACAGGCGCAAGCATACATACACAAGGCGCAGGCTATTTACGAGAAGCTCCGTGGAGCCGACCATACCGACACTGCCGAGTCATATAACCGCATGGGATCGCAGCTTCAGGCACAAGGAGACTATGGACAGGCGCTAGCGTACTACTACAAAGCGCTTGCTATTCAGGAGAAGGTCCTTGGCACCGACCATACAGGTACCGCCGTCTCGCATTTCCATATTGGAACGCTGCTGGAGGCCCTGGGAAAATATGAGCAGGCACTTGAATACCTTCACAAAGCGCTTGCCATCAATCAGAAGGTCCACGGCACCGATCATGCTGATATCGCCAGGATATATGACAGCATCGCGTTAGTACTGCGGGCCCAGGGAAATCAAGAGGAAGCACTTGAATACTGTCTCAAGGCAATCGGCATCCAGAAAAAGATACTCGGCACCGATCATACCGATCTCGCAAAATCGTATAACAACGCCGCATTGCTGCTGGAGGAACTAGGCAGGCTTGAGCAAGCGCTGGACTACCACTACAAGGCGCTTGCCGTTAATGAAAACGTTCCCAGCATCGAACATGCGGCAAACGTCCCATCGTTGAACAGCATCGGGGCGCTGCTATGCGCTTTAGGGAAGCCTGAGCAGGCTCTTGATTGCTATCGCAAGGCGCTTGACATCAGCAGGAAGGTTTCCGGTACTGATCATGTCGATACCATTGGTGCCTACAACGCCATCGGCATGACACTACAGACGCTTGGCAGATACGAGCAGGCGCTGGAATACTTTGTGGCGGCACTAAACATCTATAGGAAAGCCAACGGCAACAATGCCAATACCGCTGGCTTCTGCAACAATGTCGGCAACATGCATCATGCCTTGGGCCAATACGAGGAAGCGCTCGCGCATTATCAGCAAGCACTGAGCATGGCTGTCGTGCTTGACGATCTGGATCTCGCAACGCGGTGCAGACGCAATATTGCATCGCTATCAAAGTCGAATGCTCATGCCGAAGCTCAGGTCGTTGAACATCGGGTTGTCGAACATGATGCTGTGGACCACAAGGTTTCCGGCCACACAAGCTCGGACCATGAGAAGGTGCTCGACCCTTACCGTACCAGTATCGACAACGCCCGCTCGTATAACGACATCGGATCACAACAGCAGGCGCAAGGCCATTATGAACAAGCGCTTGAGTCTCATCGCAAGGCGCTCGCCATCCAGGCAGACGTTCTCGGCATCGACCATATCGAGACCAGCCTGTCTTATGCGGCCATCGCAGGGGTGCTGCATGAACTAGGGCGGCCTGAGCAGGCATTGGAACACTGTCAGAAGGCGCTTGCCATCCAGGAGAAGGCCTTCGGCGCCGAACATATCGAGACCGCCCGGACGTATGGCAACCTCGGACTGCTGCTATCTGCACAGGGAAAGCAGGCACTAGCGCTTCAATACCAACGAAAGGCCCTGATCATTTACGAGAAAGAGCTAGGCACCGAACATATCGATACTGCCGGGTTGTACGACGGAGTGGGATGGCTGCTACAGGCACTCGGTGAAGATGACCAGGCGCTGGAACACTATCTCAAGGCATTGGCTGCCCGCAGGAAGGCACTCGGCGACCATGCCGATACCGCCAACTCCTGCAACATTGTCGGTGAAATGCATCAGGCACTGGGTCATCGCGAGGAAGCACTCACGTATTACCAGCACTCCCTGACCATTGCCATGAAGCTTGGCGTCGCGGACGTGGAAGCACAGAGCCGACGCAATATCGCATCGCTGTCAGAGGCACAGGCGGAAGCCGATCACGAGGAGCCCAAGCGCAGCAAGTCCAACAGGAAAAAGTCCAGCGCCAAAAAGCCCCTGCGCAAAAAGTTGGCCCGTGAGGACGACGCCAGTCGCGGGAGTCCGGGTCGCAAGGAAAAAGGCAACAAGAATTCCGATAAATGCCTGGTGTCATGAGCCAGCAGAGCACCACCTCATGGGTACCGCGCCCCGAAGCGGTTGCCATTCCAGGGGACGTCGGCTTTTCAGGAGCCGACCTCGTCCCAAAGCGCAAATCCTGAGCAACACGCTCTTCCCCGCCGGCCGCCGATCACGGCCGGCAGCTGCCTGCAGGTAGTGCTAATCCCCATGCGCCCAAGCCGCCTGCCCGCGTCGTCAACGCATGCATTTCATGTTTACATGGAACGACGAGCAGGCCCGCACACCCTGCCCCATCCCTTTACCGCATCCCTACCCGCTCCGCCGCCAACATCTCCACCGCCTCCCTGTCCGTACTAAACAACCGCCCCTCCCCGATCATCGCAATCAACCCCGCCCGCTCCATCACTTCCCACACCTGCTTCTTCACCGCCGCCAGATTCAGCTCCACGTTCTGCGCCTGCAGGTTCACCGCCAGCGCCTCCAGCAGGTCCACCCCGCTGGCATCGATATCGTTGATGCCCGAAGCCGACAGCAGCACCCGGCGCACGCGCGGGTCGGCGCTCTGGCGTTCGACGATGAAGCGCTCCAGCGCGGCGGCGGTGAGGAAGTTCAGGGCGGAGTCCATGCGCACCGCCAGCAGGTCGGGCGCCAGCGGCGGCAGGTCGAAGCGGGCGCGGTCGCGCAGGGTGCCGTCGGGGTGCAGCGCGACTTCGATGATGCGAGGGTGGGCGCGGCGGTACAGGAAGGTCACCATGGTCAGGCCCAGGCCGGCGAAGACGCCAAAGTGCAGGCGCGGCGAGAACGACAGGGTGACGATGAAGGTCACGGCGGCCACCGCCGCATCGTCGCGCGAGATGTGGAACAGGCGGCGGAAGGCGCCGAAGTCGAGCAGGTTGAAGACCGGCACCATGATCATCGCCGCCAGCACCGAGTACGGCAGGTCGTGGATGAAGCCGGTCAGGAACAGCAGCGAGAACAGCACGCACAGCGCCGCCACCAGCGAAGACCAGGCGCTGGTGGCGCCGGCATACAAGTTCAGCGCCGAGCGCGAGATCGAGCCGCTGACCGGGAAGGCGCCGCACAGGCCGCTGGTCATCTTGGCCAGGCCCTGGCCGATCAGCTCCTGGTTTTCATCCCAGCGCTCACGCTGCTTGCGGGCGATCACGCGGCAGCTCGACATCGCCTCGGTGAAGCTGACGATGGCCAGGATCAGCGCGCCCAGCCACAACTCGCGGTGGCTGTCGAAGGAGATCGCCGGCGGCAGCGCCAGCGTGGGCATATTCGATGGCAGCTTGCCGACGATGGCGCCGCCGTGGCCGGCGTAGTCCAGCAGCCGGCTGGCGAGGATGCCCAGCACGGTCACCAGCAGCACACCAGGCAGGCGTGGCGCGTATCGCCGCAGCAGCACCAGCAGCAGGATAGCGCTGACGCCAAAGGCGGCGGTGATGGGCGTGCCGCGCGAGAAGGCGATGAACTCGGCGGGCGCGGACCACTGCCGCGGATGAAAGGCAATGCCCAGCAACTGCGGCAACTGGGACAGCATGATGATCACCGCGGCGGCATTGATGAAGCCGGTGACCACCGGCTGCGACACCAGGTTGGCGATGCTGCCCATGCGGAACACGCCCAGCAGCAGCTGGAACAGGCCCGAGTAGAGCGCCAGCCAGATCGCCAGCGCGGTCCAGGCCCCCGTTTCCGGCGCGGCCAGCGATGACAGCGAGCCGAATACAAGGATGGAAGTCAGCGCCACCGGCCCCACCGCCAGCAGCGGCGACGAGCCCCACAGCATGCCGATGATGCTGGGCAGCAGCGCGGCATACAGGCCGGTGTGCGGCGGCATGCCGGTCAGCGTGGCATAGGCCAGCGCCTGCGGCACCAGCACCAGGCCGACGGTGATGCCGGCCCAGACATCGCGTTTCAGGGATTGCCGCGTCGGACGCGGCCAGGACAGGAAGGGGAAATAACGCCGCAGGCGGTGGGAAGGCTGCATCTCGGGCTGTTGTGGTTGGTGTGGGCTGCCCTGGTGGCGCTGGTGGCGCCGGCCTGGTTCGCGCCGGGGCTCTCCGCGCGGGCCTGTCCCTTGGGCTGGATGCCTTGCCGGACGTCATGCAGTATAAAGTACCCGTCCGCAATAAACAGTAGCTGTGTGCCGCCCTTGCTGGAAGATGGGCGCATTGCCCGCCACGGCTGCCACATCCGGTCAGCGTGGCCGTCTTCCCGCCATGTCGTCCGGACGGGCGGCTCGGCCTAGCGCACGCAGGCAAGAAAAAACCACGGCCGGAAAGCGCCGTGGTTTCGGAGTGCAGCCTGTCCCGCCGCTGCCCGTGCAGGCAGCGGCGGGCAGTATCAGGCTTGCTTGCGACGACGGGCCAGGCCCAGGCCCAGCAGGCCCAGACCGACCATGGCGACGGTTGCCGGCTCCGGCACTTCCGAAGAGCCGCCGAAGATCACGTCGAGCGAACCGTTGATGACCTGGGTACCGGTCGGGTTGAAGTTGTTGAGCTGGCCCGACTGGAACGAAATGTTATAGAACGGGTTGGGCGCAACAAAGTACTCGCTGCCGGCAGCGGTCAGGTTGAACGACGACGAGGCGCCGAAGCTGCCGCAGTTGATGCCGTTGGTGATGCCGCAGGTGCTCAGGCTCGGGTCGAGGCGGCCTTCGCCGGAAGTCGGGGTGCCGGTGGCGATCAGCACGTCATCCGCGTTGTTGGTGGTGGAGAAACCCAGCGCGCCGTTGGCCGGCTGGCCGAACAGGGTGTTGGATTGTGCGTCGGCGAACAGGTTCAGGGAGCCGCCTGGCGTGAAGCTGAACACGGTGCCGGATGCGGTGGTGTTGAAGGTGCCGGTGCCCTGGTACAGCGCGTACAGGCCATACTGGCTGGCCGAGCCGCCGAGCTGGCTAGCCACCGGGGTGGAGCCGTTGTTGGCGACGAACTGGCCTGCATTCCACTTCAGGGACACATTGAAGGTGCCGCTGGTCTCGGAGCCGGAAAAGGTGATGACTTCCACGTAGTTGCCGGTGATCTTGTCGGCGGTGAAGGTCTGGCCGAGAGCGCCGGCGATCGCGCCTTCGTTCACGGTGAAGTCCGGGAAGCTCTGTGCCATGGCGCCGGAGCTGGCTGCGAACGAGGCGGTCACTGCGCATGCGATCAGGGTCTTGCGAATTGCGTTTTTCATTTTTCCGATTCCAGTTTAATTAATTATGGCGAGATTGCTCTCATGGCCTAATCAGCAGGAACCGTGCCACCCAATCAACATTTTTTAAAATCAACGACTTAACAAGTTACTGAATGTAACTAGTTTCAATATTGTAAATTTATCCGACACAACAATTTGACAATATGCATGGATAGCGCGAAATGTATGTGCGTTTGCGCACGTAAAAGCAAGTTAATGGGGAAATTCGCGACATTCACTTCGTCCAATGCCCTGTCCAGGCAATCTTGTATGCCTTTCACGCGCTGCAAACCGTGATTGTGAAGCAGTCGTACGATCAATTTTTTACCAGATTACTCGATGCAAGCGTAATTACTGCAGGAAACATATTCGGATATTTATCAAACCTTCTCCAAATTCCATTATTTAATTTATTCAGTGCAATTATTTTCTTCATGCAATTCGCCATGCATCCATAATTGCGCCGCCCATGCACTTTGCATCGGTGTTTTCAATCAAAACCCGTCGCTTTCTTTTCCGGCAGACTGTCCCGTTAATCGACAGGTGAAAGACCATGAATCGACGTTGGGAACTGGATCTGCTAAGGGGCTTCATGCTGGTGATGATGTTTACCACGCACCTGCCGACCCGGTTTTCCGACAAGCTCGGCCAGCCCTTCGGCTATGTGTCGGCCGCCGAGGGTTTCGTGATGCTGTCGGCCTTCATGGCCGGGCTGATCTATACCGGGCGGGCGCAGAAGGCCGGCATACCGGCCATGAAAAAAGCCTTTTTCCGGCGCGTCACCACGGTGTACGCCTGCCACGCCACCCTGCTGCTGTTCCTGTTCTCGGCCATTGCCATGCTGGGCCTCAAGCTCGACCAGCCGGCGCTGACCAACCTGATCGGCTTCTACCTGTCCGATCCCTGGGCCGCGCTGCCGGGTGCGCTGCTCCTGATCTACAACCCGCCGCTGCTTGATATCCTGCCGCTCTACATCCTGCTGCTGTTCGCCAGCCCCTTCGTACTCGCCTTTGCGATGCAGCGCGGCTGGACCGGCATATTCGTCATCAGCGTGGCCCTGTGGGCATGCGGCCAGTTTCCGCTGTCGCAGGGCCTGTACGAGATGCTGGCCCAGCATACCGGGCTGCGGGTGCCGTTCAGCGAAACCGGCTCGTTCGAGACCCTGTCATGGCAATTCCTCTGGCTGTTCGGCCTATGGATGGGCGCCGCCACCGCACAGGGCAGGCTGGACCACCGCAAGCCCTTCCCCCGGGCCCTGGTGGTGGGCGCTTTCCTGGTGGTGCTGGTTGGCCTGGTGTGGCGCCATACGGCCGGCCAGATTCCGGTGCCGGGTGATGCCGAATCCCTGATCAACCACCTGTTCGACAAATGGCGACTGGGGCCGCTGCGCATGCTGAACCTGTTCGCGCTGCTGGTGGTGATCATGCATGTCGGGCCGCGCCTGAGCGAGCGGCTGCCGCGCATCGGCTTTCTGGAAAAGCTGGGGTCGGCATCGCTGCCGGTGTTCTGCATGCACCTGGTGGTGGTGCTTGCCGCGCTGTCGATTGCCGGGGAATACCGGCCCGGCCGCCCGCTGCTGCTGGATGTGCTGATGATGGCGGCCGGCCTGGCGGCGCTGTATGCGACTGCGCTGGTCACGCTGTACCTCGACCGCGAGGAGCAGCAGCGCATGCTGGCGGCGCGCAAGGAGCAGGAACTGAAACGCGCGGGGCGTCGCCAGGCCACGGCCGCCGGTGCGGCCAAATCCGATCTGCCTACCTGAGCGACGGCGAGATCAGGTCATGCCATAGCGCGTAGCCGGCCTGGTTCATGTGCAGCCTGTCCTCGCGGAACAATTCGGCGCGCGGCGCGCCCCGGCTGTCGAGCATGGGCGTGAAGACATCGATATAGCGGGCATTGTCCAGGTGCGACACGTACTCGCCGATCAGGGCATTGGTGGCACGGATGTCGGCCAGCAGGCCAACGCGGGCGATGCTGGGCTTGATCGACACATAGGCGATGCGGGTGGCGGGCAAGGCGGCGCGCACGCCTTCGACGAAGCGGGTAAAGCTCTTTAACACCTGTTCCGGCCGGCGGCCTTCCGCCAGGTCGTTCTCGCCGGCATACACCACCACCGTGCGCGGCTTGTAGGGAATCACCAGGCGGCTCAGGTAGGCGGCGCAGTCCTCCATGCGGGAACCGCCGAAGCCGCGCTTGACCACGATGGGCGCGGTGTTGAATTGCTGTTCCAGGTTGTCCCAGAGGCGGATCGATGAGCTGCCCACGAACAGCACGCCGCCCGGCGCCGGCATTTTTTGCTTGTCGGCATTGGCGAAGGCATCGAAGCTGGAGGTCCAGCGCGGATCGATGGCGGCCTGGAGCCCGGCCGCGCTGCTCTGGGCCAGGACCGGCTGCGCCAGCCCGGCGGCAAACAAAAGAGAGACCACTGCCCGAGAAATGGCAATCATTGCAAACCTTTAATCTGATTCGACCGGATGTTGCCGCATTTTGGGACGGCCCGCCAATATTAAAGGCAAGTCATTGAAACAGATGAAAAAATTGTGATTTTTGCCATGCAAAAACGTTGCTGCAAGGTGCTTGCGGGCCAATCCGGCCGTTGCGGCGCGGCCGCCGGCATCGATAAAAGCATGCCTGGCGGCCACGGCGCATTAAAGGTGGGAAGGCAGACAGCTGCCATGCCTTCTCCGTGATGCCTGCACTCAGGCGGCATCCTTCAGGTAACCGACCTTGGCCGGGTCGCGCATTTTGAGGCACACCGCGAAGGCAATCGCGCACATCGCCGTCACGTACCAGTAGAAGCTGGCTTCGTGGCCGACCGACTTGAGCCACAGCGCGACATACTCGGCCGAACCGCCGAAGATGGCATTGCCCAGCGCATAGGAAAAACCGACGCCGAGCGCCCTGATCTCCGGCGGGAACATCTCCGACTTGATCAGGCCGCTGATGGAGGTATAGAAGCTGACGATGGCCAGGGCGCCGACCACCAGCGCGAATGCGGCATAGGGGCTGCGCACCCCGGCCAGCGCATACAGGATGGGCACGGTGCACAGCGTGGCAAGGCCGCCGAACCAGAGCATCGAGGTGCGGCGCCCGATGCGGTCGGACAGAGCGCCGAAGAGCGGCTGCATCAGCATGTAGACAAACAGCGCGCAGGTCATCACCAGGCTGGCGGTCTTGGCATGCATGCCCGCGGTGTTGACCAGGTACTTCTGCATGTAGGTGGTGAAGGTGTAGAAGATCAGCGAGCCGCCGGCGGTGAAGGCGATCACGGTGAAGAAGGCGCCCTTGTGCTGCATCAGGCCGGCGAAGCTGCCGGCTTCCTTGGCGCCGCGGCTTTCGGCGGTGGAGGTCTCGGACAGGGTGCGGCGCAGGTAGAGCGCCACCAGCGCGGCCAGCGCGCCCAGCACGAAGGGAATGCGCCAGCCCCAGTCGCGCAGCTGTTCCGTGGTGAGCAGCTGCTGCAGCACGACCAGCACCAGCACCGCCAGCAGCTGGCCGCCGATCAGGGTCACGTACTGGAAGGAGGCGAAGAAGCCGCGCCGGCCCTTCAGCGCCACTTCGCTCATGTAGGTCGCGCTGGTGCCGTACTCGCCGCCGACCGACAGGCCCTGCAGCAGCCGCGCCAGCAGCAGCAGCGCCGGCGCGAGGGTGCCTATCGTGGCATAGGTCGGCAGGCAGGCAATGAGCAGCGAGCCGCCGCACATCATGAACACCGAGATCAGCATGGCGGTCTTGCGGCCGCGCTTGTCGGCGATCCGGCCGAACATCCAGCCGCCGATGGGCCGCATCAGGAAGCCGGCGGCGAACACGCCGGCCGTGTTGAGCAGCTGGGTGGTCGGATTGCCGGACGGGAAAAACGCATGCGCAAAATACAGCGACGTGAAGGAGTAGATATAGAAGTCGAACCATTCGACCAGGTTGCCCGAGGAGGCGGCGACGATGGCGAAGATGCGGCTGCGGTCATCCATCGGGTGCGTGGCGGTCGTGGGGCTTGCGGTGTCCATTTCGGCGTGTTCCTGTAGTGATCAAGACATGGGTTTACCAGATTGGCCGGTGGGGCTCGTTGACGCAGTCGCGCCAGAGGCATCTTTCAGGCAGGAACAGGCTTCGTCACCCGCAATCGGAGAAGTTTCCACGGGAGTGGATTGCCTGTACATGTCCGACTGCGCGCCTTCCGCCGGCAGGGCAGCCCGGTGGGCTGTGCCCTACAGGTCGAAGGCGATGCCCTGGGCCAGCGGCAGCTGGTCCGAGTAATTGACGGTGTTGGTAGCGCGCCGCATATAGCCTTTCCATGCGTCCGAGCCGGATTCGCGGCCGCCGCCGGTCTCCTTGTTGCCGCCGAAGGCGCCGCCGATCTCGGCGCCGGACGGACCGACATTCACATTGACGATGCCGCAGTCGCTGCCGGCAGCGGCCATGAAACGCTCGGCTTCCCGCATGTCGGTAGTGAAGATCGAGGAGGACAGGCCCTGCGGCACCGCATTGTTCAGGAAGATGGCCTCGTCCAGGCTGCGGTAGCGCATCACGTACAGGATGGGCGCAAAGGTTTCCTCGCAGACGATGCCGCTCTGGGACGGCATCTCCACCAGCGCCGGCCGCCCGTAATGGCCGCGCTCGCAGCCCGGCACCATCACCCGCTCGCCGCCATGCACCGTGCCGCCCTCCCGCGCCGCGCTCGCCAGTGCGCGCTGCATCGCGTCGAAGGCGGCGCCGTCGATCAGCGGGCCGACCAGCGTTTCCGGCAGCAGCGGATTGCCGATGCGCAGCGCCTGCATCGCCTGCTTCAACGGCGGCAGCAGGCGCTCGTGCACGTCCGCGTGGACGAACAGCCGGCGCAGGCTGGTGCAGCGCTGGCCGGCGGTGCCGGCGGCGGCGAAGAGGATGGCGCGCAGGGCCAGCGCCAGGTCGGCGCTGGGCGCCACCACGGCCGCATTGTTGCCGCCCAGCTCGAGAATGGCGCGACCGAAGCGTGCCGCCACCCGCGGCGCCACTTCGCGGCCCATGCGGGTCGAGCCGGTCGCCGAGAGCAGCGGCACGCGGCCATCGTCCACCAGCCGGGCCGCCAGCGCAGGCCCGCCCTGCAGCACTTCGAGCAGCCCGGCGGGCGCGGCGCCGAAGCGCGCGCAAGCCTTTTCGAACAGGGCGGCGCAGGCCAGCGCCGTGAGCGGCGTTCTTTCGGAAGTCTTCCACACGACGGCGTCGCCGCAGACCCAGGCCAGCGCGGCATTCCAGGCCCATACCGCCGCCGGGAAATTGAAGGCCGACAGCACGCCGCATACGCCCAGCGGATGCCAGGTCTCCATCAGCCGGTGGCCCGGCCGCTCCGACGCCATCGTCAGCCCGTACAGCTGGCGCGACAGGCCCAATGCGAAGTCGCAGATGTCGATCATCTCCTGCACCTCGCCCAGGCCTTCCTGCAGGATCTTGCCGGTCTCCAGCGTGATCAGCCGGCCCAGCGCCGCCTTGTTCTCGCGCAGCACATCGCCGAACAGCCGCACCAGCTCGCCGCGCCGCGGCGCCGGCATCTCGCGCCAGGCGAGGAAGGCCTGGTGGGCGCGGCCGATGGCGGCATCGGCCTGCGCCGCCGAACCGGCCGCCACGCCGGCCAGGGGCTTGCCGTCGATCGGCGAGACCGACTGCAGGCCGGCCGGGTCCAGGCTGGCGGGCTGCACGCCCAGCTGCGATAAAAGCGCGTTCACGTCCATGGCGGGCTCCTGTGGAATCGACGGCGACAGGCCAAGTCTGTCGCAGCCGGGGGCGGCGCACAAGTGCATTGCGGGAGTTTGCATGCAGCGCGTCGGAAAACTCAACTACACTACGAGCCTGCTTCCTGTGCCTGACAACGCAGCCGGACGTCGATCCGGCGCAAGGAGACCAGCATGCGGCATCAGCAACGCGAACATATCGACACCGTCCTGCGCGTGGCCGACCCCGGCGGCGCGGCCGCGCCTGACGCGGCGCCGCATGACGACGTGATACGCAGCTCATGGCTGCGCTGCGTCAACGACCACCGGCTCGACCCGACCCGCATGCGCGAGGCCGTGATACTGCCGGCGCCGCTGCTGCGCGAGCACCAGGACCAGATGGAAGACTTCCTGCGCATCGCCCGCCATGGCCTGGAATCGCTGTACCAGCAGGTGGCCGGCCTGGGCTACGTGGTGCTGCTCACCGATGCGCGCGGCGTGACGGTCGACTTCATGGGCGACCTGCAGCTGGACCGCAGCCTGCGCAAGGCCGGCCTCTACCTCGGCGCCGACTGGAGCGAGCGTCATGCCGGCACCTGCGGCGTGGGTACCTGCATTAGCACCGGCGAAGCGCTGACGGTGCACCAGGGCGACCACTTCGACGCCACCCACATCCCGCTCACCTGCAGCACCGCGCCGGTCTATGGCAGCGATGGCGGCCTGAATGCGGTGCTGGATATCTCCGCCCTCACCTCGCCCCAGCCCAAGGCCAGCCAGCACCTGGCGCTGCAACTGGTGAAGATGGCGGCGCAGCGGGTGGAGGATGCCGGCTTCCTGCGCCGCTTCGCACAGGAATGGGTACTGCGGCTTTCCGCGGCGCCGCAGTTCCTGGAAGTGAGCCCGGAATACCTGCTGGCGCTCGATGCGGCCGGCCATGTCGCCGGCTACAACCGCCGCGCCCAGCTGCTGCTGGAAGCGCCGGGCGCGCCGCCGCTCCTGGGCCGGCATATCGGCCAGCTGCTGCAGCTCGACATCAACCAACTCGGCCGCTACCTGAAGAGCGAGCCGGCCGACCGGCGCGCGGTGGTGGTCAATGGCAGCAGGCGCATCCTGTTCCTGCTGGCGTCGCCGCCGCCGGCACGGCGGGTGCAGGCAGTGCCGGCACGCCAGATCCCGGCGCCGCTGGCTGCGCTCTCCGGCGGCGATGCGCTGCTGGACCGGCAGATCGAGCGCGCCGCCAGGCTGGTCAACACGCCGGTCAGCCTGTTGCTGACGGGCGAAACCGGCACCGGCAAGGAATACTTTGCCAAGGCCCTGCATGAAAGCAGCGAGCGCCGGCGCGGCCCCTTCATCGCCGTCAATTGCGCGGCCATCCCCGAGACGCTGATCGAAAGCGAGCTGTTCGGCTATCTGCCCGGCAGCTTTTCCGGCGCGGCGCAGAAAGGCAAGCGCGGCCTGATCGCCGAGGCGCACGGCGGCACCCTGTTCCTGGACGAGATCGGCGACATGCCGCGCCACCTGCAGGCCAGGCTGCTGCGGGTGCTGGCGGAAAAGGAAGTGCTGCCGATCGGCGCGTCGCGGCCGGTGCAGGTCGACATCCGGGTGATCGCCGCCACCCACTGCGCGCTGGAAGCGCTGGTGCGGGAAGGCCGCTTCCGCGACGACCTGTACTACCGCCTCAACGGCGCGCGCCTCGTGCTTCCGCCGCTGCGGCTGCGGCAGGACCTGGGCTGGATGATGGACCGCATGCTGCGCGCCCATGCCAGGCGCAACGGCCTGCAGGAGGCGCCCGAGCTTGCCGCCGACACCGCGCAGCTGCTGCGCAGCCATCACTGGCCGGGGAACCTGCGCGAGCTGCGCAATGTGCTGGAGTATGCGGCCGCGGTCTGCAGCGGCAACCGCATCGAGCCGGCCGACCTGCCGGACGGCCTGGCCGCGCAGGGCGCGCTCGAAGCGCCCGGCAGCGCCGGCGAGGCCGACACGCCGGCGCGGCAGCTCGAAGCGCTGCTGCGCGAATGCCGCTGGAACGTGACGCTGGCCGCGTCGCGTCTGGGCGTGGCGCGCATGACGCTGTACCGGCGCATGAAACGGCTGGGCATCGTCAGCCCCAACCATACGCAAGCCTAAGCACGCTCCGGGCTTACGGCTTCCTGCGAGTGTCACAGCTGTGACACCTGTCACAGGCCGGGTAACGGCACAGGTGCCGCACCGCCGGGCTGGCGTGCCTGCCTGCCTCTCATGCGCGGCAGCCTGCCTCACTGACAAATCCTTTTGATTCATAGGTTTGCATGCCTGCCCGCAGAACGTGCCAAGTGCAGGCGGCGCTGGCACGCGGCTTGCGAAAGAGGATGACCGGCACGAGCCGGGCTATTCATATCATGGAGGCAGACAGATGACGATTACCCCTACCCAAGCGGCGGCAGACTGGCTGGAACAATTCGGCGCGGCCCTCAAGAGCAACGACCCCGATGCCGTGGCCGCGCTGTTCCAGGAAGACTGCTACTGGCGCGACCTGGTCAGCTTCACCTGGAACATCAAGACCATGGAAGGCCGGCAGCAGGTGCGCGACATGCTGGCGGCGCGGCTGGCCGACACCGCGCCGTCGAACTGGCGCCTGGAAGGCGAACCTACCGAAGCCGACGGCGTGGTCGATGCCTGGCTGACCTTCGAGACCGGCGTGGCGCGCGGCCGCGGCCACCTGCGGCTGAAGGACGGCCGCGCATGGACGCTGCTGACCACGATGACGGAACTGAAGGGCCACGAGGAAAAGACCGGCGAGCGGCGCGCCAAGGGCGCCGAGCATGGCGTGCAGAAGGGCCGGCTTTCCTGGCTGGAGAAGCGCCAGCAGGAAGAACGCGAGCTGGGCTACAGCGCCCAGCCGTACTGCGTGATCATCGGCGGCGGCCAGGGCGGCATTGCGCTCGGCGCACGCCTGAAGCGCCTGGGTGTGCCCACCATCATCGTCGAGCGCAACCCGCGCGCCGGCGACTCCTGGCGCAACCGCTACAAGTCGCTCTGCCTGCATGACCCGGTCTGGTACGACCACCTGCCCTACCTGCCCTTCCCGGACGACTGGCCCGTGTTCGCGCCCAAGGACAAGGTCGGCGACTGGCTGGAGATGTATACCAAGGTGATGGAACTGAACTACTGGAGCAGCACCGAGGCCGTCAGCGCCCGCTTCGACGAAGAGAAGAAGGAATGGGAAGTGCTGGTCAGGCGCAATGGCGAGGACGTGACGCTGCGGCCGAAGCAGCTGGTATTCGCGCTGGGCGTGTCGGGCTTTCCGAACGTGCCGAAAATCGAGGGCGCGGAAGACTTCCAGGGCGTGCAGCATCACTCCAGCAAGCACCCCGGCGGCGAGGCCTTCGCCGGCAAGAAGGCGGTGGTGCTGGGCGCGAACAACTCGGCCCACGACATCTGCGCCGACCTGTGGGAGAACGGCGCGGACGTCACCATGATCCAGCGCAGCTCGACCCATATCGCGCCGTCCGAATCGCTGATGGAGCTGGCGCTGGGCGGGCT
>Ga0308161_1002862_pt1 | contig 17651 bp, 17 predicted proteins | sample PhyFR2_FD_201034 | JGI IMG/M metagenome (GOLD analysis project Ga0308161, IMG submission 201034) | Phyllosphere microbial communities from UC Gill Tract Community Farm, Albany, California, United States - DLSLF.R2 | ecosystem: Host-associated > Plants > Phyllosphere > Unclassified | place: USA...
CCCCGGATCCTGAAAATCAGGTTATGCTGGAAAATATCAGCATCAAAGGGGGAAATGCCACCGACCGCAGTGCCAGTACAACGATCGATAACGTAAAATTCAGCCGTGGCCAAGGTGGCGGTATGTTGATTGGGATGGCTCGGCTCCTGCTCAAAAATGTGGATGTGGTCGACAATAAAGCGAGCGCAGATAAGGGAACTGCAGGTTTTGCTGCCGGCATCTATGCGTTTTCAGGTGCCCAGCTCAGATTGGAAAACTGTCGCATCAACAATAATAGCAACAGCGGAAATAATGGCGGCGGACTATGGATCGCCGATGGTTCACTGATTGCCTACGATAGCCAGTTTAATCACAATAGCGCCAAAGGCACTGCAGGGGGCGTACATGCCTATCCAAACGCGGATATCACACTCTATAATTGTGAGGTGATCGGAAATTCAAATACATCCTATGGAGCGGGTGTTTATCTGCGTGAAAAATCAAAAGGGATATTTGTTAATAGCGTGCTGGCTGAAAATTCCAGTACATCAGCCAATGGCGGCGGCGGACTGATGCTGTATGATAACAGTCAGGCAGACGTCATCAGTACCACCATTACCAAGAATACCGTTGTTGGTCCCGGAGGTGGAATTTATCGACGCAGCAATGTCAACAACCTGACTTTGATCAATTCGATCGTATCGGGCAATACCCAGGCGGGAAGTTCTACCGATGTTGATGCCTATTCAGATAACATCGCTGTCATGCCACGGATACAGCACTCGGTTGCAGCGCAAGCGGTGTATGCTGCTGATGGAAGCATTGTTCCTAAAGTAAGCTTTGAACCTGCGACCATGCTCAATCCCGATTACCTGCCCATCGGTGCCGAAAATCCGTCCATGAGCTATGGTTTAGGTTCAGCCGGACTGTTTGAGCTTGCCAATAAATACACGCCGGTATTGGACGATAGTCGCATGCAACAAGATATCAATAATAACCCGCGCTCTTCTAGCTGGATGGGCGCAAAAGTGAAATAAGATGAAACAATTAAGCTGTCTAATTATCCTTACCATACTTTTATTGGGCAACAGCTGGGCTGCTGAACACAAGAATATCCTATTGTTATTAGGTTCAGCCGATCCTAAGGTACTGGCCCAGCGGGTAGATGTTGCTGCGCAGCTCTACCGTATCCGGCCGATGGATGCTATCGTGGTGTCTGGAGGTTGTGGTGCGCACGGTTCCAAGATTTGTGAAGCTTCGTCCATGGCGCTGCAATTGGCCAGTAAGGGCGTGCCGGCGGCATCGATCTTTAAGGAGGAAAACTCCAAGACGACGGTGCAGAACTATATTTTTAGCAGGCGCCTCAAAAATAATGCTGGCGAGCGAATCATCCAGCCTGGAGATACGGTTTATGTCGTTTCGAACCACTGGCATGCGATCGCTGTTGCTGCCCGCCTGGAAAAATACGATGGCGTGACAGCGAAGTTTTTTATTGAAGGTGCTATACAGCCCAAAAAAGAAGATCGTCTTGATTATGCCGGAATATTTAACGCTTACGATGACAATCACCTTTTTACGTTAAAAGGAACCTGGCTGACACCGGAAGCGGTATGGACAAAAAAAGACAGTACTTGTTATCTCACTCAGGATATCGTCTACACAACGGATGCAGCTAACAGCAGCTATAGCGTCAGTCCTGTGGAAAAGCTGTTTCCTTTTCTGAAAGGCAGCTCAGAGTTTAATCCGCCAGTATATATTGATGACCCGGCTGCATGGTATGTCCTCTTTGATGGCTATTGCCGTAAAGTTTCAAAAAAAGATTACAAGGTACTGGAAGAACAGCCTATTCAGGAATGGTTGAAGCTGCCAGACACATTGAACTGGAGCCAAATCAATACCGGGTATATCCAGGGAAAATCTTTGGTACTGATCGGAAGGAACAAGGTGCTATTGGCGGAGCGAAAAGGAAAGACCTTTCAGTATGTCAGGGAAACCCTGCCGCAACACTTTTTTGTCAACTGGCCCTATAGCTGGGGCGCGGGCAATGTCAGTGCGGCAAGATTGCTGCCGGGAGAAAATAAGGTCATCTTTTACCGCAATATGGAGTCTGCCGTATGCACTATTGACCAGAAAACAATTGAAAAAGCGATTCCATTAAAATTAAAGTGGATCGGTGAAATAAAGTAAGAACAGATGAAAAGAAATTTTATATACAGCTTATTGCTGCTTTTTCTTGTTATTTCATGCAAGAAAAATGAGGGCGGAACGCAGCTGCCCTATGATTACAGTATTCCCCAGGAGGAAAACCTGGCGGAGATTATCAATACGACTGCCTGGAATACAAAAACTGTTGCCGACGGTGTCGTGTGGAAGTATTACCAATTTCCGCGGATATTTGATTCCAAACAACATGTCAATGTATTTGAGATCGATCTGAAGAAAGGCATGCAGCTGGAAATTCCCTATGTGAAGACCGGATTTCTAAAAACAAGTGCTGCTGCCACGGCTAAGGGCGCTTTGGTTGCATTCAATGGCAGTTACTTTAATACCAGTACAGGCGGATCAACCGTATTTTTCAAATACGATGGCCAGGTGATTAATCAGACTGTGAATGGATTTAATAGCTACCGTGAAAACGGGGCATTTACCTTTACCGGGCAGAACTATCAGATTGTGCCGAAGCCGGCAGGAGGCTGGGGGACCCTGAGTGCTACAGCCGCACTGGCTGGTGGTCCGCTTTTGATGCAGGATGGTCAGGTGTTGGAGCAGTTGAACGTAGATTTCAATACCAGTAGACATCCTCGTACTGCAGTTGGACTTACCAAGGACAATAAGATGATTGTAGCTGTTATCGATGGACGTTCGTCGCAATCTCAGGGACTGACGATACCCCAGTTGGGCGAGTTAATGGCCGCCTTGGGCTGCACTTCCGCATTAAACTACGATGGCGGCGGTTCCTCCACGGCCTGGGTGAAGGGCGAAGGTGTGGTCAACTATCCTTCAGATAATGGAAAGTTTGACCATGAAGGTGAACGCGCTGTAGCCACGGTATTTACAGTGAAATAAAAAATCGATACTTTTATAGGTAGACGGCTATCTTATCGATAACATGAGATAGCCACTATCAAATTAGAATGATTTCTATTGTTGTTAATTGAAACATCATGAAAAAAAAGATAGGTATCGTTATTTTCCTCTTCCTTGTTTTGGGCCCCTTTTCCATTTACGCCCAACAGGTTATTCCCTCTGCTAAATTTGCGCTGCAGGGAAGAGCTTTTGAAAATGCACCAAAATTTCATCGGATAGATACAGCGAAGTACAGCGAACTTCCGGCTCCGGTAAAGAAATTATATACCCATGCTGCAGGCATGTTTATTACGTTTAAGAGCAATACCAGCAAATTATCTTTACACTGGAAGACGGTTGATGCAGCGCTGGGCAATAATTCCACGCCGATAATGTCGCGGGGTTTCGATGTATATGTAAAAGAAGCCAGCGGCTGGCGCTTTGCAGGGGTAGCCCGTCCAGATCTTAACCTGGCGGAAAGTAAGGCTACGCTGGTCGAAGATATGGCTGCGACAGAAAAAGAATTTCTTATCTATTTTCCGCTATATAAAGAGCTATTGGATTTTGACCTGATTATTGATGACAAAGCCAGCTTTGTTGGTACCAAACAGTCGTTTGCTAAAAAGGTCGTGATCTACGGCTCCAGCATTGTCCATGGAGCTTCTGCAAGCCGTCCGGGATTAGCCTATCCAGCGCAATTGGGGCGCCGGCTGAATGCCAACCTGATCAATATGGGCGTGAGCGGCAATGCCCGCATGGAGCCTGCTGTGGCCGATATGCTGAGTGCTATTGACTCCATGGATCTGCTCATTATGGATTGTGTGCCCAATAGTAGCCCTGATGAAGTACGGGAACGCACGTTTAATTTTGTGGAACGGATCCGTCGGTCCCATCCCCAGTTACCCATATTGCTGATAGAGAGCATAAGGCGTCAGGTCGGCAATTATAATTTAAAATGGAGGGCACGACTGACCGAGCAGAATAAGAATTTTAAGTTACAGTATGAAAGACTGTTGGAGGCAGGTTATAAAAATTTGTATTATATACCCACAGACCATTTAATAGGAGATGATTCCGAAGGAACAGTGGATGGCACCCACCCTACGGATGTAGGATTTGAAAGGATGCTTAAAATAATCGGGCCTAAAGTAGAAGCTATCCTAGAAAAATAGTCCGTAGATCTTCACCCGCTCTACTTCATTGAATCGTTATTTCGAATGATAGCTTTCACCTCGCTATTTCCACCATTCACCGAGTTTTCCCGTCTGTTAGTCTAAAGCCCGTAGGCTAGAGGCCTATTGTGTTGTAGTTTTGAGTCAACAAATAAGAACAACAGAACTAACACAATAAAATAAAGACATTATGAAAGCCTTAGTAAAAACATTCGCAGCAGCAGCCTTAATCGCCGTATCAACTTTCGCTATGGCAGCTGAAGGACCGGGAGCAAAAGCAACAAAAACTAACATCAACCTTTCTACAGCAGATTTCGCTTTAGAGCACTATGTTGCGGTAACCACAGAGGGAGAATCAGCAGGAGTAGAGCAGTTATTCGCAGCTGATTTCAATCAAAAGATCCGAGCTTCCAATGCACAAAATAACAGCCGTAGCGAAGTGGTTAAATCCTTGAAAAAACAAAAAGGCGAAAAGCTAAACTGTACAGTAAACACAGCTATCATCGAGGAATCGGCAGACTATTTGGTTGCTAAAGTAACTTTGAAATTTGAAAACTTCACCAAGACAGATTTAGTTACTTTGGAGCGTGTGGGCAATGACTGGAAAGTATCCAAATCGATCAATTCGTATAAATAATAGCCATCTCAAATAAATATATATGTTGTAGAGCCATGTCATGAGACGTGGCTTTTTTAAGTATCATTGCATTTCGATTCGACGATAAAGATAACTTTGAAAATGGTCACAAACTGCGGGAATCAAGATGAAGTAAAACAGCTGGAAAGGCAAGTTTTACCTTATGACCAAAATTGTATGAATGAAATTTGATGTCGTCAAGAATGGAAATATTCATAAGTTTTTAGACTGCAAGATAAAGAAACTGGATTTTTACTTATCTTTCTGAGGAGATGTTAGTTTAAAAATTGGTTTTTCATGAGATTGTTTATTATATGATAAGGTTTGATTTTGTATTAGTACCCATAATGTTTATAGCAATTTTTATATTAGCTACATATCGAAGTAAATACAGATTAAGGAGGTTATTCCAAGATCATGTAGAGATTTATCTTATTGAAAATAAATATAAACTTATTGGTTATAAGAAAATAAGTAAACTAACTTTAGGTAAATCAGAATTTAAAGTTAGACCTCATTTTTCTACAGGTTCGCCGTTTTCCACTACTATTTTTAAAGTTGATGTTGAGGACGATCGTAATCGAAAAACATTTTTTGAAGTTGAGATAACAACTGTATTTGGGAATCTCGAGGAAGTTAAGTTCTTCGAAAAGCAAAGAGTCTGAAAAATCTAAATTTTATAAACAAATAACTCGTATAGAATGGGCTATTTGTATTCATGTATAAAAAAGAATTAAAAATAGGTGCAAATAGCGATTTTAGTTCAGATAAGTATGTTAGATGATTGTTGTGAGATGAAGAATAAGCCGATAATTTTAAATTTGTAATGATGCTATACTATGGTAGATGAGAAAAAGTTAAGAGATGCTATTTTGGCAATCCATGATTTAATTATACGTGCTAGATTGATGGCTTTTGAAAAGTTGTCAAATGAAGTCATGTTCGATTTTTTGGATGATTTGGAATATCTGCCAGCTTTAATTCTAGATGATAAAAGAGAAAATACAAAAAGATTTGAAGAATATTTGGAGTCAATTTGTACTAAATATGATTATCAGGGAATATTAATTAAATATAAAAATGAGGATCAATTATAGCAAGCAGCATCTTCTATCTAATACTGGTCTCTAGCCAGGTGTTCGATATCAATTTACAAATTGACCTAGCTGATTTTTTCACCTCCCTATTTCGGCCATTTACCGAGTTTTCTAGTCCATTAGTCTAAAGCCGATAGGCTAGGAGGGTATTGTGTCGTAGTTTTGAGTCAACAAATAAGAACAACAGAACTAACACTATAAAATAAAGACATTATGAAAGCATTAGTAAAAATATTTGCAGCAGCAGCCCTAATCGCAGTATCAACTTTCGCTATGGCAGCTGAAGGACCAGGTTCGAAATCAGAGAAAGCAAACGTTAACCTTTCTACCGCAGATTTCGCTTTAGAGCACTATGTAGCGGTAACTACTGAGGGAGAATCAGCAGGCCTAGAGCAACTATTTGCAGAAGATTTTAATCAAAAGATCCAAGCTACTAATGTACAGTCTAATAGCCATAGCGAAGTGGTTAAATCCCTGAAAAAACAAAAAGACGAAAAGCTAAACTGTACAGTAAGCACAGCTATCATCGAGGAATCGGCAGACTATATGGTCGCTAAAGTGACTTTGAAATTTGAAAACTTCACCAAAACAGATTTAGTTACTTTGGAGCGTGTGGGCAATGACTGGAAAGTATCCAAATCGATCAATTCGTATAAATAGTATCCAATAACTAGTGGTTTGCCGTTAACAAAAGACAAACCACTAGTGAATCATATGTTTATTAAGGCCAGGTCGCGAGATCTGGCTTTTTTCTTTTGCTCAAGTATAAGACAGACTTTTTGGTTAACTTTAAGTATTCATGAGTGATGATGAGTTTTCTTTATGAAGTGAGTATTGCCACAAGGATATATTAATTATGACCGAAAAGTATTATTATAAACTTTATTTACAAATTGTTTTAAAAGGAGCCGATTACGTTTTTGGCTATTTAAATGTCTCTCATATTCCTTATGAAAAATTTTATGAACTTTTTCAGGATCAAGTGACTACTGAAACCTTCTTGTTTAAAGATGTCAGTTATTTTATAGACGAAGAGCTCTACCAGAAGAATAAGGTTTTTCTGGATAAGGAAGTTTCTTTCACATTTGATTTTGATTTATTTGAATATAGTATCGGTCTTACAGGAGACCCATTTAGTCGTTATATAAAAGATTATTACGAAGAGCTGCCACCCGCAATAAAACGGAAATAAAAATGTACCTGTATTTATAAGAAGAAGAAAATATGCTACGATGCGAGTACATAAAGATAATGGAATAGATTGGTTGGGCATGATTCCTGAGCATTCGTAAATTCAGATATATGACTAAAGTAATCATTCCTCTTATTCTAATCTTTCTATTAATTGGTTGTAAATCGATTACCGATTCGGTAGATTATTTTGGGCAAACCTACCCTGATTCTATCCCTATTGTTTTTGCCCCAGGTACCATTTCAGTAAAAGGCCGACTGGAACATGGTATTTCATTTACACCTGATGGCGGGGAATTAGCATTTGGAATACTCGATAAAGAAGATTTCAGTGGAGCGATATTTCATGCTAAAAAAATCAACAAAAAGTGGACTAAACCTGTAGCTTTTGAACCATTAAGAAATAAGTGTGTCTATTTACCCTATTTTTCACCTAATGGTACATCCTTACTTTTTAGTCAAAGTAATGCTGGAAAGGACAACGCCTCCACAGATATTTGGATACTTGAGAAAGTTAAAGGTGAGTGGGGGATTCCAAATATGATACAAGCTCCAATAAATTCGGCAAGTAGGGAAGCAAACGCCTGCATGACTTATGACGGTACAATCTATTTTTCATCCAACAGAAATTGCGAGGGAAAGGAAAATTGCCACAACGCTGATTTATTCTATTCAAAGCTCGTGGGTAATGCGCATCCAAGCGCAGATATCATACCGGAATTTGCCTCCCCAAATGATGAGGAAAGTGTATTTATTTCTCCAAAAGAGGATTACATAATTTTTTGTAGATATACAAACGATGAAAGTAAAGTTGATCTATATATCAGTTACCGCGATATACACAATAATTGGATTGTGCCGCAAATTGTTCATTCAACAATAAATTCAAAAGATTGGGACAGAAGACCATTTGTAACTATTGATAATAAGTTCCTGTTTTTTACTCGATTGCAAATTGGAGAAAGCGGAGTAACCGAATCTGATATATATTGGGTTAATACTTCAAAACTGTTTAAGCCTTTTGTCTATAATTCTCTTTCTGATACAACAGTTCAAATAGGAAAGAAATTCGAGATATCCGTCCAAAAAAATTATTTTAAAGATATAGATGATGAACGGTTGGTTTACAGTATTAACCAAGACCAATTTAATTGGCTGCATTTTGATAGAGAACAAATGAAATTATCTGGGCTGCCAACTGTCGAGGGGGATTTTGAACTCACTTTTTCAGCAAGAGACCGATATTCAAATATGGCAGACGATAAGATTATTATAACCGTAAAAAAGTAAATACTGCTATAAGACTTTTCACCTCCCCATTCCCGCCATTCACCGAGTTTTCCCGATCGTTAGTCTAAAGCCCGTAGGCTAAGGGCCTATTGTGTTGTAGTTTTGAGTCAACAAATAGGAACAACAGAACTAACACAATAAAATAAAGACATTATGAGAACACTAGTAAAAACATTCGCAGCAGCAGCCTTAATCGCAGTATCAACTTTCGCAATGGCAGCTGAAGGACCTGGAGCAAAAGCAACAAAAGCTAACATTAACCTTTCCACCGCAGATTTCGCTTTAGAGCACTATGTTGCGGTAATCACGGAGGGCGAATCAGCAGGCCTAGAGCAACTATTTGCAGAAGATTTTAATCAAAAGATCCAAGCTACCAATGCGCAGTCTAACAGCCATAGCGAAGTGGTTAAATCCTTGAAAAAACAAAAAGGCGAAAAGCTAAACTGTACAGTAAGCACAGCTATCATCGAGGAGTCGGCAGACTATATGGTCGCTAAAGTGACTTTGAAATTTGAGAACTTCACCAAGACTGATTTAGTTACTTTGGAGCGTGTGGGCAATGACTGGAAAGTATCCAAATCGATCAATTCGTATAAGTAGTATCCAGTAACTGGTGGCTTGCCAATAATAAAAGACAAACCACTAGTGAATCATATGTTTATTAAGGCCAGGTCGAGAGATGTGGCTTTTTTACGTCAAAAGGGCCTGATTCTCATCAGACCCTTTCTCTTAGCGTTTACATGTACAGTAATTTTTATGTTTCCTATCGTTTCCTCTTTTTTGTTTCGTCATCCAACGTTTTTAAAGACAATTGGATTTTCACTGTACGACGCCAATTTTTATGTTGAACCTTTCTTTTGAAAGGCAGCTAATAGCCGCTTTGTATAGTAAGAACAGCTGTCGATTTAAAATAGTTTTAAAAATAAATGTTTCGATTTTTTAAATTGACATTTTTGAAATAAGCTCTTACTTGTTAGACATTATTATCGAATTTCTAATCCAAATATCTCTTCGCTATTTTTTCTATTAGCAATTTGATATCATCATAGCGGGCGATGCTCAAAAGCCAATCTTCAGGTATACTTTCCAGCCCATAGTACAAACCAGCTAATCCGCCCGCAATCGCAGCCCCGGTGTCTGTATCTTCACCAAGGCTTACAATAGATAATACAGTATCTTTATAGTTGTCTTTTTCCATAAAAACCCATAGGCTTGATTCTAGACTATCGATCACATAACCGCTGGACCTTAATTGATTATGTGTCTTAGATCGGATGTCATGCAAAATGGTGCTATTAAAATGAATTATTTCCGACTCAGGGAAATTGATGTCCGTCCAGAACTTTGAAACTTGATTCCGCATTTCAGCATAAGCCTGCTCCTTGGCCAAACCTAGCAAAATGAGTTCGGCTAATTTAAGATAGATAAAACATGCCATTGCAGCGCGTATGTGCTTATGCGTTAGGGCGGAAATTTCCCAAATTTTCTCGAATTGTTCCGACGGGCTAAGTCCTTTGATCTCAAATAAAAGGGGTAATATTCTCATTAACGAACCATTGCCGTTGTCTTGTTCTCTCGCCCGATATTTTAGCAAATGTAGCTCTCCGATTTGCCCGGATCCGATAATATCTTTAAGCTCACCGATCGATTTAGCCGTGGTGATACCGATATCAAAGACTTCTCCTCTTGCTGTCCACAGCTTACCTTCCTTCCAAGCTATAAATTTTTTGGAGATATCTACCAAATCATATCCACCTAACAGCGAGTCTGCAAGACACAAGGTTAAAGATGTATCATCTGACCAGGTACCCATAGGTTGATTATGGCTGCCAAATCCGATCATTTCGGTAGCTGGATTTTTTAGCATTTCTTCTTTCGACCTGAATTCAAATGGTACACCAAATGCATCACCAACCGCGATGCCAAACAATGCTCCATACATTTTATTTTTCGCTTGACTAGCAGCTGTATTAGACTGTATATTCATAAATAATTTGATCGTTGATTCATATCAATATAATAAAAAATATTCACCTCCCTATTTCCGCCATTCACCGAGTTTTCCCGATCGTTAGTCTAAAGGCGATAGGCTAAGGGCGTATTGTGTCGTAGTTTTGAGTCAACAAATAGGAACAGATAAACTAACACTATAAAATAAAGACATTATGAAAACGCTAGTAAAAACATTCACAGCAGCAGCTTTAATCGCAGTATCTACATTCGCTATGGCAGCTGAAGGACCTGGAGCAAAAGCAACAAAAGCAAACGTTAACCTTTCCACAGCAGATTTCGCTTTAGAGCACTATGTGGCGGTAACGACTGAGGGAGAATCAGCAGGTGTAGAGCAGTTATTTGCAGCTGATTTCAATCAAAAGATCCAAGCTACCAATGCGCAGTCTAACAACCGTAGCGAAGTGGTGAAATCCTTAAAAAAACAAAAAGGAGAAAAGCTAAACTGTACAGTAAGCACCGACATCTTAGAAGAATCAGCTGACTATATGGTTGCTAAAGTGACTTTGAAATTTGAGGATTTCACCAAGACTGATCTGGTTACCTTAGAGCGCGAAGGTAATGATTGGAAAGTATCCAAATCGATCAATTCGTATAAATAGAATTTCGCAACTGGTGGTTTGCCGTTAATACAAGACAAACCACTAGTGAATCATATGTTTATTTAAGGCCACGTCATAAGATGTGGCTTTTTTTACGTTTGGAAATTTGGATTTAAATAACGGAAGGTTATTGTTTTTGTATAATTCCATATTTCTTGTTTTGATCGCTTTTGGCGTTTGCCCCTGCGTAGCTATCTAAAATCCGCATGGTGGCCGCCTTTAGGGAACGTCCGAATTCTGTGGGATGATAACCCGGTCCAGTAAAAAATTCCACCTCATGATTGATTTTTGAATACCATACTCTTCCTACATCCTTGGGGCCCAAGGTATCTGGTCTCGTTATTTTCACAAATCCCTCGAGTTTGTGTTTATCTAAGCCTATCACTTGATAAGGCTGTGTCTTATTCTGACAATCTACCTCAATATATTTTTCTCCATTCCAGCACATGCACTCTTCAGGCGTCAGAAAATGTACGGTAGTCAATATTGCCAATACCAAAAGTGCTACACCTGAAAACCTCAATACAAGTTTGTTTTTTTTGAAAAATGGTCGGGGATCATTTTGTTGACTCTCATTTCCTTTATTGCTGTTATCTAAAATTATCTCATCCGAATTAATTATATCACTTACAGGTCGAATTTTTCTTGTTTCTGAATTTTCACCGTTTTCATTTTTACTCTCACTTGAATTAATGTCGATTTGAACTTCTGATTTTGTTGGAGTGATATCGGGTTTATGTTCAAAAATAGTCACGCTACAAGTTTCTTCAGGACATAGAGGTCCTTGCGGATGATCGAGTGGTATGTCAGAGGCTAGCTCATTTATATCATTGACGTCAATTCCTAAGTGGTCCGAATTTTTGTCGTAAACTAATTCATCTTCGGCGTCATGGTTAGAGGGTGGGAAAGTATTATCGTGAATGACCGTATCATCAACTGGTGCTGCACCATCTGTTTGGACTTCGTTCCCATAATTAAAGTTGTAGGGTCGCGGTTGAAAATTAATTAGTACAGCGAGAAATTTTACGACGTCTCTATCTGGGCTACGTTTTGTATCTCCAATGATAAAATTTCTTAAAGCCCTGAATTTATCCGTTTCCGAATCTTTAACTATTTCCCTGAGTGACTTACCTAGTTGCTTTTGTAGTTTCTTTTCATCTTTTTCTCTGAAATAATCAGTAAATACAATTTCATCCGCTTCAGAGAGCCCTTTCTCGAAACATTGTATAGACCAATTCTTAAGGTCTCCTGCTGAAGGCCATTCGCGGGAGAAATCAAGCTGTCTGTTTTTCTTTAAATCTAGGTAGCTGTCTCTTACAGCTTTTTGAAAATTCTCAAACATGATTCCAAAATTAATATCCATTCAGTAATGAAAATACGGGAAACCGTACCCCTGATAAGGTTAAAATATCATCTTGACCATTCGGAAAAATTTGGAAGACCGCCCGGGCTTTTGAAACATTATGAAACATCATGAAATGTTGTGAAGCATTGGAAGCGTTTGATAAAAAGGCTTTTAACGGCTATAACTTTGTTCTCGAAGTCAGATGATAAATCGATTAAAATATAAACTAAGATACTAATCTGATTTCACAATGAGAAGATCTCGCGGTAGTCTTTAGCCGGTTTGGGAAGCAGCTTCTGCCTCCCGCGATTGACACTCTTACTTCCCAAAAAATTCAGAAGGCCTTCTGAAAATATTTGTAGCAATCCCGTGCATGGTGCACGGGGACTACTCATTTTTTCAACTTTTTAAATTTTTTGAATCATGTGGAGTTTAATATTATATTTTCTATTTGGAATCGGTCAACCGTCTAATTCACAACCTAGCGCTGGAACACCAACAGTACAGACTGCAGATACTCCGCCGCCAAATCCTGGTGATGATGGAGATGGTGGAGATGTCGTAAACCCGCGACCTCCAAAAAAATAAAATTTTATTATTAAAGGGAGTTAATTGTAAACTCCCTTTAACGTTTGTATCAAATAGTAAATTTTGATAAATTCGTGTAAAACTTAGCCGTGCGAATATTTTTAAAAATCCTGGTATTAATAGTAATATCTTGCTCTTGTTCTGAAAAGGAATCAGGAGAAATCAATAAGGATAATCAATTTTATGATAAAGCATATGAGTTTCTAGATAGCGGTAAAAATGATAGTGCATTTTTTTATTTTGATAGAGCTAAGGAAATATTTCTAGAACAAAAAAATACTCCAAAAGCTGCAAATTGTCTAATTAATATGGGGAATATTCAATTTGATTATGGCGATTTTTTTGGTACACAGGAGACAGTATTATCCTCATTAAGATATTTAAATAAGAATGTCGAGTCGAATCATAACTTATTAAGTTTGGCTTATAATACGATCGCAAATTCAACAGCTAAATTGAAGCAGTTTGACGATGCTATCAGGTATTTTAAACTCGCAATAGAGTTTACTAAGGATGCAGAAATAGAATTAAAATATAAAAATAATCTCTCTGTTTGCCTTAGAGATGCGAAAAAATATGATGAGGCCATAAATCTTTCTCAAAGTAATCTTCAGAAATCTGTATATGGGTCTAGAGATTATGCAATGATACTAAATAATCTTGCGAAAGCTAAAAATTTACAAAATCCGGAATATAATCCCTTAAATGATTACTGGCTTACTTTAAAAATTCGGGATAATTATAATGATTTATGGGGTCTAAACTCTAGTTATGCTAGTCTTGCCCAATATTATACCGGAGTTGAGATCGATTCTTCTCTTTATTATTCAGAAAAACAATACCAAATTGCTAAACGGTTAAAAAGTCCTGATGATCAAATCAATGCATTGAAAAGATTAATTGAATACAGCGGTGATAATCAAAGACAATATTTTACACTTTTCTTAGAATTAAGCGACAGTATCCAACAGGCCCGCGCCGCCGCCAAAAACCAGTTCGCCCTGATCCGGTATGAAGTCGAAAAAAATAAAGCCGATAACCTGCGGCTGGAAAAAGAAAATGCCGAAAAGCAGAACCGTCTTATACGACAACGCGTGATTACCGGTGCGAGTATTTTCCTACTTGTTTTAGTTGCCGGTGGGGGAACCCTTTGGTATAAACGACGCAAGCAACGTCTCGAACTCGAAGCACAGAATCGGGTCAAAGAAACACAGCTTCATCTTTCCAAGAAGATCCACGACGTCGTGGCCAATGGCATCTACCGGGTGATGTCGGAAATTGAACATGGCGATGAAGTGGATCGCGATGGTGTGCTCGATAAACTGGAAAATATGTACCATCAGTCGCGGGATATCTCGCACGATGTCGAACAGCAAACGATCACAGAGACACCTTTTAACGAGCAACTGGCAAGCCTACTTAAATCCTTTGCCGCTGACCATCGGAAGGTATTAATCGCTGGTAATGATGCCGAACAGTGGGACGATATTAGCAAACGTATTAAGGATGAAGTGAAGCATGTGCTTCAGGAGTTGATGGTCAATATGAAGAAACATAGCCAGGCCGAACAGGTCGTCGTTCGTTTTGAAATAACAGACCGACAGCTCAACATATTCTATAAGGATAATGGTGTCGGAATCCCTGAAGAGAAATCGAAAGGAAAAGGTATAGCAAATACGGTTTCCCGTATTGAAAGCCTCGGGGGTAAAATTACCTTTGTCAATGAACCGGGAAAAGGGCTCAATATCACGACCGTTATCCCATTATAAAAAGACAATAATGTATGTTTAAGAAAGTACTCATTGCCGAAGACCACGAGATAGCCAACATTTCCGTGCAGAAAACCTTGCACGACCTCGGTATTCACAATACCAAATACGTTTACTACTGTGACCATGCGTTGACCTGGATTAAAAATGCCATCCGCGATGGTGAACCTTATGATCTGCTGATTACGGATATCGAATTTGAAGATGATGATAGTCCGCAGGAGATAAAGGATGGCCTTTCACTGATCAAAGCTGTCAAGATTGTGCAACCAGACATTAAGGTTATTGTCCTGACGGCTAAGGACCGCTCGTCCCTGATCAATGATATGTTCAAGAATAACGAGATCGATGGCCTTGTTCGCAAAGCACGCCGAGATGGCCAACATCTGCGCGAGGCATTGCAAGCTGTTGATCAGAACCGAACGTACCAATCGCCAGACAGTAAAAAATTTATTCAGGAGCAGAACTCGCATGAATTTACGCAGTTTGACCTGCATATCATTAAACTCTTGTACGAAGGCGTTTCTCAAAAAGAGATGCCTGAATATCTGCAACAGCGTGATATTCGTCCGTCGAGCCTGAGTAGTATTGAGAAACGGCTTAACCTCATGAAGGATGTACTTGGATATACTAAAAACGAACAGCTTGTTGCATACTGTAAAGAATTAGGCTTCATATAAATAATCTCTTATATAGGATTACGGTTTTCCGTAAAGACTCTTGGGGCTATCGTGCTACTTTTGTAAAAGAAAGGTAAATCGCGAGGTAGGGTTATTTGCTAAAAACGATATCTGATGCATTCAAGATATTTAGTGCCATATTTTAACCAATAAGATGATGAGAAAGGGCTATCCACCGATAGCCCTTATTTGTTTTTATGATCATTTGTAACAGCCGACTTATGAGAGATCCAGCTAAATGCGCGATCATTTAATCAGCCTGATTTGAAAAGGTATTGATTGAGTTTAGCGCATAGTAAGCGATTCCATTATCCGGATATTCTTCCAAAATCTCTTCATAAAGCGCTTTTGCTTTTTCGGCTTGGCCAGTCTGCGAATAACAGAATGCAATATTACAGAGCGCCATTTCCCGATAGCTCATTTTTGAAGCGCTAAACATGGTAACTGCCCGATATTTATCTAACCATTCCTTTTTTGTAAAAAAATCGACACTCTGTTTAAAATATTCAATCGCACCTTTAAAGTCATTCTGTTTGACTGCTTTCATTCCCTTTTTGTGACTTTTTGGAATGAGCTGTTGCAATGCTGTTACTAAAATGAAAAAAAGAACTGAGGCGACTATCATGCCCTCAAGTTGGAATAAGAATAAGGAAGCTACCACCAGGACCATCCAGAAGACAATAAGGATTAAAACAGCTGGCCAGGACACTGACCTTACAATAGGAACATTTGCACTCATAGATTAATAAATTGCTGGTTTTTATTTTTCTAAAGGTATCAAAATTCTCAAGAAATTCCCTCCTCCTTATTTCCATCACTTTAGGTTTTAAAGATTTTTTTATCTGATGTACCTCTTGAGGCCCCTTTACGGGAAACCGTAGAATCGCGGTTACGGTTTTTGATAGTTTTGAATCGATAAATCAACAAATAGCAGAAAAGTCAATTAACCGTATTTAACTGAAAAACACTATGAACACAGATCAATTGATCCAAGATACACTCTCCGATAGCAGAGTCATCTACGAACGTGTTAGGCAAGAACTTTCTAAAGCTCGATCCGAAGTTCTGATAGCGATGGCCTGGTTTACCGACAATGAATTGTTTGCCACAGTTCAGGGATGCCTTGATCGTCACGTTAAAGTTTCTATTATTATCTCCGATCAGCCCGATAATGAAAAGCTGGATTTTTCACTTTTAGAAAAGCAGGGGGCTGAAGTAACCAAGGTCAAGAACGTTGGCTGGGGGATTATGAACCAAAAGTTTTGCGTGATCGATCAGAGCGTAGCCATAACAGGCTCCTATAATTGGAGCAACAACTCCAAAAGTAACAACCATGTAAGCGTCATCGTGACCAATTACCCGAAGACCATTTCGGAGCTTACAGAAACTTTTCATGGAATCCGTACGAGAGCTATACGAATCAATAATGGTGAATCTTTGGAAGATATTATCGCATCTGAAAAAATTGAAATACCCATGCAGACGAAATTAGAAAACCAAAGCTCAAGGTACAAGGTGTCATCGGGCAGTGATCTCAATTTTCAGCAACAGTCCTTAAAAGAGTTTAAAGACGTGTTGGATAATATTATAGCTTCGGAGGTTGGCGCTTTTGACAAAGATCTGGTCAAACAGAGCGGATATAATCGCGCCAAAGAAAACAATGGTGATCATCAGATACTTCACCAGGCAATGGATAGTCTTTATTCTAATTTTATCAATGAAATTGAAGTAATAGCCGAGAAGAAGGATCGCCTGAAAGTCCGTATTGACGAACAGCAAAAAGTAAGTACGACCAATATGGAATTTAAGACCGAACAGGAAGTCGAAAAGATCAAAACCAATACAGCCTTCGATCAGCAGAACCTAGATTCGGATATCAACATCTTGACAACAAAAATTGAAGAGAAGCGTCTGCTGATCAGCTCCAACAATAATACCAAGATACCATTTTTAGAAAGTAAGATCGTAGCCCTAAAGCAAAAGATTAGGGAGCTTGAAGTGGAGTTTGTAAAACCTAGTATCAATAAACCTGTGATGGCCATACTGATAGCAACTACATTGCTGCTTGCCCTCTATATCTTTGTATTCTATTCTTCGGTAGCCTATATCTTTGTTTTTTCGAAAGAAGATATCAATAAAATGATTTTGATGGGAGCTGCCAATATTGAATCACCTGAAGTATTCAATCCACATGCGATCTCCAAAATAGGGCAGAAGGGATTGGG
>Ga0308161_1002864_pt1 | contig 17640 bp, 17 predicted proteins | sample PhyFR2_FD_201034 | JGI IMG/M metagenome (GOLD analysis project Ga0308161, IMG submission 201034) | Phyllosphere microbial communities from UC Gill Tract Community Farm, Albany, California, United States - DLSLF.R2 | ecosystem: Host-associated > Plants > Phyllosphere > Unclassified | place: USA...
TTGTAGAGCCAAAGCAGGCTGCTTTCCTTGCAGCGCGACCTGCAGACGCTGCGTAAAGGCCAGTACCGCATAACGAAAGCCGGGAACCGGCGCGACGTCCAATTTAGCGCCGATGGCGTCATCGATGGCCGCCTGGCTTGTATGCAATTGCGTGCACAACTCATGCAGGCGCTGCAGAGTCCGGGTATCGATCGGATCCATCCCATTCAACACCTCCGTCAACCGACGAAGCGTGGTGCTTGTCTCGGCATGGATGGTTCGCCTTTGGAAAATCGTTGGGCCGGCTCCGCCAGTTCGTTGGCTGACAACGGGCAATGACGACTCGCCGTCTTGATGGGTTTTGTCGGCGGCGGTCTGCCTGGATGACGGTGCGGATACATTGGTGCAACGAGACAACGTCCCGTCGGCGAAAGGAAGGAAGGACATGAAAAAAGCTCATCAGGTTACGCTTCGCCACCGGGAAGCTACGCCCGTGAGTTCACATGCTGGAAAAGCGCGTTCCGCTTTTCCGCACAATGAATCAGAAAATTTCATTAAAGAACTATTTCATTCCGGCTGCGTATCACGTCAGCCGCCATACAACATGGCCGGCTGCAAGGCTGGCCATGTTGCCTTTTGTTCCTCTCACTGCACCGGCGGCACGCCCTTCACATTGCTGCGATAAGGCGGCAATGCGCCCGGTTGCGCATTCACGGCGCGGGCATAGACCGGCATCACCTGCGGCAGGGTTTTCTGGATCTGGGAAATCCGGTTGTTGCCCGACGGATGGCTGGACAGCCACTGCGGCGGCGCGCTCTTTTCCAGCATGGCCATCTTGCGCCACAGCGCCACGCCGGCGCGCGGGTCATAGCCGGCGCGGGCGACCAGGTCCAGGCCCACGGTGTCGGCTTCGGTTTCGTCTTCCCGCGAAAAGCGCAGCAGCGCCAGTTGCGCGCCCTGCCCCACCACCGTCTGGCCGAGCTGGCCCAGGCCGAAGATGGCCGAGCCGAGGTTGGCGCCGAGCTGCAGCAGGCTGCCCTTGGCCACCCGCTCGCGGCCGTGTTCGCGCAGCGCGTGGGCGATTTCGTGGCCGGCGACGATGGCGATTTCATCGTCGGTCAGCTTCAACTGGTCGACCAGGCCGCTAAAAAAAGCGATCTTGCCGCCCGGCATGCAGAAGGCGTTGACGTTGTCCGCCTTGATCAGGTTGACTTCCCACTGCCAGTCGGCCGCACCCTGGTTCCAGCGTGTCGCCTGGGAAATGATGCGGCGGGAAATGGCGCGCACCCGCTGCAGCTGCGGGTCGGTGTCCGGCGCCAGCACGCCTTTCTGGGCAGCCTGCTGCTTCAGTTCCTGGTACTGCATGGTGGCCTGCTCTTCCAGTTGCTTTTCCGGAATCAGGCCGCGCAGCCGGGACATGCGTTCCACGGCGACGCCTTCGTCCTGCTGCGCCAGCGCCGGCACAGCGGGCAGGACCAGGCAAAACAGCAGGGCGGACAGTCGGGGCAGTTTTTTCATCATTTATTCCATGGTGCAATTTTCGGGAGCATCAGCATGCCGGGCAGCGCCAGCACAAAGCACAGAATAAAGAACAGAAACCATCCTGTCTCGGCGACGATATAGCCGACAGCGGAATTGACAAAGGTTCGGGGGACCGCCGCCAGGCTGGTGAACAGCGCGTACTGGGTGGCGGTGTAGCGCGGATCTGTCGTGGTGGCAATATAGGACACGAACGCGGCCGTTCCCAGCCCCACGCCAAAGGCCTCGAAACCGATCACCAGCGCCAGCAGCACCAGGTCGGCGCCGGCATAGGCAAGCCAGGCAAAACCCAGGATGGCCACCGCCTGCACCACGCCGAAAATCCACAGCGCGCGGTTGATGCCGAGCTTCACCATCCAGACGCCGCCGATGATGCCGCCGGCGATGCTGGCCCAGAAACCGGTGGTCTTGGCGACCGCACCGATCTGCGTCATCGAAAAGCCGAGGTCGATGTAGAACTTGGTGGCCAGCGCCGTGGCCATGCTGTCGCCGAGCTTGTAGAGAAAGATGAAGCCGAGGATGGCCAGCGCGTTGCCCCAGCCGCCGCGCGCGATGAATTCGCGGAATGGCAGCACTACCGCTTCCCGCATGTTCTTCGGCGGCGCGCCGTAGACGCGCGGCTCGGCAATGACGAAGGTGCAGAGCAGCCCGGGCAGCATGAAGGCAGCGGTGATCCAGAACACCGGCTGCCAGGCCATCAGGTCGGCCAGGATCAGCGACAGCGCGCCCGGCACCATGCCGGCCACCTTGTAGGCATTGACATGGATCGCGCCGCCCAGGCCCTGCTCGTTGTCGGGCAGGATCTCGCGCCGGTAGGCGTCGATCACGATGTCCTGACTGGCCGAGAGGAAGGCGATCGCGCTGGCGGCGGCGGCGATCAGCGGCACCTGGGTCAGCGGGTCCAGCATGCCCAACAGGCCAATGCCGAGAAACAGCAGGCCCTGCGTCAGCGCCATCCAGCCGCGCCGACGGCCGAGCCAGCCGAAGCTGAAGCGGTCCATCAGCGGCGACCAGAGGAATTTCCAGGTATAGGGAAACATCACCAGCGCGAACAGGCCCAGCGCCTTGACGTTCAGGCCGGACTTGGCCAGCCAGGCCTGCATCAGGGACAGCAGGATGAACAGCGGCAGGCCGGAGCTGAAGCCCAGGAACACGCAGATCAGCATGCGCCGGTTCAGGTAGCTGTGCCAGGTCAGCACGTCCTGCTTCATGCAGCCGCCCGCTTGCGCAGTCGGAACACGGCCAGGCTGCCGCGCCAGTTGGGCAGGAAATTCACCGGCTTGCCGGCCTCGTCGAGCGCAACGAACTCCAGCACTTCCAGGCCGACCTCGTTGGCCAAATCCTGGAAATCGTGAATGGTGGCGCAGCGCAGGTTGGGTGTGTCGTACCACTCGTAGGGCAGGCTGCGCGAGACCGGCATGCGGCCGCGCAGCAGCGCGAAGCGGTGCGGCCAGTAGGCGAAGTTGGGAAAGGACACGATGGCCTCGGCGCCGACGCGGGCGATGTCGCGCAATACGCCCTCGACATTCTTCATCATCTGCAGGGCCGACAGGCACAGCACGCTGTCGAAGGCATTGTCGGCGAAGATCGCCAGCCCTGCTTCCAGGTCCTGCTGGATCACCGGCACGCTGCGGCCTATGCAGGCCGGTATCTTGGCGTCGTCGATTTCCACGCCGTAGCCGGCGCACTGCTTGGCGCTTTGCAGGTAGTCCAGCATCACGCCGTCGCCGCAGCCCAGGTCGAGCACGCGCGAGCCCGGCGCGACCCAGTGCGCAATGAAGGCCAGGTCGGCGCGCAATGCGGTCAGTTCATTGAAGTTCATGCAGCCACCATGCTTTCGCCGCTGATTGAAACGCCAGTTTCCAGCTCGCGCCAGACCCGGTTGTAATAGGCCCGCACGGTGGCCATGTAGCGCTCGTCTTCGAGCAGGAAGGCGTCATGGCCGTGCGGCGCGTCGATCTCGGCATACGTTACATGGCGGCGGTTGTTGACCAGCGCCTGCACGATTTCCCGGCTGCGCGCCGGCGCAAAGCGCCAGTCGGTGGAAAACGACACCAGCAGGAACTGGGCGCGGGCCGCGGCCAGCGCCTCGGTCAGGTTGCCGCCGAACGCGGCGGCCGGATCGAAGTAATCGAGCGCCTTGGTGATCAGCAGATAGGTGTTGGCATCGAAGTATTCCGAGAACTTGTCGCCCTGATAGCGCAGGTAGGACTCGATCTCGAAGTCGATGCCGTAGCCGAACTGGTATTCGCCGGAGCGCAGCTCGCGGCCGAATTTCTCGGCCATGTCGTCGTCGGACAGGTAGGTGATGTGGCCGATCATGCGCGCCACGCGCAGGCCGTTCCTAGGCACCACGCCGTGGGCGTAATAATCGCCGCCATGGAAATCGGGGTCGGTCAGTATCGACTGGCGCGCCACGTCGTTGAAGGCAATGTTCTGCGCCGACAGCTTGGGCGTGGAGGCGATCACCATGCAGTGGCGCAGCCGGTCCGGGTACAGCAGGCTCCAGGCCAGCGCCTGCATGCCGCCCAGCGAGCCACCCATCACGGCGGCGAACTGGCGTATGCCCAGCGCGTCGGCCAGGCGCGCCTGGGCATGCACCCAGTCTTCCACCGTCACCACCGGAAAGGCCGCGCCGTAGGGCTTGCCCGTGGCCGGATTGACATGCATCGGGCCGGTCGAGCCGAAGCAGGAGCCGAGGTTGTTGACGCCGATGACGAAGAAGCGGTCGGTGTCGAGCGGCTTGCCGGGGCCGACCATGTTGTCCCACCAGCCCACGCTCTTGCTGCCGTCTTCCTTCAGGTAGATGCCTGCCACATGATGCGACGCATTGAGCGCATGGCAGACCAGCACGGCGTTGGAGCGGTCGGCATTGAGTTCGCCGTAGGTTTCATAGACCAGCTGGTAGCCGGCAATGGATGCGCCGCTCTGCAGCGGCAGGGGCGCATCGAAGTGCATGGACTGCGGGGAGACGACGCCAAGAGATTTCATGATGGTCCGGTCTGCGGAACCGGGGCAAGCACGCCCGCGATCCCAAATAAAAAAGCCCGAGAGCGCATGCTGTCGGGCTAAGTTCGGGGCTTTTCCAAGCTCGCTTTAGCCGTATTTATGCGGGGAGTCCCCTGGCGCCCGCAAGCTGGGCTGCCGCGCGGTGCGCTGGCAGCCGGTCAAATCGGCGCAGTCACGGAAGAATAGCGAAGTCATGGGGCGGCGTCAAACGGGCGCGCCCGTGGCTCCTATGCGCTGCGCAGCTGCTCCATCGCCTCGTTGATCGCATTGGCTTCCATCAGCCGCAGGATCTTGCGGGTCCTGGGCACGAGCACCGTCAGGTCGCTGTTGAGGATTTCCTGCTTCACCGACAGCAGCTGGGCCGGATGCATCGAGAACTCGCGCAGGCCCATGCCCAGCAGCAGCCGGGTCAGCTTGGTGTCGCCTGCCATCTCGCCGCAGACAGAGACCGGGATGCCGGCCTTGGCGCCGGCCGCGATCGTGGTCGACAGCAGGAACAGCACCGCCGGATGCAGCGGGTTGTACAGGTGCGCCACCTCGTGGTCGACCCGGTCCACCGCCAGCGTGTACTGGATCAGGTCATTGGTGCCGATCGACAGGAAATCCAGCCGCTGCGCAAACAGCGGCAGCGCCAGCGCGGCGGCCGGTATCTCGATCATGGCGCCGACCTGGATCAGCGGATCGAACTTCCTGTTGGCCTCGCGCAGCTGCGCCTTGGCCTGCTCGATCATGTTCAGCGTCTGGTCGATCTCGAAGGCATGCGCCAGCATCGGGATCAGGAGCTTGATCGGTCCGAAGGCCGAGGCGCGCAGGATCGCCCGCAGCTGGGCCATGAACATCTGCGGCTCTGCCAGGCAGTAGCGGATCGCGCGCAGGCCCAGCGCCGGGTTGAGCGCGGTTTCCTCGGCATTGTCCATCGGCTTGTCGGCGCCGATGTCGAGCGTGCGTATCGTCACCGGCCGGCCCTTCATCGCGGTGACCGCCATCTTGTAGGACTCGAACTGCTCGTCCTCGGTCGGCAGGCGGTTGGCATAGCCGGCGCGCCCCATGAACAGGAACTCGGAGCGGAACAGGCCGATGCCGGTGGCGCCCGCCTCCAGCGCCGCCGCGCAGTCCTGCGGCAGCTCGATGTTGGCCAGCAGCGTGATCTCGGTGCCATCCTTGGTGATTGCCGGCGTCTTCTTCAGCTTGGACAGCTTCTTGCGCTCGCGCAGCATGCGCGCCTGGCGCTCGCGGTACTGCTCCAGCACCACCGGCGGCGGATCGACGATCACCACGCCGGCGTCGCCGTCGATGATGACCCAGTCGTCCTGCGCGATCAGGGCCGAGGCGTTGTACATGCCGACCGCGGCCGGGATGTCGAGACTGCGGGCGACGATGGCGGTATGCGAGTTCTGGCCGCCCAGGTCGGTGATGAAGCCGGCAAAGGCGCGGTCGCGGAACTGCAGCATGTCGGCCGGCGAGATGTCGTGCGCCACCACGATCATGTGGGCGGTCGAGTCGGGCGAACTGGCCAGGCCGGCCAGCGTGGAGGCGGTGCCGGTCAGCACCTTCAGCACCCGCTCGCCGACCTGCTGGATGTCGTTCTTGCGCTCGCGCAGGTAGGTGTCCTCGATCTCGTCGAACTGCGCCGACAGCTCGTCGATCTGGGTCAGGAGCGCCCATTCGGCGTTGTAGTGGCGGCTGCGGATGATATCGAGGGGCATCTCGGAGATCATCGGGTCCGACAGGATCAGCGCATGCACATCGATGAAGGCGCCCAGTTCCGCCGGCGCATCCGGCGGCAGCTCGCGCCACACGGCCTGCAGTTCCTGGTGCACGGCCGCGATCGCGTTCTGCAGGCGCTGCACCTCCGCTTCCACCTGCTCCTCGCTGATCAGGTAGTGCTTGACGTCGAGCGCGGCCGAGGCCAGGAGGTGCGCGCGCCCTATCGCGATGCCGCGCGATACCGGTATGCCATGAAGCGTGAAGGATGCCATTGATGTGTGCTTGTTCTGGTGGATCTGCGGGCCGCGCCTACTCACTTTCGCCGAATTTTGCCTGGATCAGCTGCGACAGCGCGTCGAAGCATGCCTGCTCGTCGGGCCCGTCGACTTCCAGACTCACCACGGCGCCCTTGCCGGCCGCCAGCATCATCACGCCCATGATGGATTTCGCATTGACGCGGCGCTTGTTGCGCGTCATCCAGACTTCGCTCTTGTACTTGGCCGCCAGCTGGGTCAGCTTCGCCGATGCGCGCGCATGCAGACCGAGCTTGTTGATGATTTCTATGTCTTGCTGAATCATTATTGGTCTGTTCTTGTTGGTTTCAGGTAGGGGAAAGTCGGACCCGGTTGTCGACCCGCACGGCGCCGTTCTGGCCGCCGGCCAGCGCCATCTCGACCACCACATCGATGGTGTCATTGCGATACGTCAGCGCCCGCAGCAGCATCGGCAGGCTGATGCCGGCCACCACTTCCACGTGGCCCGGCTCGCACAGCGGCAGCGTGCAGTTCGACGGCGTGCCGCCCATCACGTCGGTCATTACCAGCACGCCGCTGCCGTCGTCGATGCGCCGGATCGATTCCGACGCCAGCCGCCGGACTTCGCCGGTGTCCTGGTCGGCATTGACGTCGATCGCCTCCAGGCGCTCGGGCCGGTTGCGAAAGACATGGGTTGCCGCGTCGATGAATGCCTGCCCAAGCGGCGCATGGGTCAGGAGCAGAATGCCAACCATAGGAGGGTGATCAGAAACGGAAAGCCTGCATTAAACCACGCCCGCCGCGCGTTCCAGCGCATCGATGAACTTCTCGGCGACGGAAAAGCCGGTCTGCTGCTCGATTTCCTGGAAACAGGTCGGGCTGGTGACATTGATCTCGGTGAGGTAGTTGCCGATCACGTCCAGGCCCACCAGCAGCAGGCCGCGTTGCCACAAGGTGGGCGCCACGGTCTCGCCGATCTCGCGCTCGCGCGGCGTCAGCGCCCGCGCCACGCCCAGGCCGCCGGCGGCCAGGTTGCCGCGCACTTCGCCGCCCTGCGGTATGCGCGACAGGCCGAAGGGCATCACCTCTCCGCCGATCAAAAGCACCCGCTTGTCGCCGTCGACGATCTCCGGAATGTAGCGCTGGACCATGATGGTGCGGCGGCCGTTGTCGGACAGCGACTCGATGATGGAACCCAGGTTCATGCCGTCTTCCCGCACCCGGAAGATGCCGGCGCCGCCCATGCCGTCCAGCGGCTTCAAGATGATGTCCTGGTGCTCGCGGTGGAAGGCGCGGATGCGGGCATTGTCGGTGGTGACGAGCGTCGGCGCGGTCAGCTGCGGAAACTGGGCAATGGCCAGCTTTTCATTGTGGTTGCGGATCGCTTCCGGCCGGTTGAACACCTTCGCGCCATGGTTCTGCGCGACTTCCAGCAGGTAGGTCGCGTAGATGTATTCCATGTCGAACGGCGGGTCGGTGCGCTCCAGCACCGCGTCGAAGTCGGTCAGTGCGCGCGCCACCGCCGGCTCGGCCTGGTACCAGTCGTCGGCATTGCCGGTCAGGTGGATGCGGGCGATGTTGGCGACCACGCGGCCGCCCTCGATGGCCATGTCGCGATGGCGGAAGGCATACAGCTCGTGGCCGCGGCGCGCCGCCTCGACCATCATGGCGTAGGTGGTGTCCTTGTAGATCTTGAAGGTGGAAAGCGGGTCGGCGAGGAAGGCGATCTTCATGTTGTTAATACACTTCCGGATTCGGGTCGGTTTTTTCGAGTTCGATCGAGGCGGCCAGCAGCGCCAGGCGGGCTACCACGCCGTACATGTAGAAACGGTTCGGCGCGGTGGTGCCGGGCCGCGCATGCGGGTCGGGCAGCGCATGCTGCTGGGCGAAGGCCAGCGGCACGAAATGCGCGCCGGGCGCGTTCAGGTTCTCGTCGGCGCCGCGCTCGGCATGCACCCGATAGAAGCCGCCGACCACGTAGCGGTCTATCATGTAGACCACCGGCTCGGCCACCGCGTCGTTGATGTGCTCGAAGCTGTAGACGCCTTCCTGCACGATCACATTGCTCACTTCCAGCCCGTCCTTCACCACCGCCATCTTGTTGCGCTGCTTGCGGTTCAGGTCGCGCACCTCGCTGGCGTCGCGCACCGTCATGATGCCCATGCCGTAGGTGCCGGAATCGGCCTTGACGATGACGAACGGGGTTTCTTTGATGCCGTATTCCTTGTACTTCTTGCGGATCTTGGCCAGCACTGCGTCGACCGCCGTCGCCAGCGCATCCTCGCCCACCCGCTCCTGGAAGTCGACCGGGCCGACCTTGGCGAAATACGGGTTGAGCATCCACGGATCGACATCGATCAGCTTGGAAAACTTCTTGACCACCTCGTCGTAGGCGGAAAAGTGATTGGTCTTGCGCCGCACCGCCCAGCCGGCATGCAGCGGCGGCAGCACGTTCTGCTCGTGCAGGTCTTCCAGTATCGGCGGCAGGCCGGACGACAGGTCGTTGTTCAACAGGATGGTGCAGGGATCGAAGTTCTTCAGGCCGACGCGGCGGCCATTGGCCAGGATCTCCAGCGGTTCGAGCGTGAGCGTGCCGCCGTCGGGCAGGTTGATCGGCGTCGGCTCCTTGATGGTTTCGTCCAGCGTGCCGAGGCGGATGTTCAGGCCAGTCTGGCGGAAGATCTGCATCAGCCGCGCCACGTTCTGCAGGTAGAAGGTGTTGCGGGTATGGCGCTCCGGGATCATCAGCAGGTTCTTGGCGTCCGGACAATATTTCTCGATCGCCGCCATCGCCGCCTGCACCGCCAGCGGCAGCATCTCGGGCGAGAGGTTGTTGAAGCCGCCGGGGAACAGGTTGGTGTCGACCGGGGCGAGCTTGAAGCCGGCATTGCGCAAGTCCACCGAGCAGTAGAACGGTGGCGTGTGCTCCTGCCATTCCAGCCGGAACCAGCGCTCGATGGCAGGCGTGGCGGCGAGGATTTTCTTTTCGAGATCGAGCAGGGGGCCGTTCAGGGCGGTGACGAGATGCGGAACCATGATGAACTTTCTTTACATTACGTCTACAGTGACGCAGATTCTAGCGGGATTCCCGGCCTAGCGCCGGGTGGCAGGACAAGAGATGTGCAGCCAACTGCGAGCAGAATGGGGGCATACCGCCGGTTTTAAACCGCTGGCCTAAAAAAAAGCGCCCCGTGGGGCGCTTGAGGGGCCGCTGGCGGCCAGGAGGCATGACAGGGTCAGGCGTGGTAGGCGGATTCGCCGTGGCTGGTGATGTCCAGGCCTTCGCGCTCTTCCTCTTCCGGCACGCGCAGACCGACGATCAGGTCGACCAGCTTGTAGGCGATGAAGGACACGACGGCGGACCAGACCACGGTGGTCAGCACGGCCTGCAGCTGGATCCAGACCTGGCCGGAGATCGAGTACTCCGGCGACACGGCATTGGCCACATAGTCATAGATGCCGCTGCCGCCCAGCGAGGGCGAGGCGAACACGCCGGTCAGCAGGGCGCCCAGGATGCCGCCCACGCCATGCACGCCGAACACGTCCAGCGAGTCGTCGGCGCCGAGCATGCGCTTCAGGCCATTGACGCCCCACAGGCAGATGATGCCGGCCAGCAGGCCAATCACCAGCGAACCCATCGGGCCGACGAAGCCGGCGGCCGGGGTGACGGCAACCAGGCCAGCGACGGCGCCGGACGCAGCGCCCAGCATCGAGGGCTTGCCCTTGGCCATCCACTCGCCCATGGTCCAGGTCACGACCGCGGCGGCGGTTGCCAGCATGGTGTTCAAGGTTGCCATGGCGGCCAGGCCGTTGGCTTCCAGGCCGGAGCCGGCGTTGAAGCCGAACCAGCCCACCCACAGCAGCGATGCGCCGATCATGGTCATGGTCAGCGAGTGCGGCGCCATGGCTTCGCGGCCGTAGCCGATGCGCTTGCCGATCACGAAGGCGCCCACCAGGCCGGCGATGGCGGCATTGATGTGCACCACGGTGCCGCCGGCGAAGTCGAGCGCGCCCTTCTGGAACAGCCAGCCCGAAGCGGCGGTGGCGGCTTCAGCGGCGGCGGCGTCGGTATAGGCGTCCGGACCAGGCCAGAACCAGACCATGTGGGCGATCGGCAGGTAGGAGAAGGTGAACCACAGCACGGTAAACAGCAGCACCGCGGAGAAGCGCACCCGCTCGGCAAAGGCGCCGATGATCAGGCCGCAGGTGATGGCGGCGAAGGTGGCCTGGAAGGTCACGAAGGTGAATTCCGGCAGGACCACGCCCTTGCTGAAGGTGCCGGTCACGGTCTCGACCGTGATGCCCTTCAGGAACAGCCTGTCGAACGAGCCGATGAAGCTGCCTCCCGGCGTGAACGCCAGCGAGTAGCCGTAGATTGCCCACAGCACCATCACCAGCGAGAACACCGTGAAGACCTGCATCAGCACCGACAGCATGTTCTTGGAGCGGACCAGGCCGCCGTAGAACAGCGCAAGGCCGGGGATGGACATCATCGCCACCAGGATGGTGGCAACCGTCATCCAGGCGACGTCGCCCTTGTTGGGCGTGGGTGCGGCGGCGGCCGGCGCTGCAGCAGCGGCAGGCGCCGCCGCGGCGGGAGCAGCCGCGGCCGGCGCGGCGGCTGCCGGTTCGGTGGCGGCCTGGGCCACCACGGTGGCGGGCGCCTTGGCGGCGTCATCGGCGGCGAAAGCCGAGTGACCAAAGCCGATGGCGCACATCAACATGCCAGCGGCGAGCAGTTTTGCAAATGGTTTTTTCATGTTGTCATCCTTACAGCGCTTCTTTGCCGGTTTCACCGGTACGGATACGCACTACCTGCTGGAGGTCATAAACGAAAATCTTGCCGTCGCCGATCTTGCCGGTGCGGGCCGCGGTCTCGATGGCCTCGATCGCCTGCTCGACGATGGCCTCGTCCACCGCGGCCTCGATCTTGGTCTTGGGCAGGAAGTCGACCACATACTCTGCGCCTCGGTACAGCTCGGTATGGCCTTTCTGCCGTCCGAATCCCTTGACTTCCGTGACCGTGATTCCCTGCACGCCGATGGCGGACAGGGCTTCGCGCACTTCGTCAAGCTTGAAGGGTTTGATGATGGCGGTGATGAGTTTCATGGGAAGCTCCCGGGTGTCAGAAGGTTTTCGAGATCGACAGCACCGCGCCGGTGTTGCCTACCCGCTTGGTGCGGCCATTGCTGTCGACAGCGGTATAGAGGTTCTTGTCGGCATCGGTGCCGACGATGGCCAGGCCCACCGTGGCAAAGCCGAAGTCGCGCGCCACGCCGACCTTGTAGTCGTTGTAGTTGAAGTCGCCATAATGACGCACCCACTGGCGGCCGGCATGCAGCGTCAGCGTGGTCTTTTCGGCAACCTCGAAGGTGGCGTTGAGGTCGAGGTAGCCGGAACCCTTGGAATTGCCGTTCGGCACGGCGGCAGTCGCGTTGTTCAGGCCAAAGAAATCGGTCAGGCCGTAGCTGTACTTGGCCGAGAACCACTTGTAGGCGCCAGCGAAGTAGACTTCGCCGTTGTTGTATTTCTCGCCCGTGTTGCCAACCTTGGCAGCCGGGTAATAGTAGTAGAGCAGGCCGATGTCGGCTGTGAAGTCCGGCATCACCTCGAACTTGTAGCCGCCGTAGAAATCCATTTCCAGGCCGGCGCCATTGTTGTACTGGTTACCGCTGACGTTGGAGTTCCAGTTGCCCAGGTAGAAGCCGCTGCTGTGGGAATAGTCAAAGCCGCCCTGCACTGCCGGCTGCTTGAATGTCTGCGAAATGCCGCGGAAGCGATAGTCCGACACCACCGCCACATTGCCGGTGAAGGTATGCTCGGGCGTCGGCGCGGCGGTCTGCGCATGGACGGAAACGGACAGGGCACTCAGCACTGCGACGGACAGGATCAGCTTTTTCATGAAATTCCCTTAAAGTTATTGGCGCGTTACGTTCTTTTGCTTTGTTCAGGTACTCTGTCCTAGCATTAGCATGAGGCGTGCCAGCCGATGGAGTAGTGGCAGTTGCGCTATGTAATGCATCACCGATCGACCTGTATGATTCAAAACAAGCGATCTCCGAACGCACCGTCGTGGAGCGCACCGCGAACGTGCGCACCAAATAAGAGCAAAACTCCCATTCATCGAGGAAAATCATGAACAGATCCAATTTTTTCAACGACTTGCAGAGCAAAATCGGCCAGGTCATCGACAATTCGCCCGCGAAGGACCTGGAAAAGAATGTCAAGGCGATGCTGAGCCAGGGGTTTTCCCGGCTGGATCTGGTGACGCGTGAGGAATTCGACGTGCAGATGCAGGTGCTGGCCAAGACCCGCGCCAAGGTGGATGCGCTGGAAGCGCGCCTGGCCGAACTGGAAGCCCTGCTCAGGGACAAGCAGGGCGGCGCCTGAGGCAGCCGCGCCGGCCGGGACGTTCAGATGCAATAACGGTTGCGGCCAGCTGACTTGGCCTGATACAGCAGGCCGTCCGCGCGCTGCATCAGCGCCGTCCAGTTGCGCTCGTCGTCCTGCGGCTGCAGCACGGCAAAGCCCATGCTGACCGTCACCGGAAGATTGTCGCGGAAGCGGTAGCGCCTTACCTCGCCCAGCAGCCGTTCCGCCAGCATGGTGACGCCTTCCCGGTCCATGCCGGGAAAGATGATGCAGAACTCCTCCCCGCCGTAACGCCCGACGATATCGATATTGCGGCAGGTGTCCTTCAGGATGTGGCCGATGTCGGTGATCACATGGTCGCCCGCGTCATGGCCCAGCTGGTCGTTGATCTTCTTGAAATGGTCGATGTCGATATAGGCGACTGCCAGCGGCCGGCCCAGCCGCTGCGCCACGTCGATCTCGCGCTTGCCGGCCGCCACGATGGCGCGCCGGTTGTAAAGGCTGGTCAGTTCGTCATGCGTGGCCATCTGGTGCTTCTCCGCCACCATGCGCTCGAAGTACAGCAGCAGCAGGGCCATGGCGAACAGCAGCGTGCTGACCATCGGGATCATGTAGACCACCACGACCCCGGCCCCGGCCGCGGTATCGGGCAGGAAATGCGGATGTTCGCGATAAATGCCGATGGCGCGCGCGCTGAACGTGACGAAGGACACCAGCGCGGCGACAAAGGCGAGCATGCCGGCAAAGGACGGAACCGGGTGCCGCCGCTTCCAGAGTTCCAGCAGATTCAGCAAGGCCAGCAGCGCCATGGCAAGCGAGGACAGCAGCGCGCGCTGCCGCAGCGGTTGGTCCAGCAGCATGGACAGCGCAAACAGCGCCGCGAATCCGGCCAGGATGACCCAGCCCAGAATAGTGCGCCGGCGGCGGTAGAACGCCCGCACGCCCCACCATTGCGTGACCATGCCGGCGATGATCGCGGTGTTGCCTATCACGGACAGGACAAACTTCGGCGCGCCGGCATTGATGATGACAATTAGCACGCCCACGGCGGAAAGCAGGCCGGAAAGCGCCCAGTAACGCGTGCAGCGTTCCGCCGGCGATGCGTAGAACGTGCCCGCCATGATGATGGCCACAGCCAGTTGCACCGCCATGGTTGCCGTAGCGGCAGTAATCGGGTCCATCTGCATCGAAAGAGTTAACTCCAGGAAATTTTTCGGGACGGAAAAACTGGTCGGTACATCATAGCCGATCAACCGTTCCGTACCGCTGACGACGCCAGCCTGCTTTGTTAGCGCCGCCCGGTTGAAGTTACCGACTGCCTTGCGTATCTTGCGCTCTCGGTCTGAATACCTGCGTCGACGACGCGCAACCCGGTTTGCCCTTCGATGACGGAGCGAGCATGACATTGGCAGTGTTGAAAAGTCGTTCGTTGACAGGCATGGCCGCACCGGAAGTCACGGTGGAAGTGCATCTGGCCAACGGTTTGCCGGCTTTCACCATCGTCGGGCTGCCGGACACCGAGGTCAAGGAATCGCGCGACCGGGTACGGGCCGCGCTGCAGAATGCCTGCTTCGAGTTCCCGGCGCGCCGCATCACCGTCAATCTGGCGCCGGCCGACCTGCCCAAGGAATCCGGCCGCTTCGACCTGCCGATTGCGCTGGGCATCCTGGCGGCATCCGGCCAGATGCCCGCAGACCGCCTGGACGACTATGAATATGCCGGCGAACTCTCGCTGTCCGGCCAGTTGCGGCCGATCCGCGGCGCATTGGCCATGACGTTTGCCATGCAGCGGGCCGGCAGCACCCGCCGCGCCTTCATCCTGCCGCGCGCCAATGCCGACGAAGCGGCGCTGGTGACCGGCGCCACCGTGCTGCCGGCCGATTCCCTGCTGCAGGTGTGCGCCCATTTCGCCACGACGGATCCGCAGCAGCGGCTGCAGCGCCACCAGGCCTGCCTGTCGCCGCAGCCGTATCCCTATCCCGATCTGTCCGACGTGAAAGGTCAGGCGCATGCCCGCCGTGCGCTGGAAATCGCGGCGGCCGGCGGCCACAGCCTCTTATTGATCGGACCGCCGGGCACCGGCAAGTCCATGCTGGCATCGCGCCTGCCCGGCATTCTCCCGCCGATGACGGAAGAGGAAGCGCTGGAATCGGCCGCGCTGCAGTCCCTGACCGGCAGCTTCGACCCATTGCGCTGGAAATCCCGCCCCTATCGCGCGCCGCACCACACCGCCTCCGCGGTCGCGCTGGTGGGCGGCAGCAGCAGCGTGCGGCCAGGCGAGGTGTCCCTGGCCCACCGCGGCGTGCTGTTTCTCGATGAACTGCCCGAGTTCGAGCGGCGGGTGCTGGAGGTATTGCGCGAACCCCTGGAGTCGGGATGCATCACCATTTCCCGCGCGGCCAGGCAGGCGCAATTCCCGGCCCGGTTCCAGCTGGTGGCCGCGATGAACCCCTGCCCTTGCGGCTACTTCGGCCACCAGGCAGGCCGCTGTCGCTGTACGCCCGACATGGTGAACCGCTATCAGGGCCGGATTTCCGGCCCGCTGCTCGACCGCATCGACCTGCAGGTCCAGGTCGGGCCGATCGCCCAGGAGGAGCTGCTGGCCAGCGGCAGCGGCGAAACCTCGGACGCGGTGCGCGTCCGGGTCGAGCAGTGCGCCCGGCGCCAGATCGGGCGCCAGGGCGAACTGAATGCGGCGCTGGCGGGTGCCGGCCTGGAAAACGCCTGTCATACGAGCCCGGAGGGCGAACTGCTGCTGCGCAATGCCATGTCGCGCCTGGGATGGTCGGCGCGCGCCTACCACCGCGTGCTGCGGGTGGCACGGACCATTGCCGACCTGGCCGGCAGTGAGGAGATCGGCCAGGCCCACATTGCCGAAGCCATCCAGTACCGGCGCGCGCTCAGGCATGACTGAAGGCTGAAGGCGCCAGGCCGGATCTCCTACGGGAACGCGCAGGCTTGCCAATTCCTGCTGCGTTGCATCAGTGAAACCTGGCTTCTTCTGCTGCATAATGCGTCGACGGTCCGGCACATCCGTGCGAACAAGGGCCGAATGATAATCAGGAGACCATCTTGGATCAGTCCAAACGAACCCTATTGAAAACCGCGGCAACCGCGGGCATTGGTGGCCTGGCCGGCTGCGCCATTCCGGGCAGAGCCAGCCATGACACGAAAACGCCCTTTGCGGTGGCCCAGCCCATGCTTCCCATCGTGGGCAGCAGCGAGATGTTCCCGGTGCGCCGGATTTACTGCATCGGCCGCAACTATGCCGCCCATGCCCGCGAGATGGGCTCCGACCCCAACCGCGAACCGCCGTTCTTCTTCCAGAAGCCGTCCGATGCGATTCAGCTGGTGCCGCCGGGCCAGACCATCGACCATCCCTATCCAACGCTGACCAAGAACTATCACTACGAGATCGAACTCGTCGCCGCGCTCGGCAAGGGCGGCCGCAATGTGCCGCTGGACCGGGCGCTGGACCTGGTGTACGGCTATGCGATCGGCCTGGACATGACCCGCCGCGACCTGCAGCGCGGCATGGGCGACCAGAAAAAGCCCTGGGAGATCGGTAAGAGCTTCGACCATTCAGCGCCGATCGGCCCCATCCATCCGGTGAGCTCGACCGGCCATTTCAGGAATGGCGCCATCTGGCTCAAGGTCAACGACGCAGTCAAGCAGCAGGCTAACCTGGACCAGATGATCTGGTCCGTGGCCGAGCAGATCAGCAAGTTGTCCGAGGCATTCGAGCTGATGCCGGGCGATATCATTTACTCCGGCACGCCTGAAAACGTCGGGCCGGTGGTGCGCGGCGACATCATGGAAGGGCATATCGACGGCCTGCCGAACATCCGCGTGAAGGTGGTATAGCCGGGCGTGGAAACTGGCGACAGATTGTGTTCGCGCAAAGAATAAATACTTGGATGGCAATACCATGAATTCGGTTCTTCGCTGAAGCACCACTCCCTGGAAGTTTTTAGCCCGCGCTGCAAGCGCGGGCTTTTTCTTGGGCGGCGCTGTGCCGTGCTCCGCTGTTATGATTGCGCGCATGCCGAATTTCCGCCGTGTCCTCTCTGCCCTGCTCCTCTGTGCCACGCTTGCCGCCTGCTCGCCCGACTACAACTGGCGCCAGGTGCAGCCGGCCGACGCCACCTTCGTCGCCCTGTTCCCCGCCAAGACATCCAGCCATACCCAGCAGGTCAACCTGGACGGCATACGCACCGACATGGCGATGACGGCGGCGGAAGTCAACGGCGTGATGTTTGCCATCGGCAGCGCCAGCCTGCCCAGCGCGGCGCTGGTGCAGCCGGCGCTGGCGGCAATGAAGACGGCGATGGTGAAGAACATCGGCGGCGCCATCGCCAGCGACAAGGCAGTGGCCGGACCGCTGCCCTTGAATGAAGTGGTGGCCGATGGCAGCCGCAACGGCCGGCCGCTGCGGCTAACCGCCCGCTTCGGCGCGCGCGGCCAGCGGGTCTATCAGGTGGTCATCATCGGCGCGCCGCAGGACGTGCCGGCGGAAGCGGTGACAACTTTCTTCGACTCCTTCAAGCCGGGAAGCTAGCGGTATTGCAGCGAGCAGCCTTGCGCTCGCGCCAGCGTCGGTTTTGCGAGCGTGCTATCGTTTTGCCCATCTTGTTCAATACGAAAGGGTCTTTATGCTGATCACATTCAAATCAAAGGCCGCCGCCGAAATCCTGATGTACAAGGAGCATGCCAAGCGCATCCTCGACCTGCTGGGCAAGAACCCTGACCAGGGCGTCATCACCCCGCCGGAAATGCCGAA
>Ga0308161_1002867_pt1 | contig 17632 bp, 14 predicted proteins | sample PhyFR2_FD_201034 | JGI IMG/M metagenome (GOLD analysis project Ga0308161, IMG submission 201034) | Phyllosphere microbial communities from UC Gill Tract Community Farm, Albany, California, United States - DLSLF.R2 | ecosystem: Host-associated > Plants > Phyllosphere > Unclassified | place: USA...
CGCGTCGGCCGTCGCCGACGTGCTGTCCGCACGGTCCGCCGCCACCGCGCGGGACTGACGACCGGACCGACGACCGGCCGGGAGGCGCGTGGCGGCCCCGACCCGTCCCTCCCGTCGTGCCCGCCCGCCGGCCGGGAGGCGCGTGGCGGCCCCGACCCGCGCCTCCCGTCCGGCCAGGCCGCGCTCTCCGGACCAGACACGACACTTCCTCGATCTCGTGACCCGGGACGCTGACGGGCGCCGCCGCACTGCCGACAGGGATCCGCGACACCCGAGCGCGACCGTCGGCCGCGGCCCCCGCCGACACCCACCTCCCCGGAAGGGACCCACCGTGGACGTCGTCCGCTCCTCCGTCGTCGCGCTCGTGGTCGGCGCGCTCACCCTCTCCGCCGTCGGCACCGCGCACCCGGCAGCCGCGGCACCCGCCGCTGCCGCACCCGCACCCGCACCCGCACCCGCACCCGCCGCACCGGCACCCGCCGCACCCGCACCCGCCGCACCCGCCGCACCCGCCGCCGCTGCTGCGCCCGCCGGGCCGCCCGCGGACGGCGTCCGCCTCGGCGCCGGCTCCTACGCCCCGACCCCGCCCGCGAGCCTGCCCGACATCGCGGACGTGCAGGCCACCGTCGACCAGCACCTGTACGTCGACCCGTCGCAGGCGGGCAAGCCGGTGCCGACCAACCAGTGGTGGACCGACCTGCTCGTCAGCCGCTGGTCCGGCGACATGTGGGCCTACCCGTTCGTGTCGTCGAACAGCGCCGCAGGGACGAAGCTCAGCTACCCGACCACCTGGAACGCCGACGGCACGGCGATGCGGCTCGACGCCCCGATCACCGTCGGCGCGACCGTCGAGCCGACTCCGGACGCCTCCGACCGGCTCCTCGCCGACTTCGAGGACGGCGTCCCCGCCGACTGGACCGCGACCGGCGACGCGTTCACGACGACCGCGACCGGCACGGCACGCGGGCAGAGCGCGGTCTCGGGGTGGCTCGGGAAGGGCTTCCTCGACTCCTTCACGGACGACGACGGCGACGGCGCGACGGGCACGCTCACCTCGCCCGCGTTCACGATCGACCGTTCGACCCTCGCGTTCCTCGTCGGCGGCGGTCGGCACCCCGACCACGAGGCGGTGCAGCTCCTGGTGGACGGGCAGGTCGTCGAGCAGGCGACCGGCACCGACAGCGAGGTGCTCCGGTGGGCGTCGTGGGACGTCTCCGCGCTCCGCGGCAGGACCGCGCAGCTCCGCGTGGTCGACGACCTGCGCGCCGGCTGGGCGCACGTCCTGCTCGACCAGGTGCTGCTGACCGACGCGCCCGACGGCCTCGCCGAGCGGTCCTCCACGACGTTCTCGGCGAAGGAGGCCGACGCCCTGCGGTGGGGCGACTGGAACGTCAGCTGGCGGATGCCCCAGGACGGCCCCGGCGGCCAGTCCGTCGACGTCACGAGCGTGCAGGGCTCGCCCTACGAGTGGTTCGAGTTCCACGGCGCGACCCCTCGGCTGACGCTGCAGCCCGGTGCGACGCTCACGGACGGCGACGGCGAGCGCCTGACCGGCACGATCACGGCCGACCGCTTCGAGATCCGCCAGGACGGGCACGTGTTCGGCGTGCACGCACCGACCGGCACGACGTTCACCCGCACGGGCGACGTCCTGGACGCGTCCACGGGCACGCCCTACCTGGTGGTCAGCGCGGTGCCCGAGCACGGGCTGACGCTCGACGACCTGCACCGCACGGCGTTCGCGGTGCCGCGGGACACCACGATGGCCTACTCGTACGACCCCGCAGCCGGGCAGGTGGAGCAGCGCTGGTCGCTCCGCACCGACCTGCTGCAGGGCACCGACCACGACACCGTGCAGGGCTGGCTCCAGCACCAGTACGCCGAGTCGACGAACGACCTCCGCTTCACCGGGGCCACGTACGCGACGCCCCGGGGGCACCATGCGCACCACCGTCGGGCACGACGGCTGGACGCTCCGCTACGCGTTCAGCGGGCTCACCCCGGTCGGCGCGGAACCCACGGCCACGGGCGACGACCCGTACCGCGAGGACGTCATGCGGCGGTACCTCGCCGACTACGCCGCGAAGACCACCTACGGCGGGGACACCTACTGGGGCGGCAAGGACCTGCAGCAGCTCGGCGCGTACATGACGATCGCCGACCAGATCGGCGACGACGCGGACGCCGAGCGGCTCCGGTCGACGCTCGAACGGGCGCTCACCGACTGGTACACGTACTCCGCGGGGGAGCGCGAGCACTTCTTCGCGATGTACCCGACGTGGAAGGCCCTGATCGGCTTCGGCGACTCGTACGGCTCGGCGCAGTTCAACGACAACCACTTCCACTACGGCTACTTCGCGCTCGCGACCGCGATGCTCGGTCGGGCCGACCCGGCGTGGGCCGAGCGCTACGGCGACATGGCCACCCTGGTCGCGAAGCAGTACGCGAACTGGGACCGCGACGACGCCCGCTTCCCGTACCTGCGGACGTTCGGCGTCTGGACCGGGCACTCGAACGCCGGCGGGGTCTCCTCGCCGGGCGGCAACAACCAGGAGTCGTCGTCCGAGGCGATCCAGTCCGAGGCCGGGCTGTTCCTGCTCGGCACCGTCCTCGGCGACGAGGAGATGCAGGCCACCGGCGCGATGCAGTACGTCACCGAGCGGGCGGCCGTGCGGGACTACTACCAGAACGCGCACGGCAACCCCGCGTCGAAGGCGTACGACGGGAACGGCGCGTTCCCCGCCGCGTACCGGGCCGGACAGGCGGGCATCCTGTTCGACTCCGGGCAGGCCGAGGCGACGTACTTCTCGGGCGACCCGGCCTGGATCTACGGCATCCAGTGGATGCCGACCGCCCCGTGGTTCGCGTACTTCGGCTGGGACCCGGACTTCTCGGCGTCGCTCATGCGGCAGATGATGCGCGCACGACCACAGGTCGTCGGACAGGACGGCGTGGTCGGCGGCAACGCGGGCCACGTGCAGATGCTCACGAAGAAGTGGTGGGGCGTCGGCACCTACGGCGACGCCGTCATCACCCGGGACCGACCGGCGGCGATCCGCGAGCTGCAGGACGCCGTCCGCGCCGCCGAGCGGAACCACCCCGGGTACGTCACCGCCCGGACGGCCGCGAACCCGCTGTACGACCGCGCGACCGACACGCTGTACGTCTCGGTCGCCGAGGACGGCACCGTGGTGTTCCCGGACGCGTACTGGACGCCGGAGACCCTGCCAGCGGCCCTCGTGCCCGCCGAGCTCGACGGTCCGACCGCCGACCGGCAGCCCGCCGATTGGCCGGTGCGCTCGCCGCTGCTGTCCTTCCTGGTCACGGACTACCGGGCGGACACCGCGACCATCGACCGGCTGTACGGCGTCGACCTGACCGACCACCGCCCTGGTGTCGACACGGCCCACGCCGCGGCGGTGTTCAGCGACATGGGTGACGCCCTCGGCAACGTGGTGCTCGGCTTCCTCGCCCAGTACGACCCCGACACCTACGCCGACGTGCACGCGGCGCTCTGGGCGGAGCGGGACCCGGCCGTCACCGGGCAGTCGATGGCCGGCCTGGTCTACCACCAGGCGATGTCGAACCGCACCGTCGGCACCGAGGTCACCGACCGGCACACCTCGAACCCGCTCAGCCAGGTGTTCCGGGCCGCCGACGGCACGTACTCGTACGTGCTCGACAACATCGACGACGTCCAGCACACCTACGACGTCTACGAGGGGCAGCGCGTGATCGGGCAGATCGCGGTCCCGGCCCGGACGCAGATCACCTCGCACCTCGACGCCCGGCTGACCGACGTCGCGGTCGCCCTCGACGGCGGCGCCAGGACGGTCGCCCCCGGGAGCACGGTGCACCTCACCGCGACCGGCACCGACCAGTACGGCGCGACCGTGCCGCTCGAGGGCGTGCGCTGGACCACGTCCTCGGGGACGATCGACGCCGACGGCACCCTGCACGCCGGCGCCGACCCGGTGGACGTCGCGACGGTGACGGCCACGGTCGGCTCCGTGCACGGCGAACACCGGTTCCGGGTGGCCCCGACGCCCGTGCTCACCGGCCTCACGGTGACCCCCGGCGTCGAGCGGCTCGTCGTCGGCACCCCGGTGACCTTCCGCGCCGAGGGGCACGACCAGTACGGCGACCCCGCCGCGCTGCCCGCCCCGCCGGTGTGGAGCACGACCGCGCCGGGTTCGGTCACCGCCGACGGCACCCTGACCACCACGGGACCGGGTGCCGGCTACCTGGTCGCCACCGTCGGTGCCGGACCGGCCACGGTCGAGGGGACCGCGGTCGTGTCCTCGGTCGTCACGGTCCCCGTCGTCCCCGGCGTCCGGGCCACCGCGACCTCGACCGACGGCGGGAGCACGGCCGCGAGGGCCGTCGACGGTGACCGCTCCACCCGGTGGGAGAGCCGCCACGGTGTCGACGACGTCGACCTGGTGCTCGACCTCGGCGGTGCCCGCGACGTCGACACCGTGCAGGTGGACTGGGAGGCCGCGGCGGCCGCACGCTACGTCGTCCAGGTGGCCGACGCGGCGGACGGTCCCTGGCGCGACGTCCGCACGGTCGAGAAGACCGACGCCGCCGCCGACACCGTGCCCGTCGGGGCGACCGCCCGGTACGTCCGGCTGCACCTGACCGACCGGCTGACGCAGTACGGCTACTCGGTGTGGGAGGTCAGGGTCACCGGGACCCCCGCCGCGTCGGCCGTCACCGTGCGGGACCTGCTCGTGGCCCCGCGCAGCGCCACCGTCCGGTCCGGCGACACCGTCCGGCTCGCCGCGTACGGCTTCGACGCGGACGGCGCCGGCGGGCTGCTCGAGGGAGCGGCGCGCCCGACGTGGACCGTCGACACGGCGGACGGCAGCGGGACCGCCGCGGACCCGGACGACGGGGCGACGGTCACCGATGCCGGGGTCGTCACCGCACCCCGTACCCCCGGCGCGACGATCACCGTCCGGGCGACCCGGGGAGAGGCCGCCGGCACCGCCGTGGTCCGCACGCTCGACGCCCCGGCCACCCCCGCGGTCGCCCGGGACGTCGCGGTCGGCAAGCCGGTGACGACCTCGTCGGACGAGCGGGGCGACCTGGCCGGCGACGCGGCCGTGGACGACGACGACACGACCCGCTGGTCGAGCGCCGCCCACGACGGCGAGGGGCTCACGGTCGACCTCGGCACGGTGCTGCCGCTCGACCGGGTCGAGGTCGCGTGGGAGGCGGCCTCGGCGGCGTCCGACCGCGTCCAGGTCCGCGACCGCGACACCGACCCGTGGCGCACGGTCGCGACCACGACCGCGGGGAGCGGCGGGACCGAGCGGCACGCCCTCGACGGGGTGCGCGGTCGGTACGTGCGGCTCGTCGCCGACACCAGGAACACGCGGTACGGCGTCTCGGTGTGGTCGTTCCGGGTGTTCTCCACCGAGGGCGCGCCGACACCCGACCTCGCCCGCCGCGCGACCGTGCGGTCATCGGGCGACGAGTCGGCCGGCACCCCGGCCCGCCTCGCCGTCGACGGCGACCCGGGGACGCGGTGGGCGAGCGAGCACGTCGACGACGCCCACCTCGACGTCGACCTCGGTGCGGTGCACACGGTGCACGAGGCGACGATCCGGTGGGAGGCCGCGTACGGCCGCTCGTACCGGATCGAGGGCCGTGACGGCACGACGGGCGCGTGGACGACGGTCGCGACGGTGACCGACGGCGACGGCGGCACCGACCGGGTCGCGCTGCACGGCTCGTGGCGGACGCTGCGGCTGCAGGGCGTCGAACGGGGCACGCCGTACGGGTACTCGCTGTACGCGCTCGAGGTGCGCTGACCCCGCGGTCGGCACCGCGTCGAGGCGGACGGGAGGCGCGTGGCGGCCCCGGTGCGCGCCTCCCGTCGTCCCCACGTGCCGGACGGGAGGCTCGTGGCGGCCCCGCACCGTGCCTCCCGTCGTGCGCACGGGTTGGACGGGAGGCTCGTGGCGGCCCCGCACCGTGCCTCCCGTACGCCGTCGTGACGGCGTCAGCCCGCCGCGTCCGCGCCGAACGCGTCGCCCGCGGTGACCGGCGAGCCGTCCCAGACGACCGCACCGCAGGACCGCGCGGCACCGACCGCGTCGGGGCCGAGCCGCGAGGCGTCGCAGACCACCCGGACCCCGAGTGCCCGGCAGATCCGCACCACCGAACCGACCGCGGCCGCGTCGACCACCCCCGGATCCGCCAGCAGGAGCACGTGCGGCGGCGGTGAGAACTCCCGCAGCGCGGCACCCCAGCTCACCGCGTGCAGGAGCCGGCTGCCATACTCCGATGGGACGAGCCACTCGTAGCGGTCGCCGACCGGGTGCGCGTCCACGACCACCAGCGTGCCGCTCACGGGGCTCCCCCGTGTCGGGGGAGGGGACCAGCATGACCGACACCGACCAGGACCGACGGGTCGCGGTGGTGATCGAGGACGACCTCGACATCCGCTACCTGCTCGAGCAGGTGCTCACGCAGGCCGGCTACTCCACCGTCAGCACCGGGAACGGCGAGGACGGCGTCCGCGCGGTCCTCGCGCACGAGCCGGTCGTGACGACCCTGGACGTGTCGCTGCCCGGGATCGACGGCTTCGAGGTGGCCCGACGCATCCGGGCGTCGAGCAGCACCTACATCGTGATGATCTCGGCGATGGGCGACGAGATCGACGTGCTGCAGGGCCTGGAGGCCGGCGCCGACGACTACATCGTCAAGCCGTTCCGTCCGCGCGAGCTCCGCGCGCGGCTCGGGGCGATGCTCCGCCGGCCGCGCACGGTCGTCGAGACCGACGGCACCGCGCCTGCGGTCCGCGCGGTCGGTGCCGCGACGCCGACGGCCGGGGCGCTCGCCGCGGGCGTCGGTGCGGCGACCCCGGTGTCGCCGGTCGGGTCCGCCCCGGTCGCCCCCGAGTGGGTCCCCGCCACGGCACCGGTCGCCGAGACCGCTCCCGTCGAGCAGGTGCCGGACCGGGGTGCCGAGCCCGCGGGGGCCGTCGTGCCGACCGGACCGGCGGCCGTCACCCCCGCGCAGGACGAGGGCACGTGGGTCCGGCACAACGGCCTCGCGATCGACCCCGAGGCGCGGCTCGTCCAGGTGGACGGCACGCCCGTCGAGCTGACCAAGACCGAGTTCGACCTGATCGCCACGCTCGTCGACTCCCGTCGTCGCGTGCGGTCGAAGGCGGACCTGGCGCTCGCGATCCGGAACGACGCGTACGTCACCACGCACTACATCGGCGACGCCGACCGCCGTGCGGTCGAGGTGCACATGGCCAACCTGCGCCGCAAGCTCGCCGACGACCCGAACGCGCCACGCTTCGTCGTGACGGTCCGGGGCGTCGGGTACCGCCTGACGGGCCCCGGGGACCCGGGGTACGTCGCGGAGTAGGGCGCAGGGCGGCACCCGTCAGACCTTGTACCCGAACTGGCGGCGGAGCAGCTTGCCGACCATCCCGAGGGTCTGCAGTGCCGTGATGACGGCGAGGACGGGCCAGCCGGAGCCCAGGATGCGCGCCTGCGTCACGACGTCGAGCTGCAGCCAGCCGAACACGGCGGCGGCCATCACGAGCAGGACGATCACGACCGGGGCGAGGTGGGCGTTGCCCGAACCGCGCTCGGCCTTGGCCTGCTCGGCCCAGTTGTCGGTCTGCTTCTTGCTGCCGAAGCGGGTCCACGCGCGCAGGAAGTGGCCGAGCCGGATCCACATGTAGACCTCGGCGGGCACGAGCAGCAGGGCGAACAGGACGTCCCGCCAGGTGCGGTGCTTCATGGACGCGACGACGCGCAGGTTCAGCGCGACCGCGACGACCGGCGGGACGAGCCAGAGCGGGCTGAAGACGAAGGCGTGGATCGACAGGGACGCCACGAGCAGCAGGACGAACAGCACCCGGGTGAGGAAGTTCATCGCCATCGACGCGTGCTCGAGCCACCGCAGCCGCAGGTTCGGGTGGAACGGCTGCCCCTTCGTGTCGCCGCGCTGGCCGGGCCACATGAGCTCGATGGCGCCGAAGTTCCACTTGACCTGCTGGGCGTCGAGGCCGCGGAGGGTGTGCATGCCGCCGACGTCGGCGCGGGCACGGGCGCTGATCTTCGTCAGGTAGCCGGCGCTCTTCACCTGGAGCGACAGGAGCGAGTCCTCGACCTCGCTGTCCTTCACCCACGGGGAGCCCTGGTGGTTCGCCTCCATGACCTCGTGCAGGGCGCGCATCGAGAAGATCGAGAACTGCCCGCCGAGCACCGCCATGTTCCGGCCCTTGAGCATGTTCTGCATGTTGAACGCGGCGAACTGGGCGCGCTGTCCGGCGATGAGGAAGCGGGGGACGACGCCGCGGAAGGGACGGTCGTCGATCGAGTAGATCGCGGAGATGCCCCCGATGCGCGCGTCCGAGACGATCTCCTGCGCGAGCCACTCGACGGCCTCGGGGTCGGCCGTGGTGTCGCCGTCGACGCCGAGCATGTAGTCGCAGCCCTCGATGAGGCTGAAGCCGTAGTTGAGCGCACCGACCTTCTTGTCCGCGTTCTCGCCGATGTCGTGCACGTAGACCTCGGTGCGCTGTTCGACCCCGTCGCGCTCGACGCGGTGCGGGCCGGCGAACTCGGCGGCGACGTCGAAGGAGCGGTCGGTCGTGTTGTTGATGACGACGTGCACGACGTCGGGCAGGCGGGTCTGCTCGAGCAGGGAGCGGAGGACCGCGCCGATGGTCTCCTCCTCGTTGTACGCGGGGATGACGCAGCCGATCGACGGGCGGTACTCGGGGAGGGCGTCGAGGTCGTCCATGACCGACGCGGCCAGCTCGGGGTCGTGGCGGCGGGTGTACCGGAGTCGCTCCTCGGCGGAGGGCGAGGTGCGGACGGGGGTGGAGGCTGCGGTGCCGGCGGTCTGCGTCGTGGACAACGTGGGGCTCCTGATCGTTCGGGTCTCGATGCGGTTGCAACGAGTCTCCGACGACGGCCTCTGGTGCGGCGCGGGTCCGGCGCAGCGGATGCTCAAGATCCGCCCTGGACCGTCCCGCGCGGCCCGGCGCGCGGCCCGGCCTGTGGCCCGGTGCGCGGCCCAGCGATCCGCGGCCCGGCGGTGCGCGGCCCGGCGACGCGTGGCCGGGCGGCGCGCGGCCCGGCAGCGCTCAGCCCTGCTCCTCGGCCTCGAGGTCGGCCAGCGCGTAGCCGTGGTCGTCGGTCGAGGTGGTCCGCCACGACGACGACGGCACGGTCGGCACCTGCCCGGGTGTCGACGACGCCACGGCGGCCTCGACCTGGCTCCGCCACGCGCCGAGGTCGCACTCCTCCTGGCGCACGAGGGCCACCACCCGGTCGGCGTCCTCGGTCCACACGGTCGCGTCCGGCGGCACGACCGCGACCACCGCGCGCGCGAGCATCGCCCGGGCACCCCCGGTCACGCCCACGCCGAACGCGGTCGTGAGCAGGGCGGCGTCCTCGAGGGTGACGGCGACCCGCACGAGCGACACCTGGTGGTAGTCCGCCCGCTCCAGGGTCCGGACGACGGCGGGGAGCACCTCGGCGCGCTGCGGTACCGACGCGTCGTCCTCGGCGAGCACCTCGGGACGGCTGCGGAACACGATGCAGAACAGGGCGACCGCGAGCAGCACGACGAGCCAGACGATCAGCACGCGGGTCTGGTCGCTTGCGAACAACGACGCGGCGACGAGCACGAGGAACGCACCGACCGAGGCGACCGCGGCGTCGAGGGCCGACCGCGGCACGTCGGTCCGGCGTCGGCGCCAGCGTCGGCCGGCGAGGACCGTCACGAGCAGCAGCAGCCCGCTCCCGATCGTCGCCCAGAGCAGCAGGGGGTTCACGCGCGGGCTCCCGTCGTCGTGGTCGCCGGCGGTGCCGCCGGGATCGTCATGGTCACGGTCGTGCCCTCGCCGAGTGCGCTCGTCACCACGAGGTCGCCGCCGTGCCGTCGGGCGATCTGCCGGCTGATCGCGAGCCCGAGCCCGGTGCCGTGGACCCCGGTGCGGCGGACGCTCTCGGCGCGGAAGAACCGTTCGAACAGGTGGTCCTGGTCGCCGTCCGCGATGCCGATCCCGTCGTCCCGCACGATCAGCCACACCCTGTCGCCGACGGCGTGCGCGCCGATCTCGACCCACCCGCCGTCCCGGTTGTACTTCACCGCGTTGCTCACGAGGTTGTCGACGACCTGCCGGATCCGGAACGCGTCGGCGACCACCCGGACGGGCGCCTCGGTCGGCGTGGTCCGGAGTTCGACCCCGGCCACGCGCGCCGCGGGCTCGGCGGCCTCGACGGCGGCGCCGACGACGTCGAGCAGGTCGAACGGCGCGGGCACCAGGTCCACCCGGTCCTCGCGCGCGGCCTGCAGGATGCCCCCGACGAGCTCGACCAGGCGTTCGGCGTTCCGCGACGCCACGTCGAGCATGCGTTCGGCGGCGGGCGGCAGGCCCTCGACCTCGCGGGCGAGCTCGACCGAGCCGAGGACCGCGGTCGTCGGGGTCCGGAGTTCGTGGGAGACCGACGCGACCAGGTCCTCGCGCGCCTGCAACGCCGCACGTTCGGCGGTGACGTCCCGCGCGACGAGCACCCCGCCCGCGCCGCCCTCGGCCCCGGCCGCGTCGGGGAGCAGGCGCGTGCTCACGGTGTAGGTCCGTACGGAGCCGTCCTCGCGGCGGACCGACACGAGCTCGCCGTCGAGCTCGGTGCCGTCGACCGTGCGCTGCACGAGGGTGTCGAGGTCGGTGCTCCCGCCGCGCGCGGCCAGGTCGAGCAGGGCCGCTCCGCCGCGACCGGCGTTGTCGACGGTGGTGCGCCCCTCGGGGTCGAACGCGAGCACGTCGAAGTCGACCGAGTCGAGCACGGCACGGACGGCCTCCTCGCGGGCGGTCACCTCGGCGAGCCGGGTGTGCAGCAGCGCGGCCTGCCCGAGCAGGAGCTGCTGCCGCGCCTTGCCCCGTCGGGCGAGGACGGACGACGTCCCGCTGACCGCCGCGATCACGAGCGGCAGGGAGACCAGCCGGGCGGTGTCCTCGGCGTCGACGACGGCCCACTCGCCGGGGGCACCGACCCAGAGCAGGCCGATCGCGACGACCGCCGTGAGCGAGGCACCGCGGAACCCGAAGGCGTAGCCCGACCAGATCGCCGGCAGGACGAACAGCGCACTCACGCCGATCGTCGGCACGTCACCGCGGATGAGCGCGATCCCGGCGACGTCGGCGGCGAGCACGGCGGCGAACCACCGCGGGTCGACCGTCGGCGGCGCGGCGGCCGTCACGGCGAGGGCGACGAGGGGGAGCGCGGTCCCGACGGTCGCCAGCACGCCGACCTCGTCGCGGTCGACCACGAGGACGAACGCGATGACGGGCATGATCCCGGCGACCACGGCGAACTGGTTCCGGAAGGCCCGGAGTCCTGCACGCTCGTCACGGCCGACACGATTCCGCATGCGGCCATGCTGTCACCCGGCGGCCCCGCGCGCCGCAGTGCGGGACCGGGACGGCGTCCCGCGGCGACCGGTCCGGCAGCACGGACGATCGGTCCGGCGGTGTCCGCGGCCCGTGCGAGGATCGTCCGGTGCACCAGGAGCAGGGACCCGTCGCCGTCGTGATCGCCGCCATGAGCGAGGAGCTCGCGGCCGTCGCCACCCTGCTCGGCGGTGTCGTGATCGACGACGGGCCCGTCGGCGGCCACGACCGGCACCACCTGCTCGACGTGGGCGGCCGCGTGGTCGCCCTGCGCCGCAGCGGCATCGGCTTCACGAACGCGACCGCCGCCGTCGCGCACTGCTACCACGACTTCGGCGCCGTCCCGGTGCTCAGCGTGGGCACCGCGGGCGGCCTCATGCGCGGCATCGCGATCGGGGACGTCGTGGTCGGCGACCACTACGTCAACGTGAACGCGGACGCCACGGCGTTCGGCTACGCGCTCGGCCAGGTGCCCGGCATGCCGCCGCGGTACGCGCCCGACGCACGCATGGTCGCGCTCGCGACCGGCTCGGACGCCGGCTACCGGATCCGACCGGCGACCATCGGGTCGAGCGAGGTCTTCGTGACCGAGGGCCGCGCGCGCCTGCTCCGCGACGCCTTCCCCGACGTCGCCGCCGTCGACATGGAGTCCGCCGCGATCGCGCAGTTCGCGCACGTGCACGACATGCCGTTCGTCTCGATCCGCGGGATCAGCGACCTCTGCGCCCCCGACGGCGACGAGTTCAAGGAGCACCTGGACGACGCGGCGGCGCGCTCGGCGCGCGTCGCGCACGACGTGCTCACCGGCCTGGCGGCCTGACCGGACCTCGTCGGACCCGACCGGGTTCCGCCGTCCGCCGGTCGGTCGTCAGCCGGACGCCACCTGGCGGGGCCGCCCCGGCCCGACCCGGCCACGTGACGGACGGGAGGCGCGGCACCCGTCGGTACCGCGCCTCCCGTCCGGTCCGTGGTCACGCGACGCGCGGGGCGCGACGCCGCACGTGCGTCCCGCCGCCCGCCGCGTGGCCGCCGCTCAGCGGCGCCGGCGGCTCGAGATCAGCCCGCCGAACACCAGCACGACGGCCACGACGAAGACGATCAGTTGCACGGGCTCGAAGCCGTCCAGGTTCATCAGGTGCTCCTTCCGCGCGGGGTGCCCGCGCTGTCGACGTCGCCGACGGTAGGACCCGGTTCCTGTACGCGTCGAGGGACCGGGGTACGGCACCGCCGGTCCGGTCTCCGCACCGGCGGACGCACCTCGGTGGACGCTGCGAGCGGAACACCCCCTCCGGTGCGATGATGATCCGCGGCCGTCGCCCGGACGACCCCGACGGAAGAGATCCGCGTGACCGAGACACGCTCACAGTCGCACGCCACGGCCACCGTGGACGACGGCACGCACGGACCCTCGAAGAGCGTCGCGGCGCTCGCGCTCGCCGCCCTCGGTGTCGTCTTCGGCGACATCGGCACGAGCCCGCTGTACGCGCTGCGCACCGTGTTCACCATCGACGGCGGCATCGTCAAGGCCACGCAGGAGGACGTCTACGGCGTCATCTCGATCATGTTCTGGAGCGTCACGGTCGTCGTGTCGATCAAGTACGTGCTCGTCCTCATGCGCGCCGACAACAACGGCGAGGGTGGCGTGATGGCGCTCGCCGCCCTGGCCCGCCGCCTCTACGCGAAGCGCCGAGGGGGCGCGACGATCTTCCTGGTCATCGGGATCATCGGCGTCTCGCTGTTCTACGGCGACTCCGTCATCACGCCGGCCGTCTCGGTGCTGTCCGCGGTCGAGGGCCTGTCCACCGCAGCCCCGTCGGTGGAGCACCTCATCGTCCCGATCGCCGCGGTGATCCTCGTCCTGTTGTTCGTGGTGCAGCGGTTCGGCACGGGCAAGGTCGGCAACCTGTTCGGCCCCGTGATGCTCCTGTGGTTCGCCGTGATCGCGATCGCCGGGGTGCCGCACATCATCGCCCACCCGGGCGTCCTGCAGGGGCTCTCGCCGACCTGGGCGATCGCGTTCCTCATCGCGCACCCGTACATCACGTTCGTCGCGATGGGGGCCGTGGTGCTCGTCATCACGGGTGCCGAGGCGCTGTACGCCGACATGGGGCACTTCGGCCGCACCCCGATCCTGCGGGCCTGGTTCTTCGTCGTGTTCCCGGCGCTCGTGCTGAACTACCTCGGCCAGGCGTCGCTCGTGCTCGAGGACCCGTCCACCGCGAAGGACCCGTTCTTCCTGCTGTTCCCGGACGGACTGCGGCTGCCGGTCGTGGTGCTCGCGACCGCCGCCACCGTGATCGCCAGCCAGGCCGTCATCTCCGGGGCGTTCTCGCTCACCCGCCAGGCCGTGCAACTCGGGCTGCTGCCGCCGCTGACGATCCGGCAGACCTCGCGGCAGGAGGGCGGTCAGATCTACCTGCCGGCGGTCAACCTGCTGCTGTTCATCGGCGTCATGGCGATCATGCTCGCGTTCCGGTCCTCGGCGAGCCTGGCCACCGCGTACGGGGTGTCCGTCACCGGCGCGCTCGTCGTCGACACGCTCCTGCTGCTGCTCGTGGTGAAGCCGCTCTGGCAGTGGAAGACCTGGAAGCTCGTGACGGCCGCCGTCGTGTTCGGTGGACTCGAGCTGACCTTCCTCGCCGGCAACCTGTCGAAGATCGTGCACGGCGGATGGGTGCCGCTCCTCATCGCGCTGGCCGTCATCACGCTGATGACGACGTGGCGCCGCGGTCGGCAGCTCGTGCAGGACGAGCGCAAGGAGCGTGAGGGGTCCCTCGCCGAGTTCATCGAGCGGGTGAACACGAAGCACATCCCGCGGGTCGAGGGGATCGCGATCTTCCCGCACCCGAACAAGGAGACGACCCCGCTCGCGCTCCGGGCCAACGTCGAGCACAACCACGTCATGCACCGCACCGTGCTCATCGTGTCCGTGCTGACCGCCAACGTGCCGCACGTCCCGCACGCCAAGGCCTTCACGCGCGACGACCTCGGCTACGAGGACGACGGCATCGACCACATCACCGTGAAGTTCGGCTTCTCGGACGACCAGGACCTGCCCCGCGCCCTGCACGCCGCGTGCCTGGCCGAGGTGCTCGACATCGAGCCGGACGCGATGCAGCACGCGTCGTACTTCATCTCGCGCGGTGCGCTCCGGCCGCAGCCCGGCAACCGGGGGATGGCGCGCTGGCGGAAGAAGCTGTTCGTCGGGCTCGCGCACAACGCCGCCGACCCGGCCGCCCGCTTCGGCCTGCCGGCGCAGCGCACGGTGACGATGGGGAGCGACGTCGAGCTCTGAGGCCCGGGCGGCCGGTCGGGGACCGCGTGCCCGCGGCCGTCGGTGCGTCGACCTGGCTGCCGGACCGTCCAGGCGGACGGCGTAGCGTCCGAGTGGTCGTTCCGCCACCCGGGCGCCTGCGGCACCGAGCGGAAGCCACCCATGTCGTACGCACCAACCGCCTGGCAACAGGAGTCCGCGACGAGGTGGACCGCCTCCGTCGACGGCACGGTGGTCGCCACGATCACCTACGGGCGGCAGTACGAGCTGGTCTCCGCCGACGGTGGCGTCCGCGGGTCCCACACGACGCTCGGCAGTGCGCAGGCGCAGTTCGGCGCGTGGTGCCAGTGGCGGTCGGACCAGGCCGACGCCTGACCGCTCGAGCCGGTGCCGACCCCTCGGCGTCGTCCTGACCGCTCGGACCGGCCCCGACCATCCGGGCAGTCCCGACCGCTCGGCTCAGTGCTGCCCGCGTCCGCGCAGACGGGCGATGCCGAGCACGATCCCGACGACGACCATGCCGAGCACGAGCCCGAACACGGCGGACACCGCGGTGTCGACGATCCACGTCACGACCGGACCGGCCGCCTCGACGGCGTGCTCGACCACGTGGAGCAGGTCGTACGGACCGGACCAGAGCGTCTCGGCGAGGTTCGCGATCACCAGGTGCCCACCGACCCAGAGCATCGCGACGGTGCCGACGATGCTGATGAACCGGAAGACCCCCGGCATGGCGCGGACGATGCGGGCGCCGGCCCGCCGGGTGCGGCGGACCGGGTGCTTCATCATCGACAGCCCGACGTCGTCGACCTTCACGAGCAGCGCCACCGCACCGTAGACGAGCGCGGTCATGCCGGCTCCGATGAGCGCGAGCGCCCCGACCTTCGGCCAGAACGCCATGTCGGTGTCGAGGCTGGCGAGCGCGATGAGCATGATCTCGGTGCTGAGGATCAGGTCGGTGCGGATCGCCCCGAACACGAGCTTCGGCTCCGAGGTCGGCTGCTCGTCGGCGTGCCCGGAGTCGTGGTGCACTCCGAACCACTCGGTGACCTTCTCGGCACCCTCGAAGCACAGGTAGGTGCCGCCGACCACGAGCAGCCACGGCAGCACCCAGGGGGCGAACGCCGAGAGCAGGAGCGCCAGCGGGATGATGATGACGAACTTGTTGAACAGGCTGCCGAGCGCGATCCGGCCGACCACCGGCAGTTCGCGTGCCGGCTGCAGGCCCTGGACGTACTGCGGCGTGACGGCCGCGTCGTCGATGACCACGCCGGCGGTCTTCGCGCTGGCCTTGAGGGCGGCGGACAGGATGTCGTCCACGACGGCGAGCAACCCGACAGACATGCCGCTCACCCTAGCGGTGCGCTGCTGACGACCCTCCCGTCGCGGCCGCCGTCGAGACCGAACCGCCCCCGAGGGGCAGCACCGGGGCCCGGTACGTCAGCGCGACGGCCGTGCCGGGCCGGACCGTCGTGCGCGCCGCACCCCAGCGCCGGACCCGGTTGTACAGGTACACGCCGAGCTCGGTCGACCCGTCCTCGGAGACCGCCCACGTCCCGGTGCCCCACTGCGCCGTCGAGCGTGACCGTCGGGCGCGCGCCCCACGTCCACCGGGGTCGGGGGATGGTGAGCGTGACCCGGCGCCTCGTCGTGCCGGACGACTGCGGAGCGTCCATCCGGCCAGGCTACGGGGACGCCCGGACCTGAACGGACGCAGGAGCACGACCGTATGCTCGCGGCATGGCTGACTTCACCGCCGCACAGGCCGCCGTCGTCCGGATCGAGCGCGCGGAGGAGGGTCGGTGGGACCTGTCCCTCATCAGCGACTCCGGCGTCGCGATGGGGCACGGCGTGTACCTGTTCCAGGCCGACCACGACGACGCCGAGGACGAGCAGGCCGCGGCCCTCGACTTCGTGCGCGAGTACGGCTTCCGGTTCGAGCGAGACGCCGTGGTCGCCGACGGCCCGGACGCGTTCTGGGCACCGCTGCTGCCGCTCGACGCGGCGTAGTCGCCCGCGGGCCGGATCCGCCCCGCACCGACGGGGTCACCGGCGGCCGGCGCCTCGAGCGCGGACGCCGGGGGCGCTCACCCGAGCGCGGACGCCTCGAACCCGATCAACCACGTCACGCCGACCGCGTCACGGACGGTGCCGTCCCAGTCGCCCCACGGCCGTTCCTGCAGGTCGTCGACGACGCTGCCGCCGTCGGCGAGGGCGGCGAACCACCGACGCAGGACACCGGGTTCCGCGGCGCCGAGGAGCGAGAAGAGCAGCCCGGCCGCGGCGAAGGGCTCGTCGTCGCCGCTCGCGTCCGCGGCGAACAGGTGCACGTCGCCGACGAGTTCGCCGTGCGCGACCGCGTCGGCGGGACCGTCCTCGCGGGAGAAGTCGGCGTAGGTCGCGATCCGGAGCTCGCCCCCGAAGACGTGCTGCCACCGTTCCAGTGCTGCGCGCGCCGTGCCCGGGAGCAGGAAGTACGGCGCTGGTCCGCTCGTGTCCATGCCCGGACCGTACCCCCGGCGGGACCGTGCGACCCGCCGCGCGCGGAGTAGGAAAGTACCGATGGCGGTACTTTCCTACCGCGACCGCCGTCGGCGACCACCCGCGGCCGTGACCGACGCGGACCGACGCGACCCGCGCCTCCCGTCCGCCGGGCGTCAGCCCGTGGCCAACGCGCCCATCTCGGCGACCACGGCGCGCAGTCGGGCCGCGAGCTCCTCGCTGTCCCCGACGGTGTCGCGGTGCGCCACCTCGGACAGCGCGGACAGCACGAGCCCGACGGCGGTGCGAGCGGTCTGCTCGTCCGTGCGCGTGGACACCGTCGCGAGGAGCGACTGCCGCGACTCCGCCATCCACTGCATGACCATCGGGGCCATCTCGGGCCGGAGCACGAGCAGCTCCTTCATCCGACGGCGGTCCTG
>Ga0308161_1002870_pt1 | contig 17622 bp, 19 predicted proteins | sample PhyFR2_FD_201034 | JGI IMG/M metagenome (GOLD analysis project Ga0308161, IMG submission 201034) | Phyllosphere microbial communities from UC Gill Tract Community Farm, Albany, California, United States - DLSLF.R2 | ecosystem: Host-associated > Plants > Phyllosphere > Unclassified | place: USA...
AAAAAATAATGCAGGGTTACTTCTACCACCTGTAAAAAATAATGCAGGGCTACTTCTACTACCTGCAAAAAATAATGCAGGGTTACTTCTACCACCTGTAAAAAATAATGCAGGGCTACTTCTACTACCTGCAAAAAATAATGCAGGGTTACTTCTACCACCTGTAAAAAACAATGTAGGGTTACTTCTACCACCTGTAAAATATAATACAGGGTTACTTCTACCACCTGTAAAAAATAATGCAGGGTTACTTCTACTACCTGCAAAAAATAATGCAGGGTTACTTCTACCACCTGTAAAAAATAGTACAGGGTAAAACAATATATCTAACTGATTATATGATAAATAGATTATAAATTGGAATATTATACACATTAATACTTCTTTATATATAGTATTTATATAATAGAAGTATTATTAAAATAATAAATGTAAAGGAAAACAAGTTTAAAATTTTATTTCTGCACCTAGCAAAACTTATTTAAATACCTTATACTAAATATAAAATCGATTTCTACCCTATCGAACATATATTCATATAAAAACAGGGGCATTTTGAGCTTAAAAAAGTCGACAGTTTTTTGTTGCAAGATGTGTCTTTGTACCCACAAACTTTACAAGTTTGAGATACTGAAGACCTTCTTGCCTTTTTTAGAAAAAGGGGGAAAAAGCTTCGGAACTTGCTTTTTTTTTAATAATTCCCGAATAACATTCTTCTATAATTTCTGATGCGAATAGTCAAATTAGTACGGATTAGTACAGATTAGTACATTATTTAAATAATTATCATTTTTTCAGTACAGATTAGACCTATTTAGTCTTTAAACACATAAATGTATTGATAGTTCAATAATTAAAACCCAATTTTGTAACAGATAATTAAAACACAATTTTTAGTTTCCGATAAAATAAAAACTATGGATTCTGAGAAAAAAAATGAGGAAAAAGATGTAATGATAAAATTCCGGATAGAAAAGAGAAAAAAGGAAAAATGGAAAAACATCTGTTATAACAAAAAAATCTCTCTTTCAAGCTTAATTATTGACTCCGTTGAAAACAAAATATTAGATGATGAAAGGCGGAAGATATTGATGTTCATTGAAAAACAGGATAACATATTTGCGAAGATTGAAAATAATATCAATCAGATAGCCCGGCATGTAAACGTGCAAAAATTTATTAGCACCGCTGACATTAAGGTATTCAACGATAAACTGGATATGATTACAGAATTAAAAAATCAGCAAAACAAAATTTTCGAAAAGATATATAAACTAATCGGAAATGATAGTTAAGATTTTAAGTTCTTCCAGTAGTGATTTTCATGGTGTAAAATACAATGAAAAAAAAATTGATAAAGGATCCGGAGAATTAATGAAAATGAAAAACTTTCCCTCTTTCATTAATTCAAAAAGCAGCCAGGATAGTGTTCGGGATTATTTGAAATCTATTTCAAAAAATGAGAAGATTAAAAAACCTCAATTCCATGCAGTGATTTCTACAAAATTCCAAGAGCATAGCAAAGAAGATCTTACAAAAACAGCAGAAAGTTTCATGGATGATATGGGATATGGTAAGCAACCCTACCTAGTAGTTTTCCATAATGATACAGATAACAATCATGTCCATATTGTTTCAACAAGAGTAAGTAAAGAAACCGGGAAAAAGATTAATGATAGTTATGAGAAATTAAAAGCCCAAAAAGCTTTGAGTAAAACTATCGAAAATTTATATGGTGAAAACTCAGAAGCCAAACTTGAAAAGCTTCTGGGCTACAAAATCAGTACTCTGGGACAACTTAAAACATTACTTGAAAGAAATGGCTACAAGATCTTGCAAAATAAAAATAATGAAAATGCACTAGATGTTCTTAAAAATGGAGTAAAACAGAAAACTATTTACGGAAATCAGATTGTTTATGACAATAGCAAAAAGGATAACAGATCAAAACAGATTGTAGCTATTCTCAGTAAATATAAAGAGCTCTATTCTGGTAAGGTATTCAAGGTAATAGATGATAGAGAGCAAAAAGGAAAAATTTCAGAAGAAAAATATGAAGCTCTCAAAAATGATTCGAAAGTAAAGATTGAATATGAAAGTGAACTACAAAAAAAGTTAAGAGACGTATTTGGAATCGACATAGTATTTCATCATAAGGAAGATAAAGATCCCTACGGATATATCTTAATTGATCACAAGTCCGGCAAAGTATATAAAGGTAGTGAGTTATTAAAAATGGCGGAATTATTTGAGTTTACATCTGATACCATCGACAAAAAGAACTTTGAACTCCTAAAAGATTATAATGTCCCGGATCCTGAATCAAAGAAGGTGTTACTGGAATTTTTCAATACTGAAAAATCAAAATTTGAGATAAAGGACTTCATGTTATTTCAAAATAAGGTAAGAAAAGATATTGAAACCTATAGAGAGGTTCGCAGCGATGTTAAAGATTTTGTAAAAAACTGGAGAAATGAAAAGTACAAAAACAATGATGTTACAATTATAAAAAATGAAGATGGTAAATATTACGCTCTCCACACTAAACATCATTACATAAGTGAACTCCAAACTTTGATTGGTGAAAAAGAATATGAGAAGTTTATCAGTCCGCAAACTCAAAAGCAAAGTATGTTACCCGAAAATAACAATGAAGCCATAACACAGGAAATACTTAAAGCCACCGAAGAAATTTTTGAAGATTTTATCAGGAGTAGCCCTACGGCAAAAGATTCTGGAGAGGATGAACTTAAAAAAAGACGGAAAAAGAAAAGTCGCTAGCAGTGGCTAGCAATTTATTAAAAATAAAAGCTAAAAATATGATAATCACCTTCGCTACACAAAAAGGAGGAGCAGGCAAAACAACTCTCGCCATAGCCTTCGCTAATTATATTTCATCGCTTTCTGAAAGAAAGTTGAATGTCTTTGATTTTGACTTTCAAAAATCCTTTTACTATAAGTGGAAGGAAGATGAAGGTAGTGATTTACCAAAAATATATGATGTTGAAATTATTGACAGTGACCAAGAAAAACCATTTTCGGATTTTGAAACACTAATAGAACTTAAAGAAAGTGAAGATATCAATCTATTTGATCTCGCAGGGACTCTGGATGAAAAATATAGTGATCTTCTTATCTATAGCGATATCATTGTTATTCCTTTTGAATATTCTGATGTGAGCTCTAAATCAACTTTAGTATTTATCAACCTTTTGGGAATGATTGAAAGTCAAGCTGAAAGAGTATTCATTCGATCAAAATATGATAAAAGTTACAAATACCTTAATCAGGAAGGTATGGATGGGGTAATAGACCAATTTGGGCTTATACTAAAAGATCCTGTATACAAAAGAAACTGCCTACAAACTATTGACACCAGAAAGCTTACTTACGAGCAAAGATATGCCGTAAAGAACCCATTTAATGAATTAATCGAACATATAAATGAAACGCTACAAATTACCCTTTAATATTACTCTGGAGAGGAAATATAACGATATCAATATTGAAGAGTTTTTAATCGACTGGAATGATGAAAAGGAAAATAGAAAAAATCGCCCAGTAATGATCCATAATGATCTTCATCTGGAAATTGGAAAATTTAAAACATTCAATATCAGCCAAAGCGAAATTATTGATTTGGGGATGAGATATGCATTAGGCAAACAAGAGTTCCGGAGAATGGCAGCAGAGGTAATAGAACGTAAAGCAGAAGATAATAAATCAAAAAAATAAATAATAGTGGAAAAAATTGTAATAATTATCACAGTACTATATCTACTGTACTACGGAGGAAATATCATCTATGATCTATTCCTTAAAAAAGAAATCCTAGTCATCACAGATGAAACTGAAGAATTTACTTTATCAGATTTTGCAGAGAAGAATAAAGAAGAAGTTCAGGGAGTTGGAATTGAAGATGTTGAAAATCTCAATACTCCAAAATCATTCACAACAAATTCCGAAACCATTTCTGTAAAAAATGATTCTCCTGAAGAAAGACCAGATATTGATGAGTGGAGAGAGAAATTTGAAGCTGAGGAGAATATAGATAGGTACGATTCTAATCCTCAACCCCCTCGCACCCAGCACCAGGAGGAGAAGCCAATCTCTAAAAGTACTGACTGGAAAAAGATGCTAAACCTTGCTGAAACAAGTGTGCAGGTTATTGCCAACAATAATGGACACAAAGTATACCAATCAACAATGTAACATAAAAAAACAAGATGAAAAAAAACAAAATTGAAATTAAAGAGACTCCAAAGTCTACTAAACGAGAATATATTCCTCCAGTAATTGAAGTCACCTTGATTGAAATGGAAGAAGGTATTGCTTCTGGATCCTCAAAATTAACACCAGCGACACCAGATGGTACAGTTGGAGCAGAAACAACTTGGAATGGCCAGGAAACCATTGATACAGATGTTCCTTACTAGACACATAATCATAATAATTCAAAAATGAAAAGAAAATTATATACCCCAACTGCTATATTGTTACTATCTTCTGTAACCTTCATTAATTCTTGTAGAAGTGCAGATACAGATAATAATATTATTTCTGGAGCTAGTGGAACTAGTAGACTTAATATAAATTTAATCGGGACAGCTTTTTCTGATTCTCAAAATTCCGCAAAACAAGCATCGTTAAATAGAGACCTTAAAACTAATCCTATAAGTAATGTTCAAAAGTTCAATGTCTTATTAACACCTAGTTCAGTAATGACAGCTGAGCTTATAGACAAGACAGCACTTGTAACTGTAGCAGATACTAATAAAAACCTTATGGCTGATGTTACGTATCCACCTAATGAGAATATTCCAAAAGGAACGGCTTTTAGGGTAATTCTATTCAATGATGATAATAAATCATATTACACCCATCAGGATTACATCGTCGGTGGGGAGACAAAACCATTTTTGGTTGATAATGGTAAAAGCTATTTATTGGTTACCTATTCTTATGGATCATCAACTCTTCCTGAAATTAGCCAAAGCGAATTATCCGGTTATAATACAGCTAGTATTAGTTATGACAATAACAATAGAGATTTCATGTATGAATGGAAAAAATATTCATTAGATAATACTTCCGGAAATTATACAGTTACTTTTTTACTACGAAAAAAAGTAGCGCAGATTACAACTACTATCAATGCCGGTAGTTTAGGAAATATTAGTGATATAAAAAATGCTTTAATTTCTCCACATTATACAAATGGTACTATCACATTAGCAAACGGTAATATCCAAAATAGGACTAATCTTTCCACTGGTGAAAATGTTAATTTTTTAATTCCCAGTGCTGCTCCAGTGCAAATATCACAGCCATTATTCATAAATGCAGATACTGGTGGACAAAATACAGGTTCTTTTTCTGCGGATGTTACTATTGGTGGAGCGACAAAAAAAGTTAGTTTACCTAACATATTCTCCATTACACCAGGAAGAAGATATTTTCTCAATGTAAACTTAACCAAAAAATGTGGAGCATATGTTGCGCCTGGGGTTTGGAAAGATTTCATGTGTCACAATCTTGGTGCAGATACCAATGCAGATCCATTTACCGCATCATCTTCAATTTTTGGCGCAAAATATCAATGGGGAAGAGTCTCTGAAGCTATTTCTCAAGCAACAGATATCTCTACAACAAGTTATATCAGTGGTTGGAATTCGGCTCCTGCACCAAACACCTCGTGGAGTGATTCGAATAAAACAGCAAACGATCCTTGTCCTAATGGTTATAGACTACCTACTAGCGCAGAATGGAGAGGAGTTCTGACAAATAATACCTTGACACGTAGTGGAGACTGGTCAGGCTCTGGCTATGGAAATGCTATTAAAATTGGAGATAATTTACTATTACCAGCAACTGGATATAGATTTTCTGGTGATGGTACGCTAAATCCAAGAAATGTTGGATACTACTGGTCAAGTACTTTCTCCGGTAGTGTATATGGAGGAGCTCTTTATTTTGATCAGAATTCTCAAGCTGTCTATGATTCAGATATGCCAAGAGGAATGAACATTCGTTGTATTGCACAATAAACAAAAATAAATATAAAATCAATATTCACTTAAGCTTAAAACACATTTAATTTTTTCATTATGAGTAAATCAAAATTCAACAAGAGAAAGTATGCGGGAAAAATTTTAGCCACTGTATTGTTACTAGCGGCCATTCCCGTATTTGCCCAAGGAGGTGCAGCTGCATTAACTAATGCTGCAACAGAAATCAAAAAATATTGGGATCCCGTAAAGCTGATCATTATGGCCGTCGGTGGTGTGGTCGGCCTGATTGGTGGGGTTCGTATTTACAACAAGTGGAGTAATGGAGACCAGGATATCAACAAGGAAGTTGTTGGTTGGGGTGGAGCTTGCTTGTTTTTGATCATTGTACCTCAATTCGTCTCTTCATTCTTTGGATAGACATGGGCTTTTATCTCTACAAGGGGCTTAAAAAACCCCTTGTTTTCTTCGGACTTAAAGACAAGTATATATACTACGCTATAGGAACAGCTGTAGGAGGTCTTGTAAGTGCAGCCATTCTTTCATCATTCATTGGTATTTTCGGCTCTGTAGCTGGCTTAGGCATGGGTGGTTTAGGAATTTGGTGGATATTCAAGACTCAGGATAAAAAAGGTCTTTACAATAAGACCAGAAATGATGGGGAGCTTCACATATTCCCTAAAAAATTTAAAATCAGAACAAATGAAATCTCCAGATTCCATTTGACAACTAAAAAATAGAATCTCCCAAATGAAAAACAAAACACAAATCTTTGATATTCCATTTATCGGATATGACTATGGTAGCAAGCACCAATGGGATTTTGATGTTCTGATTGGAAAATATGGTAACCCTGTAATAGGTATTAAAATCAAAAATATAGTTGAGCAGTATTCGGCAGATCCAGATAACTATTTGGAGTATCATAGCTTACTCAATCAAATTGTTTCAACTATTGGAGAGAATAGAATTATCCAAAAACTGGATATTTTCAGTAAAAAAAGATATTCTGCTGAAGCATCAAAAGAATTTCTACAGCAAAAATACTCTGAACATTTTGATGGAAGAATTTATAAAACTATCGATACTATCTTATTAATTACAGATATCATCGATTACAAAACTAAAAAACAGAAAAATAAACAATATAATTTTTCCGATAAAAACTATAAAGAACTTAGGGAAAAATGTCAAAAGGTTTTTTTACAATTAAAAGAGAAGAACTGCGATCCGGTATTTATGAAAGAAAAGGATTTTGAACATTACCTGAGTGGTATTCTTTCAATGCAGTTTAAGGATATACCTTCTTTTGATAATATAAAATCTACTAATGAATACCTAAGAGTCGGAAAGCAGTATGTAAAAGTGGTAAGCTATGTTGATGTAGAAAATATTGATCTTCCAAGCGAGATTGAATCTTATTCTGTACTTGGTGGTAGTGGAGCTGCTGCATCCACCGCAATTGACAATTTTAGTTTTATTAATGAATTGGAGAGTTACAATACTATTGTTTACAATCAAATTATTTCGATCCCTCAGCAAGCTCCGCAGTTGCGTGATTTAGATAAAAAGAAAAAAAAGCATGAGGGTGTTGTAAAGAACGCTCCTTCAAATGCGATTGTTGCAGAAGAAATAGAGACGCTACTTCATAACATTGCTGTAGATGGACAGTTAATTGTAAACGCTCATTTCTCTATTATTTTTTCTACCAATACTTTGGAAGAAATGGAGAGTACTCAATCCCTGATTGAAAGTAAGCTTTTTACCAAAGGAATAATAGTTTCCAAAAATGCCTATAACCAGTTAGAACTCTTTCGGAGCTCAATATCAGGCAATGCCGTAGAACTAAAAGACTATGATTTATTTATGACGACAAGCGAAGCTGCCTTGTGTTTTTTTTTTAAAGAAAGTTATCCAATAGATGAAATTTCAAATTTTTATTTAAGATTCACCGATCGTCAGGGTGTTCCGATTAAAATTGATACATCTGATTTACCAATGACTACTGGCAGAATCAATAACAGAAACAAGTTTGTACTTGGCCCTAGTGGTAGTGGTAAATCTTTTTTAATGAATAATATAGTTGAACAAGATCTTACCTACAATTATGATATTGTAATTGTAGATGTTGGAGACTCTTACTCCGGAACAGCAGCTTATAAAGGGGCAAAGTATATCCAATATACTGAAGAGAACCCCATTACAATGAATCCTTTTCTAATTAAAAAAGAGGAGTTAAACATTGAGAAAAGAGAGTTTTTAGTAAATCTGATATACCTAATATGGCAAGGCCCGGATTCCGAAAAAACACCAACCCATAAATCAATTTTGGATAACGTGTTAGAATCATATTATCATCATTTTTTTGATTCTGGAAGTAAGTGGTTTGTCAATAAGTCAACTAATGAACTGGTATTATATCTGAAGAAATATAATATAGACGAAGAAGATCTTCATGTAGATTTTGAAGAAAGCTTTAAAAATGCTGAAACTTATTATGATGTTTTAGGTATTCCTATGGATGCATCTTCGGATGAAATAAAAAAAGCTGGTAGAAAGCTCATTTCACAGTATCACCCGGACACAAATAAAAACAATCCGGACTACAACCCAGAATCGTTTTTTCAGGTACATGATGCTTATGAAACTTTAAGGGATGAAGAAAAGCGCAGAATCTACAATGAAACTCATCTAATCGTTGCTAAAGCCAGAACATTAATTAAGAGACCTGAAAACAGTGAAGAGTGGGACGAAGCTTTTAGAAAAGCTATAATTAAAAGGATTATCAGTATAGAAGAAAAACTTTCTGTACATGAGCTTTCTTTCAATAGCTTTTATGATTACTGTGAAAAGTTCTTACCTATTTACTTAAACAACAAGAAACATACTATAAATGAAAACGAATTTAATCTGCGGACATTTTTACTGGTATTAAAAGATTTTTATAAAGGGGGTCGGTTTGGAGATACGTTAAATAAAGTTTCTGATAATGATCTATTTAATGAACCGTTTATAGTCTTTGAAATAGACAATATAAAGGATAACGAAACCCTTTTTCCCATTGTAACACTCATCATTATGGATGTTTTCATTCAAAAAATGAGATTTCGAGAAAATAGAAGAAAAGCTCTTATTCTGGAAGAAGCCTGGAAAGCCATTGCTTCAAAATTAATGGGAGGGCTAATCACCTATCTCTATAAAACGGCAAGAAAACATTTTGCAGAGGTAATAACAGTAACTCAGGAATTAGGAGATATTATCGGAAATACTGTTGTCAAAGACAGTATAATAAGTAACTCCGATACTTTTATACTCCTTGACCAAACAAAGTTCAAAGATAATTTTGAAGCTATCGCTTCTATCCTATCATTAAACAAGGTTGAGCAAAACAAAATTTTCACCATTAATAATCTAAATAATAAAGAAGGGAGAAGCCGATTTAAAGAATTCTATATCAAAAGAGGAAGTAAAGGCGAAGTATATGGAAACGAAGTTTCACTGGAGCAATACCTTACTTATACCACTGAAAAGCCTGAAAAATCTGCTGTTAAAATTTATGTTACCAAGTATGGAACTTATGATAAGGCAATAGAAGTATTTGTTTCTGATCTTAAAAAATTTGGTGATAGTATAGGAGTAATGGTAACTCTAATAAACTTATACAAAAAGCCTTTGGATAAACAAATCATAAACTTTTACGTAATGATGAAAGATAAATATAAAGGAAAAAATGTACTTCAGATTATTTATCGAAAAATGGAAGATGAAGATAAAAGTTTAGTAGACATCATGAAACATTCAAATACACAGGAATATGAAAAAGTTTAAATATCAATTTAATTTGTTATTACTGCTTGGCGTACTATGCCTGGCTCCGGGAACTTCCCGAGCGCAGAATACTTATATAGATGTTACGACTACAGCAGCTTTAAAATTATATTCTGATAATCTAAAAAGTCAACAGAATAAAACTGTAGAGGAGCAAACAAAATTGCAGCAAGCCCAGGCGTGGGTAGCCTCACAAATGGTACTGGCAAATAATATCCAAAACAAGGTTCTTAAAGGCCTTCAGGAAACTTCAGGAACTCTTCAAAATGGAATACAAGTCAAAATGATCTATGAAGATCTTAATGACTGTAGAAGATATTCCGGAGATATAGCTAACCTGACAAAAGAACATCCCCAATTCAGCATTTTTGGAGCTAAAGCAACTGAAAAAACTTATGAGCAAATACTTAAAATAGGAACTGATGTTTCCGACATTCTTGCTTCTGGCGAACTGAATTTGGCAACTGCCGGAGATCGATACAGACTCATATTTGGTATTTCTGAAAATGTAAAAAAATTAAAAATCTGGCTTCTTACTGTAAAGCTAAATATTGAGAGAGCAGAAAGACTAGGATTTTGGAAAGCTATTAATCCTTTTCAGGGATATATCAACACTGATAAAGACATTGTCAGAAATATAATGGACAGATACAAGTATAATTTCTAAAACTATATGTCATGAAAAATATTTTCTTCTTATATCTAATTCTTCCACTTGGAATTATTGTTTTAACATCAAGTGGTGGGCGTCCTACTCCTCCCTGGGAAAAAGAAAACGTGTCTTTTCCTATGATGAATCAGGAAATCCGTCACTCAATGCAGGAAAATGAGCGTCAACAGGAAATGCGCCAGTGGCAGATAACAAATGTTACCACTGAGGTAGAAAATAGAAAACAATGGACAAAACTGAAAGAAACTTCCACTAAAATACAGGATCGTCTTAGAATAATATCTTTTGCCATGCAAGCAATTCCTGCCGGAATAGCAATTTCAAGAGATGCTACGCGTATAAAGCAAACTCAGGAAAGAATTATAGAAGAAATCAGGACAGCTCCTTACTCATTAGTAGTAGCATTACCCATGCAGGTTCAATTCGTAGATGATATGCAAATGGTCATAAGGCTTTTAACTGGTATAGTAGTTTCCTATGGGGCAATTAACCAAATGGAAAAAGCGGAGAGAAAAATATTACTGGATTATGCATTGGGGGAAGTGGAAAATTTAGACCGCTCGTCTACATATATGCTCATGAAAGTAAGGGATATCAAAGAAAAAGTGCAGTGGCAGAATATATTATTTAAATATTATGCTAACAGAGATAAGCAGATTGTAAAGGATATAATGACAGGAATTAAAACATTCTAATGATGAAAACACTAGTAACTTTAATAGCTTTAGTTTTTGTAGGACTTATACCAATAAAAAGCCAACAAGTCGTAATCAATGAAAAATTATTGGCCCAGCTAACCAAGAACCAAGCCGTAAGACTTTCAAGTGATAAACTGTTTTTTAATTCTTATGAAAAGCAAAAACAGCTTTATGACGATATCAAAAGTAAGATTACTCAGGTTGTGGCTATTCAAGAATATATCTATAGCAAACTTACCAATGTTAATATGGCTATTAAACAGGGTAAGCAATTGCAGTACCTATACCAGTACTTCGGAGAAATAGCACAAAATTCTGGAGAAATGCTTTCCCTTACCTCAAAAAATCCTCAGTATGCAGTTCTTCTTACCAATTACTACGTACAAATCGGGCAGGAAACTCTAAATCTTAAAAGGGAAGTAACTGAAGAGATTCTTCGCGAAGAAAATGACTTCTTAATGGATCCTTATGATAGGGAAATTTTACTTAGAAAAATTTTTGATCGTGCAAGACTGATTAACGGAACCATTCTTTACATCAATCTGGTTCTCAAGAATGCTAAACAAACGCCTTACATATTCCAAATACCAGGGCTTAATAACTATGTCAACATTGACAGAATGATCATAAAAGATATTATTTCAAAATTCGGAATTCTAAAATATTAGTGACCATGACAATATTTACAAAATATAAATTAAAAGTTGCCATTCTATGTCTGATTGGATTTCTTTTAATGGCCCCGGCACTGCCGGCGCAGAATAGACTTAATGATGAAGCTATTGTCTCCCAGCATAAGAGACAGGTTTTTGAAGCTTGGGGAGATTGGAGACCTTACGGAAAATACTTTCTTGGTGTCCAAACCAACTTTGCGTACTCAACAGTATGGGGCATGCTTTCTCCTGGTAGAAACCGAGATTATAAAGATGGTGAAGATATTCGCCCTTTAAAAGCAAATGGAATTGAGGTACAGCGTCTGGCACAAGTAGAACTGCAAAGACAAGAAGCTGAAAAGATCAAAACGAGTGTTGATACACTTTACAAAAGAAATATGCAGGATTTAGCGCATTGGACTTCTTTAACTGTAGACGCTGATCCCTTGTGGCTACTCTATTACAAAAGAATGTTATCTCCACTAAATAATTTTCCGGACAATCCACAAAATTATACCGATTGGAGATTAAAAGACGACGAAAGCTACCAAACACTACTCAGTATAGGTGTGATAAAAAGGCTTCAGGAAAATTTAGATCTATTAAAAGATAAATATAAGATATCCAGAACCGTAGATATGCCCCGAGGAAAAAGGTTTCTAATGTACCATGAAACGCTTATAGGTTGGAGGAAGTTTTTATATGAATTAAATGGTTTTAACAGTAAAACAAACTTAGTACTGGACTATAAAAAAATGTTAGACAAATTTCGAAATACCAACAAAGAAATTGCTTTACACAGAGATGACAAAGAAATTGTGGCAAGTGTAATGCAAGATTTTAAACACAGATTTTAATTATGAAAACAAAATATTTTACCGCTTTCATTTGCCTTATAGCTGTATTAGCCCCTATGCTAATGTTTGGACAAACTAATACAAACTATAATCAACTCTTACAGTTCCTAAAAGGTGATGGCGCATTCGAGAAGTGGTTTATGGAAGTATTCACTAAACTTGATACCCAAATAAATGATAATGCCACTTCAGCCAGCTTTCTCGGGAGATCAATCGGAGGTTTCGGAGCTCTCTGTTATCTTGGCTACTTAGGATGGCAAATGGCTGCTGGAGATCGTCAATGGGAAATCACTCCGATGTTAAGACCAATTTTTATTGGGTTTATGCTTACTAACTGGGTTTACTTCACTCAAATGATTAAATATCCATTTGAAAAATTAGCTGAACCTTCTCAATCAATTTTTCAGGATATTGAAAAACAAGTAAATGATGTAAGAGTAAAAAGATTTGAAAAACAAAATCAACTCTTAGAAGCGCTTATTAAGTATAAAGCTGATGAGCAGGCGAAGCAGCAAACTATTGATAATCTTGAAAAAAGTACTGATGGGGGAATTCTTTCTTCTGTAGGAGGAAAAATTGGAGAAGGAATAGATAAGCTTATAGCACCAATTAAAGAATTTCAGATCAGAATGAATTTTGAAATACAAAAATTAGTTGCAGACCTTATTGAAGGTGTCGCTTTAACTATCCTTAGGGTTTGTACCTATCTTGTTTTCTTTATCCAAAAAATATGGGTTTATATACTCATTACCCTTGGCCCTATAGCAGTAGGAATATCAATTATCCCTGGGTTTGAATCTGCAATGACCAATTGGGTATCAAAATTCATCAACGTAAACCTGTACACATTTGTTGCCTATACTATTATTAACATTGGACAACAACTTATTATATCCGGATATCAAATGGAAATTGACCGTTATGATCTGCTTATCCAGAACGGAGCTATCGTAGATTATAATATGCTGTTAGTCTATATCCAGAGTAACGGAATGATACACACCGTATTATTTCCTTGTGTCGCATATATCGTAACCGGCATCGGAGTTTTAATGACACCAACTATTGCAGACACAATTGTCTCTGCTGGAGGAGCAGGAGCTATGACTAAAGCCAAAGCAGCAGGAGGGAAAATAGCAGGAGCGACAGTTAAAACAGCTAAAGTAGCTACTAAAGTAATTGGATTATAGCATTAACTAATTAAATACCAACCTATTAAACCTAACTCATATGCTAGTAAAAAATATAGAACAAAAAATTAAAGTCAATAAAGCCGTCTCTATTGCTACAGTTCTCTTTGCAGTGTTTATTGTAATCGTAGGCTTTTACTTTTCTTATAAAATGGTTCAGGACTCAAGAAGGTCAATCTATGTTATTGATAACGGTGTTCCTATTCTGGTAAAACAAACAGACGAGCTTCTAAATCGCCCTGTAGAATATAAAAGCCAGGTAGAGCTCTTTCACAGATTATTCTTCACGCTCGCTCCGGATGATAAATACATCAAGGAGAATGCAGAGAAATCTCTATATCTCATTGATGATAGTGGTAAAAAGGAATATGCTAACCTTAGAGAAAAAGGATTTTATAATCAAATAATTTCTTCAAACTCTATGGTAACTACCCAGGCAGATTCCATAAAAATTGATCTGGAGAAAAAGAAGTTCATCTATTATGGTAAGGAAATGATCAACAGAAAATCATCAGTTATCAAAAGAAAGCTCATTACTGAAGGGAGTTTTGATGATATCATCCGAAGTCCTAATAACCCGCATGGTGTAATTCTTAAAAACTGGAGAATCCTGGACAACTCTGAAATTTCAAATGAATCCAAATACAGCCCACTATAGTTATGAAAGAAAAATATTTAAAAATTAAAGATTGGGTATATGAAAATCCTAAAAAGGTATATTCATACGTGATGATCTTTTTAATCCTATCATTCGTATTATCTATTATCCAATTCTACTATTTCCCAAGCAAAATGGGAGTGTCAGTAACTCCCCCACCCGCCTTCACTGAAAATAATTCCAGTAAACTAAAATCTAAGACAAAGGAAATAGAAATGGAGAAAATTGTAAAAGAACTGGAGCTTTTTAAATTAAAAAGGGACAAAGGGAGCCTTACAAAGGCTGACAGTCTGAGAATTGATTATTTGTTTAACCAATACCAAAAACTTAAATAAATGGATATTAAGAAATTAAATTTTAAACAGCCAAAGTATATTATACCTCTTATAGCACTTCCATTTATTATATTCTTTGGATGGCAAGCTTCTCAGTTTATGAAAACAGGGAAAAAAGATGAAAAACCCAAAGAAGAACTTTCACTCTCTCTAGGGGATGCACAAGATTCTATTATGTCAAAAAACGATGCCTATGATAGTTTTTTTACTAAAAAGGATGATAGAACGATGCTTGATGGACTGGATAAAGAAAATGATAGCCTAAACCAGTATTCGGATAACCTGGGCTACAAAGAAAAACGATATATAGATTCATTAAAAGCTGTAAGAAGCGAGGAAATGCGTAGAAATGAAAATGAAATGAACAGATCTTATTATAAATCCCCCAATAATGGAAGCCGAACTTCGGCTGATGACAGAGATTACCAGCGTTCTGTTGAGCTTATCAGGGCTTTAAATGGCGGTGGTGGAGGTTCCACTTCCAATAATAATAATAATAATAATAATAATAACAGCGGAAAACAAACGCCTTCACAATATGGGAATTCAAATCAAGCTATAAGAAAAGAAGATAATGATGACCCTGTAAAAACTCTTAGAAAACAAATGCTTATGATGGATTCACTTGAAAAAGCACGGAATCCGGAATACCAGTCCAAGCTTGCTGCTGAGGAAAGACTAAAGAAAAACAAAGAAAAATTAGAGGCTTTCCTAAATTCAACATTAACAGTAAGCAAATCAGGAGTAAACAGCAGTTTCAATTCAGTTTTTAAAGAAAAGGAAAATAATTTCGTGAAAGCTGTTTTGGACGAATCAATAAACGGCTACTTAGGTAGTAGAATTCGCTTCAGATTACTGGAAGATATATATGTCGGAAAACATAAGGTTTCTAAAGGTGCTCTTATTTATGGACAAATCTCCGGATTCTCGCTCCAAAGGGTTAACCTTAATGTTGTATCAATCCTTAATAACGGTGAAATTCTTCCTATTAATCTTTCAGTGTATGACACAGATGGTATCCAGGGCATGTACGTACCGCAAAGTGAATTCCGTGAAATGATGAGACAAATGGGAACTAATTCGGTACAGGGTACACAGATGGATATGAGTAGTCAAAACTTTTTCACAAGTATAGCCTCTAGCCTATTTAGATCAGCATCTCAATCAATTTCAAACCTGATTAGAAAGAACAAAGCCAAGCTCAAATACAACTCCTATATCTATTTAATAAACGATAAAGAACTTAAGAAAAATGAAAACACTTATTAATATGAAAGCATTTAAATATTTAGTATCCCCAATGATATTATTGGCTCTTGCACTGCCAGTGGTGTGCCTGGCTCAAACTGCTACTCCTGAAAAATATGTTATGGAACTTCCACAGCTTAATATCAGCGATGGTGTGAGCCTACATATTATCTCTCCAGAGCCGATTCAATTTGTAGATCTGTCTACTGATAATTTAATAGGCGATCTTCCGGCAGAAAATATTGCACGAGTAAAAACAGGCAAGGCCGGTGCTGCCAATAAAGATGATCTGGGCATTATCACTGTTGTAGGACAATCTTTTATGGCACAGTATAAAGTGAACTATAAAAACTCAGAAACACACAATACTATTACCCAAATTCAGATTCAGCCTGAAGATATGCAGCCTTTAGAATACCCTAAGATTGCTTTCTCCAACCAGGAACTTTATAATTTCTCAATGGATATCCTAAAGAAAAAAACGAAAGCACCCCTTCGGGAGGTAAATGACTTCAAGCTATCCATCCAATTGAACAATGTATACGTGATTAGTGATTATATATTTCTGGACATCTCTTTCATTAATGATTCAAACCTTAGTTATAAAATAGATGGTTTAAAATTCTCAATTGAGGACAAAAAAATCTATAAAGCAACTAATAATCAAAGTTTAGAGCTAAAACCTGAGTATCAGCTTTATCGCCAAAGCCAGTTCAAAAAGAACTTCCATAATATATATGTCTTCAAAAAGTTCACTTACCCTAACAGTAAAGTAATGGTGATCAGGCTTATTGAAGAACCTATCTCCGGAAGAACCGTAGAAATGAAAATAAAATACTCCGATATCCTTAAAGCAGATACCTTCTAAGCCGAAATTCGGCCTCCAACGGAAGTTCCACTTCCATTTTATGGAAATAAAAAATCATAATCATCATGCAAGAGCAACAACATCAAATAAAAATATACGGCTTCTTCCAGAAAATGGTGTACTTCACTGTTGTCATGGATTGCTGCATGTTATTTTTTCTTCATGCAAACATTAAGTTCCTATCGAATTTATTGGCAAATTTTTCGAAGATGGTATTCTTCTATCCTCCTCTTCACGCAAAGCTTGCTACATTAGTGCTTATTGCTCTTGTAGCCACCGGAACTAAGGCAAAGAAGAAAAAAGATCTTAATATTACAAAAGAAATCATTATTCCTATTATTATCGGCCTTGGAATGATCCTGGGGTCTCTAGCACTCGTAAATAATGCAGGTAATAATTCTTTACCAAAGGTTCTTCCGGGATTAAACCTTTTCCAGATAATATATTCCTTGCTATCTCTTGTAGGTGCAATAATAACACAGGTAGGAGCTGATAATATCTCAAAATATATGCAGCTTAAAATGGGAAAAGATAGATGGAATGTAGAAGAAGAGAGTTTTGATCAGAATCAGGAACTAGTAGAAACCGATACCAGTGTAAATATCCCCT
>Ga0308161_1002872_pt1 | contig 17608 bp, 21 predicted proteins | sample PhyFR2_FD_201034 | JGI IMG/M metagenome (GOLD analysis project Ga0308161, IMG submission 201034) | Phyllosphere microbial communities from UC Gill Tract Community Farm, Albany, California, United States - DLSLF.R2 | ecosystem: Host-associated > Plants > Phyllosphere > Unclassified | place: USA...
ACAAGCAGGAAGCCAATGTGCATGCGCTGGCGCAGGCCACCTGGAGCCATCTCGGCCTGCCCGGCGAGATTGCCCGCGACACCGTGCAGGCCAACTGCGACTATGTCGGCGCCGGTTATGGCATACCAACGCCCGGCATGATCGAAGCGGTGCAGCTGCTGGCGCAGATGGAAGGCATCCTGCTCGACCCGGTGTACTCGGGCAAGGGCATGGCCGGCCTGATCGACCTGATCCGCCGCGGCCACTTCCGCAAGGACGAGAACGTCGTGTTCGTCCATACCGGCGGCTCGGTCGGCCTGTTTGGCTATCGCGAGGTGTTTGCGCCGTGAGCCGCAGGATAGGCATCCTGGGCGGCATGGGTCCGCTGGCGACGGTGGACCTGATGACCAAGATCATCCTCAACACGCCGGCCGCACGTGACCAGGACCATGTGCCGGTGGTGGCCTGGAATGTGCCGCAGGTGCCGGACCGGCAGCGCGCGCTGGCCGGCGACGGACCGTCGCCCCTGCCTGCGATGCTGGAAGGCATCGCCCATCTGAACCGGGCCGGCGCCACATGCATCGCGATTGCCTGCAACACGGCCCATCACTGGTACGACGCGCTGCAGGCGCAGAGCGCGGCGCCCATCCTGCATATCGCGCAGGTCACGCTGGAAGCGCTGCGCAGCGGCATGCAGGGCAGCGGCCCGGTCGGCCTGATCGCCACCCAGGGCACGCTGCAGGCCCGGCTCTACCAGGACCTGCTGGAGCCGGCCGGCATCGCCTGCATCACGCCTGACCAGGAGCAAATGGCTGCCCTCTTCGTTCCGGGCTGCTACGCCGTCAAGCGCGGCGAGCTCGATGCCGGCGGCCGCCTGCTGCAGACCATGGGCGAAGCGCTGGTGGCGGCAGGCGCCGCCAGGCTGGCGCTGGCCTGTACCGAAGTGCCGGTTGGCCTGGAGCGTATTCATTCCCCGCTGCTGCCGCTGTGCATCGATCCAACCCTGGCGCTGGCGCAGGCCTGCATTGCGCACTGGCATGAACAGGCTGCGTAGTCCGTGCTGTGTGGCGTGCCGCACAGTCCGATCGCGCCTGCGCGACTACACTGCGGCCTTAGCTGGCCTTAGTGGAGACAGATCATGAAATGGGAAGGCAATCGCGAGAGCGACAATGTGGAAGACCGCCGCGGCGGCGGCGGGGGCGGCGGCTTTGGCGTCGGCGGTGCTTCGGTCGGCATCGGCACCGTCGTGATCGCGCTGGTGGCTTCCTACTTTTTCGGGGTCAGCCCGGGCACCGTGATCAATGTGCTCAACGGCGCCGGCCCCGGCCCGGAAGCCACCCAGGGCCCCGCCAAGGCGCCGCCGGCGGACGACCGGGAAGCCCGCTTCGTCTCCACCGTGCTGGCCGATACCGAGGACACCTGGACTGCCATCTTCCAGAAGGCCGGACAGAGTTACCAAAAGCCGCGGCTGGTGCTCTTCACCGGCCGCACCCAGACCGCCTGCGGCACCGGCCAGACCGCGTCCGGCCCGTTTTATTGCCCTGGCGACCGCAAGATCTATATCGACCTCTCCTTCTACCGGACCATGCAGCAGCGTTTCGGCGTCAGCGGCGAATTCGCGCAGGCCTATGTGATCGCGCATGAGGTGGGCCACCATGTGCAGAACCTGATGGGCATCATGGACAAGGTCGACCAGCTGCGCCGCAATGCGTCGCAGACCCAGGCCAATGCGCTGTCGGTGCGGGTCGAGCTGCAGGCCGACTGCTTTGCCGGCGTGTGGGCCAAGAATGCCGACAAGGCGCGCAGCATCCTTGAAAGCGGCGACGTCGAATCGGCCCTCAACGCCGCCACCGCCATCGGCGACGATGCCCTGCAGAAGCAGGCGCAGGGTTATGTGGTGCCCGACTCCTTCACCCACGGCAGTTCGGCCCAGCGGGTACGCTGGTTCAGACGCGGGCTGGAAAGCGGCCAGGTCAGTGCCTGCAATACCTTCGATGCCCGTACGCTCTGAATTCCATGAGCATCGGAGGACCGTTTGGCATGGTCCCATTAACCGTCTCCTAGCAGCCGGGCAATAGGCAGCGCTTTACCTACATCAACCGATCATCGAAAAAATCTGCACACCGGCTGTAGCAGTACGGATATGATATTTGCAACCGTCATCCTTAGCATGACGGTTTCTTTTGCCGTACCTCATGGAGACAGATATGGACGATGTCGTTATTGTTGCAGCATTGAGAACAGCGGTCGGCAAATTCGGCGGCACGCTATCCAAGATTCCCGCCGCCGACATGGGCGCCAGCGTCATCAAGGCACTGCTCGAGCAGACCGGCGTGGACCCCGCTGCCATCAGCGAAGTGATCATGGGCCAGGTGCTCACCGCCGGCGTGGGCCAGAATCCGGCCCGCCAGGCCGTCATCAAGGCCGGCCTTCCCGACGCCATCCCCGGCTTTACCATCAACAAGGTCTGCGGCAGCGGCCTGAAGGCCACCCACCTGGCAACCCAGGCAATTCGCTGCGGCGATGCCGACATCATCATCGCCGGCGGCCAGGAAAACATGAGCGCGTCGCCGCATGTGCTCAACAATTCCCGCGAAGGCTTCCGCATGGGCGACGCCAAGCTCGTCGACACCATGATCGTCGACGGCCTGTGGGACGTCTATAACCAGTACCACATGGGCGTCACCGCCGAGAACGTGGCGAAAAAATACGAAGTCTCGCGCCAGGACCAAGACGAGTTCGCGATGGCCTCGCAGAACAAGGCCGAAGCCGCCCAGAAAGCAGGACGCTTCAAGGACGAGATCGTGCCGCTGCAGATCGCGCAGAAGAAAGGCGCGATCACCTTCGATACCGACGAGTATCCCAAGCATGGCACCACGCTGGAATCGCTGGCCGCGCTGCGCCCGGCCTTCAACAAGGAAGGCACCGTTACCGCCGGCAATGCCTCCGGCCTGAACGATGGCGCCGCCGCGGTGATGATGATGTCGGCGAAGCGCGCAGAGCAGCTGGGCCTGACGCCGCTGGCACGCATCAAGGCCTATTCCTCGGCCGGCCTCGATCCCAGCATCATGGGCATGGGCCCCGTGTCGGCCACCAAGCTGTGCCTGCAGAAAGCCGGCTGGACCCATGAAGACCTGGACCTGATGGAAATCAACGAAGCCTTTGCCGCCCAGGCCATTGCGGTGAATCGCCAGATGGGCTGGGACACCAGCAAGATCAACGTCAATGGCGGCGCAATTGCGCTGGGCCATCCGATCGGCGCTTCCGGCTGCCGCATCCTGGTGTCGCTGCTGCATGAGATGGTCAGGCGCGATGCCAAGCGCGGGCTGGCCAGCCTGTGCATCGGCGGCGGCATGGGCGTGGCACTCGCAGTCGAACGCTAGGACCCGGCGGCAACGCCAACTTTTTGATTCGTCATTAAAAGACAGGAGCAGACATGGCTAGGATTGCATTGATTACGGGCGGCATGGGCGGCCTCGGCGAAGCGGTGTGCGTGAAGATGGCGGCGCTTGGCTACCAGGTGGTGACGACCTACTCGCCGGGCAACACCAAGTCCGCCGAGTGGTTGTCGAGCATGGAACAGCAGGGCCACAAGTTCTACGCCTATCCATGCGACGTGGCGGACTACGATTCGGCGCAGCAATGCATCGCCCAGATCACCAAGGACCTGGGCCCGGTGGACGTGCTGGTCAACAATGCCGGCATCACCCGTGACATGACCTTCAAGAAGATGGACAAGACGGCATGGGATGCGGTCATCCGCACCAACCTCGATTCGGTGTTCAACATGACCAAGCCGGTGTGCGATGGCATGACCGAGCGCGGCTGGGGCCGCATCATTAACATCTCGTCCGTCAACGGCCAGAAAGGCGCGTTCGGCCAGACCAACTATTCCGCCGCCAAGGCCGGCATGCACGGCTTCACCAAGGCGCTGGCGCTGGAAGTGGCGCGCCGCGGGGTGACGGTCAACACGATCTCGCCGGGTTACATCGGCACCAAGATGGTCATGGCGATTCCGCAGGAAGTGCTCGACACCAAGATCATTCCGCAGATCCCGATGGCGCGCCTGGGCAAGCCGGAAGAAGTGGCGGGCCTGGTGGCCTACCTGGCTTCGGACGAGGCGGCTTTCCTGACCGGCGCCAACATCGCCATCAACGGCGGCCAGCACATGTACTGACCTGCCGTGTCTGCCGCAAGGCCGCGCCGGCATTGTCCGGCGCGGCCTTTTTTGTTTCCTTCTCAGTATCTTGCAAAACATTTGCCGGCATCAACCCTGGCAAGAGCAGACGGTGGACGGCCGGCGGCATTTGAGGCATGCTTTAGGCTTAAAGGTTTATTAATAATTCTTGATTCGCATCGAACTGCAAGGGTTGGTTGCGATGCGGATATCCACTCCTGACCCGAACGAAAGGCTGATCTTGGAAAAACAGGCGAAGGATGTCTACAACAATGCTGCGCGCCTGAAAGAACTGATGACGGCGCGTCCCATGACTGCGGCCCAGCATGCCGCCATCAACCGCAAGCGCATCCGCGACCGGCGCATGCTGGAAGATGCGCGCGAGAAGCGCAGCGGCGCCGACGAACTGTTCTGACAGCGCTTCCCATCCATTGGCGTCGGGCAGCCGCCTGAAAGGCGGCCTGCGGCTATCTCTGGAAAAAGCATTACAAGCCAGGAAATGACATTACCGCATACCCCACCACCCTATTACGCCATCCTGCTTGCCGCCGGCAGCGGGTCCCGTTTCGATCCGCTCGGCCACCAGAACAAGCTGCTGCAGCCGCTGGAAGACGGCTGCAGCGTCGCCGTCACCTCGGCTGCCAATCTGCTTGCCATCATGCCGCATGTGCTGGCGGTGGTCAGGCCAGGCGCGAAGGAACTGCAGGCCGAACTCAGGGCGATCGGCTGCGAGGTAACGACCTGCGAACAGGCCGAAGAAGGCATGGGCGCCTCGCTGGCGCATGCCATCGGCAAGGTAAGAGACGCGCCCGGCTGGATCATCGCCCTGGCCGACATGCCTTACGTGAAACCGTCCACCGTCAGGACGCTGCTCGATCTGTTGCGCGGCGGCGCCGATATCGTCGCGCCATGCCACGATGGACGCCGGGGCAACCCCGTGGGCTTCAGTCACTTTTACCTGCCGCAACTGCTCGCCCTTTCCAGGGATGAAGGCGCGCGCCGGCTGCTGCAGACATTGCCGGTGCACCTGGCGCAGGTCAACGATCCCGGCATTCACTCCGACATCGACCGTCCGCAGGACCTGCTGCACTGACCGCCGCACGGTCCGGGCGCCGCGCATTCGGTATGCATTCAGTCGGTATGCATGGGCGTGGGCTCGACCCGTGCGCCAGGCCGTTCCAGCCGTTCATATTCCGCAATCACCTGGCCGCCGAACAGCAGCAGCGTGGCCCCCAGCTCTAGGCTGAGCAGCACCACGATCGCTGTGGTCAGGGAGCCATACACCACCGCCACCTGCGACAGGGTGGAAAGGTACCATAGCAGGGCATGGCGCGTGATTTCCCACAGGATGGCCGCGGTCACGCCGCCCATCAGCGCATGGGTCAGTGACAGCCGCCCCACCGGCATGATGAGGTAGATCGAGGTCAGCACGAAGATTTCCCCCAACACGCCCAGCATGTACAGCAGCATTCCCGACACCCCGTGGAGCGACCAGCTGCGCCCGAGGAAATTGACGCTCTCCTCACCCACCACCTGCAGCACGCCCGACACAAGCGTGATGATCAGGATGCCGAAGCCGAGAAAAAGGATATAGCAATAGGGCATCAGGGCCGATACCAGGAAATGCCTGCGCCGGATGGCGACACGATGGGTGAAGATCACCGACATCGCATTTTCCAGCACGGTAAAGGCCAGCGAACTGAAGAACAGCATGGTGACGAAGAGCAGCCATCCGACCACGTCGCGATGGGTCATGAAATTGGCAAGCTCATTGACGACGGCACTGGACTGGCTGGGCAAGAGCCATTCGAGATAGCGTCCCAGTGTTTCCAGCAGATCTTTTTCGTCGATCAGATGGGAAAGGGCAATGACGACCAGGATCAGCAGAGGGACCAGGGAAAGCAGCGCGTAATAGGCCACCGCGCCTGCCAGCAGCAAGCCCTGATTGGCGCGAAACGCCTTCACCGTCTGCAGCGCAAAAGCGCCGGGATGGGTCAGAACGTACTGCGCCTGATAAGAGACGATATTCATGCCGGCCCGCAAGGAATGTCAGGGCGCCTGACAGTATGTTCATGACTGTCGCTGGCCAAACGCATCGAGACCAGCGGCATTTGTCAGGCGCTCTCGTTCTCGTTATGGCAGCCCCGGCCCGGCGGGACAGGGCTGCCATGGGTCATTGCAAGCGGCTTCATGCAGGCTTACTCGCCCTTGACGATGTCCTTGGCGTCGCCAACAGTCTTCTGGGTCTTGCCTTCAACCTGCTTTTCCAGGCCCTTGGCTTGCTGTTCCTTGCTGTCGATTGCCTTGCCCACGCCTTCCTGCACCTTGCCGGCGATGTCCTTTGCAGTACCCTTGATCTGGTCGGTATTCATTGAATGCTCCTTTGCTGTTGGAAAGAATGCCGTCATGCGGCGCCAGCCGTTTTTCTACCGGGTTCGCCTGCAGAACCGCGGCTGGATGACTCGACAATAAGCCAAAGCCGCAGATATCTCTGTTCGTTATCGCACTCTGCCATGCGAGTTGGCCATAGCCTTGTGAAGGATTAACAATCGCCGCATTCCATCCCTTATTTCCGGAATGGTTTCATTAACATCGGGTCTGATGATTGTGCGACTAGCCAAGGAGATCACATGCCGAATCGAAAGAAAGCTGCCGAAACCACCACCAACGCGATCGACAATCCCAAGCATCTTGCCGAAGGCAAGACGCCGGCGGGCGCTCCGCATGACGAAAAAATGCTGGACCATGCGTTGAAGGGCACGTTCCCTGCAAGCGATCCCGTCGCCGAGCTGCCCGTCAATGAAAAGCCCAGCGAAAAGCAGCAGGCCGAGGAATGCCTGCTTGATGATGCGGTCGAAATGACCTTCCCTGCCAGCGACCCGATTTCCGTGGATCCCAACAGCATCACCCGGATTGAAAAGGCGCCGGAAAAGCCGGACGCCAGCGAAGACCACCAGAACCGCTCGCTGGCAACCAAGGGCGAGAGCGCTGCGCTGGACAAGGAGTTGAAGCAGAAGCGTGCCAAGCGCGACAGCAAGGCGAAATAAGGCGCCGGCGTCAATCACGGCGCAGGCCGAGCGCGCGTCCCCTGCCCGGCGCCGCGGGCGACGCCTTTCTTGCCGCCTTGCACAGGCCGCGGCAGTTCCGTCATAATGCCCGGCTACGCCTTCCTTCCCATTCAATCTGGACGATCCCCATGCGAACATTCAATTTCAGCGCCGGCCCGGCGGTGCTGCCGGAATCGGTATTGCAACGCGCTGCCGACGAGATGCTGGACTGGCATGGCAGCGGCATGTCGGTCATGGAAATGAGCCATCGCGGCAAGGAGTTCATCGGCATTGCAAAGAAAGCCGAAGCCGACTTCCGCAAGCTGCTGGCCGTGCCCGACAACTACCGGGTGCTGTTCCTGCAGGGTGGCGCGATGGCGGAAAACGCGCTCATTCCGATGAACCTGCTGGGCGACAAGACATCGGCCGACTACGTCAATACCGGGGAATGGTCGAAGAAATCGATCAAGGAAGCAGGCAAGTACTGCAAGGTCAACGTCGCCGCCTCCGCCGCCGACCGCGACTTCACCTATGTGCCGGCGCAGGACACCTGGCAACTCGACTCGCAGGCCGCCTATGTCCATGTCTGCACCAATGAAACCATCGGCGGCGTCGAATACCACTGGGTGCCGGATACCCATGGCGTGCCGCTGGTGGCGGACATGTCGTCCCACATCCTGTCGCGCGCGGTGGATGTATCCAAGTACGGCGTCATCTATGGCGGCGCGCAGAAGAACATCGGCCCGGCCGGGCTGACGCTGGTCATCGTGCGCGAAGACCTTCTGGGCCGGGCGCTGCCGATCACGCCTTCCGCCTTCAACTGGAAGGAGCAGGCCGACAACGACTCCATGCTCAACACGCCGCCGACCTACGGCATCTACATTGCCGGCCTGGTGTTCGAATGGCTGCTGGAACAGGGCGGCATCGCTGAAATCGAGAAGCGCAATATCGAAAAGGCGTCGCTCCTTTACGATTACCTCGATCAGTCCCGCTTCTACAGCAACCCGGTGGCCAAGGCAGACAGATCGCGGATGAATATTCCGTTCCGCCTGGCCGACAGCGCGCTGGACGAGGCATTCCTGCAGGGCGCAAAGGAACACAACATGGTCCAGCTGAAGGGCCACCGGGTCGTTGGCGGCATGCGCGCCTCGATCTACAACGCCATGCCCATCGAAGGCGTGCGTACCCTGGTTGCCTACATGAAGGAATTCGAGCGCACCCACGGCTGAACCAGGCACTGGCTGGTGTCTCGGTCATGGTGAAAAGCCAGGCTTCGGGCCTGGCCTTTTTATTGGACGGCCGAAGCGGCTTCGATTCCTGTCGCTGCCAGGTTTTCGCCATGCGCATAACGCTCCGCAGCGGCCTGCCCTTTCCACCCCGCCCGGGCTAATTCCGCCAGTTGCGCTTTACGAGGCGATCCAGAGGCTGCGGATCGTCATCATCCTCTTCGAGGCGAATCGCATGCTCGCCGTCCTCATCCTCATCCTCGCCATCCCTCGCGCGTCCGCTGGGCGCGTCGTCGTAACTGAATTCATCGTCGTCATCGTCGCTACGGTTTGATCTTCGTTTTGACTTGTGCATGCATGCCTCCGGTTGAGATACTCGCAGGGGAAATTAGCTCAGCGCAAAAATACGCCGAATTTTGAGTAACAAAACCGAACGAAAATATCGAATACCGAACAAATTCCCTCAGGGAAACGCCATCGAGCCTTTCAGGACAGCAGCCTTCATTCTTCATCCCCATGATTCTTCCCCTTATCGATTGTTTTGCATTGTTCTGGTTTCTGCTGATGTGGATAGGCTATGACCGCTTCGCCGACTTCTGGTCGAACTCGCATGCCAGCCTGCTACGCCATGTCAACGAAGCTCGGCGCGACTGGATGCTGAAGCTCACCTACCGCGAGAACCGGATCGCGGACGTGGCGCTGATGGCCAACCTGTCGTCTTCCCCGACGTTCTTTGCCTCCACCACGATCATCATCATCGGCGGCCTGTTCGCCATGCTTGGCGGGAACAGCAAGGTCGTGAACGTGGTCCAGGAAATCCCGTTTTCCGTGCATGTATCGGAGGAAGTCTGGAACGTGAAGATCATCGTGCTGATCTGTGTTTTCGTGTTCGCTTTCTTCCGCTTTACCTGGGCATTGCGCCAGTTTAATTTCTGCTCGATCCTGATCGGCTCGGCGCCGAACCTGGCCGAGTACAAGGAAGGTCCTGATGCCGACCGGTCGGACTTCGCCGATCGCAGCGGCCGGCTCGTGGCACTGGCCGGCGAAAGCTTCAATGACGGCCTGCGCGGGTATTATTTCGCGATTGCCGCCATGACCTGGTTCGTGCAGCCCTGGTTGTTCATGATCGCCACCACGGTCGTTGTCGCAGTGCTGTATTTCCGCGAATTCCACTCCAGCGCGCTGGCGGCAATCGTCGGACGTTAGCCTGGGCGCAAGGCCACACGGTCAGTCTTTGGCATCATGCAGACAAGCTGGCCCGCCGGCGTTACTTCAGGCTACTCATGACCGATACGATCTTTGCATCCGGTGCGGAACAGGCGCTGACCAGCCTGCTCGCGCATCTGCAGGAAGCGCACTATCGCTTCATCACCACCACGCCACTGACCCATGCCCGGGTGCTTGCCCGCCAGCCGGCCGGCAGCGCCACGACGCTGCCCGACGCCTTTGGCTGGAATCTTCCTTTTGAACCCGGTCTCCTGCCAGCGCAGTTGCTGGCGGCGCTGGACGCAGCCGGTCTTCTGAGCCGTATTGGCCAGCAATGGCGCAGCAAGGTAAGGGTGTCGAGCATCGACGATGCATTGTTCCTGCATTCCGCCTATCCGACCGACCAGGAAAACGCCGTGTTCTTCGGGCCCGATACCTACCGCTATGTGCGCTTCATGCAGCAGGCGCTGGCGCTTGCCCCGCTCGGGCCGCAGCCGCGTATTCTGGACATTGGCTGCGGTTCCGGAGCCGGTGGCCTGATGGTGGCGAAACAGCTTGCCGACGCCACGCTGGTGCTCAACGATATCAACCCGGAAGCCCTGGTGTGCGCCGGACGCAATGCCCAGGCGGCAGGCATTGCCGTGCAACTGGCGCTGGGCGACAGCCTGGCTGCGGTGGACGGGCAGTTCGACCTCATCATGGCCAACCCGCCCTATCTGGTGGATGACGATGCCAGAACCTATCGCCATGGCGGCGACCGGCTCGGACGCTCGCTCAGCCTGCGCATGGCCACGCAATCCCTGCCCCGCCTGGCGCCGGGAGGCCGTCTGCTGCTCTATACCGGCATCGCCATCGTCAGGGGCGTGGATGAATTCCTGCTGGAACTGAAGCCCGCACTCGATGGCGCCGGCCTGGAATGGCGATACCAGGAACTGGATCCGGATGTTTTTGGCGAGGAACTGGAACGTGATGTCTACCGCGAGGTGGATCGCATCGCCGCGATCGGGCTGGAGGCCAGGCGCCCATCCTAAAAGGCTGGGAAACCACGGCACGGCCAGCCGCGCGACTAGCGGCGCCCGCTCCAGGTGCCGGCAGAACCCCAGCGACCGCCGCCCCGCATTCCCGGCTGCCCCTGCGGACGGGGTCCGCCGCCGCCGCGCCAGTGCGGCGCGCCACCATTGCGCCACTGATGTCCGCCGTCGTGCCAGCGATGACCGCCGCCGGAACGATAGTCAAAGCGGAATACCGGCGACGGCACATAGACCGGCGGCGCCGTATAGAGTGGGGCTGGCCCGTATCCATACACTGGCGCGGCCGGATAGACCGGGTCGGTGTAGTAGGCACCGCCGTAATAGGGATAGTTGTAACCGGTATCGTAGACGGCGCATCCACCCAGCGCGCCTAGTACCGCCAGCGAAAAAAGCAGGCGTTTCGCCACGCCTTCAACGGAATTATTCATGGCCGTTAGAGAAGGAATCACGCTGAAAGTGTCCGCTTCTTACGCTTGCTTACACTTTGGCAGGCTCAGTGATGGTGATGCACCCAGCCGCTGTCGCCGGAAGCGATGAAGGACTCCACCGCATCCTTTTGCCCGGTGGCATGGCGCAGCACCTCACCGCATTTGCAGATGCCCTGGTAGGGCTGGATGTGGGAACAGGCGGATACCTTCTGCAGGAATACCTGGACGGGTTTCGCGCACTTTTTGCATTTGAAGGTCAGGGTGCGTGCTGGCTTGGCTGGCATGGCGGACGAGAGCGAAATCGGAAAGCCGGGATGATACGTCAAATGGCGTCGCGCTTCACGCGGCGCGCAGGCGCCACAGCGAAGTGACTTCCTGGACCCGCGCGCCGGCCAGCGGATCGGAAGGATCGCTGGCCTTCGGGTGCCGCGGCCGGATGTCGTGCCGGCCGGCCACCTGCAAGCCGGCGCTGGCGATCATCGCCAGCAGGTCATCACGCGAACGCAGGCCCAGGTGCTCGGCAAAGTCGGAAAGGATCAGCCATCCCTCGCCTCCCGGCAGCAGATGCGCGGCCAGTCCGTCGAGAAATCCTTTCAGCATCCGGCTGTCGGGGTCGTAGACCGCATGCTCGAGCACGGAACTGGGCCGCGCCGGCAGCCAGGGAGGATTGCAGACGATCAGCGAAGCGCGGCCCGGCGGAAACAGGTCGGCCTGCAGCAGTTCCACCTGCTGCATCAGGCCGAGCCGCTCCAGATTGTCGCGGGCACAGGCCAGCGCCCTGGCTTCCATATCCGTTGCCACCACATGCCCGATGCCGCGCCTGGCCAGGATTGCCGCCAGCACGCCGGTGCCGGTGCCGATGTCGAAGACCAGTTCCGGCAGCGGAGCGGGCAACGGCGCTTGTGCAACCAGGTCAAGGTACTCGCCGCGGACCGGCGAGAACACACCATAGTGTGGATGGATGCGCTCGCCGCCCAGCGCAGGAATCGGCACGCCGTTGCGCCGCCATTCATAGGCGCCAATTACGCCCAGCAATTCACGCAGCGACAGCACATATGGCGCGCCGGCGGCACCGTAGGCCTGTTCGCAGGCTAGCTGCACATCGGGCGCGCGGCGCAATGCAATGACATGGCCGGCGTCGACCTGGATCAGCAGCATGCCCAGCGTGCGTGCCCTTTGCGACTGCGCCTGCCTGTGCTGGTTGAACGCATCGCGCGGAGTGGCTGCCGACTTGTGCGGCTTCTTCAATGTGCGTCGTCCCATTGCTTGCAGCAGCTGGCGCGCATTGTGATAATCGCCGCGCCACAGCATGGCGGTACCTTCCGATGCAAGCCGGAAGGCAGCATCCGCAGTCATCCGGTCATCGGCGATCACGACACGCTGCGGTGCCGGAAAGCCGCTTTCGGAGCGCCACAGCGCATGATGTTCGCTGCCGTTTTCGGTCCAGCTGATGGTGGAAGGGAGAGATTGCATGGCGCCTTGATGTGCTGCGGAGTTCGCGAGGCGCCATGGTACGGGCTGGCCGGGATTTGCGCTAACGCTTTCGACGCGGGGCCCCGCTTGCCGCCTATTTGGGCCGGGGTGAGTCCAGTGCTACGTCCGGCTGCGACAATTGCCCGCGCCTTAACTGCACGACCGACTCCGCGACCGCACGCGCCACATTGCGCACTTCTTCCTGCATTGCCTTGTCCCGGTCGAGCACCTCATGGCTCTGGGCATAGGACTCGTAGTAGCCGATGAATCGGTCCAGTTTTGCCTTTTGTCCGGCGGCAATCAGCCCCATCCAGTCCAGCCAGTCGGACAAGGAACGCCGTACGCCCTCGATGCCGGCCACGTCGCCATGTACCACCAGCCCGTATGCGCGGCCGGCGAGATGCTTGGGATAGGGCCAGTCGGCCAGTTCCAGCGCCTTGGCCTTCTCTGCATTCTTGCCGGATGTGCTGGTCGGGTCCGGATTTCCGCCATCGGCGCAGACCAGGCGGTCGATCATCAGCTTCAGCACGCTGGGCGTCTGGTACCAGTAGACAGGCGTCAGGATGATGACCGCATGAGCGGCGGTCCATTTTTCATAAATCTCCGCCATCCAGTCATTGACCTGGTTCAGGCCATGGTTGGGATAGCAGCTGCAGGGCCAGTGGCAAAGCGGCATTGCGGTGGAGGCGCAGCCCTTGCACGGATGGATTTGCCGGCCGTAGTCGGAAGTGAGCAGGCTCAGGTCGAGGATATCGACTTCCATCTTCGCCTCTTCCAGCACGCTGCGGGCCATCTGCGTCATGCGGAAGGTCTTGGACATTTCTCCCGGACAGCTGCCGTCATTGCGCGCCGCACCGCAGATCAGCAGCACCCGTGACGGACTGAGCGGATTCTTTTGCCACGCATCCGCTTTCTTCAGGCGTTCGCTGGTTTCCCGCCATTCGCTGGAAAGGTCGTAGTCCGGGTCGGCATAACCCGGGCCGGCTTTTTCGGTAAACGGCGCCTTGTGCGAAGCCGTGTAGTTTTCCCAGGCGATCTGCTCTACCTGTGCAAGCGCCTCCTGTGCCTGCTGGAAAGCAGGGTCGGCGAACGAGCGCATGAAGCGCAGATGAAATTCGGTCCGATCCACTTTTTCGGGCGCCTGGCCCAGTCGGGGTTGCGTCATTTCTTCACCTGAGGGAGTTGCCGGATAGGGCATTACGGTAAGGTGAATGAGCATAGGCACAAATCGGCAAGCTCGACCTTATTGCGTCGATTGCCGTTGATAGCAATCAATTTGGCCATCGGCGGCCGGCGCTGGCCATCGGTGGCCAAGGATGGAAAGCCAGCGACAATCCCATCGCGCGCCGGTGCAGGGAACATGGTTTTCACCTGGGGAGCGCTGAACCAAAACCCGTTACCTGAGATAATCGGTCACTTTCTTCCCGATGCGCGGGGTTTCCCTATCCGCTTTCCACTTTCACCTATCATGGCTACGAACCGTTCCAGGCATATGGTCCGACCCCAGCGCGGCCTGACGCTGATTGAACTGCTCATTGCCATCACCGTACTGGCAGTGGTCGCCGTGCTCGGATGGCGCGGGCTGGACAGCATCGTGCGCAGCCGTATTGCGCTGACTGCGGAAATGGAGCGTACGCGAGGAGTGCAGTTGGCATTCGCCCAGATGGAACGCGACTGCGCCAATATCGTCAGCGCCGAGGCATCGTATGGCCACCCGCCCCTGGCTGCGGAACAGCAGCGCCTCGTCATGATCCGCAGGGTGGCAACGGAAAACCAGCCGGTTCGGCTGCAGATTGTGTCCTATCGCGTCAAGGATGGCGTCCTTTACCGTCGGGCATCCCGGCCAACCAGGGACCTGGCGGAACTCGATGCCGCCTGGCTGGAAAATCCGCAGAACATTTCCCGGGAAGAAGTAGCACTGGAAGCCGGCGTCACCTCCATTGCAGTAAGGGTCTGGGCAACCAATGCAAACAACTGGCGGGCTGTCGATATCAATGCGCCCCAGATGGAACCCTTGCCTGCAGTAACCGTACCAGCCATCCCTAACCAGCCAGCCGCCGCGCCCGCCGCTTATACCGGCCTGGAGATTTCCCTGCAATTGCAAGGCACGGCAAACCGGATGACCAAGGTCTTCCTGCTTGGCGCTGTCTGAGGATTAGGCGAAAAATAGAGCGTCGCGTGCACGCCTGCCGCAGCCCCCGGCTCATCAGGGGGCCTGTGGGCGGACTTAACTCAGCCTCAGATAAAAGCTTCCACGCCCCAGATGATCAAGCCGATACTTAACGCGGCAGACGCGGCAACACAAAGGGCAGCCTGAAACTTGTTCAGATGCATTCCCAGCGATTTTTTTTGCAGGCGAAATTTCGTGCCAGTATGCTGATTCATCCCACCACTCCCGTTATTTCCACAAAGAACCATTTCTCAGAGACATTACAAGGAAAATATTAATTGCGTCAACAGCTTATCGAAACTTTTGAAAGTGACGTATTACAATAATGCGACAAACGTTTCCGACTGTTTCGATGGAATGGATTTCTTTGCCAATACTGATTACAAGGAAACAAGGTCCGGCAATTTCCCGGAACATTTTGCTCTCTTTGAAAAAAACAAATTATGAGAACTTGGCACGTAGAAATTCATCGTGGTCATCGGATCGGCTGGCTGCGTGCTGCGGTGTTAGGCGCAAACGACGGAATTGTTTCCACCGCCAGCCTGTTGCTGGGAGTTGCCTCGGCCAACGGCTCGCATCAGTCCCTGATGATTGCCGGACTTGCCGGCCTCGTCGCTGGCGCCATGTCGATGGCAGCCGGCGAATACGTTTCGGTATATTCACAGGCGGACGCCGAGCACGCCGATCTGCAACGCGAACGTCGTGAGTTAAGGGACGATGCGGCGGGCGAACACAGGGAGCTGGCCGGCATCTATATCGAGCGAGGCTTGAAACCGGACCTGGCGCATCAGGTTGCGCAGCAGTTGATGGAGCATGATGCGCTCGGCAGTCATGCCCGCGATGAACTCGGCATGAGTGTATCTGGCAGCGCCCGGCCGATCCAGGCAGCGTTCAGTTCTGCAGCCAGTTTTGCCATCGGTGCAGCCCTGCCCCTGGCAGTCACGGCATTCGGGCCGGTAGAAAATCTGACCTTCTGGCTGGCTTCGACGTCCGTTGCCTTTCTCGCCCTGTTGGGTCTACTGTCCGGCCTCGCTGGCGGAGCGCACATTGGACGAAGCACGATGCGCATTGTTTTCTGGGGCGTACTTGCCATGGCGGTCACGTCCGGAATTGGCTCCCTGTTCGGCGTAGCGGCGTAGAGAGCCGTCCCTGGCCGGCTTGTCGGTTTCTCCGGGCAAGCCAGGCGCTCTCAGCAGCGCCAGAATCGCTCAAGCTCCTTGAGATTCCATTTTTCAGCATTTTCAAAGCAGACAACCTTGTCCTGCTCGCCAGGCGCAGACAGGTCGATCGTCACGGGCGGCAAGTAGGTATTCGACTTGGTCGAAAAGAAAACACGCAGGCGCGGGGCCAGGAGCGACTTGCTGCCCTGGTCGATAACGACAGCAAGCCTTCCGGAAGCCAGCCTGACCAGCGTACCCACGGGATAGATACCGACTGTCTTGACGAAAGCCTTGAATAGCTCAGCGTCGAAATGCGTCCCACTCCAGCCAGCCATTTTCTTGATGGAATCGGCCGGGCACCAGCCTGCCTTATAAGGGCGATTTGAGGTAATGGCGTCATAGACATCACATATCGCGCCCATCCTGGCATACAGGCTCAGTTCCTCACCCCTTAAATGATAAGGGTAACCCGTACCGTCGACTCGCTCGTGATGGTGCAAGCAGACATCCAGTGCAATTTCGCTTATGCCGCCAGCCTGTAAAAGATATCGATGTCCTTCTTCAGGATGGCGCCGCACCGCCTCGAATTCCAGGTCGGTCAATTTGCCCGGCTTGTTCAGGATGAAAGAATCGATGCTCATTTTGCCGATGTCGTGAAGCAGCCCTGCGGTGCCGGCTTCCTTGATTTGCGCTTCCGTGAGATCCATTTGCTTTGCGAGCGCAATCATCAATGCACACACTGCAACGCTGTGCATATAAGTGTAGTCGTCCTGGTTCTTCAGTCTGGCCAAGGTGATCAGCGCGCTGGCATTACGATTCACCGACTCGGAAATATCCTCTACCAGGGATGCAGCGTTTTCGAGGCGAATTGCCTTGCCCATTCTGATTTCGCTGAACATTGACATTACTGCAGACTTGGAGCGGGCGCAGATCTGCGCGGCACGCTGGAATTCAGCCTCGATCGGAATAGCAATCTGCACCTTTTCATTTGTCGGTGCGTTACGTGTGGCTTCCGGCTTGATGTTAATTTCGGGCTGAATTGCCTGAGCCTCTGGCTTGGTACCAACTTCGGGCTGTACTGCCTGGTTTAGGCTAGCTGCGACATCGCTTCCCCTTGATGTATCAATGACCGCGAACTTGATATGACTGGCAAGAATGTCGTTGATTTCCTGTTGATGAGTTAATAGCCGCGACGTGCGCCAGAACGGATTATTCAGCCATGACCCGATCAATTCCTGCAGATACATCCCTACTCGCAACTGACGAGTTTCAATTTGCTTAAGCATTCACGAAACCAGGATTAAATATTTCCAAATACAATATTTAAACATATTTCCATAAGGAACTGGATTCATTGCCGAAATAAATGAAATCACGCAACGTTTACAACTTAGCTGTTTACGCTAGCAATATTTTGGGGGCAGACAGCGAACAGACATTCGAGGAGGTGGCAGAGTGGTCATCGGAAGTCAGAAAACGTAAAACGCACAAGGAAAGGCAGTCAAAGCACATCGCTTTTTCATACGGCCTGTCTAGCGGCCGACGAACTACGAATTTCGGCCCACACGTCACTACAGCGCTCAACATGATTACATGTGCACCCCAAAGCAAAAACCCCCGGCGCCTATTGGCGTCGGGGGTTTTCTAATAACAGCCTGACGATGACCTACTTTCACACTGGTTGCAGCACTATCATCGGCGCAAAGTCGTT
>Ga0308161_1002874_pt1 | contig 17599 bp, 19 predicted proteins | sample PhyFR2_FD_201034 | JGI IMG/M metagenome (GOLD analysis project Ga0308161, IMG submission 201034) | Phyllosphere microbial communities from UC Gill Tract Community Farm, Albany, California, United States - DLSLF.R2 | ecosystem: Host-associated > Plants > Phyllosphere > Unclassified | place: USA...
GTCGGACGCCGTCGCCGCCGGGGCGATGGACCTGCTGCAGCGTCGGGGCAAGCGCGTGCCGGAGGACATCGGCATCGTCGGGTTCGACGACAGCGCCTGGGCCCTGCGCTGCGATCCCGAACTCTCCACCGTCCGCCAGCCCGCACGGACACTCGGCGAGCAGGCGGCACGGCAGGTGCTCGAGCAGATCGCAGAGCCGTCGACCGAGCCGCGCGGGGTCGTCCTGCCGACCGAAGTGGTCTGGCGCGGCTCGGCCTGAGGCGGGCGTGCTGCGGGGCGGCGGTGTCGTGCGCGAGACGCCGGCGTCTACCCGAGACGCCTCCGAACGGCCGAGACGCCCCCGAACGGCCGAGACGCCCCAGAGTTCGGCGGCGTCTCAGTGCCCGAGCGGCGTCTCGATGCGTGCGGGGCGCCTCAGCCTGACGGTGGTGTCGTGCGCGAGACGCCGGCGTCGAGGCGAGGCGCCCCCGAACGCTCGAGACGCCGCAGAGTTCGGCGGCGTCTCGGACGGACGGGGGTGTCTCAGTGCCCGCGGAGCGTCTCGGCCGGACGGGGGCGCCTCAGTACCCGCGCGGCGTTTCGGCCGGACCGGGGCGTCTCAGTGCCCGCGCGGCGCCTCGGCCTGACGGCGGCGCCTCGGCCTGACGGCGGCGCCTCGGCCTGACGGCGGCGTCTCGGCCTGACGGCGGCGCCTCGGCGCCTCGTGGCCCGCGCGGCGCCTCGGCCCGCGGCCCGTCACTCCCCCGCGAGCGCCGGGTACCGCGCCTCGATCGGCGCCCCGAGCGTGGCGCGCACCTGCCGCGTGAGCTCGTCGGCCAGTACCTCGTGCGCTCCGGCGGCGACCCCGTCCCAGACGGCACGGACGACGTCCGCCGGGTCGTTCTTCGGTGCGTCGACGCCGTCCGTCATGGCGGTGTCCGTGTACCCGAGGTAGGCGCCGACGACCTGCACGCCGTCCTCGGCCAGCTCGAGCCGGAGGCTGTCGGTCGCCGACCACAGCGCGGCCTTCGACACGCCGTACGCACCGGCACCACCGAGCCAGCTGAGGATCGACGCGACGTTCACGACCACACCGTGCGACCGGCGGAGGACGGGCGCGAAGGCACTGGTGACGAGGAGCGGGCCGACCACGTTCGTCTCGAGGTGCGCGCGGAGGGCGTCGACGTCACCGTCGACCAGGCGCCCGGGGCGGAGGATGCCCGCGTTGTTCACGAGGACGGTGGTGTCCCCCGCGAGTTCGACCGCGCGGGCGACCGAGGCCGCATCGGTGACGTCGAGTTCGAGGGGCACGATGCGCTCGTCGTCCCACTGCCGCGGACGACGCGCTGCCGCGTAGACCGTCGTCGCGCCGCGCTCGAGCGCCTGGCGGACGAACTCGGTGCCGAGTCCGCCGTTCGCGCCCGTCACGAGGACCGTTGCGCCGCTGAGTTCCGTCATGGTGATGCCTTCCGTTCGTCGCGCGGTCGTCCGCGCTGCTGAGGAAGACAATACGACCGGTCGTCTCATTCCTGCGACACGCCCGCGGAGGTGGGAGGATCGACGCATGCCGAAGCCGAGCCTCCGAGACGCCATCGTCGACGCCGCCGTCAGCGAGTTCCACCAGCACGGCTACGCGGGTGCCGGGGTCGCGGGCATCGCCGCCGCCGCTGGCGCACCGAAGGGCTCGTTCTACAATCACTTCCGCTCGAAGGCCGACCTGGCCGTCGCCGCCGCCGACCGGTTCGTCGCGGGCAACGGCGGCGAGATCCTCGAGGACCCCTCCGTGCCGCGCGCCCTCGACCGGATCGTCGACCAGTTCGCGTTCCTCGGTTCCCGCCTCGAGGAGATGGGGGTGGTGCGCGGGTGTCTGCTCGGCAACCTGGCGGCTGACACCGCCAGCGACGAGCCGACCGTCGCCGCGCACGTCGAGCGGATCTTCGCCGGGTGGTCGGCACGACTGGAGGCGCTCATCCAGACCGCACAGGAGGCTGGCGACGTCGACGGTTCGGTCGACACCACGGTCACCGCCGACCTGCTCGTCGCGCTCTGGGAAGGGGTCGCGCTGCGCGCGAAGGTGCACGGGGACGGTGCAGCGGCACGCCGACAACTCGACGTCGGGGTGCGGCGGCTGCTCGGGCTGTCCTGATCGCCAGGGCAGGATGGACGCATGTCTGATGCAGCTCCCGAGGGGATCGACGAACTGCTCGCAGCCTCGCGAGGACTCCTCGGAGTCGTCGCCCGGTCCCTGGCCCCGGCACTCGAGGACGTCACGGTCCCGCAGTTCCGCTTGATCGTCCTCGTCACCACCCTCGGCCCGACCCGCTCCGGCGACCTGGCCGACCGGCTCGCCGTCGGGCCCTCCACGCTGACCCGCATCGTCGACCGGCTGGTCGCGGACGGCTGGGTCGAACGACTGCCGAGCACCGAGAGTCGGCGCGAGGTCCTGGTCGGCCCGACGGACCAGGGGCGCGCGCTCGTCGCCGACGTGATGGAGCGCCGACGCACCGAGATCGTCGGACTGCTCGCGAGCCTCCCGGACGAGGACCGGGCCAGCGTCTTCGCCGGTGCCGCGGTCCTCCGGCGAGCCATGCACGAGCCGCTGCTCGAGGAGATCTCGGCGTTCGGCGGCTGAGGCGGGTCCGCACGGATCCGACCCTGCTCAGCCGAGCCGGGCCTTCTCCCGCGCCGAACGCGCACGCGCCTTCTGCCGGGCGGCCTTCTCCCGACGCCGCTGCAGCTTCGGATCGTGCCGCCGACGGTGCACCACGGCCGGGATGCCGACGCCGAGGAAGACCACGCTGCCGATCGCGACCCCGACGGACCGGTGCAGCTGGGCGGCGACGCGGTTGCGTGCAGCGTCCGATGCCAGCACGACGGAGTCGGGGGCGTCCGGGTCGACGAGCACCGCGAACCGCTGCCCGCGGTGGAAGACGTCTTCGTCCCTCGAGGAGTACCGCTCGAGCTCTGTGCTGCTGGTCTGGCCGTCGACGGTCTGCTGGGTCGTCGGGATCCACTCGTCCCAAGTGCTGTGCCGACGGTGGTGGTGTTCCTTCCGGACGCTCACCACCTCGGCGGTCGTGCGCACCCCGACGCGGTGCAGTTCCACGTTCTGGTCGTGGGCCCGGACCGCGGGGCCGAGGCCGAACAGCGTGACGAGGAGGCACGCTGCGCCGAGGTACACCGACAGGTTCGGGACGAACTGCCACACCCCGGCTCCGAAGCGACGCCAGGTGAACGGCTCCGCCGCCCGACGAGGACGTCGACGACGGGCGGGCCGACGTCCGGGCTCGCCGGGCCGAGGGGGTCGGGTCACGCCCCGGCCCCCGGTCGCGCGTCGATGCCCGGGTCCGCCTCGGACGACGGGAACTCACCGGACGACGAGCGAACGTCGGGCGACGAGAGCGCCGCAACCGACACCGCGTGCCGCCGCAGGCCCCGCCGGCGCACGACGAGCAGCAGGACGACGACGGCCAGGAGCACCGGCAGCACCGGGATCGGCGGGAACGAGGACGAGTCCCCCGCGGCGAGTCTGGTCAGCAGGAAGAACGGCCCGGTCGACAGCACCGACGAGACGAGGGCCACCACGACCCAGCCCCACACGACCAGGCGCGTCAACCGACGGTCGCGGGCGGCGAAGTCGTTCGAGGCGTAGTACGGCGCCGGCCGCCGGAGCGCCCGGCGCGCGAGGGTCAGCACGAAGGCCAGGACGATGCCGAACATCAGCACCGCCCCGACGAAGCCGCCGGGCCCGAAGCTCAGTCCGAGCCCGAGACTCAGGCTCGCCCCGATCGACAGCGGGACGCACACGAGGGCGACCGCGAGGTGCACGAGCCGCCGGGCCGGACCCTCGACCAGCAGACCGAGTCCGGCGAGGACGGTCGCGACGGGGACACCGCCGAAGACCAGTGCCAGCACCGCCTTGCCGACGGGTTCCGGCAGTCGCAGGAGTTGTTGGAACGGCAGGCTCAGGAGCGCTGCGTCCGCCACGACGACGGCGACCAGGACGATCGTCGCGAACACCCAGGACCCCGGCCCCGACTCGTCGGACGGCTCAGCCGCGCGCGCCCCGGCGTGCTCGTCCCACTCGTCGTCCTCGTCGTCCGCCCACGGCGCTGCTGAACCCGTCATGTGTACCCCCTGTCCCCTCCGCCCATCCTGCCCACCGCGGCCAGTTGTGTCCGGGAGGCCCGCCGCGGCCGGGCGCGTCCCGGTCCGGACACGGACGGGGCAGTGACCGTCACACCGGAATGGACAGCACCGGCCCGCGCTTGTGGCGTCCATGACCTCACCAGCGGATCGACACGGATGGCTCAGCGTCCTGTCGGTCGCCCTCGGCTCGTTCGTCCTCGTGCTCTCGGAGTTCCTGCCCATCGGGCTCCTGCCCGCCATCGCCGACGACCTGCACGTCGGCATCGGCACGGCCGGCCTGATGGTCGTCTTCACCGGCCTGACCGGCGCGGTCGCTGCCCCGGTCGTGACCGTCGCCACGTCACGGCTGGATCGTCGGACGGTCCTGCTCGGCCTGACCGTCCTGCTCGTGGTGGCGGACGCCCTGGCGGCACTGGCCCCGACCTTCTGGGTCCTCCTCGTCGCGCGCATGCTGCTGGGGATCGGCATCGGTGGCTTCTGGGCGATCGGCGCCGGGATCGCGGGCCGGCTGGTCGCGCCGGCGTCGGTCATCCGGGCCACGTCGCTGATCACGGCCGGGGTCTCGGTGGCGACGGTGGTGAGCCTGCCGCTCGGGGCCTTCGTGTCCTCGCTGGCCAGCTGGCGGCTGGCGTTCGTCATCGGCGGCGGGCTCGGCGTCGTCGCCCTCGTGCTGCAGCTCGCGATGCTGCCGAGCATCCCGTCGGTGCAGCGGGTGCGGTTCGCCACGCTCGGCGGACTGCTCCGGGTGCAGCGTGCGCGCGTCGGGCTGATCGCGACGGCGTTCCTCTTCGTCGCCCAGTTCGCCGCGTACACGTACGTCGCGCCGTACCTGCAGGAGTCGGTGCGCGTCGGCCCGGACACCGTCACGCTGGCGTTGCTCGTGTTCGGTGTCGCCGGCATCGCGGGCAACTTCGTCGCAGGCGTGACCTTGAGCCGGAACGTCATCGGCACGATCGGGGTGTCGAAGATCGTCCTCGCCGCCGCGGTCGTCCTGCTGCCCCTGGCGGCACACTCGGTCGTCGGGGTGTTCGCCCTGCTCGTCGTGTGGGGCTTCGTCTGGGGCGCCCTGCCGCTCGGGACCCAGACGTGGATGTCGACCGCGTCGCCGGGCGGGTCGGAGAGCGGCCTGGCACTGTTCGTCACGACCATCCAGCTGGCGATCGCGGCCGGGTCCGTGGTCGGCGGCCTGGCCGTCACGGGCTTCGGGCTCGCGGCCGACTTCTGGTTCGCCGGTGCGGTCGCCGTCATCGGCGCGGTCGTGCTCCTGTCGCTCGGCTCGCGGCGGTCGAGCGCCGTCCCGGAGGCCGTCGATGCCCCCGCGACCAGATCGGTCACGACCGGATCGGTCGCGACGGGATCGGTCGCGACCGCAGCGGCGGACTGACCGGGCCGACCACACGGCGGACGGGAGGCACGCACCGGTCGGGTGACGGGCCTCCCGTCCGTCGTCGCTAGGGACGGGCGACGCTCGTCGCCGTCGCCGTCGCCACCGCGCGGAACGCCGCTGCGGCCGCGGTCTCGACACGGTCGAGCGTGCCGTCCGCTCGCTCCTCGAGTCGGACCAACCCCATCCGCCGCAGGAACGGCGCCTTCGGTCCCCCGGCGTGCAGCCGGGCGGCGAGGACCTCGGGGGCGACCGCGAACTCCTCGACGTTCACCCCGCCCGAGGCGTACGACCAGTCGACGAAGTCGAACACCGGCCACCAGGTCCAGCCACGCACGTCGATGCCGGCGTCGGCGAGCGCCGAGACGGCGGCGGACGCGTCCTGCACCCACCGCGAGCGGAGGTCGTCGTCGCCCTCGATCGACGTCTCGGTGACGAGCATCGGCAACCCGTACCGCTCGGCGAAGCCGGTCAGCGTCTCGATGAGTCCGGCCGTCCACCGGTCGTGGGCGTGCTGCACGGTGCCGTCCGGGCCGGGTTCGAGTCGACGCGGTGAGAGGTCCGGGTAGTAGTTCACGCCGAGCAGGTCGAGGGTGACGGCGCCGTCGACCAGTGCGGCGAGCCCGGCCGGGGTCGCACCGTGCTCGAGCAGCCACCGGTACGAGCGGTGGTCGGGGTCGACGCGTCCGAGCACCAGGTCGGTCGGGACGGTGCCGAGGTCGGTGAGGAGTGCTGCCTCTGCCCCGAGCACGGGGTCATCGGTGCTGAACATCGACGTCGCCTCGACGTGCACGATCGTGGCGTCGGGGTTGGCGGACCGGACGGCGGCGACGCTCTGCTGCATGCCCCGGGCGATGCCGAGGACGACCGCGGTCCAGCCGTCCCACCCGGTCAGGGCCGGTGGCCACACCCCGCGGAGGCCCGCGAAGGACGCCGTGGTGATCGGCTCGTTGAGCGGTGTGACGTGGTCGACGACCCCCCGGTACCGGGCAGCGAAGGCCCCGGCGAAGGAGGCGATGGCGTCGGGGTAGGCCGGGTCGGCGAACGAGTCGTCGAGCCAGGTCGGGGTGCCGTAGTGCACCAGGTCCGCGATCACGGTGAGCCCGAGCCCGGCCGCGTACGCCAGGCGTTCGTCGAGGACGGCCCAGTCGAACACCCCGGGTGCCAGGTGCACGCGCGGCCAGTCGACCCCGTACCGGAGGGCGGTCGCGCCGAGGGAGCGGACGAGGTCCAGGTCCGAGCGCCAGGCGGTGTCGTGTCCGGTGAGTTCGTGCTCGTCGAGCGGTGCCATCGCGAAGCGTTCGGGTGGGTGCACGCAGGTGTCCTCGATCCCGGCGATCCAGGTGAACGTGCCGGCGCGGAACACACCGCCCGCGGCCGTCACTTCAACCCCGTGGTGGCGACGCCGGCGACGAAGTACTTCTGCGCGAAGAAGAACCCGAGGGCGATGGGCACGAGCGAGATCACGGCGCCGGCGAGCAGCACGGCGTGGTCGGTCACGTGCGCTCCCCCGAACAGCGTCAACCCGGCCGGCAGCGTGAGCATGTCGTTCGACGTGGTGACGACGAGCGGCCAGAGCAGGTCGTTCCAGAGCGCCATCCCGTTGAGGACGGCGACCGTCGCGATGGCCGGCTTCGCCAGCGGCAGGATCACCTGCCAGTAGATCCGCCAGTGTCCGGCGCCGTCGATGCGGGCGGCTTCGTCGAGCTCGACGGGGATGTCGATGAAGAACTGTCGGAACAGGAAGATGCCGAACGCGCTGGTCGCCCGCGGGATGATGAGCCCCTGGTAGGTGTTCAGCCAGCCCAGGTGGAACAGCTCCACGAACACCGGGATGAGCGTCACCTGGAACGGCACCATCAGGGTCGCGATGACCAGCACGAACGCCACGTTCCGGCCGACGAACCGCATCCGGGCGAGCGCGTAGGCGCACATCGAGTCGAACAGCAGCGTCAGCACCGTCGTGACGATGGTGAACAGGAACGAGTTCGCCAGCAGGCGCAGGAACGGCAGCTGCTGCCAGACGCCGACGTAGCCGTGCAGGGTGATGCTGGTGGGGAACAGGCTGGCCGGGTGGCCGAACAGGTCGGCTTCGGACCGGAACGACCCGCTGACCATCCAGATGAACGGTACGAGGGCGAACACCAGTCCGACGCCGAGGTACACCCACTTCAGGACGGACCCGGTGCGAGCGGTGCCGGTCCGGCGGCCGTGTCGCCGGTCGCGGGTGGGCTCCGGACGGGAGGCCCGTGCCGGCCCCGTCACGGACGGTCGCCGCGTTCGCGCCTCAGTCGACATCGTCGTACCGGAACAGTCGGAGCTGCAGGAGGGAGATGAGCATGATGATGACGAAGAGGACCCAGGAGATCGCCGACGCGTAGCCGGTCTGGTAGTTGACGAACCCGTCGCGGTAGAGCAGGTTCACGAGCGTGTCGGTGTGGAAGACCGGTCCGCCGCCGGTCATCACGTAGACGAGGTCGAAGACCTGGAACGACTGGATCGTCAGGATCATCGAGGTGAAGAGCATGGTGGGGCGGATGCTCGGCAGGGTGATCCCCCAGATGGTCTGCCAGGTGTTCGCACCGTCGATCCGGGCGGCCTCGTAGCGTTCGGCCGGCACACCCTTGAGGCCGGCGACGAACAGGATCATCGCGAAGCCGATGCTCTTCCACACCGAGACGAAGACGATCGTCGGCAGGGCCAGGGACGTCGACTGCAGCCAGGCGACGCTCGGCAGCCCGAGGGCCGCGGTGATCCCGCCGACCAGGCCGATGTCGGGGTCGAGCAGGAACTTCCAGACCAGGCCGATCGTCACCAGGGACACGATCGTCGGGAAGAAGAACACCGAGCGGACGATCCGGTTCGCCAGGGTGTCCCGCTGGAGCAGCAGTGCGGCGATGAAGCCGAACACCACCAGGAGCACGACCGAGACGACGGTGAACTCGAGCGTGATCCGCAGTGCGTTCCAGAATTGTCCGTCGTGGAAGAGCGTGACGTAGTTGCCGAAGCCGACGAACGGCTGGGTCGCAGCGCCCACGGTCCAGTCGAAGAACGAGTAGTACAGCGACCGCAGGATCGGGAAGACCACGAAGGCGCCCAGGATGAGCAGCGACGGGGCCATGAAGAGCCAGGCCGGCTGGAACCGGCGGCTACGGACCCGGGTGGGGCGCGCCTCCCGTCCGTCCGGGGCGTCGGCCCCGCCACGCGGGCTGCGTGGCGGGGCCGAGCCGGTGAGCTGGTCGGTCACTTGCTGCAGCCCGTGAGGCCGTTGATCGCCTGGCCGGCGCTCTTCGTGGCGTCGGCCACGGACTTGCCGCGGGTGATCTCGCCGATGAGCGGGACGTACGCGTCGGAGTCGACCTTCGTGGCGTTCGTCACGTGCGGCAGGTACAGGCGCGCCTCCGGCACCTGGCTGGCGAAGACGGAGACCGTCGGGTCGGCGGTGAGCTTCGCGTCGTCGGACAGGTCGGTGCGGAGCGGCGGGAACCCGGTCTGCAGGGAGAACTTCTGCTGGGCGGTCTTCGACGTCCAGTAGGCCAGGAACTCCTGCGCCTGCTTCGGGTACTTCGTCTTCGCCGAGATCGACAGCGGGGCGATCGAGCCGAGCGTGCTCGACTTGCCGTCGACGCCGACCGGGACCTTCACGAGCCCTAAGTCGATGCCGGCGTCCTTGTACCCCGACGCTGCCCAGGGCCCGTTGATCTCCATCGCGGCCTTGCCGGCGGAGAACAGCGAGTCCGCCTCGGCGCCGGTGAGGCCGACGGGGCTGACCTTGTCCTTCGCGACCAGGTCGGCCCAGGTCGACAGGCTCTTCTGCCCGGCGGACGTCTGGACGACGCTGCAGCCCTTGCCGCTGACGATGTCGCCACCCTCGAGCCACTGCAGGACCGGCCACATCTGGATGGTCTGGTTGTCGGCGAGCGCGATGCCGTACTTGCCGCCGGTGGTGAGCTTCTCGGCGTCCGCCGCCATCTCCTGCACCGTCTTCGGCGGGTCGGTGATGCCGGCATCGGCGAAGAGCTTCTTGTTGTAGTAGAGGCTCAGCGTGGCGAAGTTGGCGGGGACGCCGTAGAGCTTGCCGTCGTAGGTGAACTCCTCGACCGTGCCGGGAGCGAACGACCCGGTGTTGATCTTGCCGCTGCCCTCCCCCGTGTCGGTGATCGGCAGGACGGAGCGGGTCTTCACGTACTGGGCGACGGCGTTCGGGTCGGACGAGACCGCGGCGACGTCCGGGCCCTGGCCGGTGAGCCACGCCGACGGCAGCTTCTGCTGGATCGTGTCCCACGGCTGCACGGTCATGTCGACCTTGATGTCGGGGTGCGACTTCTCGAAGTCCTTGACGATGGTCGCGTAGCCCGGTCGGTCACCGCCGGTGAACCCGGTCCAGACCTTGAGGGTGGCGGGGCCGTCCTGGGCGGCGTTGCCGCTGGCGGAACAACCGGTGAGTACCAGTGCCAGTGCTGCGGCACCGGAGACGACCGCGAGGGTCGTGCGTGCGTGCTTCATCGGGGAACGCTCCTTTGCGTTGCGGGTGCTGTGGGTGGTGCGGTGGTGCGGTTGTGCAGGGTCGTGCGGGTGGGTCGTGCTGCGGGTGTTCGGTGTTCGGTGTCGTTCTGGCCAGTGAGGGTCAGTGGGGGTCGGTGTGGTCCGGGTCGCAGCCACACGAGCCGCGGAGGACGACTTCGACGTCGAGCTCGGTGTGCGCGTGGCCGCCGGGGCGCCGGTCGACGAGGTCGAAGAGCCGCTCGGTGGCGATCCGTCCCATCTCCTCGGCCGGGACCCGGATCGTGGTGATGCCCGGGGTGGTGACGCGGGCGAACCCGAAGTCGTCGAACCCGACCACCGCGACCTCGCCCGGCACGTCGATGCCAGCCCGTCGGAGCACGGCGAGGCCACCGACGGCCATGTCGTCGTTGGCGAACACGATGCCGTCGAACGGGAACCGCTCGTCGCCGGTCCGCTGCCGGAGGACCTGCTCGACGGCGGACGCGCCGGACTGTTCGGCCAGGTCGCCCTCGATCACGGCGACGTCGGTCAGGCCGTGCGTCTCGGCGGCGCGGAGGAAGCCGTCGCGCCGGTCGATGCCGGTCTGGTGGTCGAGGGTCCCCGACACGTGCAGCAGACGGCGTCGGCCGTGCTCGGTCACGAGGTGCTCGACGAGCTGCTCGGTCGCCGAGACGTCGTCGATCCCGACGCTCACCGCGTCGGCGAGGTGCGGGTAGTTGCCGATGAGGACGACCGGCAGGCCGCTCGCCACGAGTGCCTCGACGTGGTGGTCGTCGATCGCGGCGCTGGTGACGATCGCGCCGTCGGCCGTCCGGGAACGCATGACCCGCTCGTAGGCGACGCCGCCGTTCGAGGTGTCCGCGTTGGTCGAGACGATGACCTGGGCATCGTGGGCGTTCGCGGCCGTGGACATGCCGGTCAGGACGTGCATGAAGTACAGGTGGCCGAAGACGTGCGCCGACGAGTTCGGGACGACCAGGGCGACGGCGTCGGCTCGCTGGCTGCGGAGGGCTCGGCCGGCGGAGCTCGGGACGTAGCCCAGGTCCTCGGCGGCCTGCTTGACCGCGGCGCGGGTCTTCTCGCTGATCCGTTCGTGGCCGGAGAGCGCCATGCTCGCGGCGGCGGAGGTGACGCCGACCTTCGCGGCGACGTCCTTCAGGGTGACGGACTTCGGCATGGGGTCGCCTCCTCGTCGGGAGCGTGGCCGGAGCCGACGCGCTTTATCGATTAACTCTGCGGTAATCCTGCACCTGCTTAATCGATGAAGCAAGCCCTTCCGACGTTTTCTGCGGTGTCGGTCGCGCCGACATCGCGGACCGGCCGGCGTGACGGACGGGAGGCTCGGTGCCGGTCCGGCACCGAGCCTCCCGTCCGGGTTGCAGGCGACTAGTGCCCGGACACCGGAACACGCACCGCGCTGATGCGCCCGGCGTGCGTCTCGGCGGTCATCGCCGGGTCGTAGCTGTCCGCCGTCGCCAGGTACAGCGTCCGACCGTCCGGACCACCGAGGGCACAGTCGATCGCACAGCGACCGGGAGCGTCGATGCGGTCCGTGACCTCGCCGCCCTCGACGACGCGCAGGAACTCCCCCGTGTCGACCGAGCACACCCAGATCGCACCCTCGGCGTCGACCGTGCTGCCGTCCGGGGTGACACCCTCGGGCAGCGCGGCCCACTCGCGGCGCCCGGCCAGGGAGCCGTCGGGCTCGATGTCGAACGCGGTGAGCTTCCCGCCCCAGGTCTCACTGACCACCAGGGTGCGGGTACCGGGCAGGACGTTGGCGCTGTTCGGGAAGACCAGCCCCTCGGCCGCCAGACGGAACGAACCGTCCGGCTCGATGACGTAGAGCGGGCCGGGGCGCAGTCCCTCGCCGGCGTAGAGGTCGTAGCCGAACGCACCGATGTAGGTCCGGCCGGACTCCGGGTCGACCACCAGGTCGTTGACGAGCGACGACTCGACCGAGGACAGGTCGGCGAACACGCTCGTGGCGCCGTCGGCCTCGACGGCCACGACCGTGCGGGACTCCATCGAGCTGACGATCAGACGGCCGTCGGGCAGCCAACCGAGGCCGGACGACTGCCCGGGGACCGTGGCCTCGAGCCGCGGGACGGCGTCCGTGCCGCCGTCCGGGTCGATCGAGAACACCTGACCGGTGTGCATGTCCGAGTACCAGAGCCGGCCCTCGTGCCAGCGGTTGCCCTCGGGGAAGCGGATGCCGGTGACGACGTCGGTCGCAGAGTCCAGGGTGATGTGCACGAGGCCCAGCATGCCAGCCACGCTCTGCTCGATCGCAGCATCCGTCCGGGTTCGACGTTGACAGTTAGAACTCGAACACTTAGAGTCCTCATCATGCAGGTACCGCACTTCGACACGCCCCTCCAGCTCATGCGCTGGATCGGCTGGGCGCAGCGCAAGGCCGCCGAGGAATGGGTGCGGGAGCGCGAGCTCTCGCACGAACAGAGCTTCGTCCTCGGCTACCTGCAGCAGAACCCTGGTGCCATCCAACGCGACATCGCCGAAGTGAGCCGGACCAGTGCGGCCAGCGTGTCGAGCCTCCTGCAGGGGCTCGAGAAACGGGGCCTCATCGAACGACGAGCGGACGCCGGCAACGCCCGGACGAAGCTCGTGCACGCCACCCCCGCCGGCATCGACCTGATCGCCGGGTTCGAGGACGCGATGCTCGCCCTCGACGACCGCCTGCTCGCCCCGCTCAGTCCGGACGAGCGCGCCACGCTCCGCGTTCTCCTGCTCAAGGTGACCGCCGAGCTGCCGGAACCCACCCGGTAACTGCAGCCGAGCCTCCCGGCCGTCCGCCGGAGGCGCCAGCCTGCCCACGCGACGGTTCCGCCCGACGCGCCCTCACTGATGCCGCGACGGCTCTGCCGTCGCGCCGTCCACCATGCCGTGCCGGCGTCCCGTCGGCGCGCGATCCGTGCTGCCCGGAAGGGAACCACCATGACGACCACGACCACCACACCCACCACCGCAGCGGAGAAGAACCGCTGGTACCTCTCCGCCGCCCCGATCCTCCGCTCCCTCGTGCACCTGTGCGTGCCGATGGCCGCCGCGATGGTCGTCAGTGCCCTGTACAACGTCATCAACGCGGGGTTCATCGGCGCGCAGCACGACACCTCCCTGCTCGCTGCGATCACGTTCGGCACCCCGCTGCTCGGCCTGGTGATGGCGGTCGGCGGGGTGTTCGGCGTCGGGGGCAGTTCGCTGATGTCGCGGCTGCTCGGCGCCTCCGAGCACGACCCGGCGAAGGCCGGCGAGATCAAGCACGTCGCGTCCTTCGCCGTCTGGGGGTCGGTCGTGACGGGCATCGTGCTCGGCGGCCTCGGACTGCTGTTCCTCGGGCCGCTCGTCGGGCTGCTCGGGGCCGACGCCGATGCGGTCCCCGCCACCAGCGCCTACGTCAGCGTGATGCTCGTCTTCGTCCCGGTGCTGGCCGCGGCCTTCTGCCTGGAGCAGATGGTCCGCGCCGAGGGAGCCGCCCGACAGGCGATGGTCGGGCTGATCCTGTCGACCGTCGGGAACCTGGTGTTCGACGTCCTGTTCATCCTGGTGCTGCACTGGGGCGTCGCCGGAGCCGCGCTCGCGGTCGGGCTGGCGAACCTCGTCAGCATCGTCTACTGGGTGCGCTGGCTCGGGACGCACAGCGAGAACGTCAGCCTGTCACTCCGCTGGTTCACGCTCCGCCGCTCGGTCCTCGGGCCCGTGTTCGGCATCGGCGTCAGCGAGCTGCTGCAGGCCGGGTTCCTCATCGTCACGACCCTGGTGCTCAACAACCTGGCCTCGCAGTACGGCGACGACCCCCTGGCCGCGATGGGCGTCGCCGTCCGCATCGCCCAGGTGCCGGAGTTCCTGGTGATGGGCGTCACGATCGGGGTCCTGCCGCTGCTGGCCTACGCGTACGGCAAGGGCGACCGGGAGCGACTGCGCTCCGCACTGCGGGCATCGGCACTGACGGTCGGGGCGATCGTGCTGCTGTTCTCCGGCACGGTGTTCGTCTTCCGCCAGCAGGTGTTCACGGTCTTCTCCTCGGACCACTCGGTGCTGGCGATCGGGCTGACGATCCTGGTCGCCCAGCTCGTCGCCACGGTGGTGAACGGGTTCACCGGGCTGTTCACGTCGCTGTTCCAGGCGGCGGGGCTCGCCACCCCGGCGATCGCGATGTCCCTGGCGCAAGGGGTCCTGTTCATCCCGATCGTGCTGCTCGGGAACCTCTGGTTCGGGCTCGCGGGCATCATCTGGGCGCTCACCGTCACCGAGGTGCTCGTGTTCGTCGCCGGGGTCGTCATCTGGCTCGCCGCCCGCGGGCGCATCGACCGCGGGATGGACGCCGGCAGCGCGGAGCGGGCGGAGGCGGTGCTCGCCGAGGCGGGGTGAGTGCGGGTGGTCGGGTGGTCGTGTGGTCGGGTGGTCGGGTGGTCGTGTGGTCGGGTGGTCGGGTGGTCGGGTGGTCGGGTGGTCGGGTGGTCGGCTGCAGTCCGCCGCAGCCGACTGCGGTCAGCCGGGAGGCCCGTCCCGGCTGAGCCGGTCTGGTCACGCCACCCGGTGACTTCGTCCGCCACGCGGTCGGGTCCCTGGACCGCGCACCCGTGACGGGATCGACGCGACCTTCGCGCGCGATCGAGCACGCGGACGTCAGGCGGTCGTCTTCGGGCCGAGGGCCTTCTCGATCTTCATGATCGTCCGCCGCATCGCGTACTCGTCCTGGTGCTGCTGCTCGTCGGACATCCAGAGGTGCACCGTCGCCGGGCCGGCCTCCCTCGGGGTGAAGGAGACGGCGATGCCCCACCGGAAGGCGACACCTCGCGGCGTCGGTTCGTCGAACACGTCGAAGCCGGTGACCTCCTGCCGCGTGGCGATCGGGACCCCCGGCCCGCTGCCCTCGTCCGGCCAGGCCGTGATGCCGTTCCGGTCGAAGCCGAGGTCGCACGGGAAGAACACCCGGAGCGCCGGACGCCACGCATCGAGCTCGTCGTAGGTCGTGTCCGTGGGGTGTGCGTTCACGAAGAACGTGCCCGGGCTCGTGTCACTCTTGCGCTGGAGTCGCTCCCGTCGTCGGCGGTTCGTCACCGTGATGACGAGACCGGCCGCGAACCCGACCGTGACGAGGCCGCCGAGCGGGAGCACCTGGAACAGCACCTCCATGTCCCCGGTGCCGACGAGGAGCGCCAGGACGATCGTCGCCACGCCGAAGAGGGCGGTGAACGTGGCGAGCAGGATCGTCGACGGTCGCATCCCTCGACGATGCCAGACGACCGTCGTGTCCGCCTCGGGTCAGCGGAGGACCAGAGCTGCACAGCCGCCGGCGAGACAACCGCACACGACGGCGCCGACCAGGTCCAGTTGCCACCCGCCCGCCGTCAGCAACAGACCCCCGACCAACGCAGCGACGAACGCCAGGACCCCGACCACCATCGATGCCCGGCGCACCGGATGTGCCGCGAGGTGCAGATCGGCACGGTTCCTGACGAGCACTCCGACGCGGGCGACGCCAGCCGCGACGGCGACTCCGACCGGGATCGCGAGCGCCGAGACGGTGACCAGCAGGTCCCAACTGAAGGAGCGGGACCGGAACAGGCCGAGGCTGTACATCCCGACCGCGGAGACTGCGCCACCGAGGACGACCATGACGCAGAGTGCTGCCCGGTGCGGAAGACCTGATCCCGCGGGCGTCTCGGGTCCCGTCGCGTCCCCTGTGGCGATGGCTCCCGCGAAGCGCCTCCCGGCCTCGGGGGCTCCGTCTGATCGCCGCGGTCGAGGAGCGTCGAGAGGGTCGTTGCCATCCGGAGACGTCACTCGTTGGCCTCGTCCACGAGTGTCGTCAGGACGCTGCGATCGACCGGGCCCAGGATCCGCGCGCTGACGCGGCCCTGCTTGTCCAGCACGATCGTCGACGGCGTGGCGTTGGGCGCGTTCTCTCCCGCGAAGGCCAGCTGCACGGCGGCGTCCTCATCGATCAGCGTCGTGTAGGACACGTCGTGACTCTGGATGAACGCGCGGGCCGTCCCCGCCGAGTCACGGACGTCGACCCCGAGGAAGGTCGCGCGCGCACCCTGCTGGTGACTCACGGCTTCGAGGTCAGCAGCCTCGAGTCGGCAGGGCGCGCAGGCGGCGAACCAGAAGTTGACGACGACGGCGTGGCCTCGGTGCTCGTCGGCCCGGACGACGTGCCCGTCGAGGTCCCGCGCCGAGAAGTCGACGGCCGGCCCGCGGTCCGCTGCCCGGAACTCGGTGACTGCGCCGTTGCCGGAGATGTAGTTCTTCGTGTCGCCGTTCCGGTACTGGCCACTGAGCCCGTCGTGCTCTCCGGTGCACCCCGCGACGCTCATCGCGATGACCACGAGCAAGGCGAGCACCGGTCCACGACGAGTCCCCATGGCAGCAACCTAGTACGCACCGCCCGCCTGCGCTCGTGATGCCGATCACGCCCTCGCTTCGACACCGCTGCCGCCGTAGGCTGCCGCTGACCGCACGTCGGGCAGCGGAGGGAGCCGACCATGCCACGAGTACTCGGCGCGATCGGACACTTCGTGCTCGTGACGCTGCGGACACTCGGCGGGGTGATCGGTGCCGTCTTCTCTGGTGGAGTCGTGCCGCCGCAGCACCCGGGTCGGCCCGCGCCGAAGCGGCGCGACGAGTACCGGCCGTGACCTCGTCGGCGGACGGGGACGCCGACTGTCCGAGCGGTAGCACCTGAGGGCAGGTCTCCGCGACCGGGGTGGCTCGACAGACCCCAGCGAGGCGCTTCTGCCTCCGCCCTGTCTGTTGCCCTGGCGTCAGCGGATCAGGCCACGCCGCCGCCAGCCGTTCCCCTCGAGCACGGACCGGAGCGGCGACTTGAGTTCCTCCTGCCGGAACCGGTGCGGCGGGGTCGCGCTTCCGGTGCGACGTTTCCGTTCCGCCCGACGGGCCAGCGCAACGATGATGGTCAGCAGGTTCACGTTGTAGTTCCGGCTGTACCCGCGGTAGGCGCGGAACGCTCCGTTGTTGTACCCCGCGTCGCGTTCCGAGCAGCGGAACGTCCCCCGCGACGGGTCGAGTGTGACGACGTACCGGAAGTTCGGTGACGCCCCTCCGTCCCCCAGCGCCTCGGCGAGCGCCGGGTCGTCGAAGGCCCAGCGTCCGGTGATCGTCGTCCCGTCGATGTCGAAGACGTACGGGGCTCCCGGGGCGTTGAGCGCGGCGACTCGCGGCATCAGCTCGTGGACGGGTAGTACGGACATGGTTCCCCCTCGCGGGCCACCGATCGTCGGCTGCCCGCGACAAGAGTGAGGTGGGTGATGCCCGGCGTGCAACATCTGCTCCAGACCGGAGCTACCCTCTGAGCCGTCACCGCAACGTCCGGAAGTAGCCATGACCCATTCCTCAACGGTCCCACTCGGTCCGGCTTCACACCACTTCGTCGAGCAGTACCCGGATCTCGTGTACGCGCAGTTCCGCGCCGGGCAGCTGCTGCCCGGCGGTCAGCAGCTGCACTTCGACTTCCTGAAGCCCCGGTCGTCGACACCGACGCCCCTGGTGGTGTTCATCAAGGGCGGCGGGTTCCGCAACGTGCACCGCACTCGGTAC
>Ga0308161_1002878_pt1 | contig 17592 bp, 13 predicted proteins | sample PhyFR2_FD_201034 | JGI IMG/M metagenome (GOLD analysis project Ga0308161, IMG submission 201034) | Phyllosphere microbial communities from UC Gill Tract Community Farm, Albany, California, United States - DLSLF.R2 | ecosystem: Host-associated > Plants > Phyllosphere > Unclassified | place: USA...
GTACATGGCTGTTGTATATAGACTGTGACTGTGACTGTGACTGTGACTGTGACTGTGACTGTGACTGTGACTGTGACTGTGACTGTGACTGTGACTGTGACTGTGACTGTGACTGTGACTGTGACTGATCAAATTATACATCTGCAAGATACTTGAGTGCCGATAAATACAGAAAAACCCCGATCCTGTTGTTATGCAGGGATCGGGGTTGAGTCTATCGTATGACACAGCTGAAGCTATTCATGAACTACAGCCTCAATCATTGATAATCAAGCGTTCTGTGTGAATTAGAAAATAGTACGGTCAGCGATTTGCTGGCTCAGCAGCTTGGATGCTTCTTCCAGAGACATCGTACCGATATCGCCTTCGCCACGTTTACGGACCGAGACGCTGTTCGCATTCATCTCATTCTCACCGATAACGAACATGTACGGGATTTTCTCCAGTTGGGCTTCACGAATCTTGTAACCCAGCTTCTCGTTGCGCAGATCGGCTTCAACGGTAATACCGCTCAGACGCAGCTGATCTTCTACTTTGCGTGCATAATCATCAAAAGCAGTCGATACCGGGATCACTTTGGCCTGTACCGGCGACAACCACAGTGGCAGCGCACCGATAAAGTTCTCCAGCAGGAAGGCAGTAAAGCGTTCCATTGTACTGATTACGCCGCGGTGGATAACGACCGGACGATGTTTTTGTCCATCATCACCGATGTATTCCAGTTCAAAGCGCTCTGGCAGCAGGAAGTCCAGCTGTACAGTAGACAGTGTCTCTTCTTTACCCAATGCTGTACGAATCTGTACATCCAGCTTTGGACCATAGAATGCTGCTTCGCCTTCGGCTTCGAAGAATGGCAGATCCAGTTCTTCCACAACTTCACGCAGCATACGCTGGGACATTTCCCACATTTCGTCGTTCGGGAAATATTTCTCGGTATCCTGTGGATCACGGTAAGACAGACGGAAGCGGTATTCTTCGATACCAAAGTCTTTGTATACCTGCTGGATCAGCTGAATAACACGTGCAAACTCATCCTTGATCTGATCCGGACGTACGAACAGATGCGCATCATTCAGTGTCATCGCACGTACGCGATGCAGACCTGTCAGGGCACCGGACATTTCATAACGGTGCATCATCCCCAGCTCGGCGATACGGATCGGCAGATCACGATAGCTGCGCAGATCGCTCTTGTATACCATCATATGATGCGGACAGTTCATCGGACGCAGTACCAGTTCTTCATTGTCCATGGACATAACCGGGAACATATCTTCCTGGTAGTGCTCCCAGTGACCGGATGTTTTGTACAGCTCGACATTACCCAATACCGGTGTATAGACGTGGCTGTAGCCCAGTTTTTCTTCCAGATCGATGATATAGCGCTCTAGTGTACGACGTAGCTTGGCACCATTTGGCAGCCAGATTGGCAGTCCTTGTCCTACCAGAGGCGAGAATGTGAACATTTCCAGCTCTTTACCCAGCTTGCGGTGATCGCGTTTTTTCGCTTCTTCCAGGAAATGCAGATGCTGTTCCAGTTCCGGCTTTTTGTTAAATGCTGTTCCGTAGATACGCTGCAGCATTTTGTTTTTGCTATCTCCACGCCAGTAAGCACCTGCTACGCTCAGCAGTTTGAATACTTTGAGTTTGCCTGTGGACGGTACGTGAGGACCACGGCACAGGTCGAAGAATTCGCCTTGATCATAGATGGTAATGATGCTATCTTCCGGCAGTGCTTCGATCAGTTCAATTTTATATGGATCTTCCAACTCGCCGAAGATTTTAAGTGCTTCTGCGCGGCTTACTTCGCGGCGTGTAATCGGCAGGTTTTCGTTAACGATACGTTCCATTTCCTTTTCGATCTTTTGCAGATCTTCCGGATTCAGAGAATGTTCCAGATCCATATCGTAATAGAATCCGTCTTCGATAACCGGACCTACACCCAGCTTGACTTCCTTGGCGCCAAACAGACGCTTGACTGCCTGTGCAGTCAGATGGGCGGTACTATGACGAATCACTTCCAGACCGTCTGCGCTGTCAGCGGTCACGATCTCAACCAATGCACCATTGTGCAGTGGAGTGTTCAGGTCAACGACGATACCGTCGAGCTTGCCTGCCACTGCGTTTTTGAACAGGCTTTTGCTGATAGAAGATGCGACATCTCCGATATTGTTTCCTTCTTCATACTGACGGACCGAGCCGTCAGGCAATTTGATTTCAATAGCCATAATAAATGTCCTCCTTAGATGTTCTCACTTTAATCTGTATAAACAACAAAAAACACTCATCCCTATAAAGGGACGAGCGTTAGTATACACACGTGGTTCCACCCTGATTTGACTCTGATCAACAGAATCCTTCATTAGCATCTGTTAACGGAGATGAACCGATCATGCTTACTGCCGATACACCTGAATATCAGGAAATGCCGGGTTCAACATCATTGCTCAAAAGTGGTAAGTGTATAGATGCCGATGAAGGGAATTGCAGCGTGATGATTTCCCTCTCTCTGAACTGGACATTGCTATAACTCATGTCTTTATCATTGCATAGATATTTGAATGTAAATCGTGTAAGGTGTTGCTTGCTTCAATTATTATAAAAGTGTGGCGTGTAACCGTCAAGGATGAAATATGTACAGTACTCCCTATTTGCTGTGAATAATGAGGTCTTTCGCTTAGAGTCGGTCTTTTTAAAAAGTATACTTAACAAAAAACTTATCTTTGTATACACATTTATGGCTGACCATGACCTTGAATCGAATAATATACTACACCAGGTACGATTATAAAAATAAAAGCAAAAATAAGAAGAAGAATAATTAGCCGTTTATTACTCACCATCATACACCTCAAATTCTATTTTATTTATAATCAAATTGATAACATACAGACTTAATCAGGAAATTGAATATACAATAAAATGATCTGTAATCCTCTATAGGACTACAGATCATTTTTCTTTAGAAGAATGCTATTTGCAAAATGATTAGTTTTGCATAATAAAGTCACGCTGGATTTTGTAGCTCTCATCATCAAATACTTTGAGGATGTTGTACTTGGTATCACGCTGTGCCGGAATCTTGCCAGCGGCGCGGATAATATCCAGGGTCTGCTCGATATTAACCTTATGGGTAGTACCTGCAGCAGATACGACGTTCTCTTCCATCATCGTGCTACCGAAGTCATCACAGCCATATTGCAGGGACATTTTGCCCACTTCCGGTCCCATGGTTACCCATGAAGATTGGAAATGCTTGATGTTGTCCAGCACGATGCGGCTGATCGCTACATTCTTGAGATACTGCTCTGGCGTTTGTTTCTCTGCTTTCATATTGGTATTATCCGGCTGGAATGTCCAGGAGATAAACGCCAGGAAGCCTTCGGAGTCGTAGCCATTCTGGATACATTCATCCTGGGCTTCGCGGACACGCAGCAGATGCAGCGCACGCTCTTCCATCGACTCGCCGAATCCGATAACCATAGTTGCTGTCGTATTCATACCCACTTTGTGCGCTGTCTGCATAACGTCCATCCAGTCGCGCCATGAGCCTTTGAGACGGCTGATTTTGCGGCGTGTGCGGTCATCCAGAATCTCGCCACCACCACCTGGCAGGGAATCAAGACCTGCTTCATGAATCGCACGAATCGTGTCTTCCATAGACATGCCGGACAGCAGCTGCATTTTCATAATCTCCGCCGGGGAGAAGGAATGCATTGTAATATTCGGGAAGTGCTGCTTGATTTTGCGCAAAATATCCAGATAATATTCGAACGGCAATTCAGGGTTTACTCCGCCCTGCATCAGAATCTCTGTTCCGCCTACATCTTCGGTTTCCTGAATTTTTTGCAGGATAACTTCGTCAGATAGTACATAACCTTCTGCCGAACCGGGACGACGGTAAAAGGCACAGAAACGACAAAACACGTCGCATACATTGGTGTAATTGACGTTGCGTCCGATAACGAAAGTAGTAATAGGATCCGGATTTTTGCGAATCATCATCTGATTCGCCACATGGCCCATTTTCTCAATCTGATCGGATTCATATAGTGCAATAGTATCTTCCAGGTCCAGACGTCCACCTTGCAGGGCTTTTTCCAGGATACGATCTACTGTATTCATATTATAGCCTCCTATAACCTATTTCAGGCATCAAGGTATGATGTCGAAAAGTAAATTGGATGTTGTGTAATTCATATTCCAGTAATGTCATATATCTGCTATATCTAAAAATTAAAATAATTTCAATAGCGACATGTATTATCGTAACATATTTCACATTTGAAAAACAGGCATGGAAATGACAGTCCGGTGATTTTTTGCGATAAAGTTACAATTTCCGCATGCTGTTACGGAAGTGTACCGGAAGCTTTTCCATTACCTCTTCCTCATAAAAAGCTAACTATTCACTTTAGTATCCTGTGCTGTATCCAATCATATAAAAAGGGAAACGCCTGCATAATACAAGGCGTCTCCCTCTGATACGTATATAATCAACAAATCAGATCATTTTTAAATAAGAAACAATTATTTATCCGACCGATGGATTCATTAGCCCCTTTCTGTATCCGGCAACTATACAGACGATATATTCAAACGGGAAGCTAACTGCAATTTATCCTATCGCAAATCCAACATTAATTGCCAAACTCGCGTGGTGAATTGCCTTGTCCGTTCGAAGCAATCGTACCGCCATCAACTGGCAGGATCACACCTGTAATATACTGGGCATCCGGGCTGGCCAGGAACAGATAAGCAGGTGCTACATCTTCGGCATCAGCGATTCGCTGCAGCGGTACACGTGATTTGAATTTTTCAACCAGTTCTTGTCCGCCTTCTTCCATCATTGGCTTGGTCATCTCGGTGATGGTAAAAGCAGGTGCAATCGCATTGACCCGTATTCCTTTTTCCCCGAGCTGCAATGCCAGTGACTGAACGAACAGACTGATCGCTCCTTTGGTGGCATTGTATGCAGGGTGCGGCCAGTCACCTGCAAGACCCGATACGGAAGAAGTCGCAATAATCGAACCTTTGGATTTTTCCAGATGAGGTACGACTGCACGTGCCAGATAGACCTGGGAGTCTACGTTCGTTGTGCGCATATTTTCCCAGTCTTCATCAGTCAATTCTTCAATCGGACCTGCTACGGATACACCGGCGTTGCTGATCACCACATCCAGCTTGCCAAAACGATCTACGGTCTGCTGCACCAGCGCATCCACTTCGGTACGTTTGCGCACATCGGTAGGTACGATGAGATACCGATCATCAGCGTAGCCTTCCACAATTTCTTTCATTTTATCTTCACTGCGTGCCGCCAGTACGACATTCGCTCCATTTTGCAAAAAGGCAGTAGCTACAGCACGTCCAATTCCTGTACTTGCACCGGTAATCAATACAATCGAGCCGTCAAAAGGATATTTGTTCTGTGTCATATGCATTCCCTCCAGATGTGTATAAATTCGACGTTCTCACGTAGGGTCATTACCCGCTGAAATGGAATATAAACGATGAGAACGGATACATGAAATTTGAACATTTAGTGAAAGGAAGGATAGAACGTACTTGGCTTTACAAAAAGGGATGTATCTGTTCCCACAAGATGCATCGTATTGTCAGGCAAATGAAAAAGCACTCTTACCCTCAGGCAAGAGTACTTTTGATACATTTTTTCTTATTACATTTTTTCATCTATATACTGCTATATACTGCATTCTAATTACCCATTACCCAGTGCCTGCTCCAGATCAGCGATCAGATCCTCTACATCCTCAAGTCCAACGGACAGACGCAGCAGCCCATCGGTAATACCGCGCTCTGCCCGGACACCTGCACCCATCGCTGCATGGGACATCGTCGGCGGATAGGAAAGGATACTCTCTACTGCTCCCAAACTTACCGCTACCAGAGGCAGCTGTACACGATCCAGCACCTGCTTGGCACGTTCCCCGGAACCCACATCAAAAGAAATAACCGAGCCAAAGCCTGTTGATTGGCTCACATGAATCTCATGTCCCGGATGTTCCGGCAGACCTGGATAATAGATCCGCTGGATATCACTGCGCCCACTCAACCATTCTGCCAATTTGGCGGTACTTTTCTCCGAATGGTTCATTCTTGCACCCAGTGTCTTCATCCCGCGCATGAGCAGCCAGCAATCCTGCGGACCGAGCACGCTACCAAAGCTGTTCTGCAGCTGCTTAAGCTGCTTGCCCAGCTGTTCGGTACGCGTTACTGCAAGACCGGCGAGCACATCACTATGACCGCCGAGGAACTTGGTCGCACTATGCAGTACAATATCGACACCCAGTTCGATCGGCCGCTGATAATAAGGAGTCATAAACGTATTATCCAGCAGGGTGAGCAGATGATGCTCTCTCGCCCATTCGGTCACTGCATGAATATCGGTAATTTTCAATGTCGGATTGGAAGGCGTCTCCATATACACAGCACGCGTATTGGGACGCAGTGCTCCTTTGACCTGTTCCAGATTGGTCATGTCGACAAAGGAAATCTCGATATTCATCCGGTTCAGAATCGTTGTCAGCAGACGATACGTACCGCCATATACATCTTCGGTGACAATGACATGCTCACCCGCCGACAGCAGGAAAAATGCGGTCGAGATCGCTGCCATCCCCGAAGCAAAAGCAAATCCATCGGCTCCACCTTCCAGCAGGGCAATATAATCTTCCAGCGCCTGACGCGTCGGATTGCCGGAACGACTGTAATCATGCAGCGGCGGATTCAGTATATCTTCCTGATGAAAAGTCGATGCCTGGTAAATCGGCACACTGGAAGCTCCGGTCGCTCGGTCAATCTCGCCACCAAAATGGATCAATTTGGTATCCAGTCCACGCGCCTGCTGCGATCCTCGAACAGCTGTATGCCGCGCCGAAGCCGAGGTCTGATTATTGTTATGTTCCTGATTGCCGCTCATCTGTTCACGCCCCTTCTACTTCAAGTCGTGCCGCTTCCAGTGCATGATCCAGATCGGCAATCAGATCATCTACATGCTCAATTCCTACCGAGAAGCGCAGCAGACGATCATCCACACCAATCGCATCACGAATTTCCAGCGGAATATCAGCATGTGTCTGAATCGCCGGATAAGTCATCAGTGATTCCACACCGCCCAGACTTTCGGCAAAAGCAATCAGCTTGATATGACGCAGCAGCGGCTCTACATAACGTGCATCGGTTACTTTAAAAGAGAAAATGCCGGTATTACCGCTGGATTGACGATTCTGTACTTCATGACCCGGATGATCCGGCAGTGCAGGGTAATAGACCTGGGCGATCTGCGGATGCTGCTGCAGATGAGTCGCTATCGCGGTCGCATTATACTCGTGACGCTCCATACGCAGAGCGAGTGTCTTCATCCCGCGCATCAGCTGGTAGGAATCGGTTGGTGACAGTACGGCACCGATCGAGTTATGCAGAAAAGCCATTTCCTCGGACAATTCCTTGCCTTTGGTAATAATCAGGCCTGCCAGCACATCATTATGCCCACCCAGATATTTGGTCGCACTATGGATGACGATATCCGCACCCAGCTCGATCGGACGCTGGAAAAAGGGGGACAGCAGCGTATTATCCACGACGGTCAGCAGATTGTGCTGCTTGGCCCAGCCTGCTACTGCAGCTATATCGGTAATCATCATGAGCGGATTGGTAGGCGTCTCGATAAATACCGCTCGTGTATTCTCCTGACGAATCTGCTCCATCGCTTCCAGATCATTCGTATCCACATAAGAAGCAGTAATGCCAAACTTGGACAAAATGCGCTCCAACAGACGGTAAGTCCCTCCATACAGATCCAGGGAAACGATCAAATGATCGCCCTGTCCAAACAGAGAGAAAATGGTCTGCAGCGCAGCCATACCGGAGCTACAGGCAAAGCCGGCATCACCGGATTCCAGTTCGGCGGCTGCCTGCTCCAATACTGCTCTGGTCGGATTCGTCGTACGGATATAGTCAAAGCCTGTGCTCTTGCCCAGTGCCGGATGACGGAAAGCGGTAGATTGATAGATCGGAAAGTTAATCGCTCCAGTTACCGGTTCCTGCACAGAGCCAATCTGTGCCAGCCGGCTTTCAATATTAAGGGATTCGTTTTTTGCGTTGTGTTCCGTCATTCGTAATTTCCTCCTCCGGGATATGTGAGCTGTAGGTTGATGATCTGGATGATCAATGTTGCGCCAGATACAGTACTATACTGCTGGGCACAGTGTTATGATAATTTGCCAGTTTGGTGGTACCTATCGTACGTTTTTCATTTCCAATCTGGTAAAAGCTCGCAGCTAAATGGAATACTGCCCCACTTCGGATTTCTCATTGCCCAAATCGTATGGAGTCTCTTGATATACGTAATAATTTAGCCAGTTGGCAAACAGCAAATTGGCATGTGCACGCCAGGTGGACGGCGGGGTACGTGTTGGGTCGTCATTTGGATAGTAATTTTTGGGAACAGCAATATCCATGCCTCTGGCGATATCGCGGTCATACTCCCATTTCAGGGACAATGGATCGTATTCGGAATGACCCGTGACGAAGATCTGCTTGCCATCTCGGGTAGCTACGATGTATACACCGGCTTCTTCGGATTCGGATAGAATCTCCAGCTCTTCCACTTTGGCAATATCTTCGTGTCTGACTTCGGTATGGCGCGAATGCGGTGCATAGTACAATTCGTCGAAGCCGCGCAGCAGTTTGACATTGGTTTTGTTGAGCGTATGTGGGAAAACGCCAAAGCATTTTTCCGGCAGATCCACTTTGGGAACGCCAAAATGATGATATAGCCCCGCCTGCGAGGCCCAACAGATATGCATGGTCGAAGTAACATTTGTTTTGCTCCAGTTGAAGATTTCCTGGATCTCTTCCCAGTAGTTCACATCTTCAAAGTCCAGTGTTTCTACCGGTGCACCGGTTACGATCAGACCGTCAAAGCGCAGATGACGTACTTCCTGGAACGTTTTGTAAAAGGTGTTCAGATATTCGGCAGATGTATTTTTGGACGTATGCGATTCGGTATGCAGCAGATAGATATCCACCTGCAGCGGACTGTTCCCGAGCAGACGCAGCAACTGGGTCTCGGTCGTTTCTTTGGTCGGCATCAGATTAAGTAGTGCTATTTTGAGTGGACGAATATCCTGATGATACGCATGGGAATCGTCCATAACGAAAATATTTTCTCCAGCCAGTACTTCTTTGGCGGGCAGGCTATCCGGGATTTTGATCGGCATGTGAATTCACTCCTTGGGGTCAATGAAAGTTGGATGGATATGGATGTGCATGCAAGATGGAGAATACAGCGCTATATATGCAAAAAAGACCTTTCTCTGTCTTGCACACTGAGAAAGGTCATATCCGTGGAGTCCACGTCTATAAGCGCCTCTCTCATCTGTCAGCAGATACCAGATACTTCATCGTAGGATGTACCTGTATCTCTGCTAGAATTAGCACCGTACGGTATATGACCGCCGGTTGCCGGGCTTCATAGGGCTAGTCCCTCCACCTGCTCTTGATAAGATTCGCTTTATTCAATTATTGGTATAAGTATAAGATGGTTGCTGCATATAAACTGCTTTTTATGAAAAGCCAGCTACGCTTATTTCGACAAGCGCTGAATTACTTATATCATAATTTATACTAATTCTGCACCTATCGTCAAGGGTAAGTTGGGCCGATAAATAAGTTATCAGGCATGATTGTTTTTAAAGCTTGAAAGCCTGCTGTCCCCACGGTATACTTAACAAGTATTTGACGTATTTTCATGTTTTTCATAAAAGTAATTGAATCCAAAGAGGTGAATTTCAAGATGGAAGGCGACCCGAGGCCCAGCTGGCAGTACAGGAAGTCACAACTGCAGGAAATGAACGACAATACGATACCAGAGGAGCGCGCCATGTTTGAAAAGGTACTTTTTTCATATAAAGCGAAGCTTTAAATAAGTATGTATGATTGCCGTGTATTTTCCTGCTCACTTTAACCAAAAAAGGAGTAGAGGAATATGAAAATTCGGCACGTGAATGCTGGTAACTTTACACTCATTGAAGATATTAATGAAGCGCTGGTGGCTCCTGAAGAGGGATTTTACTGGATTGACGCTGGTCTTGATGACCTGATCCTGCTTCAACCGCTTTTTATGCTGCATGATTTGGCTGTTGAGGATATGATGGGCGATGAAGAGCAGCGTCCAAAAATTGAAATCTACGAGAGCCATTATTTTATCGTGGTTAACAGCATTCGTTTTGACGATGAAGAGATTTTCCTGCGTGCATTGAATATTTTCCTTGGACGTCATTTTATCATCACAGTGACCCGTCAGAAAATCAGTGAACTACGGACGCTCAAGCCGATTCTGTGGGAAGAGGAAGTAAGTCGTCCCGACAAATTCATGTATTTGCTGGTCGATCTGGTAGTGGATAACTATTTTACGGTCGGTGACCGGATCGAAGACCAGATTGAACGTCTGGAAGAAAATATCCTGATGAATACCAAAAAGTCGCATCTGAACGAAATTATCGGTCTGCGCGGCGAGATTCTCTGGCTCAAGCGTGTACTTGGTCCTCAGCGCGAAGTTATCAATACACTGAATAAAAAAGATCTGCGTCTGATCGATGACCAGCTTCAAAAATACTTCAGTGACGTGTACGAGAATGCGGTCAAAGTCTCCGAGATGTTTGACACATTCCGCGATCTGATGGGTAACTTACGTGAAGCCTACCAGTCCAGTATCGCCAATCGTGCGAATGAAATTATGCGCGTATTTACCGCGATTACGACTATATTTATGCCGCTGACCGTAATTACCGGTATCTACGGAATGAACTTTGAATATATGCCGGAATTGAAGTGGCATTTTGGTTATCCGATGGTAATTGGTATTATGATTATTCTCGGTCTGACCATGTTCTTCACTTTCCGCAAAAAAGACTGGATCTGAAATGAATAAAGCTGTCCTGCCCTGCTTGTAAACAGGGATCGGGACAGCTTTTTTTGTGTGTTGCAATAGGTTACGGTTCATCTGATTCAAGCAAATTATCTGTTCACGGCGGCTACCATTCTGTTCCAGATGGGTTAGATAGCCTGCTAAACTTTATTAGCATGTTTTCACTATGAACACTCTAACATAGACCAGTGATCAAGGAATCTCCATCCATCTTTTCATGGTCTCTGCATTCAGGTGAGTCAGGCTGGCTACGGTAAAGTGCGCATGATCCACAACGTGCTGGATATTGACACCAATCGTCTTCATGCCGACTTCACGGACAGAACGCAGGCAATCTGCGGAATCCTCGATAACCATACAATGATAAGGGTGTACATTGACCGATTCTGCCGCAAGCACGAATACTTCCGGATCGGGTTTCGGATGTTCAATATCCTGCGCCTGAATAATCGATGCAAAATAATCAATAATACCAAGACGCTCCATGATCTCCTTGGCATCCGGACGGTCTGTCGCGAGCAATACCGTTACATCCTGCTCTTTGAGCTGCTGCAGCAGTTCAATGGAGCCAGGCATTAGATATTCGCGATAAATATACTCATGAGACAAAGGATTACTCAGTACCGTAGGATCCCATTCCGGTGACGGTTGGTTATCCATAATAGTATCTTCCCCATCATTGCTCTGAACAGCCGATGCATCTTGAGCCGGTTCCGACTGGGCAGGTGATGTGCTGCCTTTGGATTTGGATGTGTTGTTTTGTCCATCAGGCGATGCTTTGTCAGTATCAGCCGAAGTACCTGCAGCTTCGGTACCTGTGCTGCTATCCGCTTCGCCATCTACCGTAGATGAAGCTGACGGTTCTGTAACCGAATGGTCCGGCTTGCCATTGCCTTCTGATGATGGACTGCCTGCGCTGCCAAGTACTCCATTCTCATCCATTTCCACTGTAGGAGGCTCTTCTGGTACATAGGTTAATGGAGGCAGCTGCGCAGGTGTACCGCCAAAGTAAATATCCTGCTTCTCCGGCAGCGGCATCAGTACACCTTCCAGACCGAAAATAACAGCCTGCAGCGCGCGATTCTTCATAATTAGCGGCTGGGTCAGAGCGACCAGTCGTTCATGTCCATAATGGGTGACGATTATAGGTTCACCGCGTACCAGTCGATACGTGGTCAGATTGTCCTCAATTGTAATCTCCAGCAGACGCTTCTGGAACTGTACGCGGAAGCTGTAGCGTGTCCAGCCTGGTGGCAGCTTCGGTTCAAAATGAAGCTTGCCTGCATATTGACGCATACCTGCAAATCCGCCAACAATGGTCAGCCAGCTGCCTGCCATGGAAGCGGCGTGAATACCGTCTTTGACATTGTTATGGAAATCATCCAGATCCATACGCGCCGACTGGATAAAGAAATCATAAGCAGGATCCATTGTTCCAAGCTCTGCAGCCATAATCGCATGGATCGCAGCAGACAGGGAAGAGTCATGTGTGGTCAGCGGCTCGTAATACGCATAGTTCCGTACTTTTTCCATTTTGGTAAACCGATGTCCCAGCATATACATCGCCAGAATCAGATCGGCCTGCTTGAGTACCTGATGGCGGTAAATAACGAGCGGGTGAAAATGCAGCAGCAGCGGATATTTCTCTGCCGGTGTATTTTCAAAATCCCAGATCCCTTTATCCAGGAAGGAATCATCCTGTCCGATCAGACCACTCTGACGATGAATATACATAGAATCTGCTGCTCGTTCCCATACATCGATCTCTTCATTGGTAAGTCCCATCGGGCTAAAGATCATCGCTTCATAGGAGTTAGGATCGGTATCATACCATCTTTTAAGTTCACGGGCAGTGAATTCCAGCTGATCCTTAACCATCATATTCGTATAGGTATTGTTATTGACCATGGCGGTATATTCATCCGGTCCGGTTACTCCGTTGATACAGAAGCCTTTACCCGGAATCCAGTCCCCTGCAGACATGAAGAACCGGCAGGTCTCTACCAGCATCTCAAGTCCCTTGGTTCGCAGGAATTCCTGATCGTCCAGCGCTTCTGTATACTGAATAACGGCATGGGCTACATCGGCATTGATATGATACTGCGCAGTTCCGCCCGGATAGTAAGCAGATACTTCTTCCCCGCCGATTGTACGCCATGGATAAAGCGCGCCAGATCCGGCCATCTCGACAGCACGCTCTCTCGCCTTGGGCAAAGTATGATAACGGAATTCCAGAAGCTGATGTGCCAGATCCGGCTGTGTGTACAGGAAGAACGGCATAATATACGTCTCGGTATCCCAGAAATAGTGACCTTCGTAACCTTCCCCGGTAATCCCTTTGGCACCGATATTGGTACGTCCATCACGGCCTACAGACTGGAACAGATGAAAGGCATTGAAACGCAGTCCCTGTTGCAGTTTCTCGTCGCCTTCGACCTGAATATCGGCGGTTTCCCAGAATTCATCCAGACGCTGCTTTTGCAGATCAGCCAGCGCTTTGAATCCATCTTTCATGACATCCTTGAGCGTGGATTCTGCCAGAATAGGCAGATGTTCAATCTCATAGTCTTTGGAGGTGTAATAGACAATCCCCTTCTCCAGTACAGCCTCGGTATCCTGCTTGAGATTAAAGGTAAAATGTTTCTCCAGGCGCTGTTCCTGCTGTTCGCTTTTTAGCTTGTACTTGCGGTTCGCCCGATGATCGGCAGCGCACCAGAGGTGGAATTCCGTCTCTGAGGTTTGCTGCTCCAGTGCCATACGGGTACCTTCCTCATGCTTGCCAATCGTATTCAGTACCTGCCCTTTAAAAGCGGCTCCGGCACGTGGATCGCCTTCGGAGATTTCATTGTGCACTTCGCCGTTCAGTGCAGAGACGAGAGTGATTTCTCCCGAGAAATTAAGCGGCTTCACCGTGTAGCGAATCATTGCTACATGCTTGTTGGCAAAAGACACCAAGCGTTCGATCCGGATCGAAATACATTTACCTGTACCACTTTCCCAAGTGATCTGACGGGTAAGTATACCGGTCTGCATGTCCAGAGTACGTTCATAATCAATCAACCGTCCGGCAAGCAGATTGAAGCGTTCTCCCTCGATCCAGAGTTCGATAATCTTGCTGTCTGTCACATTCAGCATCGTCTGCCGCTTGCGCGCATAACCATAGGCCTCCTCACCATACGTGATATCTGCCGAATCATAAAATCCATTCAGATATGTACCATTTAGTGCATCCACTTCCGGTACATCCATACCTTCCTCAAAGTGGCCTCTCATCCCGATATAGCCGTTGGCTACGGTAAAGACCGTCTCACTGCGGCGGTTATACTGCGGATTATATAAAGTTTCTCGAATCGTCCACGGTTCTATTTCATAGATCGTTGTTCCTTCTCTCATTCCGCTGGCTCCTTTCTGATTTGAAATGCTGCTTCAGATTATGCTGCTTCTAATAGTAATGTCATAACTGCCATTGCTGTCTACAGGCGCGTACCTATTTAATTGCATAAACATACCCTTGAAATAATTAACCATATTTCAACCATGAAAGCTCTTACAAAAAAATTAAAGCAAAATAAATTTGAATAATCCGAATAAAACGGTGACCAAAAATGCAATAAACTACAATTTCGGATATAACAAAGGTCCCTTTCTACCTAAGATTATAGAAAGGGACCTTGCTGTTTACAAGCATCAGAATAAGATCACACTCCATACATTGGCACTTCCATTGTTGCCAGATGCTTATAAAGCGATAAGATTCTGTTGTTATTCTTCTTCATAGGCGAATTCAGCATCAGTCACTTCATCATATGCACGGCTTCCGCGCCATAGCAGCAGGGCAATCAGGACGAATGCCACAAATGCCATAAACGGAATCGTGATAAAACCAAGCAGTTCAAAATACGCCTGATTACAGGGCACTCCTGTGGTACACGGCGTTACACGTGCAAGTGCAGGAATATGTTCCTCTGCATAATGATACAGGGAAATGAGGCCACCTATAATACTGAGCGGCAGTACATAGCCTACAATACGGCGATCACTCCGATAAGCGGCAATACCGAGCAGAATGACCTGTGGATACATGAAAATTCGTTGGAACCAGCATAACTTGCAGGGATCAAACTTCAGTACATCGCTCAGGTAAAGACTTCCTCCTGTCGCGACGATTGCTACAATCCAGGCCAGAAAGAGATAATACTTCGCCAGAAAGGACTTGAAGCCACCTGTCTGCATCGGAGTTATCCCTCCGATCCGGCAGCGGTCTTCGCCTGCTCAATCGCCTGTTTGAGAGCTTTGTAGTCACCCAGATCGCCGGTATACTGTACCCCATTAATAAAGATAGACGGCGTGCCCGGAATCTGTAAGGCTTCGCCTTTGTCATACTGGGCTTCTACCTGCTTGGCATAGGTTTTGTTCTCGATATCCTCGCGCAGTTTGACAGTATCTATACCGAGATTGGCTTTTTCCGCCAGCTGAACCAGATAGTCGGTCGTCGCCCACTCTGTATTCTCATCTTTTTGATTGGCATAGATGCTATCCAGATAAGGCCAGAACGCTTCATTTTTCTGATGATAGACCGACTCTACCGCCAGCGCAGCTGTTTTGGAATCCTCACCAATAAACGGGAAGTTGGAGAAATATAGCGCAGCTGTACCGGTATTGATATAATCTTTTTCGATCTGCGGAACAATCTGTTCGTTATACTGCTTACAGATCGGACATTTAAAATCGCCGAACTCCACAATTTTGACTGGTGCATCCGTTTTGCCTTTGAACGGAAGCTGGGCATAATCGAATGTTGCCGGTGCCGAACTACTGGTACCTGCTGTGTTGTTATTATTCGGGATAAATACAATCAGCAGTACAACTACTGCAATCACTGCTACGGTACCGATGATCAGATTGCGCATCGTTTTCCGCTGACGTATGCGTTCTTTTTCGAGACGTTCCTGATTTTTCTGGCGTTTGATTTCCGGATTGATCTTTTTCTTGCCAGGTTTGGAATTAGACAACGTCTGCACCCGCCTCTCCCTCAAGAGCCAGCTTCGCCAGTGCAATTGCGCCGCATAGTCCGGCATTGTCGCCAAGACCCGGAGAAACAATATACTGATCCAGATTTTCCTGTAGACTCGGGTGCTGCACATAGCCATTCAGCTGCTGCTGCAGTTTCTCGCGGATCAGCGGGAACAGCTGCTCTTGCTTCATCACGCCGCCGCCCATAATGATCTTCTGTGGCGACAGGATCAGTACATAGCTCATCAGTGCCTGTGCCAGATAGTAGGCTTCCATCTCCCAGGCTGGATGATCCGGCGTCAATTCGGAACCTTTCACCTGCCAGCGTTTCTCCAGAGCAGGACCTGCTGCCATACCTTCCAGGCAATCTCCGTGATATGGGCAGAATCCTGCAAATGTATCGTCGGGATGACGACGAACCAGGATATGGCCCATTTCCGGATGGGACAGTCCGTGCAGCATTTTGCCATCGACTACAGCGCCAGCACCGATACCGGTTCCTACCGTAATATACAGGCAGCTATCCAGGCCTTTGGCTGCTCCCCAGGTATACTCTCCGAGAGCAGCACCATTCACATCGGTATCAAAGCTCATAGGAACAGCAAAATGCTGTTTCAAGTGCCCGATAATATCAAATTGTCCCCAATGAGGCTTGGGCGTTGTTGTTATGTATCCGTACGTTGGGCTGCCCGGAATCGGGTCAATAGGTCCGAATGAGCCTACTCCCAGTGCTTCAATGCCTTTTCCTTCAAAAAATGAAACCACGTTTTTCATTGTGATCTCCGGTGTCTCTGTAGGGAAGCTGGCACGTTCGATAATTTGTCCGTCCTCTGTTCCAATACCGCATACAAATTTGGTACCGCCTGCTTCGATTGCTCCGAGTTTTTTCATGAATTTATGCGTCTCCTTTGCAATATGCTTGTGGGTTATCGGTAATTCGGATTGCATCAGTCTCTGATCTTACGCCTTTTCTGTGTCGGACAGATGTCGACATTGATAAAAGGTCCTAAGATTCAGAAACTGCGCAGATCCTGTTCGTATATCCGATTTATCATTGTAATGGGATACGGAACTTTGCCAAATGACAGACATCACTACTGTATGATATGCAGAACAATGCCTGTTAGTTATGCATTGATGTAGCGATAGATCTCTTCGTATCCATCTGCACCGCTATATCGCTTAGGAACGATTGCCTCCAAATACAAGCGTATTACTGAGCGGACGACCAGCAGATGTAATCATTTTGCCATTCGCATACATACCGGAAGAGGCTCCGCCATCCAGATTCATCGCATCCCGGGCACCGAGTTTTTGCATGACGGCAGCCCACTGCTTCATCGTCGCTCCAGGCACGGTAGCGATCAGGACCGAACCATCTGGCATAATGGCAATTCCACTGCGTGCGCCCGAAGCATTCAGGATTTTGGGGTCCTGAAATCCTTCGGCTGCGGCATCCAGTGCCACTTGTCCATGATCTACCAGCCGCGGACCTGCCCCAACAGCAGTTACCACATCCTGCCATGCAATATCCTTGCCATGCATATCCTGGTAGTCGATATTCATCTTGACCTGTGCTCCCGGTTCGAAACGGTCTGCTGTCGACTTTTCACTGCCGGTATACA
>Ga0308161_1002879_pt1 | contig 17582 bp, 17 predicted proteins | sample PhyFR2_FD_201034 | JGI IMG/M metagenome (GOLD analysis project Ga0308161, IMG submission 201034) | Phyllosphere microbial communities from UC Gill Tract Community Farm, Albany, California, United States - DLSLF.R2 | ecosystem: Host-associated > Plants > Phyllosphere > Unclassified | place: USA...
TGGTCTTGTCATGGTTCCTGATGGCCCTATCGAGACCCATAGGGGGGATTTTCCTCAAAGTTTATCCTTATGATACCCACTCAAAAATTTCTGTAGAATTTTCATAAAGGGTCCTTTGAGGCTTAAGGTAATAGCAATAACCATGTACGTCACATGAGCCAACATCAATAAAATTTCATAGGGTGATTCCTCTATATTCATGGTTAAAACCTATCAATAGTAAAAGCTAGGGCATCCCTTATAGGACACCCTTAGCTGTTATTTAGTTACTTCCAAGTTAACTGAGTGATGAGCGGTAGGCTCACTGTGACACCGTCAGCATCCTTAGCGGTTGCAGAGGCCACCAGGTCAACCACTCCACGAGCTTCAATGATCCACGCCTGTTTATTGGCATTCCGTGACAGTGTGACCGGGAAGGCATCACCATCAGCGGTAGACCGGAAAGATAGCGCAGTGAAGCGACGAGGTAGCAGAAAGAGGCCACGGTCAGTACCGCTATATTCCATTACACCGCAGCCCAGCAGTTCCTCCACGCCCTCTACACCAGCCCGCTGAGCTGCTCGCTCAAGGATAGCCTCCAGTGAAGCCGGAATGAGTAACGTGTAGTCACTCAGCGTAGCACCATAAGCAGGTGTCAGGTTCACAGACAGCAGATCGATAATGTCTTCGGCCTGCTCGCGTGGAATACCCGTGGGCTTAGTAACTTCAATCTTTTGGGTCAGCTCTGCATTAACCAGCAGGTCCACACAGTGTGAACTCATCGAGGCGCAGATATCCACCAGAGCTTGTCCAATCGCGTGGCGGAGGGAGGCCTCAGTGTATCCTGCGGTATCCATATGGAAGTCGAGCAGTTCCACAGAGTGGTTAAACATAACCGCATCATTCGCTTTATCGACAGTGACCATCTCACCAAACTTAATAATGGAGGTCGGCTTGTCAGAGTCGGCGTAACGCTGGGTCGGATTAAAACGAACAGAGTTATCAGCCAGCACTGCCAGAGTAATGGGCGTAGGCTCGGTACGATATGGTCGAATCTCGGCGGTCAGGCACTCGTTAAGACGCTCAATAAAATCAGGGTCATTCAGGCTGATATCCAGTGACTGAGCGAAACTCTCAGCGTAAACAGAAGCATCTACGTTAGTTGTTACGTGCATAGCGCCATCTACAGACCCATCGCCATTGCGCACTGGGGCTACAGAAGCCATGTTGATTTGCTCCCAGCCGGACTCAGCGTGAGTTGAGGTGGTCGCATGTTGGGTCTGCAATTTTACCTTGCGAATGATTTCGGCATCTCGTTGAGACTGGGTATTGGTGTTACTGAATTGTTGGCGGCTCATAATAAGTATATCTCCTTAAGTGTCGTTATCTCCCTTTAGTTACAGAGAGTTATCTAGTGGTATTAGGCAAAAGGCTGATGTTGCTGCAAGCGACCATTGAGGCCGCTCACTTTAGAATTTGAATCAGGGAAGGAAGATGAAGGTTAAGACGCTACTAGAAACCAGCAGAGGCTTTGCGGAACCTTGCTACCACTTCGGCTTGTCGAGCTTTACGTTTAGCCACATCCTCAGCGATTTCCTCAGGGGTCGCATGTATGGCTGCCATGCGTTCTGCCTGTTCGTCTGCAAAGCGCTGAAGGGCTGCTCGCTGTTCTTCCTGTTCGGAGCGGTAATCCGCGTAGTCCCGCGAGAACTTGCCGTAACCTCTGGGGATAATGTTTACGTTCATCATGGCATCGAACAGACGCCGCGAGACTTCGAAGCTATTCCACGAGGCGTTAAGACACATGGTTACAAAGACTTGTTTGAAGTAATCCAGCGTCATCTTTTGGCCGTTCACTTTGATTGACGTATCGGTAACATCAGTCAGGATAAATTTAGGAATTAACATTGTAGGGGGGTCCTCCTTGGGCGGGGAATGTCAGTGTTGATAGTTATGGTCGAGCTGTGAAACGTAGTCTCGTTAATCCTCTACTGGCACAGCATCGAGCAGATGGCCCAGAGACTCGTAGCCAAGCCAGCGACTGAAGGCCTCAAGGCATTCACTATCAGCCCAGTACGTCATTCCCGTTTGTTCCTCAAGGGAGGATGACAGGCGACCGCAGGCGTTGAAGTGATGAAACTCTGAGTCTTGCTCGAATAGAGCCGGATGCTTTGAGCCACCCAGTTTTAGAGCCGCGTGGATAGCCGTAAGGCTGTAGACCTCACTGGCGTCTCCAGCTTCAGCGATATGATCATTCAGGGATTCAGTAATTAAAATGGACATAGTGGATTCTCCATATTCAGGTGAACCCCTATCGGTCTCCTCGAATGGCACAATCAGGCTACTTACAGGCAGCACAGAGCGCCGCTGAGGGTCTCCCCGCATCGGTCGGTGTTCGTATTCAGTGTTTAAGTTAGTAAGGCTAAACGAGAGGGCGCTTGATGCCGCGCTCAACGCACATCAGACACAGCTCGGCCTTTGGGTAATGGGGTCGGCTTTCAGGACCAGCCGGGTCGATGCCTAGCAGGTCCAAAAGTGTCCGTGTGGAGATAGTCAGGAAGCTCAGCGCCTTGCGGCCCTCAGGGGTCCTTGGGTCAATCTTTCTGGCTTCACTCATGCGGCCACCTTGCGGCTACGTTTCGCAGCTCGCCTAGCGGCAGCCTTCTGGCGGTCATCACGGGCAATAGCTTCTCGCCATTCGGTCTGTTTCCGCTGCATCCAAGCGACACCACGAGCGGTTACTTGCCACTCATCGCGACCCATTACGGCCTTCCAGCGGAAGTAGCCTAGCCTGAAGGCTTCGGCGTGCGGCTGAATGTATTCATCGCCACGGTCATGGTCGAACTTCTTAATGAACCTGCCGGACTTCAGCAGATGGTCACGCAGCTTAAACTTGGGGAGGGTCAGAGACTGGCAGGCCCAAGACCACGGCACAGCGCCGCCACGAGCTAAGCGACCGTCATAAATGTCTGCTTTAGGTGCTGCGACGGATAACGCCGCGTTAGCTTCATCAGCTTGCAGCACAGCGACACGCTCACGGAGAACGGCATCGTTACGCATGAAGATGAACGCATCCACGACCAGCTCAAAGAACTCAGGTGAGACCCACATAGCGTAGGCAATGGCTCCCTTCTCGGTCGCCCAAGTACCGCCGTTCTTACCTTCGATACTCTGGAAATTTCCCGAGTTAGAAAGGGCCTCACGGACTTTGTTGTTCCACTGTGAGGGAGTCTTACTGTCATGCAACTGAAGGACCCTGTGAATCTCGTTAAGATTCCACATGCGCTGGTCATTGCATATGAACGAGTGATTCTCAATGACGATGGGTAAAGCGTCGATGGTGTTGTTATTAATCATGGTGTCGTTGTTCCTTATGTAGTGCCTCTACGTTCGCACCCGCTACCAGCCATCCAGACCCACGACAAGGGCACTGGCAGCAGCATAGAGGCACGACATAAAGACTGGATTGTTGGATATAGCCTGCGACGGCTTTGAGTGATTCAGAGTGGAAATTTCCACGCTGTTCTAACTTGGGGGATTTCCATGTGATCGACCCAGCGAGTCCACTAACAACGTAGATGAACAAGAAGCTGGATTTCACAAGGGGTCCTCTCCCTATAGTGAGTCGCTTTGCAACATATTGTTTTAATAGCGTTATTTTCTGGAGGCCAGTGGGGCGTTCTTCACTCGAATCACAGACAGGGGAAAACAGGGCCTGTCTCACCACCTTCTGCAAATTTGCATAAGCCTTACGGGTAGCTCTAGTACCTCCGTTGTCATCGTTGACGGTCTGCAAATTTGCAGAGCGGCCCATTGACCATCAAGAGCTTGACCGGACATGGGATATGCGGGAGCAGCGGCCAAAGGCTATGCCAAGCAGATTATGAAGCGGGAGGACTCGCGGGGCGTTCGGTATAAAGAAGTAACAGAGGGTTTTAAAAACCCCTTGTGCTTGTGTGACCCTTTGGTCCGCCGTTTGCAGGCTGTGAGCTGGACGTTGTGATAGGCCACCCGGACCATGAGCTGCTCTTTGTGGCTAAGCAGGTTGCACTAATGTCAGGTGTACGCCACTCAAATACTGTGACAATGGCCGCCAATAACTACCCAGAGCATTGTATTCAAATCAAAGACATCCGTAACAAACACCAAGAAATGGTGTCTGACTTGTTACGTGACTCGTTAGGGCGCTCCTTGCGTGGCAGCGCTTGGTTAATGGCTGAGCCAGCGGTCTACCAAATGCTCCTTCGCGGACACGCACCGCAATCCGAGCCGTTCCGCAAGTGGGTCACTGAGGAAGTCCTCCCGTCAATCCGCAAGACTGGCTCCTACGATATTGCTAAGTCAGAGACACCGGAGGCCCTCCAGTTCGCTGAGGAATTCGGTAAGCTCCGTGCGGAGATCGGAATGTTAGCCAGTGAAGATGTCCTTAACAACCTCATGGACACAGTTTGTGTCTGTGAGACCACATGACCAGTACGAGCAAGCTATGACCACCCAGCGACAGCCTAAATTTCACAGGTTGCTGACATGAAGGACATACTGAGGAGACCCTTGTTCCAAGGAGGCTCTCACGGTTTACCTTAAGGTTTTCCTCTAAGAGAGGATGGTAATTATAATTTTAACCATCCATCTAAGGGTTTATCCTTGAGCGTCAGTTCTGAGGGTCTCCTTGTAACAAGGTCTTGTCAGAGGTAACTCAAGATACCAAAAGATCAATCACTTAGAGTTTCCATGCCCTGTATGGAGTCATAAATACTACGTCTGTCTTCACTTCACCTACCCTAATCTGTATTCCACGAAAGAAGGACCCGCTGGCCCGTGTGGTGTCTTTAGTTACCCGCCCTGAGAGGTGCGGTAGGTTACGTTAATAGGATGCCCGATAATGTTGCTCTGATTAGAAGCATGGCGCGTGTCGAGGAGGTTTCCAATCGCCCTCAGTGGCCGCAGCATTACGAACGGTGAATGTTATTGCAAGATGGTCGCGGGTTGAGGCGTGCGGTGTATATAAATTATTTTCTTGGGCCTCTCCCTATAGTGAGTCGCTTAGAAAACTCCTTGACACTTGCAGAAATCCATGAGTGAAGTTAGCATCTCAACCCTTCACCTAGCATAAATTAAATTTTAAAGTCAAACACAATTCAACCATGAAACATCCTTCACGGGCTATCTCAAAGAAGGACAATTTTTAAGACTTCGGAAGAGCGCTGCATACTCACAGTAGAGCCGTAAAGACCAAAGGTAACTTCACCAGAAGCATGACCAAGTACACCACCTACGTCAGCCTCAGAGACTCCTCTCGCTCTCGCACGGGTCGCCATATAATGACGTAGCGAATGGAAAGAGACCTCACCGCTGCTGGTCGTATGGCGCTTAATGAAAGCGTTTAGATCACTGTAAGTGCGGCTATGTTCCCGGAAGACATCTTCCCCATCCCGCTGACGCTCCAGCCATGCATGGAATTTGTCTAATGAGAATCCATATGCGCCATCTGTCAGCGGTACTTTGCGTATACTCGTTTTGTTCTTCAGGCCCTTAGCATTGTTATCGTGGATATCTATAAAAGTAATGCCATCTTCCTCTTGGATATCCGCTTTGGTCAACTGGAGCAGCTCCCCTATTCTTACCCCAGTAATCATCCCGACCCGGATGGCCCACTGCTGGGCTAACGTAAGGTTTTTATCCGTGGTCAGCGCTGTAATGAGAGTGCTCATTTCCGCGTCTGTAAACGCTCGGCGGTTATTTCGTACACCTTTGAGCTTTAGTCCTTTGGTATAATCGTTCTGGACCAACCCACTGTTAATCCCCCAGTTCACGACAGCTGAGACTTTCTGAAGAATCTTGTTAACTGAAGCATCGGCGTAATTGCCGGACTCTATCAAGTCAGCCCTCAACTCAGTCATATCTTCACGCGTATAGGTTCCCATATTGAGATGTGCAATGTACTCACTCAACCGCCTACGAATTGTATTGTGGTCGGAAATAGTAGACTTCTTCATGTTGATTGAGTTTTCAGCAAGGTACTTCTGGTATAGATCGTCAAATGTAAGCACAGGCGCTGGCGATGCTACCTGACTTACGGAAACCGGAAGCGGCGCTTGAGGACTAAGCGGTTCAATAGGGGTGAATTCTTCTACCAGTGCCAATAGTGGCCCTGCATTTCCACGCAGGCGCTCTTTAGAAGCCTTGAGTATTTCCTGAGCCTTGATGATTGCCTTGTGCTGATTAAGTGAAAGCTCGGCGGTTGCCACAAGGTCCATTAGAGCTTCTCTACTGTCATCTATTGTAGAGATCTCTACGCCATCCCAAAACTCGTCAGGCTTACCCATTAGTAATGATTCGGCAAGGTCCCTGAGATAATCCCTCATCTCGTCCCAGCAAGCCTCGGGATTGTTAACAATAAATGTCCTGACGGCACTGTTATAGATTTCCTGATGCTTCATCGCTGCGGTCCTGCTGGTAGTTCTCATTGAAATGGTGATGGTATCACTCACGGAGCCAACCCTACGATATCTCGTCTGGTAAATTCCTGAAGATTTCTTCCTGAAAAGATAAGGTATTGCCAACCGTAACCGCTGCTGTATAGGTTGTGCCTTTATTGTGTCCCCTTGTGCCAGCTTTACAGATAAGGACAGATTGCCATTGTCTACGCACGAAGCCCGACCCATAGTGTTCATAGGGTATATCCTCATTACAGAATGAAGCTATCCTTTGTGTGCGTGGTTTACGCCTAACTGATCGGAGTTGTTCAGCGTACACGTGTTAGCTATCCTGCGTGCTTCACTAAAATAAGGCTTACTGAGAACATGGTAGATAAACGCAAATCCTCTTATACGAAAGAAGACCTTCTTGCCTCTGGTCGTGGTGAACTGTTTGGCGAAAATGGCCCGCCGTTACCAGCAGGAAACATGCTGATGATGGATCGTGTGATCACAATGAGCGAGACGGGCGGTAATTTCGATAAAGGCTATGTTGAAGCAGAGCTGGATATCAAACCGGATCTGTGGTTCTTCGGTTGCCACTTCATTGGCGATCCAGTAATGCCTGGCTGCTTAGGCCTTGATGCCATGTGGCAGCTGGTTGGTTTTTACCTCGGCTGGCTCGGCGGTGAAGGCAAAGGTCGCGCCCTCGGCGTGGGCGAAGTAAAACTGGCTGGCCAGATTTTACCGACTGCCTCTAAAGTGACTTACCGCATTCACTTCAAGCGCGTCATCAACCGCAAGCTGATCATGGGCATCGCGGACGGCGAAGTGCTGGTTGACGGTCGTCAGATCTACACCGCAACCGATCTGAAAGTGGGTCTGTTCAAGGACACCTCTGCGTTCTGATCCCCCTGACAGGCGAAACCTCCGCGAGGCGGAGGTTTCTTTTAAAGAGACAGAATCAGGCAATAACTACCCTGTCCTCCATGGCTTCTCGCCAGCCTCCAAGCCAGTAGGATCTCTGATTCAGCGTCTGGTAAGGACACAACTCCTTCGAGCGTCCGGCAATGCCGGCCTGGTAACCACGTTGATGTGCCCGTTCCAGGCGATCTCGTTTTTGTCTCTTCATGCCTCGTTTCCCTCATTGTTTGAGTCTGGTGGAAAAGAAAACAGTGGCTACAAAATGTGCAACCACGTCTAACAAATAGCGCGATCGCCGCGTGCAGTCAATGCACAAAATTCATACCAACGTCATAAATGTGAGATATACGAAACTTCATTTGTACAAAAAGTGTGAGCAGGGACAGGTTTTATCCCGCTGAGTAGTCGAAAAAAAACCACGCTGCCGTAAACGAACGCGTGGTTTTTTAAGATTAATTGCAGGCTTAGATACCGATTACGGTAGGCGATTTATCTCCCGGGCCATATTGCTGGCCTCCTGCGCCCACGCCTCGCCCAGCACCTTCACCATCGCGTCATAGCCATCCTGCGGCTGTGTCATCTCCACATGGAACGGACGCTTGATCAGCGTGCCCTGATGGTTAAGCAGCCACTCGCCGCTGACAATCACGTGTCCATCATAGCGACCATGAAAGCCGGTCACGGTGACGTTAAGGGTATCCTGATCGCTGCCCATCGGCTGAGAGGCGACCACCCAGCCCGGAAGATTGCGACTGAGGTTCGCCACCAGCGAGGTGCGCAACTGCTGATCGAGCGGGCTGGCCCACAGGTTGTTGTTGGCGATAACGTACTGCACGTCGCTAGTCTGGTAAACCACGCCGTTGCCCGCCAGATAGTCCGGGACAGAAACCTGCTCAATCCACAGCTGACGCTGCCCCTGGCTAGCTGCCATCATACCTGCCGAAGCCGTCACCGGCTGCGGATTGGACGGTAATTGGTAGTAGCGAGGCTCCTCGCTACCGCTGCTGCAGGCGCTGAGCAGCAGCGCCGCAATGACCATTATCCCTTTTCTCACTGTTTAACCCCCTTCGGCTCAGGATCTTTTTTGCCCTTCGCCTCAAAGACCAGGGCGTTGCTCTTCTGGTTAAGCGTCTGCAATACCGGCTGCAGCTCGCGCAGAACCTGATCCAGGCGCTGCATATCCGCCACCATCTTGTTATAGGCTGCCGATCCCGGCTGGAAGCCCTGCATGCTGCGGTTCAGCTCGCGCAGCGTTTTCTGCATATCCTGCGGCAGCTGCTGCACCGACTGGCTGGCGGTCAACTTGTTCAGGTTATCCAGCGTGGTTTGCAGGCGACGCATAGTGCGCTGGCTCTCGGCGAGCGTGCCGGTAGCCTGCTCAAGCATCGGGTTCAGCGGCAGATTGTTGATCTTATCCAGCGTATCCATCAGGCGCTGCTGGATCTGCGCCAGGCCGCTGCTCACGGTCGGAATAATTTTGTAACCACCAAACTCGCGGATGCCGGTGATCGGCGGCGGCTTCGAGACGAAATCCATATCCACGTAGAGCGCGCCGGTCACCAGGTTACCGGTTTTCAGCGAGCCGCGCAGCCCCTGCTTCAGCAGCTCAGGCAGGTTGGTGAGAATATCCGGGCTTTCCCCCATCTGGCTTGCGATCCGCTCAGGCTCAATACGGATCAGCACCGGAATACGGTAGTCCTCGTTCAGCGCCTGACGCAGGCCCGGCATAAAGAACGGCACCTTGCTGACGGTCCCAAGACGCATGCCGCGGAACTCTACCGGTGCGCCAGGTTGCAGGCCGCGAATAGAATCCTTGAAGAACAGCAGGAAATCCTGGTGCTGGGTATAGAGCGACTCCTGAATACTGCGCTGGTTATCGTAGAGATCGAACTCGGTTTTCTCGGCCACCGGCTGGCCTAGATCAATGCCGTCGGGCACGTCAAAGCTGACGCCGCCGCCAAACAGAGTGGTCAGCGCTCCCATCTCTACGCGCATGCCCGCCGAGGTGAGATCGACGGCGATACCGCTGTCTTTCCAGAAACGGACGTTGCTGGTCACCAGCCGATCGTTAGGTGCGTTGATAAACAGCTGATAGCTCATGGTCCGTTTCTGCGGATCAAACACGCTGGTCTCTACCGAGCCGACGCGATAGCCGCGGAACAGCACCGGATCCCCTGGGGAGAGCTGGCCCGCTTTTTTACTGTCGAGCACCACGCGGATCCCTTTTGCATCCGGCGGTGCCAGCGGCGGCGAATCCAGAAGCTGGTAATCATCGCGCACGCCGCCTTTGGTGCCTGGCTGCAGCTCAATATAGGCTCCGGAGAGCAGCGTGCCCAGCCCGCTGATCCCTTCCCTGCCTACCTGGGGCTTCACCACCCAGAATACCGTGTCGCCGTGCAGCAGCTTCTGCATATCGGCGTTCAGGCGCGCCTTGATCTCAACGTGGGTGAGATCGTCGGTTAGCGTTGCGGACTCCACCACGCCGACGTCAATGCTGCGGCTCTTGATGGTGGTTTTACCCGCCTCAATGCCTTCAGCATTGGTGGTGATCAGCGTCACCTCCGGCCCTTGGTGACTGTAGTGATAAAAGAGGATCCAGGCCCCGATCAGCGCCGTGACAATTGGGAAGATCCACACCGGCGACCAGTTCTTCACCTTCTGTACCTTGGCTTCCCCACCTTTGGTCTCCATGTTTTACGACTCCTTCTGGCTTGATTCTGGCTCACGATCCCACGACAGGCGTGGGTCGAAGGTCATGGCCGCAAACATCGTCATGATGACAACCAGCGCAAACATCAGCGCGCCCATTGCGGGGTAAATATTCATTAATCCGCCCATTCGAACCAGGGCAGAGAGTACGGCGATAACGAAGACGTCGATCATCGACCAGCGGCCCACAAACTCGACGACCTCATAAATCAGGTGCATGCGCTCGCTGTCGCGCCTGCCGTGCCCTTTTGCATCCCAGCAGAGCCAGGCGATGGCGATCATCTTCAAGGTTGGCACCATAATACTGGCGATAAAGATCACCAGCGCCACCGGATAGGAGCCTTCGCTCCAGAGCAGGATCACCCCCGCCAGAATGGTCGAGGGCATTTTATCCCCGAGCAGATCGGTGATCATGATGGGCAAAATATTGGCTGGCAGATAGAGCAGGATGGAGGTGACCAGCAGCGCCATGGTTAACTGAAGGCTGTTCCTGCGCCGGGCGTGGCCATGGCTGTGGCAGCGAGGACACACCGTCTGGTCAACGGGCAGCACCGCCGTGCAGCAGGCGCAGGAGCGCAGCCCCTGACGAATGCCCGGCACGCCAACGCGCAGCGGCTGGGCAAGCGCTGGCGCGGGCGCGATGTCGTCCCACAGCCAGCGTTTATCAACACACTGAAAGGCGCGCAGATGCAGAATGCAGAACAGACACCAGGGGATGAAGCTGCTACCGACGCCGATATCGCCATAGGCCATCAGCTTTACGAAGCTGACCAGCACCCCGGCGAGAAAGATCTCTGCCATCCCCCAGTTTTTCAGCATGAAAAAGATGCGGGCCAGCCTGCGCTTCAGGCGATCCGGCAGCGGAACCTGGTTCACCAGCAGGATGACGGTGACCAGGCAGAACGCGGGCACGAACTGCACAAAGAGCAGGAAGAAGGTGCCAAGGCTGGCGTAGTCCTCACTGAACATGACGCGCGGGATCTCCATCAGCGTCACTTCACTGGTGACCCCTGCCACCTTCATGTTAACGAAGGGAAACAGGTTAGCCAGCACCAGCATAAACAGCGCCACTACCGCGTAGGCCAGCGGACGCTGCCGGGGCGCATCCCAGCGGGTGGTCAGCGTATGGCCGCAGCGCGGACAGGTTGCTTTATGCCCGTGCGCAAGCGGCGGCAGCGCCACCAGCAGGTCGCATTGCGAACACAAAATGTGCCGGGCGTCATGATGTTGTTCGCACATACGCACTCCCTGATTACGTCGCGTTTTTAAGCGCCTCAAGCTCTTCCCACCGCTCAAACGCTGCTTCCAGCGCCTGCTCAGCGGCAGCCATCTCGTCTAACACCTTTTGCGTCTGCTCGTGAGGCTGGCTGAAGAAGGCGCCGTCGGCCACCTGTGCCTGTAGCGCACTAAGATTTGCCTCAAGCTCTTCAAGTCGTTGAGGTAGCTGCTCAAGTTCCCGCTGCAGGTTATAGCTTAGTTTGCTCCCGCCGCGTTTGACAGTTTCTGCTTTTGCCACCGGGGCATCGGTCACTTTTTTGGTAACAGACTGTTTATACGCCTGAGAGGCAGCCTGCTGGCCCCGCGCATCCTGATAGCCGCCCACGTAGCGGCCAATCCGCCCCTGGCCTTCAAAGATCCAGCACTCGGTCACGGTATTGTCGACAAACTGACGATCGTGGCTCACCAGCAGCACCGTGCCCTGGTAGCCGTCAATCAGCTCTTCCAGCAGCTCCAGCGTCTCGACGTCGAGGTCGTTGGTCGGTTCATCGAGGATCAGCATGTTGCTGGGCTTGAGGAACAGGCGCGCCAACAGCAGGCGGTTACGTTCCCCGCCGGAGAGCGCACGTACCGGCGTCATGGCGCGTTTCGGATGGAACAGGAAGTCCTGCAGGTAGCCCAGCACGTGGCGCGGCTTACCGTTAACCATCACCTCCTGCTTGCCTTCGGCGAGGTTATCCATCACCGTCCGATCCGGATCCAGCTCCGCACGGTGCTGGTCAAAGTAGGCCACTTCCAGCTTGGTTCCGATATGAATACGTCCGCTGTCAGCCTGTAACTGGCCGAGCATCAGCTTCAGCAGCGTGGTTTTACCGCAGCCGTTAGGGCCGATCAGGGCAATTTTATCCCCGCGCTGTACCTGGGCGGAGAAATCGGTGACCAGCTTTTTGCCGTCCACGCCGTAGTGGACGTTCTCCATCTCAATGACGATTTTGCCAGAGCGGGAGGCCTCTTCAACCTGCATCTTCGCGCTGCCCATCACCTCACGGCGCTCGCTGCGCTCGCGACGCATCGCCTTCAGAGCCCGGACGCGCCCTTCGTTACGGGTACGACGTGCTTTGATGCCCTGGCGGATCCACACCTCTTCCTGGGCCAGCTTGCGGTCAAATTCGGCATTTTGCAGCTCTTCAACCCGCAGCGCCTCCTCTTTCTCCAGCAGGTACTGATCATAGTTGCCTGGATAGGTCACCAGCTTGCCGCGGTCGAGATCGACGATGCGCGTCGCCATATTGCGGATAAACGAACGGTCGTGTGAGATAAAGATAATAGTGCCGTTGAAGGTTTTCAGGAACCCTTCCAGCCAGTCGATGGTTTCGATATCCAGGTGGTTGGTCGGCTCGTCCAGCAGCAGCACGCGCGGGTTGCTCACCAGCGCACGGCCCAGGGCCGCCTTACGCAGCCAGCCGCCGGAGAGCGAGGCCAGCGCCATGTCGGCCTCCAGGCCAAGCTGGGCCAGCACCTCGTTGATGCGGTTCTCCATCTGCCAGAGGCCGTAGTGATCCAGCAGCTCCTGCAGGCGGGCCATCTCGTTCAGGTTCTTCTCGCTCGGATCGGTCATCACCAGATGGGAGATCTCATGGTAACCCTTGAGATACTCCGCCTGCTCTGAGATACCCTCGGCGACAAAATCGTAGACGCTGCCAGCGACGTTACGCGGCGGATCCTGCTGCAGACGTGCCACGACCAGATCCTGCTCATAGACGATGCGACCATCGTCCAGGCCCTGTTCGCGGTTAAGGATCTTCATCAGGGTAGATTTGCCCGCGCCGTTACGTCCGACCAGGCAGACGCGCTCGTTATCTTCGATATGAAGCTCGGCGTTATCCAGAAGCGGCGCGTCGCTGAACGACAGCCAGGCACCGTGCATACTAATTAATGACATTGTGTTCTATTCCTCTCAGGCTGCGGTAATCAGCCAGCAGTTATGGATCTGACGGTTGCGGGCGAAATCCTGCGACTGCGTTTTTTGGGTGATATCTTGTGCTTTCAGCCCCAGTTCAGCCAGCCCGTCGTGGTCCATGCGGAAACCGCGTTTGTTATTTGAGAACATAATCGTGCCGCCTTTACGCAGCATCCGTTTTAAGTCTTTCATCAAGCTCAGGTGATCGCGCTGGACGTCAAACGCCTCTTCCATTCGCTTGGAGTTAGAGAAGGTCGGCGGATCGATAAAGATCAGATCGAACTGCTCGTCGGTCTCCCGCAGCCAGCCCATCACGTCGGCCTGCATCAGGCGATGCTGGCGACCGGTGAGGCCGTTCAGGCGCAGGTTGCGCTCGGCCCACTCCAGGTAGGTGCGTGACATATCGACGGTGGTGGTCGATGCCGCTCCGCCCAGACCCGCGTGCACGCTGGCGCTGCCGGTGTAGGAGAAGAGGTTGAGGAAATCTTTACCTTTGCTCATCTGGCCGAGCATCCGGCGGGCGATACGGTGATCCAGGAACAGGCCGGTATCCAGATAGTCGGTGAGGTTGACCCACAGGCGGGCGTTGTACTCGCTCACCTCCATGAATTCGCCCTTCTCGTTCATCTTCTGGTACTGGTTCTTGCCTTTCTGCCGCTCGCGGGTCTTCAGCACCAGCTTGTTAGGCGCAATGCCCAGCACCGTAATGGTGGCGGCAATAACATCCAGCAGACGCTGACGGGCCTTCTGCGCATCGACGGTTTTCGGCGGAGCGTACTCCTGCACCACCACCCAGTCGGCGTAGCGGTCTACCGCCACGTTATAGTCCGGCAGGTCGGCATCGTACAGGCGATAGCACTCGATCCCCTCCTGACGCGCCCACTTCTCCAGCTTTTTGACATTCTTGCGCAGGCGGTTGGCGTAATCTTCCGCCATGCCGCTGCCTTTGATATCACCGAAGTTTTCTGCGATGGAGTAATTTTTCTGTACGCAGTCCAGCGGGCCGTTTTTAGCCTTAAACTGGCGGTCGGCGCGCAGCTGGAGGCAGTTGAGCAGCTCCGGCGAGGCGCTGAACAGGGAGACGTTCCAGCCGCCGAAGTTGTTTTTCAGGGTGCGGCCCAGCAGGCTATGCAGGGCAATCAGCGCCGGTTCGCTCTCCAGACGCTCACCGTACGGCGGGTTACTCAGCACGGTACCGTGCGGCCCTTCCGGCAGTGGATTGGTCAGTTGGGCCACGTCTTTGACGTTAAAATCGATCAGCTCGCCGACGCCTGCACGACGGGCGTTGCTGCGGGCAATATCAATTACTCGGGCGTCGCTGTCGGAGCCGTAGAAGCGCGAGCCGTAGTCCGCCAGCCCCTGACGGGCGCGGGTCTGGGCCTCGGCTTTCACCTCTTTCCACAGCGCCTCGTCGTGCTGCGCCCAGCCGCTAAAGCCCCAGTGCCCGCGATGCAGGCCCGGTGCGCGATCGGTGGCGAGCATTGCCGCCTCAATCAGCAGGGTGCCGGAGCCGCAGAGCGGATCGAGCAGCGGCGTACCCGGCTGCCAGCCGGAGCGCATGACGACAGCCGCCGCCAGGGTCTCTTTCATGGGGGCCAGCCCGGCCCGGTCGCGATAGCCGCGCAGGTGCAGGCCGTCGCCGCTGAGATCGAGGGCAATATGCGCCGTCTCTTTATTCAGCCAGACGTTGATACGCATATCCGGCTGCTCGCGATCGACGTTCGGGCGTTCCATGTTTTTACGCGTAAAGCTGTCGACGATGGCGTCTTTTACCCGCATGGCGCCGTACTGGCTGTTGCGGATCTCTTCATTCAGCCCGCTGAAGTGCACGGCGAAGGTCGCGCCAGGGTTGAAAATCTCCGTCCAGTCAATCGCCTGCACGCCCATATAGAGATCGAGGTCGCTGTAGACCTTGCACTCGTTCAGCGGCAGCATAATGCGCGAAGCCAGACGACTCCACATCAGGCTCTGGTAAATGAGCCGGGTGTCCCCTTCAAAATGGACACCGCCCTGAACCACCTGGACGTGCTGCGCCCCGAGGTTTTCCAGTTCAGTTTTTAATAGCTCTTCCAGCCCACGGGCCGTACTGGCAAACAGAGAATTCATATCGTCACTTTTACTCTAATAAAATTGTTGCGCATTATAGCCAATATAAGTTGGATGTCATAAAGTTGAGACCCTATTTTCACACCCATGGAGGGCGCAGTGGCTACTCTGTCGCGGCTTTTTATACATCCGGTCAAATCGATGCGCGGAATTGGCCTCACGCACGCCCTGGCCGACATCAGCGGTCTGGCTTTTGACCGCATCTTTATGCTTACTGAACCCGACGGTACTTTTATTACCGCCCGTCAGTATCCGCAGCTGGTGCGTTTTATCCCGTCGCCGCTGCATGACGGCCTCCATCTCACCGCGCCCGACGGCAGCAGTGCGCTGGTCCGCTTTGCTGATTTCATCAGCGATGCCGCGCCGACGGAGGTCTGGGGCAACCATTTTACCGCATTAATTGCCCCCGCGGCGATCAACCAGTGGCTGAGCGGCTTTTTTAATCGCGAAGTCCAGCTGCGCTGGGTTGGTCAGGCGCCCACTCGCCGGGTGAAGCGCTTTGAAAGCGTGCCGCTCTCCTTTGCCGACGGCTTTCCTTACCTGCTTACCAACGACGCCTCGCTGCGCGATCTGCAAAACCGCTGCCCGGCCAGCATTCAAATGGAGCAGTTTCGTCCGAACCTGGTGGTCACCGGGGCGCAGGCATGGGAAGAAGATACCTGGAAAATCGTGCGCATCGGCGAGGTGATCTTTGACGTGGTTAAACCCTGTAGCCGCTGCGTATTGACCACTGTCAGCCCCGAGCGCGGCCAGAAGCACCCGGCCGGTGAACCGCTGCATACCCTGCAACAGTTCCGCACCGCCGTCGATAGTGGCGACGTTGATTTCGGCCTGAACCTGATTGCCCGCAATAGTGGCGTGATCCGCGTCGGCGACGAGGTGAACGTGCTGGCGAGCGGTCCTGCGAGAGTGTACGGTGCGGGGGAGCCGGTTGAGACGCTGGAGATTGAGAAGCAGGCCGCGTCAACGGTGACCATTGGCTGGCAAGGAGAGACCTTTACGGGCAATAACCAGCAGGTGCTGCTTGAACAATTGGAGAGCCAGGGGATCCGCGTGCCCTACTCTTGCCGGGCTGGGATCTGCGGCTCCTGCCGCGTACGCCTGATAGAGGGGGAAGTCAGCGCCCTGAAGCAGTCCGCCATTGGCGACGACGGCACCATTCTGAGCTGCAGCTGTATTCCCAAAACGCCGCTGGTGCTGGAGCCTTAAACCGCCTGCTCCAGGCTATACATCTGGGGCAGCGGTCGCATACGATCGTTCATCACTTTGATCGCGTCGCCAAGCTGCATCGTACGCCCGGCAATCACCACGCCGGGCTGGGCCAGCAGGCAGAGCGTGGCGTTATCACCCGGCTCGACCACCAACAAATTAACCTGCTCTGCGGTATCACTGAGCCAGACGCTGGCGGCTTCGCCCAGAGCGGGCTGCCAGCTGTCGCCGTAGGAGTGGAAGTGCCAGCTTTTTGGCATCTGCGGCTTGAGAAAGCGGATCGCCACCAGCGCATTCAGCACCAGCTCGGCGCGCTGCTCCCGGGAGAGTTCAAACTCGCGGCAGCGCTCCTCAAAGGAGAAGTAGAGTGCGGCATCATCCACACAGAAACCAGAGGGTGCGAACGCGTCCGGCGTCAGCATCCGGCGGGCGTAACGGGAGCGAAACAGCATCCCATTGGCGAGATCGAGCATCATTCGATCGTGCTCTTCGTCGTAATACCAGCGCCAGTTATCGTCAGGTTTGATTCGCATATTCCTCTCCGCTCCCCCTTAAGCGTCCTGCTGCTTTTGTCTCCGTTGTTACCGTTCCGCTTATCACAAAATGTCAATAATGAGAACGTTTAAATAAACAACAACCAGGGGAATATAAAACAACCAGGGCTGGAAATAAAGCCCTGGTTAACATTTAGACGCAAAGGATTAGATATGGGTAACGATCTCTTTAATCAGCGGCGGGCCTTTAAATATAAAGCCGGAATAGATCTGCACCAGCGTCGCACCGGCAGCTATTTTCTCCCGCGCGGCGATAACGGAGTCGATTCCGCCGACGCCGATAATCGGCAGCTGACCGTTCAGCTCCTGCGCCAGGCGGCGAATAATTTCGGTGCTTTTTAGCTGTAGCGGACGGCCGCTTAAGCCTCCGGTCTCATTACCGTGCTTCATTCCCTGCACCAGCCCTCTTTCGAGCGTGGTATTGGTGGCGATCACGCCATCGATATTATGGCGAACCAGGCTGTCAGCCACCTGAATTAACTCCTCAACGGTGAGATCGGGAGCAAT
>Ga0308161_1002882_pt1 | contig 17574 bp, 17 predicted proteins | sample PhyFR2_FD_201034 | JGI IMG/M metagenome (GOLD analysis project Ga0308161, IMG submission 201034) | Phyllosphere microbial communities from UC Gill Tract Community Farm, Albany, California, United States - DLSLF.R2 | ecosystem: Host-associated > Plants > Phyllosphere > Unclassified | place: USA...
ATGCTGACGCGCATAGAGAAAATTAAACAAAGCTGTACGTACCCCACCAAGGTGAAGACCACCTGTCGGGCTCGGTGCAAAACGCACTCTTACTTTTCTTTCTGAACTCATGCCGCAAAATTACCACAAAATTTTTGATTTGGGCAGTAGGATAACTTCTTCAATGAAATAAAAGTGCAGAAAACAGACATTTATTCAGTAATTTGCAAATGAGGACACTAATACGTAATCATGAAACCCTATCAGATTAGCCAGCAGCGCTGGAAATTTATCTTACTTATCTTTGCAGCAGTCATTGCTGTCGCCTCCTTGGTTTACACCAATTACCTCGTTCGAAATCTCGCTCATGCCGAACGCTCAAAAGCCGAAGTATGGGCCATGAGCACCAAAAATATCATGACGATGCCCGACGTCGATGATGAGTTCATTACATTTATTTACGCTGTAAGAGATAGTCTAAATTTACCCGCGATTATTACTGACGACAAAGAAGAGATCATCTTCTGGCGCAACCTTGATTCCACAAAGACAAATATTAAACCTGGACACAACGACAGTGTTACAAAACATCTGGATTATGACCCGGCTTATTTTCAAAAACAACTTGCGTTTATGAAGAAAAGCCACCCACCTATTACGTTAGAATTGGAAAATGGACAAAAATGGCATGTTTACTATAAAGATTCTTGGTTTTTGCAACAGCTAAGGGTATTTCCTTATGTACAGCTATCGCTGATTGCACTCTTTCTCATTATTGCTTATACGGTTTTCAATTCTATCCGAAAATCAGAACAAAATCTCGTTTGGGTGGGGTTAACCAAAGAGGCCGCTCATCAATTGGGCACCCCCATTTCCTCATTGATGGGATGGTTAGAATTGATTCGTATAAAATTTGATGCCGAAGAAGATGAGACCCTTAATGAGATGGAAAACGACATTAAACGACTCGAAATCGTCGCTGACCGCTTTTCAAAAATTGGATCCACACCCGTACTGACCAATCACAACCTGTACGATGTCATCAAAAATTACGTGGATTATTTTCGCATAAGAACCAGTAATAAAATTACTTTCGAATTAAAGGGTGACACACATCTTGAAGCACAACTCAATATTCCACTATTCGATTGGATTATCGAAAATTTATTGAAAAACGGGGTAAATGCCATTGGCACAGAAGGAAAGATAACTGTTAATATTTCAGAAAATATTGCGAAAGAAGAAATTTTTATAGACATTAGTGATACGGGTAAAGGAATTCCGAGATCTAATTTTGAATCGGTTTTCCAACCGGGTTTCACAACAAGAAAAAGAGGCTGGGGGCTTGGCCTTAGTCTGACAAAAAGAATGGTGCGGTACCACCAAGGACAAATTTTTGTAAAAGAATCTGAAGTAGGTAAAGGAACAACATTTCGAATAATCTTAAAAAGCAATTTAAAATATGAAGCCACTCAAATCTGACGAATATCCGGCAGTATACGCTCCTTATATTGAGACTGTAGTCGATAACGTGTTTGATGCACTAGAAGAACAAACGCTCTCCTTTCCAGCATTTCTGGACACGATCCCAGAGGAAAGAGGTAATTTTAAATACGCCGAAGATAAGTGGACAATTAAAGAAGTTGTTGGCCACGTTATCGATAATGAACGTATTATGGCTTATCGAGCATTGCGTTTTTCACGTAACGATCTTAAAGAACTAGCCGGATATGACCAAGACTATCTGATTCAGTATTCCCGTTACAATGACCGTACGTTAGAAAGTCTGAGCAAAGAGTTTACCTTTCTCCGCAAAGCCAACATGATGCTTTTCAATAGTTTTAATGACGCTGAATTAGAACGTAAAGGTATGGCCTCTGAACGCTTGACAAGTGTAAAAGCGCTGCTATATGTCATTGCTGGCCACCTCAACCATCATCGCATTATCATCCAAGAACGTTATTTAAACTCAGACGATGTCAAAAATTTGGTTTCAGCCTTACAGCATTGAGGAAATAAACGTATTCTTCAATAAATACCTCTCGGGGCTACTGGAGATTCAGGCGACAGAAATAGATGACAACTCCATCACAGCGACCATGCCGGTGACAGATAACGTCAAGCAACCGCATGGTATCTTACATGGGGGAGCTTCCGTAGTCCTCGCAGAATCATTGGGTAGCATCGCATCTAACCTTGTTGTTGATCCAGAAAAATACCGTGGAGTTGGCCTTGAAGTTAATGCCAATCATATACGTCCCGTCAGCAGTGGAGTAATTACCGCCAAATGCAGTCCGATACACATCGGTCGATCGACCCATATTTGGGAAATAAAAATGTACGATCGTTTCAACAAATTAAATTGTATCTCAAGACTTACTGTTGCTATCGTTCCAAAATAACGATAACTATATGACTCTTGCTAACTCGATTTATCAACTCGAACGAATTAAAATTCGACAATATTTATTAGCAAAGAAGGATAAATTTAACAATTTATCCTTCTTTTTTTTGCCAATTAATTATCAAAAACCTCCGAAAATATGCCTTTATTTATTTCCAATATTCAAGAAATTTAAGTAGTCTTGTAGGATGGATACTCTAAAAATCAGTAAATATGTAGCGCAATCGTTTGTTCATTCCTTATTCCTACTGATTTACTAATCCTCAAAAGATAACTTAACTAAATATAATAAAACAAAACATGACCACTAATCCTAACGTTGGTAAAACAGCCTTTCGCCCTATGGCCATCTGCTGTGGTTTATTTTTTATCCTCGGTTTTATTACCTGGGCAAATGGAACCTTAATTCCATTCTTAAAAATTGCTTGTAACCTCGAAACAGATTTACAAGCTTTCTTCGTCACCTTTGCTTCCTATATTGCCTACTTTTTCTTGGCACTTCCAAGCTCGCTCATTATTAAAAAAATAGGCTTCCAAAATGGTCTAGTTGTGAGTCTTATTATATTAGGGTTGGGATCGTTGATCTTTATCCCCGCAGCAGATAATAGAAGTTATGGTCTGTTTTTAACAGGGATCTTTATCCAGGGCTCCGGAATGGCCTTATTACAAACAGCCGTTAACCCCTATTTAAGTATTATTGGCCCTATTGATAGCGCTGCACAACGTATTTCAATAGCCGGCTTTTTCAATAAATCTGCGGGCATCATTGTACCTATCTTATTCGGAACACTCTTTTTAAAAGACGCTCAAAAAGTAACAGCTAAGTTAGAGGCAACAACGGATCTTGTCCAAAAGAATGCAATTCTGGATGATCTTCTTCAACGTGTACACACACCATATATCTCTCTTGCAATTATTTTTGTTGCTTTCGCTATTTTCCTAAAGTTCACACACTTACCTGAGGTTGATATAGATGCAGAAGAAGAAACTAGCGAGGAAAATGGAATTGTTGCGGTAAAGAAAACATCAATCTTCCAATATCCACATTTGTTCTTAGGAGCTTTAGCAATTTTCTTTTGTGTGGCTGTTGAAGTTATGGCCGGAGATATCATTGGTGTTTATGCCCGCGAACTGAAAGTTGATCCCTTTTTTACAACCTATGCTACTGCGTTTACACTTTCTTGCATGTTGATCGGTTATATTATCGGTATCATTTCAATTCCAAAATTTGTATCGCAACAAATGGCGCTACGCATATGTACAATTATTGGTATCACATTCACCGTTATTTCTGTTTTCACGACCGGTACAACTTCTTTTATATTCGTTGCCCTTTTAGGAATTGCCAATTCCCTGATGTGGCCAGCAATTTTTCCACTAGGAATTAAAGGTCTCGGAAAATTCACAAAGACAGGATCAGCGATCATGATTATGGGTATTGCTGGTGGAGCTGTTTGGCCTTTGATATATGGATTATTAAAAGATCATTTACATATTGATTTTCAACATGCATTCCTCTATGCGATGGTTCCAGGTTACCTATACATTATGTACTTCTCTATAGCAGGCCATAAAGTTGGGAAAACAAGCTAATGGGAATAACTCTAACATTTTAAGAAAAAAGGGCATCTAAAAATAGATGCCTTTTTTTCTTAAAATTCTTCCTATTTTTAGGAGATAGATCCTGTACGAGCCATTAATATTACAGATCCTCTATAATCAGACTTTCTATTTTTCATAGGGGAAATCGAAAGCAGGGGCAAATGCATATCAACAGCATGTTGAAGCACCGGATCAAGCATATAACAAAACAAACAATGATACAGATGAAAAAGAATCTTTTTGCAATTGCCATTGCCGCAACAATGATGTTTACGGCCAACGAATCTTTTGCTCAACTCAAGCTTCCTGCAGCAAGTAGTGCCCAAACCGTTACACAGGGATTAGGTATTGAAAACGTAATCCTTAATTACAGCAGACCTAGCATGAACGGTCGTAAGATCTTTGGCGATCTTGTTCCTTACAACGAAGTATGGCGCACAGGTGCAAATACCAATACAACATTAACCTTTGAAGGTGATGTTACATTGAACGGACATAAACTTTCCGCTGGAACCTATGCCCTTTTCACTATTCCAAACAAATCGGAATGGACCATTATTATTAGCAAAAACACAAAACAATGGGGGGCATACACCTATAAAGAGGCCGAAGATGCCTTACGCTTCAATGTTAAACCTCAAGCGTTAGCAAATCCAGTTGAAACTTTTACCGTCTCATTTGACAACGTTACCCCTACAGGTGCTGTCTTAAACCTTGCCTGGGAAAAAACGTCAGTAAAGGTCGATCTAAAGGTTAATCAACAGGCTAAAATATTGGCTTCTATAGACGAGGCGATGAAAGGAGAGAAAAAGCCATATTTTGCAGCAGCTCAATATTATTTCAGCAACAATTTAGATCTAAATAAAGCTTTAAACTGGTTTGACGAAGCTGCTAAAGCACAACCCAAAGCTGCTCACGTCCTCTATTGGAAAGCAAAAGCTCAATTAAAAGCTGGTGATAAAAAGGGTGCAATAGAAACAGCAACGAAAGGTCTTGAAGTTGCCACAGCTGATAAAAATGGTGAATACATCAAATTAAATACACAAGTTATCAACGCTGCAAAAAAATAAGTTATCTAGACATAAAAAAGGGCTATTGAATAGCCCTTTTTTATAATTCATCTTTCAACAATTGCTCGAGTTCCTCCGGTGAAACGTTCATATTGACGTTCCCATCTTTCGCAAAAGATATCTCGCCAGTTTCTTCGGAAACAATAACAGCAATCGCATCCGAGATTTCCGTTACCCCAATTGCGGCCCGGTGCCGTAAGCCGAATTGCAGCGGCAGATCCTCACTATCGGACAATGGTAGTACACAAGATGCTGTCATAATCTTAAAATCAACAATAACAACTGCACCATCATGTAAAGGGCTATTTTTATGAAATATACTTTCAATCAAACGCTTGGAGATATGTGCATCAATATACTCACCACTGCTCTGATAATACTCCTCATCAAAATATTTTGAAAACACCAATAAAGCTCCTGTCCGGGTACGCGACATGCTCCGACAAGCTTCGATAACTGGCTTTAGATCATCTGTCAAATCTTTCTGTATTGCTTTTTTATTCCCGATAAACGACCAAAAAACTTTTTTCCGTTTCATGGAGATATTTTTCCCAACATGCAACAAAAACCGCCTGATTTCCTGTTGAAATACGACAATCAATGCTATCGATCCTACGGATATAAAACCACCAAATATCTCAGTCAGCAAACGCATATGCATTTGCTTAACGACAATATAAACACCATAAAACAGGGCTACACCAATCAGAATATTTACGGCAATGGTACCTCTAATCAGACTATAGATATAGTAGATAATAATCGCTACCAATATGATATCAATAACGTCCAATAGGCGAAAGCCGCTAAACAGGCTATAGTCGATTCCATCCATATATGCAAGTTAAAAAAAAATAGATATTATTTGTATTTTTACATCATAACATACAGGAAAATGACTAGACTTTCAGTAAATATCAATAAAATTGCTACGTTGCGAAATTCAAGAGGTGGCAACAATCCAAATCTTTTATCGGCAGCGTTAGCTTGTGAACGTTTTGGCGCTCAAGGTATCACTGTACACCCTAGACCAGACGAACGACATATCCGTTATCAGGATGTCTTTGACCTAAAAGCCAACATTCAGACCGAGCTCAATATCGAAGGAAACTGCCAAGAGCAGAAATTCGTTGATCTTGTGTTGGCCAATAAGCCCGCACAGGTGACATTAGTACCAGATACCGAAGGACAACTGACCTCTAATCACGGCTGGGATACCATTAAAAATAAGGCCTATCTACAAGACATGTGCAAATTGTTCAAAGATGCAGGAATACGCGTTTCTATCTTTGTTGATCCAGTTGAAGAAATGGTGGAGGCCGCTGCGGAAACAGGAACAGATCGCATTGAGCTCTATACAGAAGGATTTGCCACTGAATATGGCTTTGACAAGGAACTCGCCATAAAACCTTATTTCAAAGCTGCATTAAAAGCTCGTGAAGTCGGATTGGGTCTGAACGCAGGCCATGACCTAGACCTCAACAATTTGCAATACTTCAACCAGCATATTCCTGAACTTCTGGAAGTAAGCATAGGCCATGCCCTTATATCAGATGCATTATATTTAGGATTAGAGGAAACCATTAAACGTTACCTAGCTTGTTTAAAGTAGAGTAAAGTGTTCGGCGAAGACCGAAGCTAATAAATAACCTTATTGTAATCTATAACATTAGGTTCGTCCCCTATGATCGAAAAAATTGTTTAGCAAAAAAGGCTTTCTCAACGAAAGCCTTTTTTAATGCCTTCAAAAACGAAGGCTCTATTACTGAAGCTGCAATTACTAATGAATTCCCTTAAAGATACGATTCCAGCGAATTTTAGAAAGCCCCGTACCAATCTCATCCCAGCTCATCCAAGTAAATAAGGCTTTTCCGACAACATGGTCTTCGGGAACAAATCCCCAACCCCTTGAATCCAGGGAATTATGGCGATTATCGCCCATCATCCAGAAGTAATCCATTTTAAATGTATAATGGTCTGCTTTAATATCATTGACATAGATTCCATCGGAACGTTTTTCGAGCTTATTATTTTCGTAAACACGGATAGCTCTTTCATAAATCGGTAAAGTTTGTGCATTTAGTGGAACTGTCCACCCTTTCTTTGGAATTAAAATTGGTCCAAAATTATCAAAATCCCATTTATATTGCGGATCGTAAGGATAAGCACCTTCTCCAATAGGACTCCTTCTGATTTCTTTAACATTCGACCACGATTTTACAATGGCCAATTCATCTTTTGTCATGAACAACTGATAAACACCCGGTTGCTGATCACCACCTACCGCTTCAATTCTCAATTCCCGCAGTCTATCCATATCTAATGGTGAACCATCCGTTAATACGAGATAGTCCAATTGGCTCTCAGGAGGATCAAACCCCGGTTGATCGTTCACAAAGAGTTTGGCATCCTTCATGAAAATTTTATCACCCGGCAATCCAACACAACGTTTAATATAGTTTTCCCGTTTATCAATTGGTCTCGCCTGGATCGTAAATTGAGAATTGACAGTCTGCCAACCATACGCTCGAACAAGATCATAATAACTAGCATTTTGGTTCTCGAGTGCAACAGTGTCACCAGCAGGAAAATTGAAAACAACGACGTCGTTGCGCTCAATCTTTTGAAATCCCGGTAAACGTCTGTAGGGTAGTTCAATCAATTCAGAATATGCTTTCCCTCCAGTGATCGGCATTGTATGATGCGCAAACGGAAACGCAATAGGCGTGTTCGGAACACGTGGACCATAATTCAGCTTGCTTACAAATAAGAAATCACCAATCAACAATGTGCGCTCCATAGATCCTGTCGGAATCATATACGCCTCGATCAGAAATCCACGAATAAGCGATGCCGCCACAGTTGCAAACACAATGGCATCCGCCCATTCACGTACCATGGATTTTTTGTACGGATATTTAATTTTATAATCCTTATAAGATTCAAGTGCGATTTCTGCACGCTTCTCTTCTGTCAGTTCAATACCTTCTTGGCTGGCTGCCTTTAAGTTTTTAGCATATAAGCCGTTCAAAAAACGCACATTGTTGTCCTTTGCCCACATCGGCAGCACGATAAAAGGGACTAAAACTGCAGCAGCATTCTCCCAAAAACGACGTTTCCCAAAACAATGTATAAAATCAAGATAAAGATTATAGAAAACAAAGACATTGACGATTGGAACCAGTAATAAAATTACCCACCATGTAGGTCTTCCCGTCAATTTTGCCTGAATATATTGGCTATAAAAAGGCACAATTGCTTCCCAGCCATTTCTGCCAGCTTTAACAAACAATTGCCACAATCCATATCCCGATATTGCTGTTAAAACCGCAAATATAATTAAGCCCATAATCTACTAATTAGTACTATTTATTAAAATCAAAAATTTCGGTAACTTGATAGAAACCCTTTTTGCCATTCAACCATTCAGCAGCAACTACAGCTCCTAAGGCAAATCCATCACGGCTATGTGCGGTATGTTTAAATTCTATTTGGTCGACTTCAGAACTATAGAGGACCGTATGTGTCCCCGGAACCTCTTCTATACGATGACTCTCAATTAAAAGCTCCTGTGGTTTTGGAATAATTTCATCTTGTTCACCAACAACTGTATTTACCCAATTGGTTTTTACATCGCTATTATCCAATATCCCCTCAGCAATGGTAATTGCCGTACCGCTTGGTGCATCCAATTTGTGAATATGGTGTATCTCCTCTACCTGAACATCATATTGCTTGTAAGGTCGTAATGCCTTCGCTAACATTCTATTGATATGGAAAAATACATTCACTCCAATGGAAAAGTTAGATCCGTACAAAATGGAACCATCAGCTGCCAAACACTTCGCTTTCACATCCTCCAGTTGATCATACCAACCAGTTGTTCCTACTACAATAGGCACCCCCGCCTCAAGGCAAAGATTCATATTATCCAGTGCTGCAGAAGGCACGCTAAAGTCGATTGCGACATCAGCTCCTTTAATATCATCAGCAGTCAGGTTAGGACGATTATGTTCATCGACAACTAAAAAAATTTGATGGCCTCTTTTCTGTGCATATCTTTCGATAATCTGCCCCATTTTGCCATATCCCAAGAGAATGATGTTCATATATTAAGAAAAAAGTATAGTTTATTTTTAAAATTAAAAAATTTCAATGAAATACCCATGTTTAAAAACCATAAACATCACGCTAGCAAACGAGATCAACGCAATAATCACTGAAAGACAAATTATACAAACCATAATCAACAGCCATTTCCAATCGAAATATGTCCTTAGCAACATAAGATTTTAATTGAATTTCATTGTTAATTTAAGTCCGACTGTGGGTTTAAACGAATAAGTTCCCGACGCGAGACTGGCATCCATAAGAGTCGGTCCAATTAAAAAAGCGGTCTTCTTGGGTTTATCGTCACCAATACTCCAACGATATTTAAGCATGGAGTCAATATAGGCTTCTGCGACATTAAGTCCATAGACACCCAAAGTAAGAAGCACCATGAGATCTCGATTTCGCCGCGCATTATCTTTTGCGCGGATGATAGATTGGTCTGAGACCCCGATGTAATAAGGGTCGATTGGTCTACCAAGAGCCTTGTCCTGCAATACCCCCAACAGTTCTTTGTAATAACGATTATTAAAATCAAAAACAAGTACAGTTGTTATTAACCCACCATAGATGGCAGGCACCTTTATCCACCAAACTCCACCATTTGTATATTGTCCCCAGCCCGGAAGCACCAAAGAACGTTTCCAAGCTTGCTTATTTTTTGCTTCAATAGCCAAACGGGTCGAATCTTTAAACACAACCTTCTCTTTCGCTTTCGCCTCCTCCTTTTCCCGTTTTTTACGTTCTTTCCGAGATTCTTTCTTGACAGTATCCTGTACCGCTTTTTGTTTTATGCTATCTATTTTGAGAGGTGCCACTTGCTTCTTAGGAATTGTATCCACAGTCTGTCCATGAACTATCGACAGCACAAACACCGCAACTATCAAGCTTATTAACTTGGCCATATTACCAATCTAACAATTCAAGAATACGACTTAAATCATCCTCAGATTCAAAAGGGATCTCAATGGCACCCTTTCCTTTTGTGCTCTTCAGATTCAATTTGACGCGAGAAGAAAATTTAGATGCCAGATCATCTTCAATTTTCTGTAGTTGAAAAGACATCGGAGACTTATCCTTTCCAGTTTTTTTCTTACCGCCTTTTTGCAACTCACGAACCAATTCCTCGGCCTTACGTACCGATAGTCCTTGATCAATAATCAATTTAAAGATATAAAGCTGCTTGTCGACCTCAGGAATATTAATCAATGCACGAGCATGTCCCATAGTCAATGCTCCGTCACGTATTGCCGCTTGAATGACAGGTGGAAGTTTCAATAATCGAAGATAATTTGTAACGGTAGAACGGTTTTTACTGACGCGCTCACCTAATTCTTCCTGCTTTAAATTACATTCTTCAATCATGCGCTGAAAACTCAAGGCGACTTCAATCGCATTTAAATTCTCCCGCTGAATATTCTCAATCAAGGCCATTTCCAGCATCTGCTGATCGTTGGCCGTACGGATATACGCTGGAATTTCGGTGATACCAGCTAGACGTGAAGCGCGGAGACGTCGCTCCCCTGAAATCAACTGATAATTACCGTCCGAAATTTTACGTACGGTAATCGGCTGAATTAAACCTTGTAAAATTATGGATTCCGACAGTTCCTGTAAGGCAACTGGATCAAATTCTGTACGCGGCTGAAAAGGATTGACAGATATTTCTTCTACGCGAACATGGCTGATACTGCCATTCTCTTTTGTTGCTTTTACAGCAGTTGGATTCACCAAAGGGGCCTCCTCCACTTGCTGGCTGTTTTTAGCAGGAACTTCTACACTATCGTTTAATAGCGCACCTAAGCCTCTTCCCAGTCCTGTTTTACGCTGATGTGCTGCCATATTATACTGTTACTGTTTTATTCATTTCATTAAGATGCCCGTTTTTCTGTAAAATCTCACGCGCCAAATTCAAATAATTGATTGCCCCTTTACAGGAAGCATCGTGCATGATAACAGAAATCCCAAAGCTTGGGGCTTCGCTTAAACGGGTATTTCGTTGAATAATCGTATCAAAAACTAAATCCGTAAAATGCGTTTTCACCTCTTCGACCACCTGATTCGAGAGTCTAAGACGAACATCATACATCGTCAACAAAATCCCTTCGATCTCCAAACTAGTATTTAAACGGTTTTGAACTATTTTAATTGTGTTCAACAACTTACCGAGTCCCTCTAGGGCAAAATATTCACACTGTACCGGAATGATGACGGAGTCTGAAGCAGACAATGCATTGATTGTAATTAAGCCTAAGGAAGGAGAACAATCGATGATAATAAAATCATAATCCTGTTTTATCTGATCCAAGATTTTTTTCATCTTGTACTCCCTTTCGTGCATATTGATCATCTCAATTTCCGCCCCCACCAAATCGATATGAGCAGGTAAAAGATCTAAATTTGGTGTTTCAGTTGTCTGAATGGCGTCACGAGGATCTAAATCGTTCACCAAGCATTCATATACACTTGCGCTGATTGTACGAGGGTCAAAGCCAATCCCAGAAGTAGAGTTTGCTTGAGGATCCGCATCGACCAACAATGTTTTATATTCTAAAACCGCCAAACTAGCCGCCAAATTAATTGACGTTGTGGTCTTTCCGACCCCACCCTTCTGATTTGCGATTGCGATTACTTTTCCCATCTTGAATGAAAACCTTTCTTAATTAAAATGTCTTTTTATACTACATTTCACTTTTTTGAAGATTAATTTGCCAAAATCTTTATCCGCAATTCAAATTAACAGAACAAATTCAGCATATTTCGTACTTTTGACAGATCGAAAGCACATATCCTCAGGATGCTAAGATACAAAAAATCAAGATATGTATCCACTTTGAAACTGCGCTTTTTATAAGTATCAACAACACAATGATTTTAATAATATCCGGAACAAACCGTCCCAATAGTAAGACGTTAAAAATAGCAAAATGCTACCAGCAATTACTTGATCGTAAGTCAATTGAAAGTGACATCTTTTCTTTGGAAGATCTACCAGCAAACATTTTAGAAACAGATCTTTACGGAAAAAGAAGTGCTGCATTTGAGCCTATCCAAGAAAAGGTCAGTAAAGCTGAGCTATTTATTTTCATCGCCCCCGAATATAACGGAAGTATACCAGGAGCGCTCAAACTCTTCATCGACTGTTGCACATTTCCTATTAGTTTTTACCACAAGAAAGCAGCCTTAGTCGGACTATCTTCAGGACGCTATGGCAACCTCCGCGGCATTGATCACCTTACTGGCATATGCCATTATTTAAGAATGCACGTTCTCCCGCTGAAAATCTTTCTACCTAGTGTACAGAACGAATTGGATGCAGAAGGCCAATTGTTCAAAGAAGATACCCTACAGTTTGTCAACGAACAGATTGAAGAGATTCTCAGGTTTTAAACCTAGGCTATGGTAATCACGACAACAAAAGAAGCCCACAGTAAACACTGAAGGCTTCTTTAAAATTGCTAAGCGCTAAACTAATAGCTCCAGACTAATACCCGAAAACCTCTTTTAGATCCAGCTTTTTAACCTCGCCTAATTTCGCAAGATCCTCTGGCTTAAGACTTTCTTCTTTCGCTACAATACAGTAAACGTAAGGCTTCTGACTCATCTCTTTCTTATGGAAAGTATTTAGATCGCCATAGGTTAATTTTGGTGCCTGTTCGTAAACAACTTTACGAATATCTGTCGTATTTCCCAAACGTTGAGCTGCCAAATAGCTTCCTAGAATAGAAGCATTCAATACGCGCTCACTGGCAATTGATTTTTCCAGACTTACTTTTGCAATATCCAAACCCTTCGCGCTTTCAGGCAACACATCCAGCAGCTCATTCATTCCCTTAATTGCATCGTTAAACTTATCGGCCTGCGTTCCAACGTAAGCTCCTACTGTATAATGATTTTCTTTTTTATAGGGCTGCCCATAATAAGCATATGTTGAATAAGCCAAAGCTTTCGATTCACGGATAGTCTGGAAAACAATACTTCCCATTCCTCCACCAAAGTAATTATTAAACAGAGAAACTGTCGGCGTCAACGCACTGCTGTATATACCCGAACTTCTATACCAAAACACTTCAGCCTGCTTCATATCGAAATTAGCAAAAAGAACCTGATTTTTGCTTGTTGGCAACTCGGCAAACACCACACCTTTTTTCGCTTGAACATAATCTCCGGCACCTTGTTTTAAAGGTTTCGCTTTCGCTACAAATTCCGTAGCAGTTAGTGGACCAAAATAAAGCATCGTATGTTTCATATTAGCCAAATCATGCAATGCCTTTACGAGATCCTCCGCTTTTAAAGCGTCCAATTCCGCATCTGTAAACACATTATTAAAAGGATTTTTAGCACCATATTTCGCATAAGATTTTAAACCCTCCATAATAGCCCCTTTGTTTTCTTTCGCATTTGCTCTCGCTTTCTTAAGACGGGCAATATACATTTTGAAAGCCTCCTGATCCGCAACACAATTACGCAACAAATCTTGTATCAAATTCAATGTAGCCGTAAAGTTTGAATTCAGCCCCGAAATCGACACCATAGTTTCTTCATTCCCTGCAGATACTGAAAAATCAGAAGCTAATTGATAGAAATCCTTGCTAAACTGTTCGCTGGACTTATCCTTAGTTCCCAAAAACTCGAGATAACCCGCAGCTAAAGAAAGTAATTTATTACTCCATTTGCCGACATCAAAACGATAAGACAGGGAGAACAGCTCATTATCTGAGTTCTTTACAGCAAGTACCGGCAAACCATTCGCATCGACTTTCTGAATATCTTTATTGTAATCTACCCATACCGGCTGAATCTTATCCTCTGGCATTGCTTCTATGCTCTTCAAGAAATCAGACTGGTCATCACGATTGACCGTGACCGGAGTAATCTCAGGTTTAACAACTTTGACGACATTATTATCGATCCCCTTACGTTTATACACAACAACATAATTATTGTCATTCAGGTATTTGTTAGCAAAATTCACCACATCTTGCTTGGTGATCTTGTTCAACTCATCCGAATACCCCACAACAGATGCCCAATCCTGACCAGAAGTGAAAGCGTCCATCAATGATTCAGCACGGTCACCATAGCTTTCATTTTGCTTGATTTCGTCTTTCTTCGCATTATTCACAATCGCCGTAATCAAATCATCTGAGAATTCTCCCTTTCGTAGTTTTGCCAACTCTTGCAGCAACAGCTGTTGCACTTCTTCCAAACTCTGCCCCTGACCAGGATTACCCTGCAATAAGAGTAGAGAATAATCTTTTAGCACATAAGGGAAAGCCCCTGCGCCTAATAATTTTTGATTTTTCACCAAATCCAAATCGATCAACCCTGCTGATCCATTCGTTAAAATCTGACTCATCAGATTGAGCATACGGGCATCTTTCGTTGAAGCCCCTGGGAAACGGAAGCCCATCAACATAAATTCTGCATCCGGACCTTTTACCTCACGGATAACGGGTGTTAGAATAGGTTGCTCAGCATCAAACGTATAGGCGGGAATCTCTTTCGTCTGCATAAAAGCAAAGCTCTTATCCACTTTTTTCACCACCTCAGTAGGATCAAAATCACCCGACATAATAACCCCCATATTATTAGGAACATAATAGGTATGGAAATATTCACGAATCGCTTTTAAGGAAGGATTTTTGAGATGCTCTACAGTACCAATTGTCGTCTGCTTTCCGTAATTATTATTGGGGAAAGCTGCTGAAAACATTGCTTCTACAGCCTTCCGATTATCTTTATCCAAACTGATATTTTTCTCTTCATAAACCGCCTCAAGTTCTGTATGGAATAGGCGCAATACCGGAGACCTAAACCGTTCAGCCTGCACGGCAAGATACTTATCCATTACATTGCTCGGGATCTGCTCCTGATAGACAGTCTGCTCAAATGAGGTGAAAGCATTAGTTCCTTCAGCCCCCATTGACGCCATCAATTTATCGTATTCATTTGCAATAGCATATTTGGCAGCTTCTCCAGACACCCTATCGATCTCCTTATAGATTGCTTTCCGTTGCGCCTCGTCTGTTGTACCATTGTATTTCTCGTAAAGCGCATCGATCTGGTCCAACAAAGGCTTCTCAACCGCCCAGTCTTTAGACCCAAATTTATCCGTCCCTTTGAATAGCATGTGCTCCAGATAGTGCGCCAATCCCGTATGATCTTTCGGATCTGTCTTGCTACCCGCTTTTGTTGCGATATAGGTTTGGATACGCGGCTCTTTTTTGGTTGGACTCAAAATCACCGTTAAGCCATTTTTTAACTTGTAAAAACGCGAATGAGTCGGGTCATTGGTTACGTACTTGTAGGTGTACCCACCTTCAGATGCTTCTTTCCAATCAAATTTGGCGTTTTGGGCAAACAAAGCACCCCCCGCTGTTGTTAGTGCAAACGTAACAGCGGTAATTTTAAATAGGTTTTTAATCATATTTCCTTTTTCTTTTCACCTCAAACATAGATAAATTGCTTTTTATATGCAATACAATTAAAGACATAAACAAGAATTATTTACCCATTTGAGGTTGTGGCTGTTAAGCCTCCTCAATCCTCCGGCTGCGAACGTACAAGATGTAGCTGAAAAATGGCATTTTTTTGGGTTAGATTTCCTCATTGTTTAAATACTATTGTCACAATGATTTATCATTCTTACTTTTGCAAAAAATTTAAAAAACGCTAACGTTTTATTTCATGAGATCAAGAACACTTGTTTTTGTGACCCTGGCACTACTCTCCTTTCGTACCACAGCACAGGTCACACCCCGAATAGAAAATCCGAAAGACACGCTACAAAGCCGTACCCCCGCCAAAACGAGGCTTATATTTCAACTTGAACATGAAAGTGGTGGCGAACTTAAATTCAATGAACGCTCCAAAGAAACCCTTGCGGACTCCTACTATAGCGGACTCAATTTGCGGGTCGGTTTCCAGACACAGTTTCAAGATTCAATAAAAAGTATTTACAACGAACTATACAACTACCCCATATACGGCATTGGAATCTATAGCAGCACCTTTGGTCAGGAGCACCTAGGGAGGCCTTTCGCAGCCTATGGTTTTGTCGCCATTCCTATTAGACCAAAAGTAAATTCGAGATGGAATTTCAATTATCGGATTGCACTCGGTCTTTCTGGCAGATTCAATCCTTATAACGAGGAAGACAATCCTTTCAACCTACTTATAGGTAGCAAAAATAATGTATTTATTGATTTTGGCCTTCAGGCCAACTACCGATTAAATAAAAATTTCCAAATAGGCGCCGGTGCAGCTTTTCATCATTTCAGCAATGGAGCCCTGGCATTACCGAATACAGGGATAAACCTTATTCCATTGAGTCTATCCGTTTCCTATACCCCGACAAACAGACCATTTGATTATAGAAAAAGTAGTATTCCAAAAATGGAGAAAACAGAGGAGCTCCATTTCAATTATGCCTTTGGTTTCAAGCAGATCGATCGGGAGCATGATAGCCAATATTTTAAATCGACGCTAGGCGCATACTACAGCCGACATCTGGGTTACAAATGGCGGCTTGGTGCCGGATTTGACGCATTTTATTCAGCCAGCGGAAACGATGAGAAGGTTGCAGGTGATAAAGCCGGTAAATTTTCCGCCCTTTTTTCCTACGGCCCGGCATTCTATATTGATCATGTCTTAAACTCCAGGTTGTATATCAACGGAAATGTAGGTGTCTACCTCCACCGCAACGAATTCAATGGCGAGAGCATGCCCGTTTACCTCAGGGCAGGGGTTCGCTATAAAGTCTACAAAGATTTCTTTGCAGGCGTATCCATTAAAGCACATGGTGGTAAAGCCGACTTTATCGAGTGGACAACGGGCTATGGCATTAAATTGGGCAAGAAGAAAAAATAAGCACGACAGATCGCCGAAGCAAATTCATGATTTCGCAGGCAACAACAGCTATAAAAGCGAACTGGAGATTCTTTCTGGCCAATAAAGTAAATACTTTCACAAAAAAAGCGTTCGTGATGAACGCTTTTTTTATTGTGGGGATTACTGGGTTCGAACCAGTGACCCCTACCTTGTCGAGGTAGTGCTCTAAACCAGCTGAGCTAAACCCCCTAACGAAAAAAAAGCACCATTGGATGATGCTTTTGTGGAGGCTACAGGATTCGAACCTGTGACCCTCTGCTTGTAAGGCAGATGCTCTGAACCAGCTGAGCTAAGCCTCCGTTTTGGATTGGTGGAGAATACTGGATTCGAACCAGTGACCCTCTGCTTGTAAGGCAGATGCTCTGAACCAGCTGAGCTAATTCTCCGATTTTGTATGGTGGAGGCTACAGGATTCGAACCTGTGACCCTCTGCTTGTAAGGCAGATGCTCTGAACCAGCTGAGCTAAGCCTCCATACTTTTTTAAAGAACGCCGTTCCCTAATTGCGTGTGCAAAT
>Ga0308161_1002884_pt1 | contig 17559 bp, 23 predicted proteins | sample PhyFR2_FD_201034 | JGI IMG/M metagenome (GOLD analysis project Ga0308161, IMG submission 201034) | Phyllosphere microbial communities from UC Gill Tract Community Farm, Albany, California, United States - DLSLF.R2 | ecosystem: Host-associated > Plants > Phyllosphere > Unclassified | place: USA...
GCGCCTCCGGCACCTGCGCATGTCTCAGCGTGCGGCGCTCCGCCTGTACTACGTCCTAGCCGGTGCGTTCGTGGCGGCGATGGTGCTGTACCTGGTGCTGGAGTTCTCCTCGATCGGAAGCGGGGGCATTCAGCTGCCCCACCTTCAGCCGGGCACGCCGCTGACCGGCTCGCCCACACCGGTGCCCACAGCACCGACCGCGGGCTGAACTCAGTCGCTCGCCTGCTGGGCCTCGGGGTCGGGCGTCGCCACGGTTGAGGGCGCGTCCTTGTTGAAGTCCTTGGCGGCGTACTCCTTCTGAGCGAGCGCCTTCAGCTTGGCGACGTCCTTCGCGTGGACGTGCGGACCGGTGGTGAACGTGACGGTGATGCCGCCGCCGCTCTTGGCGTCCGGCGTGATCTGCGAGGCGATGTTGACGGCGTAGGACTCGTTTGCCGTCTTGCCGATGCCGGTCAGCGAGAGGTTCGTCGCGGTGAGGGGGTCCTCGGAGCCGAACGCTGCAACGCGCGCCTTCGCCGTGGAGTATGGCCCGCTGTACAGGCTGTCCAGGTCGAACTTGCTGAACCCGTACTTGACGACCACGGAGTTGACGTCATCGATGAGGCGCTTGCGCTCGTCCGGGCTGAGCGTGACCTTGGTCGCCGTGTACACCGGTGCGGAGACCTGGTACAGCATGTCGGCGCCACCCTTGCCCACGGTCAGCTTGACCACGGTGGGCTTCTCGGCAGCCTTGAACTTGACCCCGAGGTCGTCGCTGATCGCCTTGGCGACCGCTGCCGTCTGCTTGGCGTACCGGTCGCCCGCGTCCTCGACGGTCCCGGCGTCGATGATCCCCTGCGCGCTCACGCCCGCGGGAAGCGCGTTCAGGTTGGCCGCGTTCAGCGCCGCATTGCCGGAGACCGGCTTGCCGTTCTGATCCACGACCACGGGTGCTGCGGGGCCGGGGCCGCCGAACGCCGCAGCACCGATGCCGGTTCCGGCACCCAGGCAGATGACCGCGGTCGCTGCGACGAGGACCAGGTCCCTGCGGCCCGGCTTCCGACCCAGTCGGGGGAGCCGCCTGCTGCGCTCTCCGGTCACGGCCTCGTCGGAGTCGTCGGTGATGTGCTGAGCCCCGAAGTCGATGCCGTCGAAGGCGTCACCGCGGCGCTCGTGCTCCGTGATCCGGATGGGCGCGGATGCCTGCTCGCGCTGATCGCTCATCGGGGGTGCCTGCCTTCTGTTGTGTGGGCGCTTCGGACGATTGTACGTGGAGCTGCGCTACGCTGCGAGTTCCAGCACGGTGCCCGCGACGAAGTGGACGTGGAAGAGGTCCCCGGCGCTGTCCAGCTCCGCGTACACCCCGCCGTTGCCGTCCGGGTCGACCCGCTCCACGCAGGCGACAGCGCCCTCGTGGATGATGCGGACGTCGTCCTTCAGCTGGTCGACGGAGACGGTCTTGGCTGCGGTGCTGATGGTCATGGTGTGCCTTCTGATGGTGAGGGAGTGGAGACGCCGGGGACGCCGTGTTCGGCGCGTCGAGTAGTAGTGTACTAGCGGGCGGACGCCTCGCCGTCGCTCAGCGGGTGGCGACTCAGCCAGGCGCCGTCGCGGCCGACCAGCACCGAGGTGATCGGCGGGCGTCCGAACTCAGGCCTGCGGCGTCCTCGGAACGCGACGGTGATGACCACGAGGCGCATGTTCCCGACGACGCGAACCGGCTCCGAGACGGAGACCGAGCTGACGTACGAATAGGCAACGCCCCCGGTCAGGGCCTGATCGACCTCGCCGGGGGCGGTGCCCGGGATGAACGCCTCGTACCGAACGGCACGGACGCGACCCCGGAAGAGCATGACCTACGCGGCCACGGTGACCCGCTCGTCGGCGGGTGCGGTGATGCCGATGCGCTCCTCGAGGGAGGCGATCAGGGCTTCCGACTCGTCCTCCGTCAGCCCGGGCCGGTTGGCGTCCCACCCGACGGAGCGACGCAGGTCGTCCGCGCAGCGGGCGTCGGAGACGGGGCGCGCGTGGTCCGGGGTGAACCGGGACTTGAGCATGTGCAGCCCGTTCGAGGTGTCGCGGTACTGCGGGTCCACCGCTGCGCGCGCCTGGTTCGGGATGGGCGTTCCGTCGGCGAACACCCACACGCCGTCCTGCTTGAACGGCTTGGCCTGGGACTTCCTTGCCATCGTGACCCTCTACTCCTGCTCGATGATCGACTATCTGACGCTACCAGTCTATCCAGAGATGACCAGTCCCGCTGAGTCCTTGCGACCCTCGCGATACGGCTACTGTAGCGAATGTTGTCGGAGTCACGTCTGAAACGCAACGCCCGGAAATGAGAAGTGGGGCGGGCCGCTGTTCCGTACGGCCCGCCCCTGACAATCGACTCCACCGCTAGGTGTGCGCCCCTTGGTGCGGTGGCGGTCGAATCGTCTATGGTCACGACCGGGGAGTATAGCGGCTCCGCCAGGTCGATCTTGTATGATCGCCTCCACAGCGATCACCTTCGCCGTCATGATGACCGGCTGAGGGGTAGGCCCCGTCGGGCTTGAACCGACGACCCACGCATTAAGAGTGCGTTGCTCTACCAACTGAGCTAGAGGCCTTTGGAACTCGGCGCTGCGCCTTCATCTGCGTCGCGCTTCGTTCTAATGATGAGTCTAGTAGGCACCGCTCACCCCTCATCGTTTTTGAGGAACTTCCTCACGGAATCTTCGTCAGCTGACAGCGCTCCTGCTGACGAACGTGAGTGCCGCAACGTACACGCGCTCCGGCCCACGACCGAAGTCCACGTAGACGGAGTCGTCATCGTAGTGGCCCGTCACGGTGCCCACCTCTCCACCCTCGCTGACCACGGCGCCGGTGCGCTGAGTGACCGCGCGCACCTCGGTCCGGTTCATCATGACCCCATCCCGAATCCGCCACCACCACCGAGCGTGTCGGTGCGTCGCGCAGCCTGGGCCTGGGCGCGCTGTCGCTCCAGTTCCAGCGCGGCACGGTGGCGCTCGCGGGGGTCACCCTCGTTCTGAGGGCGAGCGGCTCCGCGCTTGCGGAAGACCGTGAAGTAGAGCACCACCGCAAGGGTGACCAGTGCGACGATCAGGAAGATTCCGAAGCCCATGATGTTGCCTCTCGTGTTGGGTACGCTGACACTGTAGCGCTACCTCAGTTGCGGTACCGGAAGCGCTCGGCGCGGTGCGGCCTGATGCGACGGCTCCGGCGTGCACGCTCGATGAAGGGGCGGCCGTCGCTCGCGTACACCAGGTCTCCGCGCTCCGTCGTCCGTAGCGCACCCGGATCGGACTCGCCTCGCAGGTGTGCCGCCAGCCGCGGCGCCCACAGGTCCGGGTACAGGCGGGTCTCGTACCGCAGCCCGTTCATGAACTCCTCGATGCCGGTGCCCGTGATGGCTGGCCTGCCGCGCTTCGGTTTCATCAGCGCTCCTCTCGTCTACTACTAGCGTAGCGATGCGCGAGCGCGCTGGGCTCCGTTCCGCGACATTCGTGGGGTTAGCGGAACCCACGTCTCGGCCCTACCGGAACCCATCGACGCGCGGGGACGCGAACGCTGAAGCGCCCCTGCCCGGTCATCACTGCCCCGCTGCGGGGTGTGGAGTCTCGGATCAGGGGCGCGTACGCGCGAGCGTCAGCTGGGCTCAGAACTCGATTTCGGGGTCCGGATCGTTGAGGTGGGCGTCCCGCCCGAGGTCACCGTTTCTGCCCGCCCTCCGGGCTGTCCAGCCCCAGTCGGTCGTCGGTCCAGCGTCCGCCGTAGGTGTGGGTCACCTCGGGCGAGGGCGCGTCGTCGTCGGCGCGGTACTTCTTGGTCGAGGTGTCGCCGTCCGCGTCCCAGTCGCTCTCGGGGTCCAGCAGGCGGTCGTCGTCCTCATCGAACTCGTCGTCATCGAAGCCGAGGTGGCGGTCGTACGCGGACACGTAGTCGTTGATGTAGGACTCGAACTGGGTCCGTCCGCCGTCGGGCATCGCGTCGATGCGCTCGTCCAGGCCCTCATCGAACGCCAGGCCGAAGGAGTCGTTGACCCACTCCACGTCCACGATGCCCTCGGTGCCGTCCGCGAACTTGACCGTGTACCGGGACTCGTTCTGGTGCTCGATGCCCGTCACCGCCTCCGCGACCAGCGGGTAGGACTCCGGCTGGGGCGCGTCGCTGAAGCCCAGGTCCAGCGCGGGGCTGCCGTTGGTCAGCGTGGCGGGCTGACTGCGGTCGTAGCCCTTCGTGCCGGGCACGTTCTTGCCCGTGGTCGCGCTGGGCACCGAGGCACCCAGGCCGAGGCGGGCGCCGTTCTTGCCCAGCCCGTCACCGGGGAACCCTCCGCCGAGGCACTCCTGCGCCTCCAGCGATCCGACGACGTGCCGCTTCACTCCGTGCTGTGCCGGGTGGCGGCAATCGATGTAGTCTGCCATGTTGATTCGACCCTCCTGTGTTGTGCGATAGCTTGACTGTAGCCCGTGTAGGGCGTCGCCGCTACGCCTGCGGTGCGTACACCGTCTCGTGTCCATTCCGGCCCTGCTGATCCCTGGCGAACCGGTCACCGCAGCGGAGGCACCGCCACGGGCGGTTCCGGCGAGGCGCCTCAGCCACTAGGCTTCATCGGCGGCAGCTTCAGCTGCGCGGCGTAGTTCCGACCGTCGTGTGGGTTGGTGGCGAAGCCGTGCATGACGTCCAGGTCACCCCGCGCGATGGCGGCGCAGACGCGGTAGGCGTCCGCAGCGGCAGCTGGACCGGCGCTGCGGGCGTCGGCGTTGGACCCAGCCATGAGGGCGAAGGTCGCGTGGAGCAGCTCCAGTCGTCTGACCGCCTCGTCCACGAACTCGGCACGGTGGGCGATGATCGCTGCGGTGTCCAGCTGATCGATGAACGTGCGCACTCCGAAGTCGTCCCGGTCGCCGGTCAGCTGGAAGTGCGCCACCTCCCGGAGCGCGCGGATGCGCTTCCAGATGATCTCCCCCGTGTTGGGGACGGGGAACCCCTCCACCGGGACGGGCACGTCAGCCATTGTGAGTGTGAGCCGCTTGGCGACGATGTCCTCGATCACTCGAAGCCACCCATCGCGAGGGGGTAGTGCGGGAGGGCCGGGTCATCGAACCTGTGGTCGTCCAGGTCGAGCAGGCCCATCTCGGGGCCGCAGAACCACGAGGGCAGGACGCCGAACATGGCGTCCATGTTGCCTGCCGCGATCTCCGCCGCGAGGCGTGCGGTGTTGCCGGAGCCCAGCACCGGGTCCAGCGAGCGGAACGGGCGACCGTCCACGACCGTGGCGATGGAGGCCTTCAGCGCGAGCAGCCGGTCGATACCCGCATCGAGGCCGGGTGCGGAATCCACGATGTCGGCGGCCGCCACCAGGTCACGGGTCTCCGACTCCAGGAGGGGTCCGTGTACCGAACCCCGGCCGCTGCGCGCGTACGTCGCCCGCCCCAGTGCCGCGATCCGGAGGCGTGTGACCGCGTGCTCCTGGCTGTTGGCGTACTGCGGTCTACCCTTGACCGACGGCGCGGGCAGGGCGCGTGCCAGGCGGGCCGCCTCGGCGTACGGGTCCTTGACGGTGAACACGTCCTTCATGCTGTATGCTCCAGTTCTCGGTCGGTCTCGTTCCAGAAGCCCTGCTCGGTCAGGATGTCGTCCCAGACCCGCAGCAGGAGTGTGGCGTCCTCGAGGGTGGCGTGCGCCCCCAGCAGCTCCGCTCCGTTCAGCAGGGCGAAGTGGGACGCCCGGAAGCCGTCGGCGTGGACGTCGATGATGCCGATCCATCCGGTGCCTGCATCGCACGCGGCCTCGCTCCGGTACACGTCGTACAGCGGCACGTCAGCCCTGACGCCCTCGTCGGAGCGGCGGACGCGGTGCAGGCGCAGGTGCGTGCCCCGCGCGTCGGTGATGGCCTCCGGGTGTCCCACGATCAGCCTCAGGAGAGGGCGTCGTACGGTTCGCTGACCTCGCCCAGCGCGGAACGCATGCCGTCCTCGGAGCCGGTGAAGGTGACGAAGGCCTCGTTGGTTCCGTTGAGCCCGCGCCGGTCCAGGTGAACCTGGTCGGTCCGCTCCATCGTGACGCCGTGCGCCTCGGCCATGTCACGCAGCTCGGAGTCGAAGTCCCGGTTGGCGGGGATGGCGACCACCACCTGGGTCGCCTGGTAGGTGCCCGTGGCCGGGTCCAGCAGGTTGATCTGGTGGCCGGTGGCGCGGTCGCCGCCGAACTCGCTGTCGGCGGAGTCCACGGTGAGCGTCTGCTCGTAGGGCCGCCCACCGTTGCCGCCAGCGTTGAGCGACTTCACGACCGAGGGCGGCAGGGGTGCCGCGGCGGTCTTGCTCCGCACCGTCCGACCGCTCTGGCAGTCGATGGCGGCCTGGGAACCGGCGATGTGGTGCTGGGAGCCGTGCTCCTGGGGGCTGCGGCAGGGAATGAGGTTTGGCATGTTCACGTCCTCTCGTCGTCTGGTGAACTGGCTACGGTATCGCGCTCGCGGGCGTCAGTGCTGACACGCCTCGCACCAGAACAGGCCGCGCCCCTCCATGTCGTCCCGCCGGATGGGGTTGCCGTCGCGCGGGCAGGGGAACCCCTCACGCTGGTACACGTAGGTGAGGTTGTGAGGACTGCCGAAGCCCTCAACCGCGGGCTGAGTTCCGTCCGGCAGCGGGAGGTGTGTGGTGCCCGTGCCGAAGCCGCCCTCGCGGACGCCGTCGCTCAGCAGGAGGACCGTGTCCGCCCAGATGGCGTCGAACTCAGCCGGGGTGATGTCGCGGCCGGGCCGGTACGGGCTGATCCCGTTGCGCCACAGCACCTCGGCCCGGTAGATGTTGCCGATGCCAGCGATGACGCCCTGCGCCATGAGCAGCGATCCGATCGGACGGGGGTGACTGCCGCACGTACTCCGACGCCCACTGGGGACGCTCGCCCGGCCGGAGCGGGTCCGGCCCCAGCGTGTCCTGGACCGCCTGCTTGCCAGCGGCATCGAGGACACGGCACCGGATCGGGCCGCGGAGATCGACCGCCCAGTCCTCGGCCACCATGCGCATGCGGACGGTGTCGCGGGGCGGGTGGGGCAGGTCCGCGAGCGCGTACCACCAGAAGCGCCCGAACCGGCCGAGGTGAACGTGCAGCCACAGCCCGTGGTCGAAGCCGACGAAGAGGTGCTTGCCGTTGGCGTCCGTCTCCGTGATGACGCGTCCGTCGATGAGGTGCGCGTCCGGGAAGCGGCCGTTGGGGTCGGAGACCGCGACGCGGGTGCCGATCAGCTCGGCCCACTCGTTGGCGATCCGACGTATGGTGTGACCCTCTGGCACGGTGCTCCTCTCGGCTGACGACTGACTACTACTAGTCTACGCCTCAGGGGGTGTTGCGCGCCCGTACTTCAGCCAGGAGTCGATCTGAGCGATGTGTCCACTCAGCCCACCATTGAGTCGATTGCCGTGCGCCAAACTCGACCCGTAAGGGCTGATCATCCACGTCATGAGGCCAACCCCGAAACTCTTACTGCCGGGGAATCCAGCGAGCACGGGCCAGAGGTACGAGAGTTGGTTTGGCCCCCACGTCTGCAGCTGCACCTCCAAGCCGAGCTGCTTTGACTTGACATCGTACACCATCAAGGCGAGGTCCGTCAGGAACGACACCCAGAACTCGTCAGCCGTCCAGAACCTGGATGGGCCAGACAGGTCCGGGGTGACGGAGCCCTCCAGGAATGCATCGAGGCTCTCCGCGTCGTTTGCCTCGACGTTGACGTCGAGGTTCAGTTCTCCGAGCAGCGCACGCACATCTCGGATGCGGACTGGGGCATCTCTCATCATGTCTCGGAACAGGGCGCGAGCGACCCGCTTGTCCGTCTGAGCATCGGTAGACACGAACGGATTGATACGAGGCTGGTAGCCCAGGCTGTCCAGGGTCCGCTTCGCGGCAACCTGGACAGCGCTCGCGCGAAAATCACGGACGCCTATCAATCCCGCTTCACGAGAGGAAGTGCTCAGCTGGTATGCGATGCGACTTGTTGCGGTCGCGCGCCCTTCACGTTCACTCATCGTCATACTCGGTCCAGCAGTTCCAGGGGAACGGTCGCGACGAGCGCAACCCGCGACGCGGTCAGTTCCGGGTGGATGTCGTCACGGTAGGGCGTGTCCCGGTCGTGGCCAACAAGCGGACGCGCCCATTCGATGAGTTCATCGAGGGTCCGGTCGTGCGGCGTGGCGAAGCTGATGGTGTGGACGTCATCGTCCGCGAGTTCCGCCGTAGCTGCCAGGTAGGTGACCGCTCTGTCCGAGGGGTCCGTGCACGTGATGATCGACTCTCCGCTGTTGACCACCACGTGCATACCGACCCCCTCGACCTGGTACGTGCGGTCAGGGGATGACATGAACACGGATGCAGTGCGGACGCCGAAAACCAGCGCCACGGCAACCAGTGTCAGCTTGGGTGCTTCCTCGGGGGTCAGGGCGATCCAGTCGTCTGAGCCCGCACGCCGTCGGTCCCTGATGCTTCGCGCGACGCCGACAGCGTTGACACCGGCCAGCTTGATACGGGGGAAGGTATGAACGGTTGCCTTGAGACGCGGAGTGAACGTCTCCTCAGTCGTGCAGGTCTCGTAGACCATGATGACCCCGCTGTCCGCGTCGGGATCGCCGTGCTCGATCAGCTTCACGAGCGCCCCGTGTGCGGTGTCCCAGATCGCGGAACGGTAGCGAGGGCCGTAGCCGACCTCCTCCAGCTGCCTCAGCAGCGTCAGGCCCGGGTCTACGCTGCGGGCGGTCACGCGGACACCCCTGCAGCGTGCCGGTTCAGCTCGGCCGCGATGACGTCGGGTGCGTGATCGTGACCCGACGCCTGGGACCCGGACCAGTTGACGCCAACCGAGATGCCGTCACGCGCCAGGCCGGGGAGCCATGATGCCCGCCAGTCGACCAGGGGGATTGGAACTGGCGTGAACCCGGCATACTCGCGGCTTTCCATGACCAGCGCGGCCGCCGCCTCCTGGGATGACCAGAACGGCATGACCTTCCTACCGCTCTGGGACGAGGTCGGGAATCCGCTGGCGTCCCTGAGCGTCCAGACGCTGCCGGAACGTAACACCGTGGTCACGAACGTGGACAACCCGTGCGTCGGGAACGAGGGGAGTGCTGCTGGATCGATCACGTCACCGTAGAGGGCATCGATGATGCGCAGCAGCGCTGCGTGTGTGTCGATGTCGTTCATCGCGTCCACGTCCCCCGCGGATCGCTGCTCGGCAGCTGCGCTCAGGTCGCGCGGGGACAGGAGGTCCATCACGTGCATGCGCGGTCGTACCACCTGGTGCTCCTCAGCGAGCGTGTCGCTTGCGCCCAGGAAGTTCATCGTCCTGTCGGACGGGTCCACGACGATGAACACCTCGCTGTCATCGCTCATGATGATGTGGGCTCCGACACCCTCAGTTCGGATTGCTCGGTCCGCAAAACGGAACGCGACGCTGCCGCTGCTCATGCCGAACACAGCGGCTACCGCAATGAGCGGGACGCCCGTCTCCGGGTTGGGGCCGCCGGGGACGAATCCGCCCTCCGCCCGGCCAGCAAGGATCACGTTCATCTGGTTGACCAGTGCGACCCCGGGCAGCCTGGTACCTGGGGCGACGACCGTGCCCACGGGAGTCAGGTTCGGAGCGTACGGGCTGGAGGCGTACCCCTCATCGAACACGAGCACGTACGCCGCCTCGGCACCCGGATGAGCCTGCTCGATGATCGCGTTCATCGCCGCAAACACGGTGTTCAGGACCTCGGTCCTGTACTGGGGTAGGAAACCCTGCGCCTCGAGGGTGCGGAAGATGTCCTCGCCCCTGCTGATCCCCGTCATGTCGCTCCTCTCGCTCGCCTGTCTCTGTAGTGTAGCGACTACCGGTGACATTGCGAGCGGAACTCAAGCGCGAGCGACGACAGGGGCAGGTTCGGTGGCGGCTACCCTGATCCGCGGGACTCCGCTCCAGATGCCGCGTGGTTGGTGAGTCCACGCCGAGTCCCTGTCAACCGCCACCGAACCCCGAGCCACGAGGGTGCCCCGCGACCCTGATCGACGCGGCCGGTGCCTCCCGGACCGGTGCGCGCCTGAGTTGAGTCTACTCCGAAGCTGAGAGCGACGCTCAGATTGCGCTCACGGGGCGCGTCGGTCGAGCGCAGGCCCGCACTGTACCCGGAGCGGCGCCCTGCGACGATCTGAGCGCCGATCAGTGCCCGGGCGTCGCGTAGCGCGTCAGCGAGTCAGAGGGCGTCAGCGGGGCCGAGCGGCGAATGCGGCGCGGTCGCGGCAGCCTCGTTCATCCAGCGATCGTGCGAGTCCCAGAGGTACCTCAGAGTGGAGGACTCCGCTGAGCGTCCAGCGCTAGGGGTACCTCATTCAGGAGTGAGTGACTGAGGTCCGCGATGAGTAGGGGTACCTCAGTAGGAGTCTCATGCCCTCATCCTAGGGGTACTTCAGTAGGGGTACCGTGATTCCGACTTCGGGGCTGGGGTTCAGATCGAAGCGACCGGTCTGCTGATCTATCAGGTGCATCAGTTAGAGCGGGTACAGCAGTAGCCCCCGCTCGACCAACATCATCGAAGTGAGAATGTCAGCCAAGCGAGGACTGCTGCTGTACCGCGCGATCAATGCAACATCAGTTAGCATCCAGAATCACGGTATACAGACATAACTACCAAGGTAGCTGCAGCCGGACTGCCTGCGTGAGCAGGTGCGGACGGCCTTTGTATTCGGTGTCCGCGCGTCCCTGGGAACGGGTCAATGATTGAGGACGCCTCAACCCACAGCTCAGATGTGTGAGTCGAGACCCCACGGAGTGTGGGCTTGTCCGACCTTTCGGTCTCGGAGCACCGGTTCCAGCGTAACGCCCGGTCCTCAATCTCGGTGTGTGCCTATTGAAGTGGCAAGCTTATCCTGTTGGCGCTAGCCGACGGTGTACCCACGGTCGACCTGTGCGTCGGATCGGAACTCCGATCTGCGACTAGCACGGCCTGTGATCGCTGCCTCTATCTCGGCGCGCGACGACTCTCTAAGGATAGACGCCGCTGAGTAGCAGATAGGAACTACGGAGGGATGATCTTGTGCGCTACACTCGCGCACCGACGGCGGCACGGCGCACCGAGCGCGCGTTGCGGGGCGTCCAGATGGCGTCACTCCGACGCTCGATGCAGGAGTCGCACGCCAGCACGACGTTGCTCCTGACGGTGGGCGCACCCAGCCGTGGCGGAACCACGTGGACGTAGCGCTCGTTGTCGGCGTCGCGCAGGCAGAACCGGCACAGGCCCTGATCCCGCTTCCGGACTGCCGCGCGCATCGTGCGGGGCACCGAGGAGTCGTCACGGATGAGCGCCTCGGCCTCGGCTGGCTGAAGCGGCTCGAAGGAGTGCTGGCTGCCGTCGTCCAGGGTGAGCGTGAGCGGACCCTCCAGCGAGCCTCCGTAGCGCGGCAGCAGCCACTCCAGGCGCTCCTCGATCCGCACGTCGTGAGAGCGGATGAGCGCCTGCGTGCTGCGCACCAGCCCGACCGGGCGCGGCGGCATGACCCAGACGCCCATGTTGCGGCGCTCTGCGCGCTCGCGCCGGTAGATGGTGTCCAGACCGCGGGGCACGACGTCCTCGTCGCGGTGGGCTCCGTCTCGGGCGCACCGCTCGCAGGTGAGGTGGCTGACGCCCTCCAGGTCGGAGTCCTCGGTGACCGTGGCGTCCGCGACCAGCTCTGGCCGGACGGTGATCGCCATGCGCTCGGTCCACTCGCGGCAGTACCGGCAGCGGCCGTAGTCGCGGAGCACGAGCGCGCGGGGGTCGTGCAGCTGCATGAGGCGTCGCACCAGCGCGGGGGTGTGCGTGGTCGCCTCGGGCTGGAAGGAGGGCACGAGCACGAAGGACCGCTCGCCGTAGGTGACGGCGACGGCGGTGAAGCAACGCTCGGTGAGGCGCTGCTGCCAGCGAGGTGCCCGCGTCATGTCGGGGCGCTCACCCAGTTCAAACCGGGTCAGCAGGTGGTCAGTCTGATTCCTGCTCACGCTCACCTCCTCCTTCTCGGGCGCTACGTTCTACGCTAGTACGTACAAGAGCCCGCTGATGCGCGCCTAGCTGCGCGTACGCGGGGGATTCTACGCCACGATTTCAACTAGACACTGCGCTCCGCTAGTACAATCGACGTAGCGCAACAGACGCGCGACCCGAGAGAAGGTGATCGTATGACGAGGGATGACGACTGGATCGTTGTCGCCACGGACGGCTCCTGCCGCGCGCGCGGAGGAGAGGGCCCGATGGGCTGGTCCTGGGTCTGCGATGACGGGACCTGGGCCTCGAACGGCTTCCACACCGGCACCAACCAGCGGGCCGAGCTGTGGGGTCTCCTCTCCGCGCTGATCAACTTCCCCGAGGGTCCGCTCCGCCTGGAGATGGACAGCCAGTACGCCATCGGCGTTGGTTCCGCCTGGGCGGCGAACTGGCACGCCAAGGGGTGGCGCCTCAAGGGCGAGCAGCGTCCGTCGAACCTCGACCTGGTCGTGCCCATCTACGAGTTGGTCTCGGAGCGCTCCGACCCGCTGGAGTTGGTCTGGGTGCAGGGTCACGCCGCGCACCGGCTCAACGTCGAGGCCGACCGCCGCGCCACCGACGCCTCGGCCCGCGCCCGTGAGGTCGCCAGCGAGGAGGACTCGCTCGGGCTGTACCTGGACCACCGGGGCCGCACCTCGAACCGGTATCAGCACGCCATGATGGCCGACGTCATCTCGGGCAACACCTTCCCCGAGCTGAAGGAAGCCATGCAGGACAACGACCTCTTCGCGGGCATCTTCTAGGCCTGGTCCCGGGGCGCGCCAGCCCGCTTCAGCTGAAGGTCCTGCGGGTCCCGCGTCAGCACCGTCTGCTGAACGCCTCCGAACGCGCGGACGCGCTGGCTGAGCGCGGGGCACTGCAGCACGGTGACTCCGTCCCGGACCTCGTAGTCCCGCTCGTCCCAGCGGTGGCGGTCGTGGATGATGACGTCGCCGGTGACGACGTACTGCTGCTGCCCGCCGACCGTGCCGGGTACCGCGACGTGGTACAGCCCGCGGATGAGCGGGTGCCGACGGATGATGTCCGCCACGTCGTCACCACCGTAGTGCTGTGTCTCCTGGTACAGCGGCTGCTCGCCGGTCCGACGCTGGATGGTGCTGGGCCCACGCCAGTGCTTGTGCGTCAGGTCCCGCTTGACATCGACGTGCTTGAGCAGGACGACCGCGCCTCGGTTCTCCGGCTTGATGTTGAGGCCCGTGCCTTGGATCACGGTCACAGCCCTTCCAGCAGCGCGCCCGAGGCGCCCCGCGCGGTGAGGGCGTTGTTGAGGCGACCCAGCGCCCAGAGCGTGCGGAGCCGCCCCGCGGGCAGCGTCTGCTGACCCAGCGGCGTGGTGTCCCGCAGCTTCTGAGTGGGCGCGTCGTCCGTGGCGGGGATGGAGGTCTCCTCGGTGGAGCGGAGGTAGGTGATCCCGCCGCTCTCCTCGTCCACGATCAGCTCGATGTGCGCGCCGCCCGTCATGACGATGGTGCAGGCGAGTCCGTGCTGACCGGAGCCCTCGATGGTGGCGTCCATGCCGTTGACACCGGTCAGCACCGCGGTACCCGCGACGACGGCTTCCGGGCCCAGCACCTCGTCCCGGAAGTCGATGATGCCCTGCACCACACCCGCGCCGTCTGCCAGGCGGGAGGCGGCCACCTCGGTGGCGAACGCCTCGGCCGCGCGACCGCCCTCCCCGAAGCCGGAGACCACCATGAGCGGCTTGAACGCTCCGCCCTCGTTGAGCACGAAGTCCAGCGTGGGCGTCGCCAGCAGGATGGCCACCGTGGTGTCGGACAGCCCGAGGTCGCTGGTGCGCTGCTCGATGGCGTCGTTCAGCAGCGCCATCACGCCGAACGTGAGGTACTGGCGCTCCACCGTGGCTCCGAAGAGGTGCCCCACGTCACCGGCTGTGGCGAGCGGTGCGGAGATGCTCACGCGGGCTCCATGTCGTGCCGGGAGAGGTCGCGGTAGTAGCGGGCCTCGCGGTAGTGGTCCTGGATGTCGTCCTGGGCTCGGTGCGTGTACCCGTCGCTCTCGTACGGGTGCGGGATGCCGACGACATCCTTGTAGTGCTCGCGGAGCGTGGACACGTCGTAGTTGTTGTAGGTCAGCCGCTCGATGAGCCGGGGCATGCCCACCTCCAGCATGCGCCGGTCGAAGCCGACGTTGCTGCCGGCCAGCTTCCAGAGGACCTTGTCCCCGGTGCTGACGCGCCCCTCATCGCGGAGGTACTGCTCGGCGCGGGTCAGCTTGCGGAGGATGCCGTCCTCGATGTCACCGATGGTCGCGCCGAAGCCGGTGCCCGCGTCGGCGCGCTGCAGCGCCTCCAGGAGGCCGGAGCCCTCGTGCATCTGCTGAACCGCGGTGGCCGCCGCCTCGAGGCGGGTGAGGATGTACGGAGTCGGCTTGACCACGGAGCCCTCGAACAGCGGCTCGTCCAGGTGTGCCTCCTCGCGGACGACCGGCTTGAACCCGCCGTCGCTGAGTCCGAAGCCCACCTCGATGATGGGGTCCTTGTTGAAGTCGAGGCCGGGTGTCTCCAGGTCCACCCAGCAGTACATCTTGATGAGGCTCATCGCCCGCTCCCTTGTGTCGTGGCTAACTTGACTACTACTAGTCTACGCTCATGCGGAGCGACTGTCGAGCGCCCCTACTCCTCGAACTGACTGGGCGACCGCTTCGGGTCCTCGGGCATCGGCGTGTGGCTGATGCCCTCCGGCAGGGAGGTGTCCGCAGCGATCTGGTCGAAGCGTCGGGCGTGCCGATCGTGGATCGCCATGGCGCGGGCGATGAAGCCGCACACCAGCGCGACTGCGGCACAGAAGATGCCGGTCCCCAGCAGGGCCAGCGCGAGGAACGGGTCGAGGCCGAACGGCAGCTCGCCCGTGCTCCCGCCGTTGCGGACGATCACCATGACGATGATCCCGATGATGAGGATCGCGGCGACAACGTTGAAGATGAGGACGGTCAGGCGCAGGCGGCGAACCGCGGGCCGGACCTGGCGTGCGGCTGTGCCGCGGGGGTTCTGGATGCTCATGGTGACTGGTTCCGTTTCGCTCAGCGACGCGCTCACGCGCCGCGGGGTCTCTGACATGGTACGCGACGCTCCGGCTCCGCTCGCGCGCTGAACGCGCTCCAGGGGCCGGAGCGGGCGCCGCTAGGCGTTGGCCTCGCTCGGCTTGAGCGCCTCGCTCTGAGCCGCCTCGAAGGCCTCGCGGGCCCACTCGACGGGGGTGCCGCCCTCGATCCGGGTCACCATGCGGACGATGCGCCCGGCGCGGATCAGCGCGGCGCTGAACTCCACCGGCTCGGAGCCCGCGAACAGCTGGGTGCTGGGGTCGGAGAGGAGGGTCTCCGCGACGGTGTTGATGCCCGGGACGCCGTACCCGTCGAGGATCGCCCACGCTGCGGCGACCGGCCCGAATGGGAGCGGAGTGACGAAGCCCGCGATGTTGCCCTTCAGCTCGGAGCCCGCACCGTACCGGCCCGGGCGCACCTCCTCGGTGACGATGCCGATGAGCGCGGCGAGCGTCGCCGTCACCTGGATCAGCTCGGAGCGTCCCACGTTCACATGGAGGACGCGCCCGTCAGGCCCCTCGGTGACGCCGACCAGGAGTGCGTCGTCGCCGGTCTCCTCGCTGATCGTGACTCCGACGCGCTCGGCGAGGAAGGAGAGCAGCTGCCGGACCTCGATCAGCGTGTGCTCCGGCACGTCGAGGTCGCCCATGACCTCCGCGATGTTGTCGTGCTCCGGATCGAGCGGGTCGGTCTGGCTGACGTCGAACACGTTGCTGCGGCCGTACCCGGCGAGGTAGCGCTTGCCGGTCTCCTTGCCGCTGGCGTCCACCTCGTCCTTGAAGAAGGGGGTGAAGATGGCGGCGCTGGACTCGCCCTTGCGGACCTGGCGTCCACGCTCCTGCCAGGAGCGGTACGTGGCGACCAGCGTGGCCTGGGGCATCTGCGCCCGCACCATCTGCTGGTTGAACGGGCTGTACTTGGTGAAGCGGGCGACCCAGGACAGGTACGAGGCGACGGCGTCGCTGTGCTCGGCCCAGGTGGAGGCGATCTCCTTGAGGGCGCTGATCTGCTCCCGTGCGGACGGCTTGTCGGCGGACTTGACCACGGTGAACTCCTGACGTTGGCTAACTTGACTAGTAATAGTCTAGCCCCATCAGGCGTCGCTGTCGAGCGCCGCGTCGAGAAATGAAGGCGGCCCCGCCGGAGGGGAGTTATCCTCTGGCGGGGCCTGTCCGGGGAGAGGCAGTAATAGTCAGTTAGCCGACCTCAGAATCCCCGGAGTTCCCTAGCCCCGGCTCGCGGTCAACCCGAATGACGTTGAGCCGGGGACCCGCGCGGACCTGATCGATCGCTGCGGGTGGTCTATCGCTGTTCGCTTAGCTGAGTTGAGTGTACTACGCGAGGCTTCGCGTCAGCGTGATGTTGGCTACATGGCTCGGGCGAGTCCCGAACCCTGGAGCACCTCGCCGTAGGCCACCGAGAGGGAGTCGATGATGTCGTCCTGGGTGTCCTCGTCCATCGCGCCCGTCTTCATGATGATGCCGCGGACGAGGCCCGCACCGAGGTCCTGGTCCACACCCATCTGGGCGGCGACGATGAGGACGTTGGCGATCTTCTCCACGTTCTCCACCGTGGTGCGACCGGCGATCAGGTTGAGGATGGCGTAGGCGCGGTCCGGGGTCTCGTTCCCCCAGTCGATGATCGAGGGGTCCTCGATGATGGGCTCGATGTCGGGGAGGTCCAGCTCCGCGATCCACGCCTGGAACGCGACGGCCGCTTCATCACCGACGGTGCCCTCGATGATGCGGGTCCGTGCGGCGGTGTCCTCGGGGTCGGTCCACGCGAGGTTCTCCGCGACCGAGGACCAGGAGCGCTCCGAGGGGTAGGCGTCCTCCTCGTCGTCGGAGCGGCCCTTGCGCAGCCACTCACGGTTCAGCTCGTTGCGGAGGAACGTCGCCACGTTGGCCCGCTCGTCCGCGAGTCGGAGCGCGAGGTGCTTGTCCTCCTCGACCTTGCCCCAGCCCATCGACATGCCGAGGAACCAGTCCTCGTCGTCCGAGACGAAGTCGAGGTGCGTCATGCGGTTGGCCATCGGCGCGGTGAGCGGGGTGCCGTCCGCGGAGGACTCCAGCGGGTTGGACGCCATGATGATGCGGACCGTGCGGGGCAGCTTGATGCCCTGGATGACGCGGGTCTGGACGAACACGAGGAGCGCGGCCTGGACGCCCTCCTTGGTGTTGCGGAACTCATCGAAGAACAGGATGGCGTGCGGGTTGGCGAGGGCATCCTCGAACCAGTCCGGGAGGGCCTTGCGCGTGACCGGGCGCTCGGGGTTGGAGTCGTCCACCGTCGGGAGGCCCGTGGCCTCGACCGAGTGGTACTGGGAGCCGATCACGGTGATCAGCTTGACGCCGAGCGCCGCGGCGAGCGCATTCACCGTGGACGACTTGCCAGCGCCCGGCTCGCTGGTGAGGTGGACGGGGTTGCCTGCCGAGGTCACCGCGTAGATTTCGCGGAGCTGCTGCTT